>Ga0209624_10001671_pt1 | contig 17134 bp, 14 predicted proteins | sample JacPinW_OM2H0_O1_FD_188565 | JGI IMG/M metagenome (GOLD analysis project Ga0209624, IMG submission 188565) | Forest soil microbial communities from Algoma, Ontario, Canada - Jack Pine, Ontario site 1_JW_OM2H0_O1 (SPAdes) (version 2) | ecosystem: Environmental > Terrestrial > Soil > Boreal...
AGATAGGTCTTGCCCTTCTCAAGTTCCTCTTCCTTGAGCCCGTTCAGCGCCACGTCGCGGATCTCGGCCGAGGCGACATCGAAGGATTCGCGGGCGCGCTCGTTCTTGGTCGTGGTGCCGCCGTAGAAATAGGCGCCCTGCTCGAGCGAATAGAAGGTCCCGAACACGGTATAGGCGAGACCGCGCTTCTCGCGCACCTCGCGAAACAGGCGCGAGGTCATCGAGCCTGAGCCGCCGAGCACATGCGCGGCGACGACGCTGGGGATGAAGTCCGGGTCGTCGCGCTTGAGCGCCGGCCGGCCGAAGCGAATCGTCGATTGCGGCACGTCGAGATCGATCCGGTCGATCGCGCCGAGGCCCGCGAAGGCAGCGCCAGGAATGGTCTTGAGATCACCCTTCGCCGGCAGATCGGCGAACGCCTTGTCGACGAGCGCCGCCGCCTCCTTTTCTTCGATCGCGCCGACGACCGCGATCAACAATTGATCGCGCGCAATCCCTTGGCTGGCAGTCTTGACGAGATCAGCCCGTTCGATGCGGGCGAGCGTTTCGAGCGTCCCGTCGGCCGGCTGGCCGTAGGGGTGATCGGGGAACGACTTTGCCTTCCAGTTGCGGCTGGCGAGCGTCGCCGGATCGTTGGCGTCGTGGCGCAGGCGGGCGTTCATGTGCTCGCGCACACGTTCGAACGGCTCCTGGTCGAACCGGGGAGCATTGACCGCAAGCCGCAGCAACTCGGCGGCGCGATCGAGGTTCTTGGTCAGCGTGCGCATGCGCCCGCTCCAATGATCGCGGTCGCAATGGAACGACATTTCGACCGCGATCTCGTCGAGGGCGCGGTGAAACGCTTGTGAATCGAGATCGCCCGCTCCCTCGTCGAGAAGCGCCGACATCAGCGCGCTCAGGCCCGCCTTTGCCGCCGGGTCCTGCGCCGAGCCGCCGCGCATGGCGAATTCGAGCGAGACGAGGGGCACCGCGTCGGAGGGGACAAGCCAGAATCTCAACCCGCGCGGGCTGACGACCACGTCGACATTGACGGCGGAATGAGAGGGTGAAACGGCGAGGTGCTTTTGCATGAGCGTTTCCATATTCGTTTCTATGGGTTTGTTTTTGGCTCCGACGGAGCGGAAGGGCGAGGGCGCTAAGCCGCCTCCTCGACCAGAGGCATGAGATATCCGGTCACCGCGGGCTTATGATCAAGCCAGCGCCGCGCCACTCCAATCACATCCTCGGCGGTCACGCGTTCGATCCTCGCCGGCCATTCCTCGACATCGCGCAAGGTTTGCCCGATCGCGAGCGAAGACCCGTACCAGCGCGCCAGATCCGATTGGCTGTCGCGGGCGTAAATGGCGTCGGCGACCAGGCGGGTCTTCGCGCGCTCGAGGTCGCCAGCCTCAACCCCCTCTTGCACGAACCTCGCCAGCGCCCGGTCAAACGCCTTATCGAGCATTTCGAGCGATACGCCCGGCGCGGGCGTCATGTTGACGATGAACCGGCTCTGGTCAACGGCCGCGCCATGATAATAGGACCAGGCGGAGACAGCGATCCGCTCCTCCATAACCAGCGTTCGATAGAGAAAGCTCGTTTGCCCGCCCCCGAACAGATGGGCGAGCAATTCGAGCGCTTCCGCTTCGCCCTCGGGCGCGGTGCGGGCCGACGGCGCGAGATAATGCCGCTGCCACCCCGGCTGCTCGACCTTGTCGTCGGCGACCGTCACCAATCGGTTGGCAACCGTCGGCGGCTCCATGGGACGCATACGCTCGGGCTTCGCCCCGCGTGGCCTGATCTTGCCATAGGTCTCCTCGGCCAGCGCGCGCGCTTCGTCCGGTTCGACATCGCCGGCCACGATTAGGATCGCGTTCTCGGGCGTATAGAAGCGCTTGTAATACGCAAGCGCGTCCTCGCGGTTCAGGCTTTCGATTTCGTGGCCCCAGCCGATCACCGGGATCCCATAGGGGTGATGGGTGAACAGGGCCGCCTGCACCGCTTCGCCGAGTTGCGCGCCCGGATCGGTGTCGCAATGCATGCGCCGCTCCTCGAGCACCACGTCGCGCTCCGGGGCAACGATCTCGTCGGTCAGGGTCAGGCCGGTCATGCGGTCGGCTTCGAACGCCATGCAGGCTTTGAGATGCTGCTTGGCGATCTGCTGAAAATAGGCGGTGAAATCGTTGCCGGTGAAGGCGTTCTCCATCCCGCCAACCTCGGAAATGAACTCCGAGAACTGGCCCTTCGGATGGCGCTTGGTGCCTTTGAACATCAGGTGTTCGAGGAAGTGGGCGATGCCGGATTTGCCCAGCGGATCGTCGGCCGCGCCGTTGCGGTACCAGACCATGTGAGTGACGACCGGCGCGCGATGATCGGGAATGACCACGACGTCGAGGCCGTTGGCCAAAGTGAAATTCACGACGTGCGGCGCGGTAGAAGTGGAAGACGTCATCGCGGTCCAATCGAAGCTGGCGGGGCCCGCCCGACCGGCCGCAATGCGGCGCGATCATGACGGTCCCGCGACATATAAACCGCCTTTCGGCTTCTCGCTAGCGGGGCGGTTTGCGGGCGCTGGCCCGCCCGCGCCGCCATTAACGGGCCCGCGCCTCCAGCGCCTGCTTGATCTCATCGAGGGCCTTCGGATCCTCGATCGTCGCCGGGGTCGACCAGGGGTCTCGATCGGCGATCTTCTTTATCGTGCCGCGCAGGATCTTGCCCGAGCGGGTTTTCGGCAGACGGGGCACGACGAAGGCCATCTTGAAGGCGGCGACCGGGCCGATCTTGTCGCGCACCAACTGAACAACCTCCTTCTCGATCTCTGCCGGCGGACGATTGACGCCGGCTTTCAAGACCACAAACCCACAGGGCGCCTCGCCTTTGACCTCGTCCTTGACGCCAAGCACAGCGCATTCTGCAACGTCCGGGTGCGAAGCCACGACCTCCTCCATTCCGCCGGTCGACAAGCGGTGGCCGGCGACGTTGATGATGTCGTCGGTCCGCCCGAGGATGGTGAGATACCCGTCCTCGTCGATGAGACCCGCGTCAGCCGTTTTGTAATAGCCGGGGAACTCGTTGAGATAGCTCTCGCGCATCCGCTCGTCCTGGCGGTAGAGCGTTGGCAAGCAGCCCGGCGGCAGCGGCAGTTTGATGACGAGCGAACCCATCGTCCCGCCCGGCACGGGCTTCGCCGCGTCATCGACGACGTGAACGTCGTAGCCCGGCATCGGCACGCTCGGCGAGCCGAGCTTGATCGGGAGCATCCCCAAGCCGACGGGATTGGCCGCGATCGGCCAGCCGGTCTCGGTCTGCCACCAGTGATCGACCACCGGGACGCCCAAAACCTTCTGAGCCCACGCAACCGTGTCCGGGTCGGCTCGCTCGCCAGCAAGAAACAACGTCCGCAACGACGTGATGTCGTAGTTTTTAACGAGCTTGGCGTGCGGGTCCTCCTTGCGAACGGCGCGCAAGCCGGTCGGCGCGGTGAAGAACGCGGAAACCTTATAGTCCTCGATCACCCGCCAATAAGCGCCAGCGTCCGGCGCTCCGATCGGTTTGCCCTCGTAAAGCACGCTCGAGCAACCCTGCAGCAACGGGGCATAGACGATGTAGGAATGGCCAACGACCCAGCCGATGTCGGAACCGGTCCAAAAGGTCTCGCCAGGCTTCACATCGTAGATCGCCGACATCGACCATTTGAGCGCGACCAGATAGCCGCCAATGTCGCGCACCACGCCTTTCGGCGCGCCAGTCGTGCCGGAGGTATAGAGAATGTAGAGCGGGTCGGTGGCGGCGAGGTCGGCGCACGGCGCCCGCTTGCCCGCCTCCAGGGCGGCGTCGACGAGTGTGGTCCAGTCGCGGTCTCGAGCTTCGTTCATATCCGCCTTGATCTGCGGACGCTGGTAGACGACGCAGGTTGACGGCTTGTGCCGGGCGAGAGAGATCGCAAGATCAAGGAGCGGCTTGTACTCGACGATTCGCCCCGGCTCGAGGCCGCAGCTCGCGGTCAGAATGACCCTCGGCTCAGCGTCGTCGATGCGGGTCGCGAGCTCCTTGGCGGCAAAGCCGCCAAACACCACCGAATGAACGGCGCCGACGCGCGCGCACGCGAGCATGGCGACGATCGCCTCGGGAATCATGGGCATGTAGATCAGCACCCGGTCGCCCGCCACGACTCCGAGATCGTTGAGCACGGCGCCGAGCGTCGCCGTCTCGTCGAGAAGTTCGCGGTAGGTGAGGGCGCGCTTGGTCGCGGCGACCGGGCTGTCGTAATAGAGCGCGACTTGGTCGCCTCGACCCGCCTCGACCTGCCGATCAAGGGCGTTGAAGCAGGCGTTGCAGCGCGCGTCGGGAAACCAGCGCCCGTAGACGCCGGCGTCGGGATCGAAAATGCGCTCCGGCGGCCTTATCCACGCGATCTCGCGCGCCGCCTCCGCCCAGAAGCCTTGCGGATCGGCGCGCCAGCGGTCATAGGTCTGCCGATAGCCGCTGGTCATCATTTCGCTCCCTACGCCACCGAACTCCGGCGTGTCGTTGTCGCGCGCGAATTGTCGCGCCCGGCGCGTCGGAACGCAACGTCAGCCGTACCGTGGCGGCCGGGCCAACAACCCGATCGGCTGGCGCTTGCAGGAAACGGACGAATGTCGGCCGAGATGCAATTTTACCTGGTGGCGATCCCGGCGGTGATCCTTCTCGGCCTGTCAAAGGGCGGCTTCTCGGGCTTAAGTTCGCTCGCGATGCCCATGATGTCGCTGGTCTCCTCGCCGGTCAGGGCGGCCGCGATCGTGCTCCCAATTCTGATTGTACAGGACTGGGTCAGCGTGTGGGCGTTTCGACGCGACTATTCGCTGCGGAACCTCATCATCCTGACCCCTTCCGCGGTGATCGGCGTAACGTTTGGCTGGCTGCTCGCGGCGCGCGTCAGCGAGGACGCGGTGCGTCTCGCGATCGGCGTGATCTCAATCGCTTTCGTCGCCTACATGCTGATCCGGGACCGGCTGGGACGCGCTCCGGTCGAGAAGCCCGGCGTGCCAAGCGGAGTCCTCTGGGGTTCGCTGTCCGGCTTCACGAGCTTTGTCAGCCATGCCGGGGCGCCGCCGTTCCAGGTCTATGTCATGCCGCAATATCTGGAGCCGCAAATATTCGCCGGCACCGCGACCATATTCTTTGCCGCTGTCAACCTGTTAAAGCTTCCGGGCTATTTTCTCCTCGGTCAGCTGAGCCCCGACAACCTCGTTGTGTCCGCCTGGCTGCTACCGGTGGCGGTTCTATCGACCTTTGCCGGCGTCTGGTTGGTCCGGCGGGTGTCCGCCGACCGGTTCTATACGGCTATTCTCGCGCTTACCTTCCTTATCGGAGTGAAGTTGACCTATGACGCCGTTCGGGCGCTTGCTTGAGGGAGAGAATTATGGGCCAAGGCGCCTATCCGCGCCCAAATCCGATCCGAACGAAGCGCCAATGAGCGCGATCAAGCCCGTTGTCCCGTCCCAAGGGCGCATCGCCGAGCAAATTCCCGCTTTCGCGGCGATCGGCGTCGTCGGTTATTTCGTCGACGCCACGATCACCTATGTCTGCGCCAAATATCTCGGCCTCTCGCCGGAATTCGCTCGGCCGCCGGGCTTCATCCTTGCGACGTTGATCAATTTCACCCTCAACCGGTCGATCACCTTCCGCAATTCGCGGGCGCCGCTCTTCCGCGCCTTCCTTCGCTATTGCGGCGTCGCCTCCGTCGGGCTCGTGGTCAATTATTCCGTCTATTCGGCCTGCGTTTTGCTCGCGCCCCGCGCCGGAGTCGCCGTCACGCCGGCGATCCTGCCGCTGTTCGTCGCCGCCGGGAGCGGCGCGGCGATGGTCTTGACCTTTGTCGGCTTTCGGTTCTTCGCCTTTCGGCCGTAGGGGTTGCCGATTGTCTGGCCCAAAGCTTGCGGAACCGCGCTATGATCGCCTCGAAGCGCTGTGGGAGCTCCGCTCGATGTCTCTTTCGCCCTATGACCGCGACCTCGATCGCAATCCGGCCAATTTTCAGCCGCTGACGCCGCTGACCTTCCTTGAGCGCTCGGCCGCGGTGTTTCCGAATCGGCTGGCGATCGCTCATGGGCCCCTGCGCCGCAACTATCGCGAGTTCCACGCGCGAACGAAGATGCTCGCCTCCGCGCTCGCCAAGCGAGGCTTCGTGCGCGGCGACACAGTTGCGGTCATGCTCGCCAACACGCCCGCGATGCTCGAATGCCACTATGGCGTCCCCATGTGCGGCGCTGTGCTCAACGCCCTCAATATTCGCCTCGACGCGGCTTCGATCGCCTTCATGCTCGATCACGGCGAGGCCAAGGCGCTCATTGTCGACCGCGAATTCGCCGCAGTCGTCGGCGCTGCGCTCAAGCACACAAAAAGGCGGCCAGTGGTCATCGACTACGACGATCCCGAATATGACGGCCCCGGCGAACGGCTGGGAGGCCTCGATTACGAGGCGCTGATCGCCGAGGGCGACGAGGCTTACGAGCGAACGGCGCCGGGCGACGAGTGGGATGCGATCGCGCTCAACTATACCTCGGGCACGACTGGCGATCCCAAGGGCGTCGTATACCATCACCGCGGCGCCAACCTGCTCTCCGCGGGCAACATCCTCACTGCCGACGTCGGCCGGCACCCGGTCTATCTCTGGACGCTGCCGATGTTCCATTGCAACGGCTGGTGCTTCCCCTGGTCGGTCAGCGTGAAAGCCGGCGTGCATGTGTGCCTGAGGCAGGTGCGGGCAAAGCCGATCTTCGACCTTATCGCCGAGCACAAGGTGACCCACATGTGCGGCGCGCCGATCGTCATGTCGATTCTGCTCAACGCCCGCGACGACGAGAAGCGGCCACTGCCGCATATCGTGCACTTCTTCACCGCTGCGGCGCCCCCGCCCGCCGCCGTGCTCCAGGCGATGGGCGAGGCTGGCTTCGAGGTCACCCATCTCTACGGCCTGACGGAGGTCTACGGGCCAGCCGTGGTCAACGACTGGAAGGACGAGTGGAACGCGCTCGACCACGACGCCCAAGCGCATCTCAAGGCGCGCCAGGGCGTTCGCTATCACGCGCTCGAGGCGCTCGACGTGATGGATCCCGAGACGATGCGACCCGTCCCAGCCGACGGAGAGACCATGGGCGAAGTGATGTTCCGCGGCAATGTGGTGATGAAAGGCTACCTCAAGAACAAGGCGGGGACGGAGACGGCGCTGGCTGGCGGCTGGTTCCATTCCGGCGATCTTGGCGTCAAGCACAAGGACGGCTATGTGCAGCTGAGGGACCGGTCGAAGGACATCATCATTTCCGGCGGCGAGAACATTTCATCGATCGAAGTCGAGGATGCGCTGTTCGCGCATCCTGGGGTCCAGCTCGCCGCGGTTGTCGCGCGGCCCGACGAGAAATGGGGCGAGACGCCTTGCGCCTTCGTGGAGATGAAACCTGGGCATAGCGCGACTGCCGAGGAGCTTATCGAATGGTGCCGGGCGCGCTTGGCGCGCTATAAGTGTCCGCGTCATGTCGTGTTCGCCGAGATCCCCAAGACCTCGACCGGCAAGGTGCAGAAATTCGCGCTGCGCGAGCGGGCTAAAATGATTGAGGCGGAGCAGGCCTAGCTGATGCGTTCCGACGCCTGGCCGCAACATTGCCGCGCGGCGCTCGTTCGAGCCGTAAGTGTTGCGGCGGCGCAGTTTCCCGGCCCCGACGAAGAGGCGCCGAAGCGGGTTCATGACGTGCGCAAAACCTTGAAGGAAGCGCGTGCGATTGCGCGGCTCTTCCTTGACTGCGTGGGCGAGCCCGCTCGGGTGACGATCACGGCGCTGGCTGCAACGCGCCGCCAGATCGGCCGGACGCGCGACCTCGACGTCATGGCGATTCGCGTCCAGCGTCTCGAACCCCCGCCCGAGGTCTCCGAACCGCTGATGGCCGCGATCGTGCGCGAGCGAGAGGCGGCTCAGCGCGCTCGCCGTGGCCTCTCCGCCACTGCGCCACGACCGCGGCTCAACGCGATCGTCAGGCGCGTCGAGGGATGGGACTTGAGCGCGGTCGGAACCGAGGAGATCGGCGCCGCGGTCGCGCGCACCTATCGGCAGGCGCGCAAGCGCGGGCGCCTCGCCTTCGACGGCGACGACCCGGTTGCGCTGCATGCGTTTCGCGCCCGCGTGGTTGACCTGCGCTACCAGCTCGCGCTTCTTTCCTGCGCGTGGCCCGAGGCGCTGAACGCCCAGGCCGAAGCCTTGAACGATCTTCGCGAGGCGCTTGGCGACTTCAACGATCTCCATGTGCTTGAAACGTTCGCGGCGGAGCACGGCGAGCTGCCGCCGCAGGCGCTGGAAGACTTTGGCGCCCGTATTGCGGCGAAGCAGAACAAGCTCAGGCGCCGCGCCAACGTCGAGTTCGAGCGGCTGTTCGCTGAGACGCCGAACGCGTTCGCGACCCGCATCGCGGCCTATCTCGGCCACCCCGTGAGAGAGCCGGAGGTCCCGCAAGACGAGCCTGCTGCGGCCAAGGCGGCGTCGGCGGCTTAGCGGGTCCGACTCTGTAGATTCCGCTTCGGCATGCCGCAGATGACGATCAAATAAACTGAAGTTGACAGTTGAAGACCTTTCGATCACGGTCGGGCGCGCGCTCGAAGAGCCGACGGGGGTTCACTGGCCGACAATGGCGATGTCCGGGAACGCTGGAGGGATAGTCCTTCGGCGCCTCTCTATCGTGCGCGCGAGAAGGGGAGATTAGGATGAAGAAGAACTATTGGGCGGGAGCGCTGGCCCTTGCGGGAATGGCGTTAGTCGGTCAGGCGCACGCTGCGACGATGCCCATTTACTTTAGCGGCCCGGGCGTTAGCGGATCGCTCGAAATAACCTTTGGTCCGGGTACGGATGCGAAGTATCCCACAAGCGCGTCGGAGATAACCAGCGTGACTGGGACCTTTTCCGACTCGAACAACAGCCTCAATATCGTCGACGCGTCGGTCAGCCTATTTACGATCTTGTCCCCTCCCTCCACCCCGGATTCCACAAATCTCCTTGCGCCGCACGACTTTAGCAAGTTCGCGGTCGCCTCCGGCCTCCCGGTCATGAGCAACGGCTTCGTTACCTATGACAATCTCTTCTGGCCGGGCGGAGCGCCGGCGACCGCGTCCGATTTCGACGGCGCTGGCGGGTTCTTGGATATCTACGGGCTCGCGTTCACCATCGGCGGCGGCGTGGTGGTCGATTTGTTCAACAATGGGGTCGGCGCCGATACCCACATTCCTTATGGCGGCTTCGGCGTCGTGGTGGCCACTGCCGATAACGCACTCGACTACGTTTCGGCCGGAGTTGCAGCCTCAACGCCCGAGCCTTCGACCTGGGCGATGATGGTCCTCGGCTTCGCTAGCCTTGGTTTTGCCGGCTATCGCAAGGCGCCGAAGACTGCCGCGATCGCCGCCTGAGGCAGCGATCCTACGAAACGAAAAAGCCGCCCTTCAGGGCGGCTTTTTTTATCGGCGCTCGCCCCAGTAATCCTGACCGTCAGGCGCCGCCTCTCGCGCCGAGCAGGAGCGCAACGCCAAACGCCAGCACCGCGAGCGCGGCGGCGAATTCGAACCCCCTCGCGACGAGCGCAAGGCGCGAACTTTCGCCCGCCGCAAGTCGCATCGCGGTCGCCTTGGCGAAGACGGCGATCCAGGCGAGCGCGCCAGTCGCCACGGCGGTGCCGATCGCCATCGCGAGCGCGGCTGCGACGCCAGCCGCGAACAGCCCTTGCGCCATCGCGAACACCAGCACCAGGATCGCCCCGGAGCAGGGACGGGCGCCCGCCGCGATCACCGTTCCAGCCGCGGCCCGCCATGAAAAGGGGCCATTGAGCTCAGCCGCATCGGGCATATGCATGTGTCCGCAATCGTCCGCCAATTCGCTCGGCGCGTCCGGCGCCCCGGCGCGATAGGCGGCCGCCGAAAGGCTGAAGGCCGGCCGCTCCCATGCGACGCCAGCATAGGCCGGGGCGGAAGCCAATGCGCGGCGGCGCTCGGTGCGCTCACTCAGCGCCGCAAGGAGCGCCGAGCCCTTTCGCCAGACCAGCCAGGCGCCAATGGCGGCGACGCTGCAATAGCTCGCCAGCTCGATCCAATCGGCGGCGTGGGTCATTTGCGAAGCGGTCGCCTGAAAGACAAATCCGGCCGCGCCGACGAGCACAATCGCGATCAGCGCCTGAAGCAGCGCAGCCATCAGCGCCATAGCCGCGCCGCGTTTCAGCGACGTTTCGTTGGCCAGCATGTAAGAGGCAAGGACGGCCTTGCCGTGTCCCGGACCGGCCGCGTGCACCACGCCATAGGCGAGGCCGAGGCCCATCAGGCCCCAGGCGGCGCCGGGTTGCCCGTGCAGCGCGTGCACTTTGCCTGCGATGAGATGGGTGAGCGACGATTGCTGGGCCATGAGCCAGCCCGTAATTCCCCCTTCTCCGCCGCCCCCGCCCTCGCCGCCCGCGACAGCGAACGGCCGCTGCGAAAGCTGCGCCAGCGCGCTGACGGCCGATCCGCCCCAAACCGCGCATCCAAGACCGGTCCCTAGAATCGCGCGTCTCGTCATGGGCACGCGACGATGGCGGCGCTCGCCATTTTGAAACCGAAATTGGTGCCCGGCGCGAGGTTGGTGAAGAACGACTCGCTCAGTTTCTGCTTGTCGTTCGCCTCGAGCGGCTTCGGCTTCGCGACATTCGCCGTGCACCCCGACGGGGCGGAAACCAGCTTCACCGGCTCCTTGTCGTCAAACTCAAAATCGATGAAAAACTCGGGGTCGGCCACCCGCAAGGTGAGGAACTTGGTGATCGGGGTCGGCGTCTTCAGCGGCAAGGTGACATGGAATTCGACCAGATGGTCGGGCCGCTCCTGCATCCAATAGTCCGTCACGTTGCCGAAATCCATCGACGCGCCGGCGATCTTCAGCGTGGTGAAATAGCCGATCTCGGCCAAGCTGCCGGCGTTCTCCTTGGCCAGCGGGGCGAACTGCTCTTTCTTCACAAGCTGGCCCGCCGGGGCGAGGCCCTGGGTGGCGAAGGACGAATACATCTCATCGAAAACCCAGTCGTGAATCACCGCTGAAACCTTTCCGTCAGGCGTGAACGCGATTTGGCTCTTGACGGTGATCCACACATGCGGGTGTGCGCTCGCCGGCGCCGTCGTAGCGAGCCCGAACGCGAGTCCCACCGCCGCGATACGCCAATTTCGCTGTCGGCCGCCCATAGCGAAGCCTCCTTGCTGGCAAAGTGCGGCGACGAGATGGCGCGGCGCCCGATCATGGTTGAGCGAATCTTAACGCGCCATGGTTCAACGATTCTTAAGGCAATAGGCGCATTCTCGCGCCATGGCGCGTTGCGTTCCGCCTGTACCGCTCATGCTGATCGCGGCTTTGTGTCTCACGAGCTGCGGATTCCCTGGCCGCGAGGAGCGGCCGGTCTGGCGTGCGCAGGCCGAGACCGCCTGCTTCGCCCGCAAGCAAGTCACCCTTTCCGACACCATCGTCTCCGCGCCCGAGATCGAGGGCCCGGGCATCTGCGGCATGACGCGTCCGCTGAAGGTCTCGGCGCTGGATAGCGGCGCGATCGCCGTCGACAAGACCCTGACCATCGACTGTCCGATGATTCCGGCGCTGGAAGCCTGGCTCAACGCCATCGTCGAGCCCGACGCGCAGGCCCGCTTCGGGCAAAGGGTCGCGACTGTCAACGTGTTCGGCGCCTATAGCTGCCGGGGGATCGACAATATACCCGGCGCGCGGCTGTCGGAGCACGCCTTCGGCAATGCGGTCGATGTCGCCGGCTTCACGCTCGCCGACGGCCGGGAGGTCGACTTCGTCCACGACTGGAAGAAGACCGACACCCAGGAAGCCGCGTTCGTGCACGAGGTCCACGCGGGCGCCTGCCAATATTTCACCACCGTCCTGGGTCCCGGCGCGGACGTGTTCCACTACAACCACATCCATCTCGATCTCGCCAATCACGGCTCGACCGACACTGGCCCCCGGCGCATCTGCAAGCCGACGCCGGCGCCAGAGCTCTTGCCCGCGCCTCAGCCCCGCGACGGCTTGCCGCCCGCGCCCGATATCGAGGAGCCCCTCGACATCGCGCACCTGAGCGCGCCGGGCGCCGTCGCCGCTCCCCCGGACGCCGAGCCGGGACCGGGCGACGGACCCGACGGCGCCTTGCCGCCGGCGCCAATAGGCGAGAGCGATCCCGCGCCGCCGATTCTGCCGGCCGGCGCCGGTCCAAGCGTCGACCCGAGCCCGACGTCGTCGATCCGCGACCACGACAACTAGGCCCCGCGGTGAAATCGTCGGCGGCGACCGAATGAGCCCCCGGGGCCATGGTCCAGAGAGCCAAATAAACGCCAATAGCCGCGCTTAAACGCTCTTAAATCCTCGTAAACGCTAGTAAAAGTGCTAGCGTTTACTAGCGTTTATTTTTTCGAATCGAGACTTTTCAAAGGGTTACTAGCGATTCAAATAAGGAAAATCGGGCGCACGTCTCAGACGCGGTGCAAAACGTCTGGCCGCCCTCTCATCTCTGACGACATGTCCTCTCGCTTTCTCCCCCGCGCCGACAAGGCGGCGGGTCGAATCTGGGGACGAGAAAGGTTGTAGCACAAATTCCCGGTTTTAACAACAAATTGTGCAAGTTCGGATTCGCACTGTAGCAGCCGATGCTGTCTGGAGCGCGGCCTGACGCTTTGGAACGCATTAGGGACGTCCGAGATAAGGCGTAGAGCTGACTTTCTCGCGCCTGATTTCCGCACAGCCCAGCCTATTCGACCTCGCGTGCAGTTGGTTCGCGTCAGCGCCCTGGGCCTGTTCAATCAGCTTGGCGACGACCTGCGGATTTGACACATAGAATCGCATGGCTTCCGGCTGTTTCGACGACGGCAGCGCCACGCTCGACAAGGTGATGTAGACAAGGTTCCTGACGAAGCCACCCTGGATCGCCGTTGAGGCGCATGTCGGAGGCGGGCGCCGCGAAGCGCCCGTTTCGTTCGCGAAGCGCCCGTTTCGTCAGCGGAGATTGGGTTGGGTGTCTTTGTAGCTCGGCAGGGCTTGGATCTTTGACCACCAGTCGGCAAAGCCGGGCACGTTGAAAAGTTCGTCCTTGTCCGGGGTGAGCGAGACGTAAAAGGCGATGGGCGCGAGATAGAGGTCGGCGAGACTCAAGTCGCCTGCGATAAAGGGAGACGAGCCCTTCGTTTTCATGGCGAGTTCGATCGCCTTGCGGCCATTCTCGAGGCCGCCCTTGCGCATGGCTTCGTTCTTTCCGCCAACGAAATCCGGAAACAGATGATAGGCGGCGACGCCGCCGAGGATCGCGCCGTAGCCGTAAGAGTCGATGATGCCGATGATCATATCCATGCGAGCACGATCCTTGGGCGTCGATGGGATCAGCGACTTGCCGGGGAGGACATCGTTGAGGTAGCGCGCAATTGCGTTGGTCTCCAGAATGCGCATGCCGTCGTGGTCGAGGACCGGGACTTTGCCGAAGGGATGGCGCTCTCGATGCTCGGGCGTTTTCGGCTCGCCCTTGAGCACGTTGAGCGGCACTTGCTTGAAGTCGGCCACGCCCTTTTCGGCAAGCACCATCTTGACCGTACGGACGTAGGTGGAGCCGTCAAAGCCCCAGAGGGTCATCTCCGACATGGTTCTGTCCTTCTCAAGGCGCCGTTCGGGCGAGCGCTTGAGACTAGATTAAATCGCCGGGACAAGCCAGCGAACCGATATGGATGCAGGCCGCGAGGCAATGCCCTCATGCATGCGAAGCGGGCATCCAGCGAGACCTTGGCGAGATTCTGGGTTCCCGCTTGCGGGGGAATGACACGATGACTGGCTGCGCTTCCTTTGAAGCGCCCTGTTCCTGAGGAGAGCCTCACCCGGCGTCTTCGGTCTTGGCCGCCTTCGGCTTCGAGCCCTTCACGGGCTTGCGCAGGTCGCGCAAGGAATCGTTCTGCGCGATCATCTGGCGGATCGCCTCGACATTCGTGCGCGCGGCGTCGGGAGAAAGGTCGGTCCGGCCGACGGCCTCGGCGTCGCTGAATTTGCCTTCGAGCGCCAGAACCAAAGCAAGATCGCCGCGCATGCGCGCGTCGGCTCTGGGACTTGCGACCGCCTGTCTCAGGGCGTCCTCAGCCGCGGGCAATTGCTTGGCCAGCGCGAGCGAGAGCCCCATGTTGGTGAGCACGCTGGGTTCGCCCGGCGCGATCTTCAGCGCCTCGTGGTAGAATTGCATCGCCCCGGCGTGGTCGCCGAGCCGGTCGGCGACTGTCCCCTGCACCGACATGACGTCCCATCGCGGATCGTCAGGCGTATAGGCGTGGGCGAGGACGTCCTTGGCTTGCGTGAGTTGTCCGGCGTCGGCGAGCGCCTTGCCATATTCGCCGAGCACGTCGAAATCCTTGGGCGTCTTGATGGCTGCTGTCTGGATGACGGCGACGGCCTCGTTGTACCGGGTCAGAGCCCGTAGAGCCCGCGCATATTCGATCGAAGCGGTCTTATCGCCCGGGTTGCGATCATAGCGCTTGCCCAGTTCGTCCGCGTAAGCCCGGAGCTTCGCGTCGTCCGTAGGCTGCGTCGCCGAGGCCGGAATGGAGCCGGTGATGTCGCCGAACTCTTGGCAGCCCGTGAGCGGCGCGGCGAAAGCCGCGAGCGCCGCTACGCACATGGCGCGCAACAAGGCGGGGCGGGAGGACAAGCGCGGCATTGGAGCCCCGGGGGCGGACGGAAACGGCGTTTAACGAGGGTCCATCCCGAACCTTGCTCGAGGCTCTCCACACGGGAGGGTTGGCGCCGAGGTGCGAAAAATGCGCTTTCGACTTCGCCTCGGGCGCGTAGGCAAAACTGGGCGCTGATGCTCGTCGGCTTCATCGGATTAGGCTTTGCGGCATCGGGCCTCCCGAAGAACCGCAAAGCCTCAGGCTCGCGTCCCGTCCCACAATCATGCGACGCGCGCAGGGAGCGTGGTTTCTTCGCCTACCTAGGTGACCCGGCGAGTTCATGCGTCGCGGGGTCTACTGAGGGAGCCCCTCGATCGCGAAAGAGCGGAACTTCGCATACTTATCACCGACCTTGCGCGCTTCCTTGAACTGATCTGAGTTGCGCCACGCCTGCGCCGCATCGAGGCTGTCGAACGCATTGATGGCGACGCGCGTGCCCGGCGACGGCCCCTCATAGACAACGATATTTTGCCCGGCGGCGACGAGGCGCCCGCCCGACGCCTTGATCGAGGCTTGGGCGAGAGGGAGATACTCCTTTTGATATGCGTCCAAGTCGCTGATGCCGATCTCGGTCACGACATAGATGGGCGCGCTGCCTGCAGCGTGGAGACCCTGAACGGCGGCGGCGCCGATCGCAAAACCCGCCAGCAAAGCAAGAGCTATCTGAGATCGAGTTGTCATCGCGTTCCTCCAGATCTGAGCCAAGGCAACATCGCGATCATACACCAGCGACCTTCGGCATAACATCAGCGCGTTGGCATGGCGTCGTGGAAGTCTGGCCCTTGGAGCAGGCCGGCTGGGAGCGCCGAGCCGGCATGGGGGTTTCGATTTGGCCGTGCTATGTTTTTTGCGCGTTCACGACCCGGATGGGCTTGCCATCTAAAAAGGCCTCGGCGTTCTCAACGCTCTGCGGATAAAACTGGCGCCAGGTCTCATCGACCCCATAGCCGAGATGGGGCGTGAGCACGGTGTGATCCGACGCCCGCAATGGATGGTCCTTCGGCAGCGGTTCTCTGTCGTAGACGTCGAGCGCCGCGGTGATCTTGCCGGCTCGAACGGCGGCGAGGAGAGCGGCTTCGTCGATCAGCGGGCCTCGCGACGTATTGATCAGGATCGCGCCCTGTTTCAAGCGGGCGATGTCCTCGGCGCCGACCAGGCCACGCGTGCGCGGCGAGAGCACCATGTGCACGGAGATCACGTCGGCGTCGCGCATGAGATCCGATTTGCCGACCAGGACGGCGCCGGCCTCCTCGGCCTTGGCTGCGGTCAGGTTCGGACTCCAGGCGATGACCTTCATATCGAGCGCGAGCGCAGAGCGGGCGAGACGCGCCCCGAGGCGGCCAAGACCCACAATACCGAGGGTCTTGCCGGCGAGGCCGATGCCGACGGGCACGCCAAACTGGAAACCGCCCGCGCGCATGGCCTTGTCGCCAGCGGGAATCGCGCGGGCGGCGGCGATCATCAGGCCAAGCGCCAGCTCAGCGGTCGCGTAGAGGGCCTCGCTGCGCGGCGTGTTGCAGACCGTCACGCCCTGACGCGTGCAGGCCTCGACGTCGACCGTGGGGTTGGAAGGCCCGGTGATGCCGATCATACGCAGCTTGGGGAGACGGCCGATGAGGCTTTCAGGAAAAGCCGTCCGCTCGCGCATTGTCAGGATGATGTCGAAATCCGCCAGCGCCTGAGCCGCGTCGTCCTCGGAACCGAAAGCGTCAGCGAAGAACGCGAGTTCCGCGCGAGCGGCGAGTCTCGACCAGTCGGCGCTGCTTCGCGCCACGCCTTGCCAATCATCGATGACCGCAATTTTCACGATTTTTTCTCCGGGGCGTTCATATTCGGCCGCGCCAAGATTGTTAGCATAGAGTTTCGCCGCGCTCAGGCGCTTATGCGTCCCAACACGTCCGAAAGGAAAACGCGGCCCGAGCGATAGTTTACGACTTTGCGCGAACTGATTCTGAAGCCCGACAACCAGATCGGATCGAACAGGCTCACGCCCTTCGGCCCCGCCGCTGGACAATCGCCTGAACCTCTTCAACCGTTGGATCGGGAGGATGGTCTTCGCCGCTCGGCGGGATGTTGGCGATGATGCGATAGCGGCACGGCGAGATCAGGAAGATCGGCAGCACCCCCTCGCGCGCCCAATAGACGGCAACCTCGGTATCGGCGAACGGATATCCCTGCATATGGACGTCCGCGAGAATCCAGTCGCTGTTCATTGTCTCCCCCGAGAAGGGAGCTGCGAGCGTGTGGCGCACAATGCTGTGCGCGCCGTCGCATCCGGCGAGCCAGTCCGCATGGACGGTCTCTTCGCGGCCATTCGCGCGGCGAAGAGACGCCTCGACGCCCTCGGCCCCAATCGCGAGCGCTGTGGCTTCCGTGCTGCGCTCGACCGAGACGCCGAGGCGCTGGAGCCTTTCTTCGAGCAGACGCTCGGTAT
>Ga0209624_10001672_pt1 | contig 17128 bp, 15 predicted proteins | sample JacPinW_OM2H0_O1_FD_188565 | JGI IMG/M metagenome (GOLD analysis project Ga0209624, IMG submission 188565) | Forest soil microbial communities from Algoma, Ontario, Canada - Jack Pine, Ontario site 1_JW_OM2H0_O1 (SPAdes) (version 2) | ecosystem: Environmental > Terrestrial > Soil > Boreal...
TTTCGCAATCCGCTGGCCGATCCGCTGGTCCTGGGGGTGTCGGGCGGCGCCGCGATCGGCGCCCTGACCGGCATGTTGACCGGGGCCGGCTTTGCGGCCATGCACTCCTATGCGACCGCCGGCGGCACGCTGATCGCGCTCGCGGTGCTGCTGCTGGCCCGAGGCGGGGGCGCCACCCGGCTGCTCCTGTGCGGGGTGGTCCTCGCGAGCGCCTGCGGCGCGGTGCTCACCGTGCTGCTGACCCTGGCCGACAATGGCCAGCTGCGCGGCATGGTGTTCTGGCTGGCCGGGGACCTGAGCTGGACGCAGCGGCCCACGCTGCTGCTGGCCGCCTCGGCCATCGCCCTGGTGGCCGCGTTCCTCGGCGGCCGCTGGCTCAATGTGCTCGGCTCGGGCGAGCTGCGCAGTGCCACGGTCGGAATTCCGGCCGCGGGCGCGCGTCTGGTGGTATTCGCCTGCAGCGCCGCCCTCACCTCCATCGCCGTCATCGGCGGCGGCATGATCGGCTTCGTCGGCCTGATCGCCCCGCACCTGGTGCGCCTGGCGCTCAATACCAGCGATCACCGCGTGGTCGCCCCGGCCGCGGCCCTGGCCGGCGGCACACTGCTGTGCCTGGCCGACCTGATCGGCCGCACCGTGGCCGGTCCGCGCGAACTGCCGGTCGGCGCGGTCATGGCACTGATCGGCGCCCCGGTATTCATCGTGCTGCTGCGGCGCCAGACGCGCTGAGCGGCGGCCATACTCGCTGCGTGCTGGCTACACCCGCGTGGCCGTGGCTATACCCGCCGGGCCGTCGCGTCGCGCCTGCCCTTTACATATTCGTGGCCCTGGCGCATCAACGCCGTAAAGCGGGCCTGATCGCCCGCGAATACCGCGCTGCGCACCGACTCCACGGCGCGCGCCAGCGCGTTGAGGGATTCGGCGCCGAAGTCGTTGAGGTGCTGGATTTCGTAATACAACTCCGGGCTCTCCGCCGCCACATCGCTGGCGATGTCGAACTGCGCGTCGAAGGTCGTACTGGAGAGCTGTACGAGCCGGGGCGCGGCCTCGCCGCTCTCGGCCAGCGCGGTGAAGAACGCGATATTGAGCGCATGCGACAGACCGAGTACGTAGGCGATCAGCCGGTCATGCTCGTCGAGCCCCATGACCACCTGCTCCGCCATGGTCGGCGCAAACAGACCGCGCGCCTGAGCCAGCGCCTCGGCGCTGCCCAGGTCGATGAAGATCACGTGCCGACCCGACAGCAGTTCGGTGTCCGGCCCGAACATCGGATGTAATGAAGTCACCGCGACGCCGGCCGTGCGTAGCGCTTCCAGCCCGGCGCGCAGCGGCGATTTCAGCGAGCCCAGATCGAATACCACGCCGCGCGGCTGGCGCTGCGCGATCTGTTGCAGGATGGTATTGGTCGCGCCCAGCGGCGCGGCCACGACGATGTAGTCGTGCGTCAGCGGCGACTCGCGCCAGTCGGCGATGCTCTTCACGCCGCTCGCTGCGGCCTTCGGATCCGCGACCTCGACGTCGAAACCCTGCGAGCGCAGGAATTGCGTAAACCAGCCGCCCATCTTGCCGGCGCCGCCGATCACCAGCGCGCGCCGGCCGCTGCCGCTGCCGTGCGCCACGACGCTGGCCTGCTCCTGGGTCGTAAGCGAGGAGCGAATCAGCAGCCGCACCACGGTCTCGGCCACATCGGGCGAAACGCCGATCTGCTCGGCGTTGGTGCGCGCGCCGACGATCACGTCGCGCTCGCGCGCATAGTCGCGCGTCGGATAGCCGGTGGCGCGCTTCACGCGCGCGATCTCGCGGCTCGTGGCCTGCCGCTCGGCGATGGTTTGCAGCAATCGTCGGTCCAGCTCATCGAGATGCCGGCGTAGCTCGTCCAGGGTCATGGCACAAGTCCTGTCGAAAGCGGGCATCCTTTGTATAGTCAGAGCCGTGCAGGCCGCAAGTCGCACGGCCGTCAGATCACGCCGCGGGCAAGTCGCGCAGCCGGCCGCCCGACCGATGCACGTCCCGTCCGGGCCGGCTACCATGTGCGGATGCCTCTACACAAGGAACATCTGCCGGATCAACTGCCCTCCGAGCCGCTGGCGCTGGTCGCCGACTGGCTGTCGCAGGCCACGCGCGCCAACGTGCAGCCCACGCCAAACGCCATGGTCCTTGCCACCGTGGATGCGCAGGGTGCCCCGGCCGCACGCGTCGTGCTGTGCAAGGACATCCGGCTCGATGCCGGCTACATTACTTTTTTCACCAACTACCTGTCGCGCAAGGGCGTCGAACTGAGCGCCAACGCACGCGCGGCAGCGGTCATGTACTGGGATGTGCTGCACCGGCAGGTGCGGCTCGAAGGTCGCGTGACACTGACCACGGCGGCCGAGAGCGATGCTTATTTCGCATCGCGCGCCTGGCAGAGTCGCATCGGCGCCTGGGCCAGCGAGCAGAGCGCGCCAATCGCCTCGCGCGCCGAACTCATAAGAGCCACCGACGATGCGGCGCGGCGCTTCGGCACGCCAACGCCGACGACGAGCGATGATACCGCTCCGGATCCGGGCGTCCCCATACCGCGCCCGCCGCACTGGGGCGGCTATCACCTGTGGGTCGATGCGGTCGAGCTCTGGGTCGAGGGCTCCGCGCGGCTGCACGATCGGGCGCGCTGGACGCGCACGCTCGAGCCGGATGGCGGCGGCTTCAAGGGCGGGCGCTGGAGCGCGACGCGGCTGCAGCCCTAGCGTTTGCAGTGCTGGAAGCATGGCCATTGACGAATCGCTGGAACTGCTGACTGCCACCGGCCTGGCGATCGCCGCCGGTGCGCGCATGCTGGTGCAGAACCTGTCCCTCGGCGTGCGCCGCGGCGAATTCCTCGCCATCCTCGGCCGCAACGGCAGCGGCAAGACGCTCACGCTGCATGCGCTCGCCGGCCTCAGCGCCCCGTATAGCGGCCAGGTGCTGCTCGATGGCGAGGAGCTTACCGCCATGCCGCGCCGCTGGATTGCGCAGCGCCTCGGGTTGCTGCTGCAGGATCGTGAAGAGTCGCTGGCATTGAGCGCGCTGGAATCGGCGCTGATCGGCCGCCATCCGCATCTGAAGTTCTGGCAGCGTGAGGGCGAGCAGGATTTGGCGATCGCGCAGGCGGCGCTGCGGCGTGTTGGCCTCGCCGATTTTGCGCGCCGCTCGGTCGCGACGCTCTCGGGCGGCGAGCAGCGCCGCGCGGCCATGGCTTCGCTGCTGACCCAGCAGCCGCAGATTTATCTGCTGGATGAACCCACCAATCATCTCGATCCGCACCATCAGATCGAGGTGCTCGAGATATTTCGCGCGCTGTGCCGCGAAGGCGCCAGTGTGATCGCCACGTTGCACGATCCGACGCTCGCGGAGCGCTACGCCGACCGCGCGCTGCTGCTCTACGGCGACGGCCGGTACCGACTCGGCCCGGTCGCCGAAGTGCTCACGGCCGAGGAGCTCTCGGCGCTGTACCTGACGCCGATCTGCGCCATAGGCGCGCCGCCGCGACGCGCCTTCATCGCCGCATAGCTGCAAGGATCGGCGCGTGCAACGCGCCGTTGGTCGCCAGTATCGAGGTGGTCCCGAGGTCCGGCTCACGCCCCGCCAGATCGGTCACGGTGCCGCCGGCCTCGCGCACGATGACGCTCAGCGCCGCGATGTCGAGGATATTGATGTCGGATTCGAGCACGGCATCGAGCGCGCCGCGCGCCAGCAGATGATAGTGCAGAAAATCGCCGTAGCCGCGCAGCCGGTTGACGCGGCCGACCAATGCCCCGAAGCGCGCCCAGTCCGCGCTCGATGCGGCCAGCGTCGTGAGATTTCCGGTCGACAGAATGGCCCCGCCCAGCTCGCTCACCGCACTGACATGCAGCGGCTCACCATCCAGCAGCGCGCCGCTCCCCAGCTCCGCCCACGCCGTCTCGCCGTACGCCGGGGCGCAGGAGACGCCGAGCACCAGCCTACCGGCGCGCAGCAGGGCAATCTGCGTAGAAAAAAACGGGCAGTCGCGCACGAACGACTTGGTGCCATCGATCGGATCGACCAGCCAGATGTTGTCCGCGTCCATCGCATGTCGCCCGGTCTCCTCGCCGTAGAAACCATAGCCGGGGAAACGCGCGCTCAGGATCTGCCGGATCGCCTGCTCGGCGCGTACATCGGCCTCGGTCACCGGCGATTTGTCGGCCTTGAGCGTGACGGCGGCATTGCGCCGGTAGAATCCCTGGATGACTTCGGCGGCAGCGCGAGCGGCCTCGAGCGCGGCCTGCAGTTCTCTTGATGCCATGACCGGGCTATTGCTTCCAGTCCTGGTACGGGCAATGGCGGCACCGGTTGCCGCAGCAGTAGCCGCGCCGCAGGTGATAGGCAGCGGTAAATACCATGCACCCGTTCTCGAGGTAGAAATCCCCGTCCTGCAACGTCAACGGCCGCGCCGCCCCCGTCTCCGGTTTCGGCTCCGGCTCGAGTGCATTGTCTCGCTCGGTTCTCATGCCGCTTTCCTGGCTGTTTCTATCCCTGCCTCACGAACGCGATACGCGTTGCTCGGCGGAATCAGCCCGTACGACGACTCGTTCCCGCACATGGAGGTCCGACACCTGGACCCGATCAGGATATTCCGAGCCGCATTGACGTCTCGGTCGTGCAACGCACCACAGTTGCCGCATACCCAGAACCTTACAATCAACCCGTTGACCCCTCGCGGACCGGTAAGGGCTCCGCAAGCAGAACAGGTGACGCTGGTGTTTCTCTCGCTAGCGACTTCGAACGTTCTGGCCGCCTGCTGGCTCTTGTATTCCAGAAAGCCCTTGAGCATGCCCCAGCTGGAATCCAGCACGGATTTGGCCATCCGTGTCTTGACCAGCTGCAGACTGCTCACGTCACCGACGACGATTTTCTGATAATGATCGACAATCTGCCTTGAGAGCTTATGCAAGGCATCGGCCCGGCAGCGGGCGGCCTTGCGATGAATGCGCTTGGCCTGGCGTTCATGGCCACGGCGCTGTGCTGAGGCGAGCTTTGCCGCATACTCCCGGGTCCAGCGCCCGGCGACAAGCCGGTCACCGTCGCTCGTGACAGCGATGTTCTTCAGCCCCAGATCAATGCCGACCTCCTCTTCGGACGCAATGGTCTGTTCTGCCTCGATCTTTACCGGCAGACATAGCCACCAGTCTCCGACCGCATCCTGAGCAAAGCACCCCGCCCGCCATTTCACCCCCTCCAGCCGCTCGCGCTCGAAGACTCGAAAGCTCTTGCCGGCAAAGCGCAGGCACACGCCCTTGCGCTTTAGACTGGCTGCCTTAAACGGTATCCACCCGAGCGAGCGCCTGGCGCCACGACTCACGCGCCAGCGCAGCTTAATGCGCTTGGCAGCGTGGCGTTTCTGGGCGTAGTGATTGCAGACCGACTGGATCGTGTCGGCGCCGATCCTGTCAAAGTACTGCGTGGCACCGGCCGTCAGCTTGCACAGGTCAAAACCCGACATCAACTTTCGCTTTTTATCGGTGCGCGTGGCAGCCTTGAGGCTTGTTTCATTGCAATAATTGAAGACCTCATTCACCTCAACCGCAGCGGCATTGAGCCACGCGTAAGCTTCCCTACGTACCTTCAGACGAAGCGTGCGCGTGAACGAGAGCGGCATGAGAGTATTATCGCTCTGCACTGGCGTTCTTGCTCCACGTCTTTGCGCAGATTCACTGGTGGGTCGAAACGTCCGTGTTTCCTCTTAGTTCCGGCTCACCATATCACTACGGCGGTGCGTGACAGGGCCTGGCTGAACTTCGTTAGTGCAGCGGGCCCCACGTGGAAAGCTGCGCCTCGACGCACGCCGCACGAAAAGCACTGGTAATTCAGCCGCAAAAGCGGCACCGGGTATCCAGCCGGGCCCGCGCAAGAACCTGGTATGGCGCTTGCTTGCAGTGTTGCAGCCCAATGACCGGCGGAGGATGCACCGTGAACAATGCAGCACCATCGAGGATCACCATACGTAGCCCCCTGAACGTCGTTGTCCTGTTCGCGTCAGTGTGCCTGGCCGTAGCAGCATCGGGCGTCGCCGCAACGGCCGATCAGCCGTCCGGGCCGACGGTCAGCAGGGCGCTGGCGAAGCCGCTGAAGGCGGCCCAGGATGCACTGCAGGCAAAACATTGGGACCTCGTCCTGGCGAGCCTCAAGGAGGCGCAGACCACTCCGGGTGAGAAGAGCGCCTACGACAACTTCGTCATCAATCAGATGCTCGGGTTTGTCTACGTCCAGAAGCAGGATTTCGTGAGCGCGGCACCGGCGCTGGAGGCCGCCGCCCAGTCACAATACGCCACGCCCGAGCAGCAGAAGAACTGGCTGCGGGCGGTCATGGGCAGCTATTTCACGCAGAAGAACTACGCCAAGACCGTGGACATCGGCGAGCAGGCGGTGAAGCACGGCGCCACCGATAGCGACACCTATATGACGATTGCCGATGCCCAGAGCAAGCTTGGGGACTGGAAGGGCGCCGCCGCCACGATTCAGCAGGTCGTCGAGCATCAGAACAAACCCGAGGAGAAGCTGCTCGAATTTCAGTGGAACTGCTACGTCAAGGTGAATGACAGCCCCGACGCGGGCAGGGTCATCGAAGAGCTGGTGAGTTATTACCCTGAACCCAACTACTGGCTCAACGCGCTCGCGCCGCTCTCGCGCATGGACATCAAGGACGGGCATCTGCAACTCAATGTCTACCGCCTGATGAACGACGTCGGAGTGCTCAAGCGCCCGACGGACTACGCCGAAATGGCCGAGCTGGCCCTGGACCAGGGCTATCCGGGCGAGACGCAGGCGGTATTGGAAAAGGCATTTGCCCAGAAAGTCTTTACCGAGCAGCGTGACAGGGATCGCTATCAGCATCTGCTCGATGGCGCCAAGCAGCGTGCCACCGCGGATCTTGCACAGCTGGCATCGAGCGAGAACGCCGCCGCCGAGGCACCGACCGGCGACGCGTATCTGCGGATCGGCGCCTCCTACCTGAGCTACGGCCAGAACGACAAGGCATTGGCCGCCATCAACAAAGGCATCGCCAAGGGGAACCTTAAGTCCGCCGACGAGGCACGCCTGCTGCTTGGCATCACCAAGCTGCGGATGAAAAGTGCTACCGACGCGGAACGGGACTTCGAGAAGGTCAGCCTGTCGAGCAATACGGGCTATGCGCGGCTGGGCAGGCTATGGGCGCTGCACGCCGGGTCCCACACGCATAGCGCCTGATCTAAGGCTTCCGGTCCTCGATTGGAACCAGGTTCATGATTGGAACCAGCGCGCCTGTCCGTTGACGCAACCGCAGTCGCTCGAGTCGGGCTCCAGGACCAATCGGTTCATACCGTCAGAGTAGGATCCGCGCGCTGCGATGGGCGCAAGCGCCCGCTCCCGTTGCTCGGCTGCCTTACGGGCCTTGTATTCGTTGAAGTCGATCACTCGAGAGCGCATCAGGGCCTTCTACCAGGGGGGCTGTATCGGCCTACACCGACATTGAAACAGAGCACGGGGTCGTGCTCCGTTCGCTACGTCACAGAGCGGCAGCGGGAATGCCGACCGCGTCACAACGCGACGCTAAAGCGACCTTGGATCGCATCCCCGTCTAGCCGCCGCCTGAAACGCCACTGACACCGGCCGAATCCAATTCGCGTTGACACGGGCGGCTGGGGTTGCCTAAAGTTCGTCCCTCGTCAGGTGCTCGGGAAGCCGGTGACGCGCGATCTTCGCGCCATTCCGGCGCTGCCCCCGCAACGGTAAGCGATACGACACTGCATCAGTAGCCACTGCGCCGACAAGGCGTGGGAAGGCGATGCAGCTGGCCCGCAAGGGCCGCGTGCGCAAGCCCGGAGACCGGCCTGGCGAGCTTGTTCCCGGATCGCGCGGTGGGCGTCTCGGGCATGGCGCCATGCGCCTCGCCTTTCCATCCCCTCGCAGCGATCCGGGTGTTCATCGCTTCGGGCCATGCGGGCGTGCATGGAAGGGCTACAACAATGATCGCTTACCGTATTGCGATATTCCTCGCCACGATGTGCCTATTCCTGTCGGTAACCGCGGCGCGAGCACAGGTGCCGGCCGACCCTGACACCTCGGTGAGCGAAATCATCGTGACCGCGACCCGCGTCCCGGAGCGGGCCGACCAGTCGTTGGAGCCGATCGTCGTCATTGACCGCGCGGCTCTCGAGGACTCGCTCGCCGTGGACGTAGGTGACCTCCTGCGCTTTCATGCCGGCATCGACATCGACCGCACCGGCGGTCCCGGCCAGCCCCTGTCGCTTTTCATTCGGGGTGCCAACAGCGACCAGTCGATCGTGATGATTGACGGTGTGCGCATCAACTCGGGCACGCAGGAACTCGCACCGCTGACGAACCTATCACCGGAACTGTTCGAGCGCATCGAGATCGTCAAGGGTCCGCGATCGGCGATATACGGCACTGACGCCATCGGCGGGGTCGTCAACCTGATCACACGCGCAGATGGACCTTCTGCCGCCGATGTCATGCTCGACTACGGCCGCTACGGCACCGGCGAATTCGCCGTCGATGGCAGATACACGGCCAGTGCGACCAGCGTGCAGGCCGCGCTGACGGGCCAGCAGAGTGCCGGCTTTCCGACCTACGCTGCCGAAACCGTGGACAGCGGCTATAAAAATCTGACGGGCACGGCGGCGATCACCACCCACTTCGGCGGGTTCGAGCTTGGCGCGCGCTACTATCAGGCAACGGGTGCAACGCAGTACGCCAATGCGGTCTATAACGCCGACTTCACCGCGTTCCAGTCGTTCACGCCCCTGAGTGAGGATTTCTCCAACAGCCTGCTCGCGGCCCACGCCAGTGGTGATCTGACCGACCTATGGCACACGCGCATCACCTTGAGCCGGGTCGTCGATGACTTGCGCCAGCAACAGCCCGATCCCTACGTCACGGATAACGCCAGTGACTTCGATTACACCTCGCGCGAGACGATCGACTGGCAGAACGATGTGAAGATTGACAGCGGTTGGCTCAAGCAGACCGTAACCTTTGGTGCGATCGTCTACAACGAACACACCGACTCCCTGAGTTACGGTACCGGCTATACGATCGACACCCACGCGCAGACTTACTACCTGCAGGACCAGCTGGAAGTGGGGAGAAACCGCCTGCTGCTTGCGACCGGCGTTGCGCATTATCCTGAATTCGGAGATCACCAGACGTGGAACGCCGAATATGGCTACTCGCTGACGACGGATACTTTGTTGACGATGTCGGCGGGCACGGCGTTTCGCGCACCGTCCGCTACCGACCGGTTCGGTTTCGGCGGTAATCCGGAGCTGCTGCCCGAAAGCTCGCGCAATTTCGAAGTCGGCATCAAGTCTCGAATAGTCGCGAATCAGCAAGTCACGTTCGCGGCGTTTCAGGACACGATCGATGACCTCATCATATTCGTCAATGACCCGACCAACCTGCTCTACGGCGGCGAAAACGAAAACGTCGATCGCGCGCGGATCCGCGGACTTGAGGCCAGTTGGGAACTGCATGCAGATCCATGGTCGGTCAGCGCCGAAGCGAGCCTCCAGGACCCGCGCGACCTGGTCGACGGCACGCCGTTGCTACGTCGAACCAAGCATAGCTTCACGCTCAGCGGCGCACGGGCGATCGGCCGTGGTGAGGTGGGTGTGGACCTGTTGTTATCAGGCCCGCGGCCAGACATCGACGTTGTCACCGGTAACCCGGTGCAGGACGGGGGTTACCTGCTGGCGGGATTGAGAGCCAAGCTCAATTTGACGCCCGCGTGGTCGGTCACCGCCCGACTCGACAACGCCCTCAACCGGCATTATGAGCTCGCAAACGGCTACAACACTGCCGCGCGGTCAGCCTCGATCGCCACGCGTTACGCCTTCCATTGATCGTGCACTGGAGGTGCGTTCCCATGCCGCGTGGTGTCCGGCCCACGCCGTGGCCGCGCCATGCTGTAGTAGAGTAGGCGCGATGGGCCACCGCCTCTCCAAAATCGTCACGCGCACCGGCGATGACGGCAGCACCGGACTCGGCGATGGCACGCGTGTCTCCAAGAATGCCCTGCGCGTCGAGGCCATGGGCAGCGTCGATGAACTCAACTGCACGCTCGGCGTGCTGCTCTCGAGCGGCGTCCCGGGCGCGAGCGTCCAGGACTGCCTGATCGAGATCCAGCATGACCTGTTCGATCTGGGCGGCGAGCTGGCGATCCCGGGGACGCAACTGGTCGATGCGGCACGCGTGACGTGGCTTGAGACACAAACCGAGCACTTCAATGCGGCGCTGCCACCGCTCAAGGAATTCGTACTGCCGGGCGGGGGTGCAATGGCCGCGGCCTGTCACGTGGCGCGCGCGGTGTGCCGGCGGGCCGAGCGGCGTTGCTGGGCGCTCTCGCACAGCGAGGCCGTGGGCGCAGCCTCGCTGCAGTATCTCAATCGGCTGTCGGACCTGCTGTTCGTGCTGGCCCGGGCGCTCGCTCGCCTGCATGGCGGCGGCGAGCCGCAGTGGCGGCACCGGCGCGGCCAGGCAGCCGACACCGACGACGATCAGGGCTCAGGCCAGGAGAGCCCGTAGCCGCGGCCAGTCGAACGCCGGCCCAGGGTCACTCTTGCGTCCTGGGGCGATGTCGCTGTGCCCCACCAGGCGCTCGACACTGAGCGTCGGATATGCGCGGCACAGTGCACTGATCAAATGTGCCAGCGACTGGTATTGCCTCTCGGTGTAGGGAATCTCATCCGCGCCCTCGAGCTCGATGCCGACCGAAAAATCGTTGCAGGCCGCGCGTCCCTCATAGCTCGACTCGCCGGCATGCCAGGCGCGCGCCGCGAACGGCACGTACTGCGTGATCGCGCCGTCGCGGCGGATCACCGCATGCGCCGAGACCCGCAGCGGCGCTATCGCGCCGAAACTCGGGTGCGCCCCGGGCGGCAGGTTGCCGGTGAAGAGGCGATCGATCCAGGGACCGCCGAATTCCCCCGGTGGCAGGCTGATGCCGTGCACCACGATCAGCGTCGCCGGCACTGCCGGCGGCCGCTCATCAAAATGCGGCGACAGCACCTGGCGCACGCCGAGCGCCAGCCCGGTAACCGCATCAATGCTCAGCGTGTTATGCATGACAGCCTCACATGATGCCAAAATGCGGGGATGAGCACAGTGACCAATGCCTCCCTGGCGGCCCGGGACCTGCAGCACGTCTGGCATCCGTGCACGCAGATGAAAGACCACGAAGAGCAGCCGCCGATTCCGGTGCGCCGCGCCCAGGGCGTTTGGCTCGAGGATTTCGATGGCCGCCGCTACCTCGACGCGATCAGCTCCTGGTGGGTCAACCTGTTCGGCCACGCGCATCCGCGCATCAACTCCGCCATCGCCGCGCAGCTGCAGCAGTTCGAGCACGTGATGCTCGCCGGCTTCACTCATGAGCCCGCGATCGCGCTGGCCGAGGAACTGGTGCGCATTACACCGTCCGGCCTGACGCGCTGCTTCTACGCCGACAGCGGCTCGGCCGCGATCGAGGTGGCGCTCAAGATGAGCTTCCACTACTGGCAGAACCAGGGCCAGCGCCGCAAACGCTGCTTCGTCACGCTCAGCAACGCCTACCACGGCGAGACCCTGGGGGCGCTGGCGGTCGGCAACGTCGATTTATACAAGAGCGTCTACGCGCCGCTGCTGATGGACGTGCTCACCGTACCCTCGCCGGACTGCTACGGGCGCGAGCCAGGCGACAGCTGGGCCGAGCACAGCAAGCGCAAGTTCGCACTCATGCAGACCGCGCTCGAGCGTTATGCCGAGGATATTGCCGCGGTGGTCATCGAGCCGCTGGTGCAATGCGGCGGCGGCATGCGCATGTACGATCCGGTCTATCTGTCGATGCTGCGCGCGGCCTGCGATCGCTACGGCGTGCACCTGATCGCCGATGAAATCGCGGTCGGCTTTGGGCGCACCGGCACCATGTTCGCCTGCGAACAGGCCCGCATCACGCCCGATTTCCTGTGCCTGTCCAAGGGCCTGACCGGCGGCTACCTGCCGCTGTCGGTGGTGCTGACCAAGGAGTCGATCTACGAGGCGTTTTATGCCGAATACAACGCGCAGCGCGCGTTCCTGCATTCGCACAGCTACACCGGCAATGCCCTGGGGTGTGCGGCGGCGCGCGCCACGCTTGGAATTTTCTTCAATGGACCGGTGCTGGAGACCAATCTGCGGCTGGCGGCCCACATGGCCGGGCGACTCGCGCCGCTGGCGTCTCACCCACACGTCGCCGACGTGCGCCAGACCGGCATGATCGCGGCGATCGAATTCGTGCGCGACCGGCGGACGCGCGAGCCGTTCCCGTGGCAGGAGCGGCGCGGTCTGATCGTGCATCGGCATGCGCTCGAGCGCGGCGTGCTGCTGCGACCGATCGGCAACGTGGTGTATTTCATGCCGCCGTACGTCATCACGCCCGCCGAGATCGACCTGATGATCGAGGTTGCGATCGAGGGCATCGATCGGGCATGCGCCTGACGCGCTGCTACGTGGCCGCGCCGCTGCACGCCGGGGACGCCCGGCTGTTGCCCCGGGACGTATCGGCGCACGTGGCGCGCGTGCTGCGGGCGCGAGCCGGGCAGATGCTCACGCTGTTCGATGGCCGCGGCGGCGAATACGACGCCCGCATCGTGGCCATCGACCGGCGCGGCGTGCAGGTGCAGATCGAGGTGCATCGCGCCGTGGAACGCGAGTCACCGCTGGCCGTGACGTTGCTGCAGGCGCTGGCGCGCGGCGAGCGCATGGATTTCATCGTGCAGAAGGCCACCGAGCTTGGTGTCGCTGCGATCGTAGCCCTGGCCAGCGAGCGCAGCGTAGTGCGCCTGGATGCCGAGGGACTAGCACGGCGCTGCGAGCATTGGCGCGCGGTGGCGATCAGCGCCTGCGAGCAGTGTGGACGCAACCGCGTGCCGGGCATCGCCGCTGTCACCGATCTGGCGAGCGCCTGCGCGCAGTCCGATGCCGCAAGCCGGCGTCTGTTGCTCGCTCCCGGCGCCGATCTGACGCTCACCGCCGCTGCGCGCCAGGCGTCGAGCATCAGCCTGGCGGTCGGGCCCGAAGGCGGCTTCAGCGACGAGGAACTCGCACTCGCGCAGCACCATGGATTCCAATGCTGCCGCCTGGGGCCACGGGTGCTGCGCGCCGAGACCGCGCCGCTGGCCGCGCTGGCGGCCGTGCAGGCGGTCGCGGGGGATTTTCTGGGCTGATCGCGCGGGCCGTTACAAGGCGGCAGCGCCGGTGTCGGCCTCGAGTCCGGCCGCGTGAATGCCGGCGAGCGCGCAGGCTTCGTCATTGTCCGAGGTGTCTCCGGTCACACCCACCGCTCCCAGCAGCGCTCCGGCCGCATCGCGAATCAGCACGCCGCCGGCGACCGGCACCAGGCCCTGCGGCAATATGCTCGCCAGTGCCGCGTAGAAGGCCGGTCTCTCCTGGGCGCGCCGTGCGACGTCACGGCCGCCAAATCCCATACCGAGGCAGCCGGCTGCCTTGGCGGTGGCGATCTGGGGCCGCGCGAACGAGGCGCGTTCGTCGCGCTTGAGCGCCAGCATGTGACCGCCGGCATCGAGCACCACGATGCACAGCGGCTTGAGTCCCATCCGGCGCGCCTGCGCCAGCGCGGTGTCGATGATCATCGCAGCCTGATCGAGCGTCAGCATGGCTTGATCTAACCTGGTGCGCGAGTCCGCGAGTGCGCGTGCGGGCCTAGTGCGGGGACTGGCCGGGCACGGATTGCGGCAGGTTGAACGGCGGCCGCAGTGCCGACGGGTTGGGAGTGGCGCCGCTGCCGTTGCCCGGTGCATCCACCGGGCGATGCGGCGCGCTGCCGGCGCCGGGGCCGTTCGGGCGGCACTGCAGCTGGAAATCCGCACGCGGCTGAAACCGCGCCGAATTCATCTGCAGCAACGGCGGCGCGGTAATGTCCAGGCGCTCCCAGCCGCTGACGGTCTGGCCCGCAGCGCCGGTTCTCCAGGCGTCCGACACCTGCAGCGTCGAGTTATCGCCCGCAGCGGCTGACATGACGTCGCTCGTCACCCCGTCGCTGCGCACCCAGCGATAGAAAACCCGGCGGTGCAGGATACCGCGGACGTCGACGGTGGCGACGAAGTTAACCGTCGCGGGGCAGATTTGTACCGAACTGCGCGGGTCGGCCTGCACTGTGACGCGGTTCGCTCCAGGGCGTGCGCCGCCTGCGGCCGCTCCTTCATTAGCGGCGGCCAGCCGCTGCTCATCGCGCCCGCCCGGCATCGGCGCCTGCCCGGCCGCACGCTGTGATGGCGCCGGGTAGATGAGGTTCGGCTTCACATCGGTGGCGGCCAGCGCGTGATTGCTCGGATAGATGCTGATCGAATTGGCGTTGTCGCCCGAACTGCCGGCATTGGCGACAAACACGTTGCCTGCCTGGTCGACCGCGACGCCTTGCGGATCGTTCATGCCCTTACCGCCCGCCACCGCGCTCGGACAGGACGTATCCGCACCGCTGGCAAAGTCATTGGCGACATAGCGATACACCTTGCGCTGCGCGAGGCTCGCTATGTAGAGCACGGGCGCCGTCGCATTATGGCTGCCGGCATAGCCGGCGATCCCGGTCGCACCCGAGGGCATGTCCGAGCACAGCGCGTTGCTCAGAACATAGGCGGGCCCCGAGCGCGCGGTGAGCGGCGCCGCGTACAGCAGCAGCGAATCGGACGAATTTGCCGCGCCGAGCCCGACCAGCAGGAATTCTCGGCCGCCGATCATTGCATCGGCAATCACCCCGGGGGCGGCAAATGAATTCTTGGATCGATCGGCGCTGAGCGGGCTGAAGCGCGCCTCGGTAAAACCGGCCGCGACGTCTCCGGGTCTATTGGGCTGGAAGATCGAAATGGAGTCCGCTTTGTTGTTGGCAACATAGACGTTGCCGCTCGAGTCCACGGCGACACCGAGCGGATGCCTCAGGCTGCCGCCGCTGATCAGAGCGCCGCCGCCGCTCGCGGTGATTTCCCGATTGCCTTTGTGCACGTCATAGACGCTCACGGCGTTGTTGTCGCGGCTGGCAACGTAGAGGTTGCCGGAGGCATCGAAGCTCAGGCGTGCCGGCGCCTTCAGGTTGGGCGAGCTGATCGTGGCCACTTGCCGCAGGCCGGTCACGGTGCCCGAGCTATCGAGCTGCTCGGCGTATACCAGCACCTGGTTGCCGCCGGCGTTGGCGACATACAGCCGATCCTCGTAGAAGGCCAGGCCATGCGGGCTATTGAGCGCAACGGGCGTGACGGCGGCGGGCGGGGCCTGCACATGCCCGGCTTCAACACCTGCAACGCGCTTCTGATCGGCAACAACGCTGGCTGCGACGGCAGCACAGCTGACCGCGACCGTGACGTTGGCGCTCGCCATCGTCCCCGCGCCGTTGCCTGTGAGCTTGCAGCTCTGCCCGCCCGGTTGTGTCAGCACCGTGACGTTGTAGGCGGCCCCGCCGCTCAATGGGGTGGCGAACGCCGACCTGCCGTCGGCATTGATCACAAGGTTGTCCCCACCGTTGTCCTGAATCACCAGCCCATTGCCGCTCAGTCCGGAGACCTCGACGGCAACCGTATTCGGGCTCGGCGGCGGCGCCGGGGGCGCAACCGCAGCGGGCTGCACCGCAGGAACGCTCTGCGCGGCTGCAGGGGGCTGCACCGGTTGGGGTTGGCTGCGATTCTGCCACCAGGCCCATATGGCGACAGAGGCTATCGCGGCCGCAGCGACCGTCGCGGCCGCCCACGGCCAGCTTCGCCGCGCTGGCGCGGCCGAGAGCAATTCGCGCATGAATTCCTCGACCCGCGCGCTGCGGCGCTCGCGGTCGAAGGCCATGGCCTTGGCGATGGCGTTGTTCTGCCGCGCGGTGAGCCCCGGCACGTGCGGACAGACCAGGTGCTCGCGCCGCGCCTGCTCGGCGTCGCGCCGATCGAAGGGATGCTGGCCCGTCAGCAGTTCGAACACCACGCAGGCCAGCGCAAATATGTCGTCGCGTGGATCCGGACGGCCGGAGGCGGCGACTTCGCCCTGACCGGCCTCGTGCTGCCAGGAACGGATCATCTCGGCGCTCGCGTAAGCGGGAGTGAGTGCTCCCAGCGCCCCCGGATCGAACCGGCGCTGACTGCCTCGGGCCGCGCGCGCGATGCCAAAGTCCAGCACCTTGGCCACGCCCGACAGCGTGATGAAAACGTTCGACGGCTTGAAGTCGCAGTGAATGACGCCGCGATCGTGCGCATACGCGAGCGCACTGCCCATACCCTCGATGATCGGGCGCGCCCGCTCCCACGGCATGCCGCGGGCAAAATCGTCATCGAGCAGCACCTCGAGCGTCTTGCCCTCCAGATACTGCATGGTCATGAAGACGTGTTCGCCGTCCTGTTGGCAATCGTAGACGCCCACGATGTTCGGATGCGCCAGCTCGCGCGTCTTGCGTACCTCTTCGTACAGCGACCTGAGCGCATCCGGATGCTCACGAAACGCCGGCTGCAGCACTTTGATGGCGACGTAGTGTTCTTCCCCGCCGATGCGCTGCTCCTCCAGATCCCGGGCGCGAAACACCACGCCCATGCCGCCAGCGCCGAGCCGCTTCTCCAGAAGATAGCGATTCTTGAGGGTTGCGCCTTCCGCCACGCCCGCGGCAGTGTTCTGGCCGCCCGGCGGCGATGGCGGCGAAGTCCCGGCATCCGGCCGCGTCGGCGCGCGCATCACCGTGGGCTCCCCGGGCGGCTGTTCGGGGCTGCGCGCGCGGCTCCTGAGCGCACCGGTGGTGGCCGATCGGACCCAGTCGCCCAGTGCGCGCGAGTCGTTGGCGCGAATCTTTCCGGCTCGTTCCGCAGCGGCAATCTCGGCCAGAATGCTCGGCGCGGCATCCGGCGCCAGCGCCAGCTGATCGGCCAGCAGCCGCTGCAAATCCGTGGCATCGATTTGTCCGGCGGCGTACTTGTCCAGACTCAAGACAACGTCGTTCATCTCCCACCGCGAGGCGCGGTCGAGCTGCCCCGCGCCCCTTTACTCGACATGGTCCGCCGGCAGATTGTATCGGGCCTGTGGCGCGATCCGATACCACATTCGCGCCATCGCGAGGGTCAGTTTCCCGCTGCGCTGACCGACCGCTGGGCGCGCAACCGCG
>Ga0209624_10001673_pt1 | contig 17127 bp, 10 predicted proteins | sample JacPinW_OM2H0_O1_FD_188565 | JGI IMG/M metagenome (GOLD analysis project Ga0209624, IMG submission 188565) | Forest soil microbial communities from Algoma, Ontario, Canada - Jack Pine, Ontario site 1_JW_OM2H0_O1 (SPAdes) (version 2) | ecosystem: Environmental > Terrestrial > Soil > Boreal...
GCAAGATTGGTGCCCCCGACGGGGGTGAGGGTCGCGGTGATGGGGTAAGTTCCGGCGGGACTGGTGATGAGGGCGGTAGTGGAGTAGGAAACGAGAACGGTGTCTCCGGGGATAACTCCGGTGAGAGTGCCGGTCAGGGTTGGGTTGGCTGCACCGTAGACTCGGGTGGCGTTGTTGACCGTGAGGGTGAGAGGAGCCTGGGTCACTGTGAGGGTCACGGTGCCGGAGGCGGAGGAGTAGTTGCTATCACCCGTGTAGCTGAAGGTGACGGTGTAGCTGCCGACGGAGAGGCCGCTGTTCGGCGCGTTGCAGGTAGTGGTTGAAGTGAGGGTGGTGGTGAGGGTGCAGAGTACCTCTTTGCCCAGGCTGAAGGTGATGGTTCCGGTGGGGGCTGGGTTGACGCTGGAGGCGAGGACGGTCTCCGGGAAGGGCTGGCCGTAGACTTCGGTCTGTGGAGGAAGCGTGAACTGAAGCGGCAGAATCTGCTGTCCGGTTCCCGTGAGGTTGAGGGGCTGGGGACTGTTGTAGGAGTTCGACGCGAGGACGATGGTTGCAGAGGCAGGGCCAGCTACAGTGGGAGCAAAGATAATGCCGAGGTTGCAGGTGGAACCAGCGATGACAGTGGTGCCGCAGGTAGTGGTGGAACTGTCGATGGTGAACTGTGGATTGGACGTTGAGATGGCCGCAGTGAGGTTGAGGTTATCGGTTCCGAGGTTACTAAAGCTCTGCTGCAGGACGGGCGAGTTCTGGCCAAGCACGACGGTGCCGAAGGCGAGGGTGGTGCCGGGGTAGGTGATCTCGCGGAGGGAGTTGTTGCCGTTGTCGACGACGAAGAGGTTGGCGCTGCCGTCGACAGCTACGCTGACGGGGTTGTTCACATTGGCGAGATTGGCGAAGCCACTGTCTCCCGTATTGCTTGCGGTGCCCGTGCCGAGCGTGGTGGCGATGTTGCTCCCGGAGCTGGTTGTGGAGGCGAAGACAGCGTAGACGCGGTTGGCAGCGGCGTCGGTGATGTAGATGTCGCCGGCAGCGTCGACCGAGAGCGATGTGGGCGCAAGGAGAGCGGTGCCTGTGGCCTGGCCGGGAACCGTTGTGGTAGTGGTTCCGTTTCCGGCGACCTGGTGGATGGTGCCGGACTTGTCGATGGCGTAGACGAGATGGCCACCGGCGTCGGCGATGTAGAGAATGCCATTGAGGTCGGCGGTGAGGGCGCTGGGCGAGACAAAGCTCGCGGTAGAGGCGGCTACACCTTGCGCTGAGGTGTTGGAGCCGCTGCCTGCGATGGTGCGGCGGGAGCCACTGGCGTAGACCTCGATGACGTTGTGAGAAGAACCGGCCTGGGCGATGTAGAGATTGTCGAAGTTATCAGCGTAGACGGCGGTCGGGGTATCGAGGCCGGTGACGTAGCTGCTGTTGATGGTGCCGTCGGCGCCGAAGAGGGCGATGGAGCCGTGCGTGGCGTCGGCGATGAAGTAGTTGCCAGTGGAATCGATGGCGAGGGCGACGGGAGTGGCGAGTCCCGCGCCTTGGGGGATGACGGTCTGTGTTGCGCCGCCGCCTGCTGGGAGGACGAGGAGGTCTGCGGTGCCCGGCGTTTTGCCGGCTTCGAGAATGAAGGCGTTACCGGTTGAGTCAACCGTAGTGGCGACAGGGTTGCCGAGATTGGTTGCGGCGGTGTTGACGAGCCCGGGGGTGAAGACACTGAGAGATCCGGTGGCGTTGGCCTGGAGACCCTGAGAGAAGATTTTGCCGGAGAGGGAGTCAGCGAGTTTGATGGCGGCGCTGCGTTGGCCGGGACGAGCGGGAGTGAACCGAACGAAGACCTGGCAGGTGGTAGGGGTGGCGCCTGGAGCGGCAGGGCTGAGGGATCCACTGCAGGTGTTGCTGGTGATGCTGAAGTCGGTGCCGGAGGAGGCGGAGAGATTCACCGCCTGATTGACGAGGAAGGTGAGAGGCATGATGGCGCTGGAGCCGCCGATTGGAGTTGCGGGAAAGAGGATGTTGCTACTGAGCTCGCGGGCGATGCCGTTGCCGGAGTCTGCGAGGAAGAAGTTGCCAAGGCCGTCGGCGGCGATGCCGCGTGGCCCATTAACGGGCGTGCCGATGGCTGGTGTGCCGTCCTGGGTTTGGCTATAAGGACCGGAAGCTCCGTTGACCCGGCCTGCCGCGATAGACAGAGTAGAGGAGCCGAGGACGTAGCTGACGACGTTGTCGGGGCTGGTCTCCGTAATGAGGAGCGATTCTGTGGGTGAGAAGGCCAGGCCGTAGGGCTTGTTGAGTGCAGTGGCGGGGTTGCCTGAACTATCGTTAGAGCACTGGCCGACGGCAGTCTTGTAGGTGGTGAGACCGGCGACCTGGCGGACGCAGTTGTTTCCGGTGTCGGCGATGAAGAGATCTCCCATGGCGTTGATGGCCAATCCCGAGGGGGCGTTGAGCGCTACGCTGCCGGAGACGCCGGGGCAGGAGTTGGGGACTTGAGCGGAGGTTGCACCCGCGAAGACGCAAGGGCTGGAACCAGGAGCCTGCTGGAGGACTTGGTATATGCTGGCGGCGGGAAGCGTCTCAGTGTCCTGGATAGAGATGTAGAGGTTATTGGCAGAGTCGAGGGCGAGACCGTTGGGGTTGGGTGTTGTGGATACCGCTGGAGAAGAGCCGCAGGTGCCGGCGACGGTGGTGAGAGAGGCGACGCCAGTGGCTCCGCTTGAAAGTTTGCGGACGCAGTTGTGTTTACTGTCGGCGATGTAGAGGTTATTGGAGCTGTCGACGGCGAGGCCAGTGGGTTGATAGAGACCCTGCGCCGGCGTTGGTGCGGTCGCCTGTGGGGCGCAGGTGTCGCCGCTTGAACTGGCAAAGCCGATGAGCGTGCTCATCGACCCAGAGGGAAGAATCTTGCGGACGCAGTTATTCTGCGTGTCTGAGATGTACTGATTCCCATTCGCGTCGAAGACGATGTAAGAAGGGCCGTTGAGGCTGAGCGTGGTTGCGGATCCGAAGTCCCCACTGAAGCCGGACGTGGTTGTGCCGGCGTAGCGCGTGCCACTTTGCAGGAGGCTCAGGGCCTGGGAGTACGCGAGTGTGGGGGTAAGGGTCGTCGCAATAAAAGAGACAAGATTGAGGAGGACTTTGACGCCAGAGGGACGGCAGTTGCGCATGTGAAGCTCCTAGGTGTGTCTTGCAAAGTGATTCAGATTCAACGTGCTGACTCAGTTGGTCGAGTTTGCAGAGTTCTTCTTCGGAGGTCGTAGCTTCCGCAGAATTTGGGGATGTAACCCCCTTTGCACAAAGAGTGCCAAAAACGTTGCATGTGATACTTTTTTTGCGTTTTGTCTGCAAAGTAGAGACAACAAAGGGGAAGCGGTGCGGGCAATTCGCTGAAAGTGCTGGCGATTCAATGAGTTTTGTTATTTCTCTGATTACTGACTTTCAAGTAAGTCGTGCACTAAATTGTCAGCAAAGGGAAAACTTTTTCTCTTTTGGTGATTGGAAGTGGACCTCGGAGGGATTACTTCTTCGTTAAGGAGTGAAGGGCGTGCCTTACGAGAACGATGGTTCAGCGTGGAGTAATCTTAAAGAGAGGCAGGGCTGTTGGCATGATGGAGCGTCGACGGATTGTTCGCTTGTGGCAAAAGGGTGGCGCGGCGGTGCTGGCAACGCTGGTGCGAGCGGAGGGGTCAAGTTACCGGCAACCGGGGGCTCGGCTGTTGATGGGCGCCAATGGCGAATATGCAGGGGCGATCAGCGGCGGGTGCCTGGAGGCGGAGGTTCTAAGGAAGGCGAACTGGCTGGTGCGGGATGGCGCGATGGTGGAACGCTACTCGACGATGTTCGACGATACTGCGGACATGCCTTTTGGGCTGGGATGCGGTGGGGTGGTGGATGTGATGCTGGAGCCTACTGAGACGCCGGAGTGCGTGGCTCTGATGACGGCGCTCGAGGGTGCGCTGGGCGGGGAACAGACTACCGTGCTGACCTGGCTGCCGGGTGCTGGCCGGGAGCTTGCCCGGGCGGTGCTGGCGGCGAGCGGGGATTTCAGTTTTGCCAGTGAGAAGCTGAGCGAACCCGAGTTGGTGGAGGCGCGGGCCGGCGTGCTCCGGGGTGGTTGGCTGGACAGGTCGCCAGAGGGGCTCTTTGTGGAGGAGATTCGGCGACCGCAAAGGCTTTTTGTACTTGGTGCGGGGGAGGACGCGAAGCCGCTGGTAAAGATGGCGGCGCTGCTGGGTTGGAGCGTGATTGTGATGGATGGGCGGGCGAATCTTGTTCGGACCGAGCGTTTTCCGGAGGCGGAGCGTGTGGAGTTCGTTTCGGCTGACGTTGTCGGCGGCCTGGGGATTCGGCGAGAGGACGCTGTGGTGCTCATGACGCACAGTTATGAGCAGGACCGAGAGTTGTTGCCGACGTTGCTATCAATGCGGCCGAGGTATTTGGGGCTGCTGGGGGCGCGGCACAGGAGTTCGCTGCTTGTAAGTGAGGCGGCGGGCAAGCTTGGGTTGAGCGTTGAGGCTTGTTGTGAGCGGCTCTATGCGCCGGTCGGTTTGGATTTGGGGGGCGACGGCGCGGAGGCAATTGCACTTGCAGTGATTGCCGAGGCGCAGGCCTGCTGCATGGGCCGGCTAGGGACTTCACGGAGATTAACGGCCGAAGACGTGGAGAGGAATGTGCGGGAGGGTGGGGCTTCGCAGTATCTGCAGACGCAGTGTGCGCTGTGAGTATTCCCACGGTGGTGCTGGCGGCGGGGGCATCGTCGCGATTAGGTGAGCCGAAGCAGTTGATCCGGTTGGGCCGAGAGAATCTGCTGGAGCGCGCGGTGAGAGTGGCTCGTGATGCCGGATGCGTGCCGGTAGTGGTAGTCGTTGGCTCGGGGTACGCGCACGTTCTGGCCAACAGCATGCTTGGAGACGTGGTCACGGTGATCAACGACAAGTGGGAGGAAGGGATGGCGTCGTCGATCCGGCTTGGCGTGGGAGCCTTAAGATTTGTAGCGAAGGACTCCGAGGGCGTTGTGCTGATGACGTGCGATCAGCCGGCGGTGACGACGAAACACCTGTTTCAACTGACGCTGCGGGCCGAAATGAAGGCTTCTCGATATGCGGGGAGGAACGGAATTCCCGCCTTCTTTCCGAAGGAGCATTTTGACGCCTTGATGGCTCTGTCGGGAGACAAAGGCGCGCGGGAGCTGCTCGTGACTGCACGCAGTGAGGAACTGCCGGGCGGAGACCTGGATGTCGACACCGCCGAGGATCTGGCTCAGGCTCGAGAGATGTTTGGTTGAATTTCAGCCCAGGCAGCCTGTGTTTTTGCCTCAATGCCTCCACAAGTTATGCATGATGAGTCACTTAACGAGCATATCCGTTATTTTCAAAAATGGGGGGGGACCCTCCCGGGGATCTACAGGGACCGAAGAAACTCCTCAAGCAGATTGGCCGCGACAGTTGCACGATATTTGGCCGTGCTGCGAATGTCGTCGATGGGACGGGCTTCGGTCAGAATCGCGCCGCGTGCAGTTGCGATGGCGGCAAGGGTGATGGGTTGGTGGAGGAGCGTTTCTTCGGTGGCGGCGAGCCGGGCAGGATATTCCCGCAGGCTGGCTGCGCCAAGGCGGATGTCTTGAATCACGCCGTCGGCAACCAGCGCCAGTCCTGCAAGGGCTACTTTGGAGATGGCCTGGGCGTTGCGGGGTCCTACTTTGCGGATGTAGGTTTTGTAACCTTCGTAGTTACGTAAAAGAGTAATACTGTGGAGAATTTCGTCGGGCTCGAGAGCCGTTTCTTTGTAAGCAAGGTGGAAGTCGCTGTAGGGCATCGTGCGGGGCCCGCGGGTGGAGACGAGGGTGACGGTGGCGTCGTAGGCGAGAAGGGCAGGTGGGGAATCGGCAGCCGGTGAGGCGTTGACGATATTGCCGCCGATGGTGCCGCGATTTTGATTGGCGATGGAACCGGTCCAACTGGCGGCTTGCGCCAGGATCGAGAACTCTTTGGCGAGTATGTGATGTTTGCGAATGTCGGTGAAGGTGGCTCCGGCTCCGAGGACGAGCGCGTCGGGTGTCGTTTCGATGAAGCGCAGTTCGCGGAGATTCCAGAGGGAGATAAGTTTCCTGGGCAGGAGTTTGCCTGCGCCCAGAGCAACCATGAGTTCGGTGCCACCGGCGATAGGGGTGTAGTGGTCGGGCGAATCAGCGAGGATCTGGAGGACCGCGTCGAGTGAGCCGGGAGCGATGAGTTCGTATTGGGAGACATTGGACCGCATTTATTTTGCGGCTCCGGCAGCCTGCTGAACCGCGTGAAAGATGCGCATATAGCCGGTGCATCGGCAGAGATTGCCGTTGAGTCCTTCCTGAATTTGTGCCAGCGTCGGTTGCGGATGTTTTGCGAGAAGATGGTGTGTGGCGAGAATCATGCCGGGAGTGCATATGCCGCACTGGGCGCCACCCTCTGTCAGGAAGCATTGCTGGATGGGATGGAGTTGCTCATTGATGGCTATGCCTTCAATGGTCGTGATGCGAGCGCCCTCAACCTGGAGGATTGGGACTAGGCATGAGTTGACGAGGTCTCCATTGATGAGCACGGCGCAGGCTCCGCATTCGCCTTCGCCGCAGCCTTCTTTTGCGCCGGTGAGGTGAAGGTCTTCGCGCAGGACGTCGAGGAGACGCTTCATCGGTGGCGCTTCAATGGTTTCTGCGCGGCCGTTGATCGTGCATTGGATCGTGGTCATGCGATGGTCTCGCTGAAGATTGGGCCGGCTACGGCGGGGTTGAGATCTTCGGTCCCGGCGTCAGGGGTACGGGTCATTCGTTCGAAGATGTCTTCAGGTATGAGCGGGATCTCGTTGAAGGCGATGCCGGTAGCGTGTTCAATTGCGTTGAGGATTGCCGGCGCGGGGCCATCCATGGGGAGTTCGCCGATGCCTTTTGCGCCGAACGCTCCGTGGGGTGAAGGGACTTCCTCGAAGGAGACGTGGATAGGTGGAAGATCGGCGCTGGTTGGCATGATGTAGTTGGTCATCTGATTGTTGGCGAGATGGCCGTTGTGCCAAAGGCATTTTTCGTACAGGGCGTATCCGATGCCCTGGGCGACTCCGCCTTCGATCTGTCCTGCAGCGAGAACTGGGTGGAGGACTTTGCCGACCTCCTGGATCGCGTGGAAGTTGGTGACCGTTGCGGCGTAGGTGGTAGTGTCGACTGCCACCTCGGCGACATAGGCGGCCCAGGCGTAGGCAGGATAGGCCTCGCCGCTGTAGGTCTCGTCGTCCCAGAAGATGTCTCCAGGAGATTCGTAGCGTGCTTCGGCGCGAAGATGGCCGTGCTGGCGTAGATAGTTGAGGGCTCCCTGGCGAAATTCTTCGGGCGAATAGTCGTGCTTTAGATAGTCGCCGGCGACGAGCGTAGAGCAGAGAGACTGCGCGGCCCGCTCGACGAGTTTGCCGACGACCATTGCAGTGCGTGAGGCTACGGTTGGGCCGGAATTCGGGACATGGCGTGTGTCGGGCTGCGCGATGACAACCTGGTCATATGCGAGACGAAGGGTCTGTGCGGCGACCTGACAGAGGATTGTGTTCGTGCCTTGGCCGAACTCAGTTGAAGAGACGAGAATGCTGGGCTGGCCTTCAGGAGTCAATTCGATCGCGACGAGCGAGTTGAGGCGGCGCTCGCCCGAGCCGGTGAAACCTGCTCCATGGAAGAAGGTGGCGAAGCCGATGCCGCGCCTGATGGTGCTTGTGGGATTCTCTCGATCGAACTGCACGCGTTTGGCGTGGTAGTTGGACTCTTCGAGGGCACGGGTTAGCAGCTGCTGCATGTCGACGGGGTCTTTAAGGATTTGGCCTGTGGCCGTGCGGTCTCCTGTGGAGAGGAAGTTGCGGCGGCGGAGTTCTTCCGGGGTGAGGCCGACGACTTTGGCTATTTTGTCCATGTGGCGCTCGAGCGCGAAGATGCTTTGCGGAGCGCCGAAGCCGCGGAAGGCTCCATGGGGAGGGATGTTGGTGGCTACGGCTTTGGCGCGGACGGTCAGGTAGGGCCAGTGATAAGGGCCGGGGGCGTGGATTGTGCCACGGGAGAGGACGACGGGGGAGAGTGTCATGTAAGCGCCGCCGTCGATGGCGAAGTCGATTTCGCCAGCGAGGAGTTTGCCATCCTTGCTGACGGCTGTGCGATGGCGCGTGCGAGAGGGGTGGCGCTTGGTGGTCGCGGCCATGTCTTCGCCGCGGTCATAGCAGAGCTTGACTGGATGACCGGACTTCATAGCGAGCAGGGCGGCGTGGCTGCCGATGACTGAAGGAAAGTCTTCCTTGCCACCGAATGCTCCGCCAGTCTCGGTCTGGATGACTCGGCATTTTTCTGCGGGTAGGTCGAAGACCAGTTCCAGAGCGTGGACGAGGTAATAGGGGCACTGCATTGAGCCTCTTACCGTTACTCCGGTTTCTGGATTGTATTCGGCGATGACGCCGTTGTTTTCGATGTAGAGCTGCTCCTGGGCTCCGGTGCGGTACTCGCCTTCGACGATGAAGTCGGCGGTCTGCCAGATTTCTTCAGGGATGGGCTGGCGATCCTTCTGCATGAGGTAGGTCTTGAAGGTGTTGGTGTGTTCGCCCTCGCCCCAGATGATCTGTTCTTTTTTCTCGGATTCTTCGATGGTGTAGATGGCGGGGAGTTCTTCGTAGGTGATGCGAACGGCGGCGGCTGCCGCAGGAAGAACGGCTTTATCGGGGTGGGCGAGTAGGAGGATGGGCTCTTCGACGTGGTTTACGTGGGTAGAGGCGAGGCAGGGATGGTCTTTGGCGAGGTGGACAATGGTATTTTCGCCGGGAATGTCGGCGGCGGTCACAATGGTGAATTCATGCCAGGGGATGGAGGGATCAAAGGCGATGGAGGTGATGCGGCCGCGCGGGATGGTACTGCGAACGGTGGCTCCGAACCACATGTGAGGCAGGGAGATGTCGTCGATGTATTGGGCGCGGCCAAGTACTTTCGCGCGCCCTTCTTTTCGGGGGGGCGAGTGACCGACGATTTTGGGTGAATCGGTCATGGGTAGGGTAAAGGATAGACGAAACTGGCTCCGTGGGAAACACTGAAAGGATGGGGCGGTTCGCGGGATGTTGTTTGCGGGCTTTATCTGGTGGGCTAAATCTGACACACTAGATGGTATGAGCACAGCAACTGCGACCAAGATATTTGCGGACCGCATCGGCCGCATCGAAGTTTCGGCAACAATGGCGATTACTGCGGCGGCGCTAAAGCTGAAATCCGAGGGCGTAAACCTGGCGGACTTTGGCGCAGGGGAGCCGCACTTTTCGACCCCGCGGCATATTAAGGATGCGGCGATCGAGGCGATCGAGAAAAACTTCACGCGCTATACGAACGTCGCAGGAACTCCCGAGGTGCGCAAGGCGATTGTGGACCGGCATGCGTGTGACTTTGGCTCGAACTACTCGGCCGACGAGTGCGTTTTTACCGCGGGCGGAAAGCTTGCGCTGTTCAACGCGATCCAAGTGCTGGTGGACCATGGCGATGAGGTGATTCTGCCGGTGCCTTACTGGGTATCGTTCAAAGACATAATCCGGTACGCCGGCGGCAAGGTGGTGCTGGTCGAGAGCAAAGAAGAGGAGAACTTCCGCATCACGGCGAAGATGATTGAGGCGGCGATTACGCCGAAGACGAAGGCGATCATTTTGAATACGCCGTCGAATCCCTCGGGCGCAGTGGTAGCTCCAGAGGATCTGGAGGCGATTGTTCGGCTGGCGCACAAGAACGGAATCTTTGTGCTGCTGGATGAATGTTATGTGTACTTGAACTTTACGGGCGAAATTGTCAGCGGCGGGTCGTTTACAGACTGCAAGGAACATGTTCTGGTACTGGGGTCATTGTCCAAGACGTACGCGATGACAGGATGGCGCGCGGGTTTTGCGCTTGGACCGAAGGCGATCATTGCGGCGATGAGCAAGTTGCAGTCTCAAAGTACTTCCAACACGGCGAGTATGGTCCAGAAGGCATCGATTGCCGCGGTCAACGGCTCGCAGGAGTGCGTGGCGGAGATGCGGGCCGACTATATCAAGCTGCGGGACCAGGTGTTGGCGGGTTTTGCGACTATCCCGGGCCTGACTTGCACAGTGCCGCAAGGCGCTTTCTATGTTTATCCGAATGTGAGCCGGTTTATCGGCAAGAGTGGGATCAAGTCGGCGACCGATCTGGCGGCGAAGTTGCTGAGCGAGGCGCATGTTGTTGTGGTTCCTGGTGAGGCATTTGGGACGGCAGAGCATATTCGGTTGTCATATGCGGTATCGCACGAGGTTGTGAATGAAGGTGTGAAGCGGATGCGCGAGTACTTCGCGACGCTAGGTTAAAGGTTGAGTTCTAAGTAGGGCCGCATCAAGGTGCGGCCCTTACCTTTGGATGGAGATTTATGCCGATTGAAGGCAGTCGAATAGAACAAAAGTTTGCTCCGGTAATTCTTGCGGGTGGAAGTGGAACGCGGTTCTGGCCTCGCAGCCGGAAAGCTCGGGCCAAGCAGGTGTTGGCTTTAGATGGCGACCGGACGATGATCCAGCAGACAGTGGACCGGCTTGTTCCGATTAGCGATCCAAGTGATATGTGGGTCATCACGAATGATTTGTTGGATGAGCTTATTGCAGAGCAGCTTCCTCAAGTGTCGCTTACTCATATTTTGAGCGAACCCGCGGCACGGAACACGGCTCCAGCGTGCGCACTTGCGGCGTTTCTTCTGGAGAAGACCGAGCCGGAGACTGTAATCGGGATTTTTCCTTCGGATCATGTTGTCAAGAATGGGGTACGGTTTGCCGATGTCTTGCGAGCGGGGATTACCGTCGCGGCGAGTGGCAACAAGATTGTTGTGATCGGCGTTCCTCCGACTCGCGCAGAGACGGGTTACGGATATATCGAACTTGGGGAGAAGGTCGGGGAGACCCAGAGTCCGAGCGGTGCGGTTGGTGTTCGTCGGGTGAAGCGGTTTACCGAAAAACCTCATGCTGCGTTGGCGGAGCAGTTTCTTGCGTTAGGGAACTACGCCTGGAATGGCGGAATCTTCCTCTGGAGTGCGCGAACATTAGCAAACTCGATTCGTGAATTTAGTTCCGCGATGGCCCCGTTGCTGGAGAAGATTGCGGCGGCGTACGGTACTGCGGATTTCGAGACGGTGTTTGCCGAGGTTTATCCACAGTGCGAGAACATCAGTATTGACTATGCGGTGCTGGAGCCTCGTTCGGCGAAGGGTGAAGCAGGAGCGGAGATCTATTGTCTGCCTGGGGATTTTGAGTGGAACGATCTTGGGTCTTGGTCGGCACTGCATGAGCACGTGGCGGATTGCCCTCCTGAGAATATTTCGGTTGCGAATGTGTTTGATGGCGAGGATCCGCTTTGCATCTCTATCGATTCGACCGGCAACTACGTTCATGCGCCGGGCAAAGTGATTGCATTGGTTGGGGTGAGTGATCTGATAGTCGTGCAGACGAAGGACGCGCTGCTGATCACTACTCGCGACCGGTCGCAGGATGTGGGCAAGGTAGTGGCGGAGCTGAAGCGCGCGGGACGGGACGACCTGATCTAGCGGTGGATTCGAGGATGATCGAGTAGATATGGCAGAGACGACGGTGGTGAAGTTTGGCACGGATGGCTGGCGCGGAATCATCGCGGACGACTTTACGTATGCGAATGTGCGTGTTGCTGCGGCGGCCATCGCTAACTATGTGCTGAGCCATGAGGATGCTTCGGCTGGGGTTTGTATCGGTTATGACACGCGGTTTGGGTCGCGGTCGTTTGCCCAGGTTGTAGCGGAAGTGCTGGCTGGAGCGGGGATACCGGTGGCGATGGCTGCAGAGATTACGCCTACTCCGGCGCTTTCGTATGCGGTGCGGGAGCGGAAGGCCGCTGGTGGAGTGATGATTACGTCGAGTCACAATCCTGCGGAGTGGAATGGGGTGAAGTACAAGGCGAGTTATGGCGGATCGGGCAAGCCTTCCATCATGACGGCGATTGAGAGCTATCTCGGTAAGAGGTTGGCGAAGGCGGAGAAGGTTGCGGCGATCGAGATGGTGGACTTCAACCCGGATTACATTGCGGCGATTGCGCGGTTCGTGGATCTGGACGCGATTCGGGCTTCGGGTTACAGGTTCCTGATCGACTGCATGTATGGTGCGGGACGCGGCGTGATCAGGGGGATCTTCGGGCGGGCTGGAATTCCGTTTGTGGAGATCAGGAGTGAGCTCAATCCGGCGTTTCCCGGGATCAATCCGGAGCCGATTCTGCCGCATATCAAGGCTACGCAGATCGCGGTTGTGGCAGAGAAGTGCGATGCGGGGTTGATCACGGATGGCGATGCGGACCGGATTGGCGCGGTCGATGAGCATGGGAATGTGGTTGATGCGCATAAGATCCTAAGCCTGTTGATGTGGTGGTTGCTGGAGCGGAAGAAGTGGCCTGGCGATGTGACTCGGGCGTTCAATACGACGAAGATGGTGGATCGCATTGCGGCGAAGTATGGAAGGAAGCTGCATGAGCATGGGATCGGGTTCAAGTATGTTGTGGATCTGATGTTGGAGCGGGAGATTCTGATTGGTGGTGAAGAGTCTGGTGGAGTTGGAATCAGCAAGCATTTGCCGGAACGCGATGGATTGCTGAACTCGCTGTTGCTGGCGAATGTGATGGCGGATGAGAAGAAGACTTTGGGGCAGCTTGTTGCGGCGCTGCAGGAGGAGTTTGGCGAGCATCAATATGGACGCGTCGATATGCATATCGACGAGACGGTGAAGCAGGCGGCGATCGCTCGGGCGAAGGCCGGAGTGAAGGAGATTGCGGGTTTGAAGGTGCTTCGAGTGGAGACTCTGGATGGAATTAAGTTTTTTCTGGAGAATCCGGATTGCGCGGGGAGGGCTTCAAAGAGTGGGGCGAAGGCTGCGGAGACGTGGTTGTTGCTGCGGGCTTCGGGGACGGAGCCTTTGTTGCGGGTTTATTGCGAGAGCTGCTCGGTGGAGTCGGTGGCACGGGTGCTGGAGGCGGCTCAGCGGTTTGTGCTGCAGGGGAGCGCTGGGTGAGCGGGGTGGTCTCGGTTGCGGCGCAGGGGTTGCTGTTCGATATGGATGGGGTGCTGGTTAGCTCTATCGGAGCGGCGAGGCGGAACTGGCGGCTGTGGGCGGAACGGTACGGCGTTCCTGATGCCGCGAATTTTGAGGTGCCTCATGGGCGGCGTGCGATCGATATTGTGAGGCTGCTGCGGCCGGATATCGATGCGGAGGCGGGATTGAAGGTGATCGAGGATTTGGAGGTTGAGGATGTGGCCGATCTTCGGGTGCTGCCGGGGGTGAAGAGGCTGCTGGAGAGTCTGCCGCTTGAGCGGTGGGCGATTGTGACCTCGGCTAACCGGCGGTTGCTGCTGGCCCGGCTGACAGCTGCGGGGTTGCCGGTTCCGGAGAGGATTATCAGCGGGGAGATGGTGGAGCGGGGCAAGCCTGATCCGGAGCCTTACCGGAAGGGAGCTGAGCTGCTTGGATTTTTGCCTGGGGAGTGCGTGGTGGTGGAGGATGCGTCTTCGGGGGTGGGTGCCGGGAAGGCGGCGGGATGCCGGGTAATGGCGGTGCTGGGAACTGAGTCGGTGGAGGAGTTGCGGACGGCGGATTGGGTGGTGGGGTCGCTCGAAGGAGTGGCGGTGAAGGCGGGGGCGAACGGTCTAGAGTTGCGGTTTGAGGCATTGTGAGGGTACCCCCCCTCCCCCTTACCTTGGCGTAAGTCTATTATTTTGATTGATTTACGGGTTATGTTGAGCTGCAAAATCGTCATAACAAAGGGGTTGCGGGTAAATTAGCCTATATCAATAAGTTAGCCCCGGAGGGTGGCCGGGGCTTTCCTTTCTGTGATCATAAGTTAATTATATCGGGTTGAGGGAAACTAAAATGCCATTCAGATCTCTATTATTTTGTTTAGTTTACGTAGTTCTTGGACTTGACAAGTGATTTTTGGGCTGTTTTTGAAGAGAATAATTGTAAGTGATTGATGGGTATATGGTTGCGTGGCGATTTTGAGGAGAGAGAGAAAGAGGAAGGCATAGAGGGCATTACGAAGCTCATTGACGGCGGTTCGTACTGCACGGATAGCTGACGAGAAGCCGACTGTCGTTACCTATCCTTCCTCGGTGAGTGCATCGGAGATTTGGCACGCACAGATCCCCGTCAGTGCGGTGATTCGATACGAGAGAACTCAACCGGAGTTCGGCTGCTGAGAAACATCGCCGTGCGCTATCGTGGGGGAGCGTAGGCAATTCAACCAGCCCCATCGAGCGGTGTTCATTTCATCGTTGTCAGGATCATGCATGGAAAATTCTGAAATCTATATTGCAATGCCCGATGTGGCTCTGCCTATCGCTCTCCCCAATGGCTGGACCATAGCCAAAGAATCCGATCCTCTGACCCTGGTGGGGCCAGAATCTGATTTGACGATGTTCTTTGTTGTCCGTCCCGTCACTTCTGACACCGAGCAGTTGTTTCGTCTTGCGTGGCAGCAGGCAGAGCCGGAGTTCGATCTCCCCGTCGCGCAAACAGTGGAGATGCCCAGCACGGACGGCTGGGATACAGTGGTTCAGGTTTCTTACACTACGCCGGCGAGCGAGAGCCGGATCGTTATGGCGATCGCGCGCATGCTCGATACACGCGCTTATATCACCCTCATTGATGGCACAAAAGCGGGCTTCAGCCGACGCATGGCGCATGTCGCCGAGTTGAACAATGACTGGAAGCCTGCCGGATTGAAGGAACCGAGCCTCGCTGGTATCTCCCCGAAAGCCTTTGGAGAAGACGAACAAAAGGCCATGAGCGCTTTCGTGGACTGGGCCATGCGGCATATCGGCATTCCCGGTGTTGCTGTTGCCGTCGTCCAGGACGGCCACACTGTGTATGCCGAGGGTTTTGGAGTGCGCAGGGCGGGCGCAACTGATCCGGTTACGCCGGACACCCGTTTCATGATCGGCTCTTCCACCAAGCCGCTGACTACGCTCATGATGGCACGCCTTATCGATATGGGGCACTTCACGTGGGCGACGCCTGTAACAAAGGTCTTGCCCGGCTTCGCTCTCGCCGACTCCGACGTGACGCAGCGCCTGGAAATGCGGCATACGGTGTGCGCGTGCACTGGCATGCCCCGGCGGGATTTCGATCTGTTCTTTCGATTTCGTGGAGTACGGCCGGAGGACCGCATCGCTGAGATGAAGCAGATGAGTCCTACCACCGGCCTCGGTGAAACGTTTCAGTACTCCAACTACCTAGTAGCCGCCGGCGGGTATGCAGCGGCGCATAGTTACGCTCCCGACCTGAACCTGGGTAACGCCTACGACCGCTCGATGCGGCAACTTGTCTTTGAACCCCTTGGCATGCAGCAAAGCTCCGTCGTCGGCATTCATTCTCCTCTCGATGCGGCCCCGCATGGTCGCACCTTCGATGGCGACTGCGTTCCCATCGATCCGGTGATTGAGCAGTTTGTCGATTCCTCGGCTCCGTCTGGGGCTGTCTGGTCCAACGTGCTGGATATGGCCCGGTATCTGAGTTGCGAGTTACGCAATGGTCAGAACGAGCACGGAGAACAGGTTGTATCGGTGAACAGCCTTCTGGCGCGCCGTCGTTCCGCCGTCAAGATTGATGGAAAGACCAGTTATGGATTGGGACTTTTGCTGACCGAACAGCAGGGCCTGGCGCAGGTGACGCACGGAGGCAACACGCTCGGCTTTACAGCGGACATGTTCTTCCTGCCGGAACATGGCGTCGGCATCGTCATGCTCACCAACCTTCGTGCCGCAAACCTGTTTCTGACCGCGATTGGACAGAAGTTGATCGAGATCTTATTTGAAGCAGAAAGCAAGGCGGAGACTATCCTTACGGGCGCGAAGAAGGCCCTCGACAATTCACTCGAATCCCTTCGCAAGCGAGTGAAAACGGACCCCGGAGCTACTGGATGGATACGCGACTTCGTCGGCAACTATGTTTCGGAGGAATTAGGTCCCGCATCCATCTCGCCAGAGGGAGAAGGCTTCCGCATCGCATTTGAGTCCTGGTCGAGCGATCTCGGAGTTGAGGAGCAATCAAGCGAGAGTCGCCAGATCGTCGCAACCAGCGCCCCTTGGCTGGGAGGCATCAAGCTCCAACTCACTGACGATCGGGACGTATTGCTGCTCGACGGTGGCCAAACAAAGTACAGATTCGTGCGAGTCCGAGACGGGCAGTCATGAGCGACAGTGTTGGACGGACCGTGCCTCATCCATCGCAAATCTGCAATTCGTAAACACCATGGAAACCCGTGCGCTGTCTTAGGAACAGTGCAGACCTCTCATCCGAACTCGAGGGGTTGGACTTCGGCTGTCGCGCACAGGCCAATGCACTCATCGACTCCGGTTTTCGCGTCCGTAACGGGATAAGGCGGCGTTTCTCGTCCGGAAAGCGCATGCGCGTTCCGAAGGGGAGTTCGTGGAGAGACAAAGCGTATCTCGCGAGGGAGGGGACTCTGCCGGTGAAAAGGAGGGCCCGGACACGGCTCCGTTATTTGCTCATCTTTTCATTTTCAACAAGGGACCCGCCACCTTCGTTTCGCCGGAGAAAGGTGTTGACGGCGGCGAGGATTCCGTTTTTGGGGTATTTAACTGATGGGATGGAGGTTAGGTTCTCTGCGCTCGCGCCGAAGTTCTGCTCGCGAACGTTGCTGCTGATGTGGTTGGTCAATCCGGTTTTCCCCCTTCGTTGTAACTGGCACTGGCCTTCTTTCTAAGTGCATATCTCAGCTGACAACGAACGGACACCTATACAGAGCCTATGGGGGAGGAACCTAATATAACCCAGCACCCCCGAAAATCAAGTGATTTGTGTAGAAGAGCTGCCACATTTGTATGTCGAGAATCTCAGGCGCGTGGTTTTTCTTGGGGCTATAAAGTTCGACGCTTAATCCTGAACGGCAAAGGCAAAGGCAAAGGCAAAGGCAAAGGCAAAGGCAACAGCAAGAGCAACAGCAAGAGCAACAGCAGGTCCTCCGCCTTCGGCGAAGGATGACAACCAAAAAAGCACAAGCAAAAGCAACGGCAACGGCAACAGCAACGGCAACGGCAACAGCAACGGCAACGGCAACAGCAACGGCAACAGCAACGGCAACGGCAA
>Ga0209624_10001674_pt1 | contig 17119 bp, 22 predicted proteins | sample JacPinW_OM2H0_O1_FD_188565 | JGI IMG/M metagenome (GOLD analysis project Ga0209624, IMG submission 188565) | Forest soil microbial communities from Algoma, Ontario, Canada - Jack Pine, Ontario site 1_JW_OM2H0_O1 (SPAdes) (version 2) | ecosystem: Environmental > Terrestrial > Soil > Boreal...
CGCCGCGCTGCGCGACGCGCAGAAAGCCCTGGAGGCGAAGTTCGGCGAGCCGCTGCGGGCCTCGATTGTCTGGCGGCCGCAGAACACCATCGCCGTCGATGACGATGCGGGCGAAAAGATCCTGCGTCTTGTCGGCGCGCTCGAAGACAACGAAGACGTCCAGACCGTCACCGCGAACTTCGAGGTCTCCGAGGCGCTCTTGGAGAAGATGGAGGGCTAGCGCCGCCCTTCGAGCGGCGCTTTCGCGATCGCGTCAGACTCCGCAGCGGCGACCCCAAGGGCCCCACCAGCAATGGTAGACCGGAGCGAAGCCGTAGCCATAACGGGGCCCCCACCCCCCGCCCCATCCGTAGCGATGCCAGCCGCCACGCCAACCCCAGCGATGCCAGCCGCCATGCCAGCCGCGGTGCCAGCCGCCATGCCACCAAACGGACTGAATGTCGGCGCCGACGACGGGCTGTTCCAGCGACGGCGAGGAGAGCGTGAAGGCGGGCGAGGGCGCGCTCGAGGCGGCGAGCATCGTCGCGCCGGCGACAGCGGCGATCGCGCCGCGGGACAGGATGCGTAAGACCATGGTTTCCTCCAAGTTTCCGAGGGTTCTTGGATTATGATCATACCGCCTGAATTTGGGGTGAATGATTCGTGGCGAATTGGGGCGTTTCGTTTGTCGGTTTAAGGATATCGCCCGCCCATACCTGAGGGGGCCGCATGGCCACAGCGCTCGCCCAAGCCGGCCTCAATCTGTTCATCGCCGCCTGCCTCGGCGCGTCGATCGGTCTCGAACGTCAATGGCGCCAGCATCTCGCGGGCCTGAGGACCAATACCCTCGTCTCGCTCGGGGCGGCGATCTTCATCACCTATGCGCGCGCCGCCGGCGACAATGAAGGTGCGACGAGGATCGCGGCCCAGGTCGTGTCCGGCATCGGCTTTCTCGGCGCCGGCGTAATCTTCAAGGAGGGCCTCAATGTGCGCGGCCTCAACACTGCGGCGACCCTCTGGTGCTCGGCCGCGGTCGGTCTTCTAGCCGGCGAGGGATTGGCGCTCTATGGCCTGATTGGGGCCGTTCTGGTGATTGCGGCCAACGTCGGCCTGAGGCCGCTGGTTCGCGTGATCAACCGTCAGCCGATTGAGATGTCCGAGGAAGAACAGCATTATGTCGTCTCGATTGAGTGCCGACCGGCGCACGCGTCCGATATCCGCGCTCAGCTCGTGAAGGAGGTCGGGGCGGTGCCTGAGCTCACTTTCAGCCAAGTGGACAGCGCGTTCTTGGCGGATGCTGGCCGGGTCGACGTAACCGCGACCGTGACTTCCCCCAAACGGCGCGAGCTGGCGCTCGAGGCGATCGTTGGACGGTTCGCGGACATGGAGGGCGTCATGCGCGCCTCCTGGCGGCTCAACCCCCAGGGCTCCTGAGGAGAACGTCGATGACCGCGTCCTCTCGCCTGCGCTTCGACATCGAGGACGCGCCGAGCGATGCGGACGTCGAGGTCCGCCGAATGGGCTGGAGGCTTTCAACGAGAGCAAATGGCCGGGTCATCAGCAATGGCGGCCGCTCGCCGTGTTCGCGCGCGATGGGGAGAGCATCGTCGCGGGGCTCGCGGGCGAAACCTATTCCGGCTGGCTCTTCATCCGCTACCTCTGGGTCAGCGACGCGCTGCGGAGCCAGGGGATTAGACGCAAGCTCATGGGCGACGCCGAGGCCCGTGCGCTCGAGCGCGGCTGCCATTCGGCCTGGGTCGACACCTTCAGTTTCCAGGCCCCGGGCTTCTATCCGAAGCTCGGGTATGAGGTATTCGGCGAACTCGACTATCCGCCCGGACACAGGCGAATATTCTTCCGGAAGCACCTTGAAGCAAAGGCAGGCGCACAAGTTTACGCGAGCGAATGATTCCAGCGACTTGACTGCGCTTTTGCGCAAACTTTTTCGTGCCGGAGGCGCCCGCTCACGGCTTCGCGCGCTCATAGGCACGGGTGATCGGTTCGAGCGGCGGATCGGCGAGCTTGACCTGGCCGTCATAAGTGAGGTCGAAGCTCACCACATTGATGGTCTGCCCGACCTGATCGAGGGCGACGTTTCCAACAAACAGGGTCGTCACCTGCGGATTGAGGCCGGTGATTTCGACGCGCACCGGAATCGCCTTTGCGCCTTTGGCGAGTTCGCGGTCGGAATAGAGGTTGACGCCAATGTCATAATGGCCGGGCGCGATGCACCGGATCGTCGCCGTTTCCTTGTTCGATTCCGACTGCGCCTGAGAGCCGTCGGCGAGCGTGATCTGCGATGTCGAATAGCCAAGACTGTCGCGATCTAGCGACGCGCACGCCGCCTCGCGCGCCCCATAAAAGACGGGCTTCTTGTCCGGCCCGACGAGCCATAGGTCGACATCGGAATCGAGGGCGACAGGCCAGTCGGCGGTGATCAGAAATTCCGCCTTCGGCTTGACCCCGTCGACCCTGGCCTTGGTCGGCGCCACCGCGACAATCACGACCGCAAGAATGCAGAGGAGAAGATCGGCAAGGCCAATCCACATTGGCGACCGGTCGACGTTCATGTCTTAAGCCTATTTTCAAGAGGAGTTGTGGACGTTGCGGACCAGGCCGCAGGTCAAGCGCGGCTCTAAGCTGCGGCTGCTCCGGCCCCATGAGGCAGAGCCGCCGGGAGGCGATCAGCCCTTTTTGACGCACATGATTTTGATGAACTCGCCTGTCCCGAGGTGGCGGAATGGCGCGTTCTTGGCGAGGTCCTGCTGGGCTTCGACGCCGCACCACAGTTCGTTCGACACGGCGCCGATAATCGCGACGTCTCGGGAGAAGCCGGGCTCTGGAGCGCAGTCCTGGGGAGCCATGCCGGCGACGCAAACCATGGCAACGATGTTGAAAGTCATGGAGATGCGCTCCTGTTGAGGGGTGTTTTCGCGATTGAGGGCGTATGGAGAGCTGTCATTCCCGCGGCTTTTCACGCCTCGACGTGACCCCCATGAGCCCGCCGATCATGTCCAGCGCCACCCGCAGGCGGTCGGAGACCACGGCGTCGGCGCGCCAGGGGGTGGCGAGCTCGGGGACGAAGCCGCGGCACTCGCGCACGCCCGCGCCCTCGATGACGATCCGGGTTACGATCGGCCAGGCATGGGGGCCCACCCGATCCTCGGCGGCCCTCAGCCGGTCGCGGGCCTGGAGGGCGACGTCGGCCTGCGGCAGGCCATGGCGTGGCCCGAAGCCGGTCGAGCCCATCCGATCGGGCGCGACCGCACGCAATTGATCGAGCCGGGCGCGATGATGGGTGCGCCGCAGCGACTCGCCGACCAGCCAGCGGATGTCGTTGAGCTTCGGATCGTTGGGCGCCAGCACCCGGTTGGCGCGCATCGTGTCGAACGGATCGAGCATGCGGCGCTTCCGATCGGGGTCGAGGCTCGGCGTCTCGCCCGCTTCCTTGGCGCGGGCGAGGCGCTCGGGGGTGGCGTCGAGCCGCTCCTGGACCGCGTCGAGCAGCTCCTGTGGCGACTTGCGCTTGGTCGGCTTCCGGGGGCTGCTCATTGGGCGGGCTCCGCCAGTTCAGCATGGGGCGTCTTAGCCTTGATCGGCTCCGCGAGTTCGGCGCACAAAGCCGCCGGCGAGGTGCAATAGGACTGTTCGAGGATGGGAGGGACGAGCTTCGGAATCCCGCGGGTGTTGACCCGAACATCCGGCGGGGGCCCCGCGTGAGCGCGCTGCAAGTCCTTGAGATGCCGAGCGGAAGAGCGTATGGCCTCCGCTCGCTCGGTGTCGACTTTTGGTGGACGGCGCCGGCGAGGCGGAGAGGTGGTCATGGATCTTGCCCTTTCTGTTTTGCCGTGTTATGTTCTTGCTTTGTTCAGTATCGGAGAAAACAGAAGCGTGTGTCAAGGTTCTGTTTTTTTGAATTGCGGTTTTTCGGAAACGAGGTTAATACCGTGAGTCGGCAGGTCATCAATGGCCAGGACGCGCCAGAGCGCCCCACGCCTTTCACTTGGAGAAAGCAAGTTGCAGGAGCTTCCGCTTTGACCGTCGACTGGATTCGTTCCGGCCTCAAAAGGACCGGCAAAACGCGCAGCGGCCTTGCCAAGGCCCTTGGCCGTTCGCCCTCGGCCGTCACCGACCTTCTCAACGGCCACCGCCGCCTGCGGGCCGACGAGATCGCGACTGTGTCCGAGTATCTCGGCATTGAGCCGCCGCGCCTGATCGGGGGCGGACCGCCGCGCCCGCCCAGCGCGCCGCTGGTCGGCTATGTCGGCGCGGGTGCGGTCGCCCATTTCTACGCGGACGGCCAAGGTCCATTCGACGACGTCGACGCGCCCCTCGACTCGAAGCCGATGACGGTCGCGGTGCAGGTCCGCGGCCACTCGCTCGGCGTATTGTTCGACAACTGGCTTGTCTTCTACGACGACATCCACAATCCGCCGGACGACAGTCTCGTCGGACGCATGTGCGTCTGCGGCCTTAGCGACGGCCGGGTCCTGATCAAGTCGGTGAAACGCAGCCCCCAGACTGGCTTGTGGAATCTCTTGTCCAACACCGAGCCGCCGATCTACGACGTCGGCCTCGATTGGGCCGCGCCGGTGCGCGAAATGCGGCCGAGGTAGCGGGCGAGGGGCGAGTTGGGAGCAGTCCCTCTTCGCCTAAAGACCGATCGTCTGGTTCTTCGGCCCGCGCGTGGGGCGGACGCCGACCGTGCATTCGCGATACAGAGCGACTGGGAGGGGACTCGCATGCTCCGCATGGCGTCATTCCCGCCCGACAGAGGCGATATTGGCCGATGGTTTGCCGATCACGCGCGTGAGTGGCAGACGGGGCAAGCATATCCTTTCGCGATTGAACACGAAGAGCGGATGATTGGCGTTATCGACGTTGACGAGGGAAGCCTGGGCTATTGGATCGACCGGTCAGCGTGGGGACAGGGCTACGCCTACGAGGCCGCGTCCGCCGTTGTACGGTTCGCACGTGAGCGCGTCGGCCTGCTGAAACTGACCGCCGGACGCGCCTACGACAATCCCGCGTCTGGACGGATCCTTTGCAAGCTTGGCTTTCGCTCGGTCGATGTGGTCCCACGCTTTTCCCGCCCACGTGGCGAGACCATCATGCAGCATCGGTACGTGCTAGCTTTCAGCGAATCCTAAACTCCTGTTCCCGGCTTCTCTGCTGCTGATGTCTTGTCGTAGCTGAACGCTTCGCACTTCGCTATTTGCCATAGACCCCACTACCTGACGGCTGCCTCCATTGCCCACAGTTTCCTCTGCGCTCGACATCGCGCGCGCGCTCATCCGATTTCCCTCGGTGACGCCGACCGACGGCGGCGCGCTGCCCTATCTGAACGATCTCCTGGGCAGGGCCGGTTTCGCCACCGAGCTCGTCACGTTCGAGGCGCCGGGAACGCCCGCGGTCCTCAACCTTTATGCGCGGTTCGGCGCTGCGCGGCCCAATCTCGCCTTCGCCGGCCATACCGACGTGGTGCCGCCCGGCGACTTGAGCGGCTGGCGGTTCGATCCGTTCTCAGGCGAAATCGCCGACGGTGAGCTCTGGGGCCGCGGCGCCTGCGACATGAAGGGCGGCGTCGCCGCCGCCGTCGCCGCCGCCCTGCGTTTCGTCGCCAGGGGAGCGTTCGGAGGATCGATCAGCTTCCTCATCACCGGCGACGAAGAGGGCCCCGCGATCAACGGCACGGTCAAGCTTGTCGGCTGGGCGCTCGCCAAGGGGGAAACATTCGACCATTGCATCCTCGGCGAATCGACCTCCGTCGAGACGGTCGCCGACACGATCAAGCACGGCCGGCGCGGCTCGCTCAACGGACGGCTCACCATCAGCGGTCGGCAGGGCCACGCGGCTTACCCGCATATCGCCGACAACCCGATTCCTTCGCTCGCGCCCATATTGACGGCGCTGCTCTCGCCGCCGCTCGATCAGGGAAACGCCGACTTCGAGCCCACGAACCTCGAAGTGGTCTCGGTCGATGTCGGCAATCCCGCGTTCAACGTCATTCCTGGCGAAGTGCGCCTGAAGTTCAATATTCGCTTCAACGATCAGTGGACGCTTGCTTCGCTCTCTGAAGAAATCAAGCGTCGCGTGGCGGCGGGGGACGCCGGCGGGCGGGCGACACTGACCTTCGAGCCGAGCAACGCGGTCGCCTTTCTCACCAAGCCCGGGCCGTTCACCGATCTTGTCGCCAAAGCCGTTAGCGACGTGACAGGACGGACGCCTGCGCTTTCAACCGGCGGGGGCACTTCGGACGCGCGCTTCATCAAGAACGCCTGTCCGGTGGTCGAGCTCGGCCTCATCAACGCCACCATCCACGCCGTCAACGAGCGGGTCGCGCTCGACGACCTTGAAGCGCTGTCGCGCATCTACGAGCGCGCGCTCGAGCTTTATTTCGCTAACGGCTCGCCGTAGTCCACGCGAACCAGATAGAGGCCGTGAGGCGGCGCCACCGGGCCGCAGCGGCTGCGGTTGGCTGCCTCGAACGCCGCCTTGAATTCGCGGGCGCTCCAGCGGCCGGCGCCAACCTCGATCAGCGTGCCCACCATCGAGCGCACTTGGCGATGGAGGAATGAGCGCGCGCTCGCCTCGAAGAGAATTTCGTCGCCCTCGCGCCTGACGTCGAGCCGGTCGAGTGTGCGGATCGGCGAATTCGCCTGGCATTGCGAATCGCGAAAGGTGGAGAAATCGTGCCGGCCGATCAGCACACGCGCCGCCGCCTGCATCGCCTCTGGGTCGAGGCGGGGCTTCAAACGCCAGGCTGAGCCGCGCTCGAAGGTGAGAGGCGCGCGGCGATTGACGACGCGATAGAGATAGTGGCGAGCAGTCGCGCTATGACGCGCGTCGAAATCGGGGCTCACGCGCTCCGCGCCGAGCACCGCCACAGGATGGGGTTGCACGAGCGCGTTGAGCGCCTCGCTGAGGCGAAACGGGGACCAGTCGCGCTCAAGGTCGACATGCGCGACCTGCCCCCGCGCATGCACGCCGGCGTCCGTGCGCCCGGCGCCGAGAGCGGTCACGCGCGCGCCGCTCATCGCGAACACGGCGCTTTCCAGAACTTCCTGAACCGATAGGCCGTTCTCCTGCCGTTGCCAGCCGACGAACGGCGTTCCGTCATATTCGAGGATGAGCTTAAAACGCGACATTCGAAGCCGGGGCGGACTCGCGGCGGGGAGCGGCGGCGATGGATTCGTCGAGGACCTCGTAGATGCGGGGCTCGCCGCAGCGGGCGACATTGAACCGCAGACAGCCGCGCGCCTCGTCGGAGGCGCTGAAGGCTGGGCCGGGCGCGAACATCACCTTCCTCGTCAGCGCGTGGCGGGCGACGTCGGCGGCGCTGATTCCGTCGGGCAGGCGAGCCCACACATAGATGCCGGCGCGCGGCTCGATCCAGGGGACGAGGCCGTGGCGGCGAAGGTTCTCGATAGAGCGGCCCATGGAGTCGGCAAGTTTCCGGCGCAGGCCGTCGAGGTGGCGCCGATATCCGCTTTCCGTCAGCACCCGATGCAGAATGTGGGCGCCGGTCGCGCTGTTGCCCATGGTCGTCGCGAGCTTCAGATCGACAAGCTGCGCGATCCAGTCCTCCCGTGCGGCGATATAGCCGCAGCGCATGGCGGCCCCGACGGCCTTGGTTGCGCTGCCGACCTGCACGACCCGGCGTAGGCCGTCGAGCGCGGCGAGCCTCGTCGAAGGCTCGGCCTCGAAGTCTGCGAACGTGTCGTCCTCGAGGATGAGAACGTCGTGCTCCTCGGCGAGTCTAAGCACTCGATGGACGGTCGCCGCCGACGGCGTCACGCCCGTTGGGTTCTGCAGGCCTCCTCCGGTGAGATAGAGACGCGGACGATGTTCGGCGAACACGCGCTCGAGCTCGGCCACGTCGGGGCCATCGGGAGTCATCGGGACGGTGACGCTGTGGGCGCGATTGGCGCGCAGCAGCGAATGGAAATTGAAATAGCAGGGATCGTCGATGACCACGGTGTCGTTTGGGCTGAGGAGAAAGCGGCAGACGAGATCGAGCGCCTGCGAGCAGGAATCGGTGACGACAATCTGGCCGGGATCCGCCAGCACGGCGCGCTCGGCCAAGCGCACTGAGAACAAATGCCGCAACGGCGCATAGCCGAGCGGTTCGTCATACTGGCGCCGGCGTTCAGGATCCTCGCGTGCGGCAAGGCGCAACGCCCGCTGGACGCCGAGATCGAGCACCCAGGAATCGGGCAGCCAGCCTGCGCCGGGACAGAGGAAATCGGGCGAACCGACCATGGCGTGCCGATTGATCCACGACGGGTCGATGGCGGGTTCAGGCGGGGGGTCGGAGGCTGAGAGCGTGAGCGGCCGGGCGGCGCCCGCGACGAAGAATCCCGAGCCGCGCCGAGCGGCAACTGCGCCTTCGGCCGCGAGCCGGTCGTAGGCCTCGACGACCGTCGATTTCGAGACTTCAAGCTTAAGCGCAAGCTCACGCACCGAGGGGAGGCGGGCGCCTCGCGCGAGCGCACGGCTGGCTATGCGGCCGCGAATGAACGCCGCAGTCGTCTCGACACGTGAAGCGGGCCGATCGTCCATGAATAGCACCCGAACTGTACAGTCAGTGGATCGGTACAGTTCGGCGTCAGTGTACTGAACTGTCTCTGGCGCCGCAAGCCCTCGCGTACGATCTTGAGGGCACGAAAGGACGTAACCCATGACTCCCGACAGCCGTATATGGCGAACAATCCGTGCTGGAGCGAGACAGGCGGCAGCTTGGCCGTTCCGCGTCGCGGCCGCGCGAGCGACGTTGAAGGCGCTGGCCAATATGGATCGCCGCGAGTTGGCCGATATCGGCCTCAATCCAAGCGACGTGCGCGACGCCTCGGCGCTGCCGCTTGACCGCGATCCGACGGCGCTTCTGGCCACGCGCGCCCGCGAGCGGCGCCGGGACGCCTTCGGGCCGCCGCCGTCACCTCGCGATCCGGATGACCGGCCCGGGCGCGACCGGCCGCCATCCCGGCCGGGACCGAAGTCGGCCGGGCAGGAAGCCCGCCTCGTCAGAACAGGCTGAGTTGGGGGCCGGCGTTGCTCGGCGCGCCGGTCGGCTTGCGGAACAAGTCCGTGCGCAGCGCCCGCGACGTCTCGCTGAAGCCGAGCCGGCGCGCGGCCATCTCGAACCGGCGCCCGATCATCCAGGCGTAGGGGCCAGAGCCTGCCATGCGCCGGCCCCACTGTGCCTCATAATCCTTGCCCTCGCGCATCGACTGCATGAGCGACACCGCGCGCTTGAGCCGGTCGGGATAATGGACTTGCAGCCATTCGCGGAACATGTCGCGCAATTCGTTTGGCAGCCGCAGCACGACATAGCTTCCCTCACGGGCGCCGGCCGAATAGGCGCGGGTCAGGATCGTCTCCAATTCCTCGTCGTTGATCGCGGGGATGACCGGCGCGGCCATCACGCCCGCGGGCACACCGGCGTCGTTGAGGGCTTCGATCGCTTCGAGCCTTTTCTGCGGCGTCGGCGCGCGCGGCTCCATTTGGCGGGCGAGCCCTCGATCGAGCGTGGTCACGGATACAAAGACCTTGACCAGGCCATCGCGCGCCATCGGCGCCAGGAGGTCGAGATCGCGCAGAATGAGGTTCGATTTGGTGACGATGGTGAGCGGGTGGCGGGCTTCGGCAAGCCTCTCGATCAGCGACCGGGTAATGCGATACTGCCGCTCGATCGGCTGGTAGGGGTCGGTGTTGGCGCCGAAGGCGATCGGCGCTGGCCGATACTTGGGCGAGGCCAACTCGCGCTCGAGCAGTTCGGCCGCGCCCTCCTTGGCGAACAGGCGGGTTTCGAAATCGAGCCCGGCCGAGAGCCCCATATAAGTATGGGTCGGTCGGGCGTAGCAGTAAAAGCAGCCGTGCTCGCAGCCGCGATAGGGATTGATCGACCGGTCGAATCCAATGTCAGGCGACTCGTTGCGCGTGATGATGGCCTTGGGCTTTTCCCACGTGACCTCGGTCGCCAATGGCTCCGGCGCTTCGTCGCGCGTCCACCCGTCATCGAACTCCTCGCGCTTCTGGAGCTCGAAACGTCCGGTTGCATTGGTCGCGGCGCCGCGACCGCGCCTGCGGTCGGCGGGCAGGATGCGCTCGGCGATCGCCTCAGGGCGATGGCGCGGGTCGACGACGCGAGTCAGGGTCGGGTTCATGGCAAGTTCCGTAACGTAAGCATAGGAACAAATCATGAACATGAGATAGCCCCGCGCCCTCGCCGCGTCAAGGCCGTGCGGTCGACGCTTAGGCGGAGGGAGCGCCACCAAGGCCTATCGGCATTATCGCGACACGGATATCCGACATCTTGGACGTAGCAAGAACGCGGTTGCCTGATTACGCGGCCAAAGTGTCGGGCAAGCAGACATATCCGGGACGCCGCGGCGAGGTTGTGCGGTTGGATCAGTCCTTTGGGGCGGCAGGCTTGGGTTCCACGATCAGCTCTGCCCAGCGCGTCGCGAACCGCGACAGCGGCGAAAACACTTGCAGCAGCTCCGACCCATTATCAGTAAGCCGCCACCCATCTTCGTCGCTCGTGACGAAACAAGCCGTCTTAAGCTCGTTCAGACGTCTGCTCAGTACGCTTTGCGACATCGCGTCCGCGCGCTGTGCCAGTTCGCGAAACTTCACTGGCCCGTCGCGCAGCTCCCACAACACCCGCAATGTCCAGCGCCGCCCCAGCAGATCGAGCAAGGCCATGACCGGCCGGCCCGTCGTGGAGCCGCGGACCGGCCGACCTGGTCGCGCGGGCAGTGGCCGCTTCATGGCCGCCTGTTGCCAATCATGATTGCCTCGCCGGAAAGCGATGCGCCCAACTCTCCAGTTCGACTTGCGCGCTGCTCGCAAGATAGACGATGGCGTGGTACCAGCCGGCAAGTACAAGAAGTTCGATCAGCGTTGCCTCGGAAAACCGGACGCGCATGGCCGCCCACGTCGCATCGGATACCCGGCCGCGGTCATGCAGCTCATCGACAAACGTCAGCGTGGTGCGATCTTCGTCTGTCCAGCAGGCATCCGTACAATCGCCATGGACGAGCGAATAGGCCTGTTTCGGGGTGATCCCCGCCTTCTCGCCATAGAAGGCCATATGGACGCCCCATTCATACTCGCACCCGCATCGCGCCGAGACGCGGTCGATCACCAACTCGCGCGTCCGCAGATCGTAGCTGGCGGCGATTGCCGTGTTGCGGCCGAGCATGAAGCGAGCGAATGCGAACATCGGATCGCACAGCCTAGGGCTTCTCACCATGGTCCGGAACAATTTCAGCGGCTCGCGCGACGAGTCGGAGGATGGATGCGGGACAGCGCGGCCGCTACGTCTGCGGCGTACGGTGGTTCGAGCGGCTCGACGCGCGGCGCGCATGGCATCGCCGCCGGCGGCGACAGCAAGTTCAGTTTATCGATCCCGTCCATGGCCGGACTCCCAATTCTCGCGGCAGCGCCGCTGTGTTGGCGATCATCGACACCCACATGTACCGGCCGACAAAGGCGATGAGTTCGACGATCTCAGCCGGAACGAGGCTGCGACGCAGCGCAGCGGTCGTTGCCGAGGTCAGATTGCGCGCGTCCACCAGTTCATCAGCGGCTGTCAGCATGAGGCGTTCGCGGCGCGATAGCGGCGCCTCGGCGGTCGGCTGCAAGGTCGCGTGCAGATCGGCTTCGGCCAGACCGGCCGCATCGGCGAAACCGGCGACGTGAACGCTCCACTCGTAATCGCAGTCGCATCGGTGGGACACGCGCAGGATCAGCAGCTCGCGTTCGCGCGCCGACAATGCTCCGGCGTCGAGCAAACGTCCGGCGCGAAAACGCGAGAGGATGCGGGGATTGTGCGCGAGGACCCGAAACAGAGCGATCGGCGGGGCGCCGGACGGCATCAGGGCGGCCAGGTCGTCGGTCACGCCGGGGCCGTAGGGCGGGTCGCAAGGGGCAATGACAGAGGTCATTTTCTGCTTCTCTTTTAGTAGCGCATGTGTCATACGCTGCTTCTTAAAAAGAAGCAAGGGCATTGTGCGGCATGGCTCTCGGACGCCATACGGCCAGCCTTAGGGCGAGCGCTGTCCGGCGTTGGCTATGGCGTCTCGACGGCGAGAAAGGGGTGTTAGCCTTCAGAACCGAACTTGCACGCGCCGAGACTAGCGAGGGATCGGGCCGCCAGAAGAGGGAGGGCCTGTTTTTGCGCGCACACGCTCCTGCCAGACGAAGGACAGGGCCGCCAAGGAGAGGAAGATGATCGGGAATACGATCGCGGACTTTCCGAAAATCACGGTGAGCGTCGCGCCAGCAATCGCGCTGCAGACAAAGAACGCGCAGATAGCCGCCAACGTTCGGGCTTGATCCGAAGCTTCGGGGTTGTGAGGCAAGAACATGATGGCGAAGAGGGTCTCTCCGAGAGAACGCAAATTCGCTGTGGTCACGACGGAAGTGTAGGACCACTTGCCGACGCGCTGAAAGCCAGAGCTCGGCATAGTGGCGGCAAACGCGATGGCGAAAACCGCTACCGTGTCCGGGAGCGCGGGCGACAGCACTCCAACGATCGCCAAGATTACCACTTCAACGCAAAGGCTGATAGCGGTGGCCCGCACTTGGTTGTCAGAGAAACGCCGCTTGTGCAGCCATTGCGCCGTGAAGACGCCAGGGAAAAAAGCCAGCATCGGCGGAACGTAACGCAGCGCCTGCCGCCATTCACCTTGAGCGGCGAAGACAGCGAACAGGATGATATTGCCAGTCTGGGCGTTCGTGAACACGTGCCCGTGGGCGACCCAAGCATAGGAGTCGAGAAAGCCTCCGCCGGCGCTCAGCAGAGCGGCGAAACGCAACGTGCTATTCACGATGGCCGTCCCAAATCAAGAAGTGGCGGCGCGGCTGAACTTCACTCCAGCGCGCTTGCCGAGCGGGCGAGGGGACGCGCGCCCCTCGCCTTCCCGAGCGCGACCCAAGGATCACCAGAGAAGGTGGCCCGAAAGGTTGGATGATGGATCACGGACGAGGTCCGCTCCGCTCAGTTCGAGAACGTGTCGCAGTCGTTGATGTCGCCGCTCTTGAGGCCGGCCGTGAGCCATTTCTGGCGCTGCGCCGAGGAGCCGTGGGTGAAGCTGTCCGGCACGGCGTAGCCGCGCGCGGCGGTCTGAAGCCGATCGTCGCCGATCGCTTGCGCCGTCGCCAGCGCCTTCTCAACGTCGCCGGGTTGGAGGATCTTCCATTTGTCGTTCGCGTGGTTGGCCCACACGCCGGCCAGGCAATCTGCCTGCAGTTCGACCCTGACGGACAGCGCGTTAGCCTGGGTCTGGCTCACCCGCTGCTTCATAGTGTCGACCTTGTCGAGAATGCCGAGCACGTCCTGCACGTGATGACCGATCTCGTGCGCGACCACGTAAGCGTAAGCGAAGTCGCCGCCGCCGCCGTACTTGTTTTTCATGTCGCGGAAGAAGGAGGTGTCTAGGTAAACCTTCTTGTCGATCGGGCAGTAGAACGGCCCCATCGCCGATTGGGCTCCGCCGCATCCCGATCGGGTCGCTCCGTCATAGATGACCAGCGGCGCAGGCTGGTATTGCACGTGCGCCTGCGCCGGCAGCACTTCCGCCCAGACTGCCTCCGTGCTGCCGACGACCTTGGAGAGAAAAGCGCGCATCGGGTCGTTCGGGTCGGCTGGCGCGCTTGTCGGCGGCGGGGCGCTCTGTTGCCCAACCCCCATCATTTCAGCCCCGCTCATGAGCACCTGAGGCGAAATGCCGGTGAAATAACTGATGGCGAAAATGACCACGATGGCGCCGATGCCGAGCCCGCCGGCGCCGACCGCCCCGCCGCGCTGTCCGCGCCGATCCTCGATATTCGAGGAGGACGGCATGTTGTCGTATTCCATGGCCAACTCCGAGCAAGCGGCGGTTAACGCATTTTTACCATCCTATCAGACAAAGCGCTGACGGAGTAGCGGCTCGACGCTCCCCGTGCGTCGCAAAGCCTTTGTTTAGGCCTTTGCCAGACAGTGTCTTGACTTTGGCTCGCAAAAGGCTGCGAAACCCATGCCGCCCAGCTATTCCCTCGTGGCGCCGATCCTCAACGAGGGGGCCGTCATCCCGGTTCCTGCTCAAGCGCCTTGACGTCCTCCTCGATTCTCGATCGTGATCGAGGTCAAAGCGCACGCCGACAAGCGCCACCGGCTGATCAAACCGTCGCTCGAGGCGCGACCGACCCGTTCATGCGAGACTCATTGCCACCGCGCGCATTTTGCGCTTTACCCCTCGCAAGGCGCGCCCGGACGGGCCGGTAGCTCAACGGTTAGAGCCGGCCGCTCATAACGGTCTGGTTGCAGGTTCGAGTCCTGCCCGGCCCACCACAATAAAATCAAATACTTAGACCTAGATTTGACACCTCCGAGCGGATCGCGTAAAACCCCTTCCCCACCGTTTCCCCCACCGAAACGGGTTGCCGTACCGGGAAGGGATCGAAGCAATGCCGAGACAATCAAAGGGCGCGCATTTGTGGCTTCGGCCAGGGCGCGACCGGGGCGACAAAGGAGTCGAGCGCGCGGCGTGGGTGATCAAGGACGCCGGCCGCCAGCACAGCACGGGCTTCGGCGCGACCGAGCGGCGAGAGGCGGAGGCGGCGCTCGGCGAGTACATCGCCAGCAAGTATCAGCCGGCGCGGCGTGAACGCGACATCTCCGAGATTCTGATCGCCGACGTGTTGAACGTCTACTTGACGGACGTTGCGCCGGGGCAAGCGCGGCCGGAGAAGGCAGCGGAGCGGGCCGAGCGGCTGATCGAGTTCTTCGTCGATAAGCATCTGAGCGACATCACCGGCTCGATCTGTCGGGCCTATGCCGAGTCGCGCGGATCGAGCGGCGGCGCCCGTCGCGATCTCCAAGACCTCGCCGCGGCGATCAATCATAGCGCAAAGGAAGGACTTCACCGCGCCCTTGTCCGGGTCGCCCTGCCTCCTAAGGGCCACGCGCGCCAGCGGTGGTTGACGCGCTCGGAACTCGCCAAGCTCTTGCTGACGTGCTGGCGGGCGCGAGAGGTTCAAGAGGGGAAGGCGACGGATAAGCGCCCATTGCGCCACTTGATCCGCGCGCTCCTGATCGCCACCTATACCGGCAGTCGACCGGGCGCTGTTCTCAATGCGTCGTGGCTCCAAGGTCCGGGACTCTCATGGGTCGACCTCGACAACGGCGTGTTTCATCGCCACGCGGACGGTGAAGCGCAGACAGCCAAGCGCCAGCCGACCGTCAGGCTATCACCGCGGCTGCTCGCCCATCTGCGGCGGTGGAAGCGCCTCGACGCGGCTCAGGGAAGGCCGCAGACCCACGTCGTGACGTTTCGCGGCGCCAGGGTCGCCAGCGTCAAGACGGCCCTCAACACGGCCTGCAAGCTCGCTGGCGTCGATCATGCGACGATGTACACTTTGCGTCACACAACGGCGTCATGGGAGGTCGCCAAAGGCAGGCCGACTCGGATGATCGCTGACTTCCTCGGGACTAGCGAACAGATGGTCCGAGACCATTACGGACATCTGGCGCCCGACTATCAAATCGAGATCGCGGAATCTATCGGACGGCGTTAAGCCGCATCCCGGCAAGGGCCTCCTTTACGCAGGCCAATTGGCGTGTTCGATTTCTTCTCGCGTCGAGATCGCGCCGCTTTCGATTGATTTTAGAAGGTGCTCTTCAAAAGACCGTCGCCACGACTCCGTCTTACCGCGATCCGCCGAATCATCACTGAGGCTCAGGAACGCGACGCGGAAGACGAGCGCCGGCTCTACCTAATTCGTCGCGATTTCCGCCCGTCAACGTCAAGGCCCGAAGCGAAGATGCCTTTATCTTCCCGCCGCACCTGGTCGGCTGGCTTGTCTTCGCGAAGCCCGACGTAAACCGTGTGCCGTAACAAATTGTCGGCGGTCCAGGTCAAATAGGTGATCTCGGCGACAAGCTTCGGCTCGACCCAATGAACTCGCGACAAGACCAGCGGTGATCCGAAGCGAGTTTTGCGAGGCGGAAGGACGTTAAGGGGCGGCGTCTTTCGGGCGAGCGGGTCGAGACGGCGCCGCAGATCGGCGAGAACCTTGTCGGGCATTCCCGTTCCCACGCGGCCGGCGTAGGTGAGCTTGCCTTCATCGGTATAGTAGCCGAGCAACAGCGCCCCCAGATGCGGCCGCGATCCTTCAGGGTCGGACCACCCGACGATAACGAACTCTTGGCGGTTCAGCGATTTGGCTTTGCGCCATAGGCCACGGTTTCCCGGCGCATAAGGCGCGTCAATCGTCTTCGAGACGACGCCTTCAAAACCGAGCTTCCCGGCGTGCTTCAGGATGAGTTCGCCGTCGCCGGTCGCATGACCATTGAACTGAAGGCCCGCCTTGTTTGAGACCAAAGGCTCAAGCAGCGCTTTGCGCTCTATCAGCGACAAACCCGAAACGTCCCAACCGCCGATATGTAGGAGATCGAAGGCGTAATAGACTAGCGCCACGCCGCGCTCCCCGTCTGTGGCCGCCTGCGTCTGCGCAAAGCTGGGTAATCCAGCCTCATCCACGCCGCACAGTTCGCCGTCGAGATAAGCTGTCTCCACATTCAGGGTCGCCAGCGCTGCGGCGGTGCCCGGATATTTGCCGGTCCAGTCGAGGCCCGTTCGAGTCAAGAGTTGAACGCGGCCGTTATCAATGCGCGCGGCCATGCGATAGCCGTCGAGTTTGATCTCATGGACCCATTGCGGGCCGGCCGGCGGCTTCTCGACCGGTTGTGAAAGCTGGAAAGGGACGAACTGCGGAAGGGGAGCATCTCGCTGCGACCGGCCGGGTTTGATGGCCTGTGAGGCGGAGCGCTTGACGATGCGCGACATAGCTGGAACTCAACCGGAACTGCCGGACCCCAACGCAGTTGTCCCGAATAAGGTCCTCTTTCTCGCGCACCTCGCGAGGCAGGACTCGTAGCTTCGGCTTACTTACGGGAGATAAATGTGACTAAAAGCTTCGTCGTCGCAATAAGTTTTGCCCTGGCGGTCCTCCCTGCCGCGGCTCAGACGGGGTACGGCGTAAAGAAAAATGCTCCGTCTACATCAACCTTCGACCGCAGTTGGAACCACGCGAACCAAAGTAAGGATCGGGCACGAGCCGGCGCGGCTTGGGTGCGCCGTCACCATGC
>Ga0209624_10001675_pt1 | contig 17113 bp, 9 predicted proteins | sample JacPinW_OM2H0_O1_FD_188565 | JGI IMG/M metagenome (GOLD analysis project Ga0209624, IMG submission 188565) | Forest soil microbial communities from Algoma, Ontario, Canada - Jack Pine, Ontario site 1_JW_OM2H0_O1 (SPAdes) (version 2) | ecosystem: Environmental > Terrestrial > Soil > Boreal...
CGCTCTTCAACGAGTGCATGCCTCAGTGCGCTCAAAAAGTGTTTGACACTGCCGACATTGTTAGAGATCGGGATTTATCAACAACTGTATTCTTGACTCACCGCCAACTCCATGGCCTTCATTGACTTGCCAGTTCTACCGACGTAGGATTCTGCTCCAGTGGTCGGCCAAACCATCTCGCACTACCGCATTCTGCAGAAACTGGGCGGTGGCGGCATGGGTGTGGTGTATGAGGGCGAAGACGTCACCCTGGGCCGGCGCGTGGCCTTGAAGTTTCTCCCTCCTGAATTGAGTTCCGACGCGTCCGCGCTCGAACGCTTTCAACGCGAGGCGCGCGCAGCGTCGGCGCTGAATCATCCCAACATCTGCACCATCCACGAAATCGGGCAGCAGGATGGCCAGTACTTCATCGTAATGGAGTTGCTCGAGGGCAAGACGCTGCGCGATCGCATCCTAGGCAGGGCGTTGCCAACCGACGAATTGGTGAAGGTTGCGGTCGAGATTGCATCGTTCACAATCAAGAGGGGAAGGCGATATCGGTATTACGTTTCAAAGGCCGTTATCCAGAGTCCTGCCAGCCAGCAGTCGGGACCAACTCGACTGCCGGCACCCGAAATCGAGAGTCGGGTCACGGAACGACTTCAGGCATTCCTTAGATCCGATGCGCAGGTATTCGACGAACTGAGTGCAACCGCGGAAAGTCCAGCCGTCCTGCATCAGCTCGTTGCCGGGTCGAAGAAACTGGTGGCGAGGTTGCCATCGCTTCGTGCGGATGATCTTCGAGACTTAATCGCCTGCATCGTCGACCGGGTCATCGTCCAGGAGGACAACATTCAAGTAATGATCAGGAAAAGTGATCTGCGCGAACTGCTGGAGCACTGCGACCAGATCATCGCCGCCAGTCTGGTAGGTTTGCGAAAGTCAACCGCGCCTGTCGATCTCCTCTGTTTAACCATTGAAGCGAAGCGGAAGCGGTACGGCGGGGAAATTCACATCGTGGTTCCTCAGAACTCGAACGCGCCGGTCCGACATGCCCGACCTGCATTGATAAAAGCAGTTGCGCGCGGTCACGCCTGGTACGAAAAAGTGCTGGAGGGGAAGATCACCGACATGAGATCGCTGGCCAGGGAGACGGGATTTACTCCCCACTACGTCAGAAACGTCTTTGCCTGCGCCTTCCTTGCGCCGGATATAGTCGACGTCATCCTGGAAGGGCGTCAGCCACTCACGCTGAAGTTCGAACATCTGTACAAGGACGTTCCTCTCAGTTGGGCTGAGCAGCGCGAGCAGTTTGGGTTTCCGCAAAATCCGCGTCAGGCACAGTCAGTGCTGCAATAAATCCCTGATCAGAAACTTAAATTCCCTGATACCTCCCTGTTAATTCCCTGTTAGGTCCCTGTTCCGATTCGCGCTGGACGCGCCACTTTCCCCAACAAAATGTGCAGCTTAAAGAAAGATGAGTGCATTTTCGAGAGCAAAATATTGAAAATTCCCTGTATTTTTCCCTGTTACCAGGGAATTTGGGCGGAGAAGAGTTAGCGCGAGACTGGGCGCTCCGCCAGCAAAATCTTAACTGCAGAGAAATTCCGCCTCCCCTTTCCTCGAAATACGCGAAACATGCCGGTATTTCGCGATTATTCGCACACAAGCCGGACTGCAGAGAAGGGGCAGCTCGGGAGCAATGGGGTCGCTGTCCCGGTTTTTCTCCGGAGGCCGCGCGAGTTTCATGCTGACGTGGAAGTAGCCGTTTTCGCTCGCCCTGCCGAGACGCTTGCCGCGCGGTTGTCACTCAAGAGCTGCTCGATTGTCTCGGGAGCCACAGGCTTGGAATAAAAGTAACCTTGGGCTAGTTCGCAGCCAATATCCTTCAGCAAATCCAACTGCACTTGAGTTTCGACACCTTCCGCAACGACCTTCAAACGGAGACCGTGAGCAAGCATGACGATGACGCGAACGATTTCGAGGGTTGCGAGGTCGGTATCAATACGCGAGATGAAGGCACGGTCGATCTTTAGCGTGTCGACGGGGAAGCCCTGCAGTCTGCTGAGGGAGGAGTAGCCGGTGCCGAAGTCGTCGATGTCCAGACTAACGCCGAGCGCCTTTAACTCGGAAAGTACGACGGCAGACCTCTTGGCGTCGGCCATGGCGATCGTTTCCGTGATTTCCAAGTTGAGACAGCGGGGATCCAGTCCGGTCTCCCGCAAAGTCTTGCCAATCTGCGAGGCAAGCTCAGGCTGCGCAAACTGTTTGGGTGTGATGTTTACATTGAGCGTGAGAGGCGGATCAGAAGGGAACAGCGCCTGCCAGGCACGGAGTTGCCGGCAAGCGTCGTAAAGCAGTTGACGGTTGATGGGCAAGATGAGACCAGTCTCGTCCGCAACCTCAATAAATTCCCCCGGCATGACCAGACGTTCGGGGCGCTGCCAGCGACTGAGTGCCTCGAACCCTACGATTTGGCCGTTGTGCAAGGACACGATAGGCTGGTAGTAAACGCGGAGCTGGTTCAGTTCGATGGCTTTGCGCAGCTCGGTTTCGAGCTGCAAGCGTTTGATGGCACCGGCATGCATCGCGTGATCGAACACCTCACAGCGGCCCTTGCCCGTGCTTTTGGCGCGATACATGGCAATCTCGGCGTCGCCGAGGACGTCCTGTGCCTCTGCTCCGGCACTGCTGCTGAAAGCAATGCCGATGCTCACGGTCAACACGATCTCCTGACCATTCAAATCGAAAGGAACGGCCAATCTCTGCTGAATGCGCTCGGCGACGCGAATGGTATCGCTGGGGTCGTGAAGTTCCTCGATGAGGACAGTGAATTCGTCGCCCCCGGGCCGGGCAAGCGTGCTCTCGCCCGAGAGAATCTCTGGGGTGTCACCCAGGCGGGGACGTGAAACCGTGTCGGCGCCGCGGAGGCAGACCGTTAGACGCTGCGCGATCTGGATGAGCAATGCATCGCCGGCAACATGGCCGAGACTATCGTTGAAGACCTTGAATTCGTCAATGTCAATGAACAGCACGGCGAATCTGAAATCCGAGTGCCGCCGTGCCTGAGTAATCGCGCGTTGCAACCGGTCGAGGAAAAGCGCGCGGTTAGGGAGATTGGTCAAGCCGTCGTGAAAGGACAGGTGGTCCAGCTTTTCCTCAGCCCGCTTCCTCTCGGTAATGTCACGGTTCACGATGACCAGCCCTTCAGTCTCGCCTTCCGGGCTACGAATAGCACTGGCGGTGGACTCAATAAAGCGCCAGGAACCGTCTTTATGGCGAATGCGATACTCCAGTCGTTCACCCCGGCCGGTGTTGCGAGCTTTTTCCGCAGCCTCGAGCACGCGTGCGCGATCCTCGGGGTGGATCTGATCCATAGAAGAAGTGGCTGCCAGTTCTTCGGGGTCATACCCTAGAACTTTCTGATATGCCGGACTGTTATATAGGCGCTGTCCGTTGCGGTCGATGACGGCAATCATGTCCGCGGCATTCTCCGTAATCAACTGAAACAGGCGTTCGCGCTCCCCCAACCGGCGGCGGATTCGCTGCAACTCACGCTGCTGGTAAACCGTGTAAATATCGAATAACAGGACGAGAGCGGCGAGTCCGCGAACCCATTCTTTGAGATTCAGCGAGTAAACGCTGTCGGTAGGTAAATGAAAACCGGGAAAGGTTAATGAAAGGATACCGAAGGTCAGGACCAGGGTGACAGCTACGGCGGAACCCCAAAGCCACCACTCCTTGCCCTCGACTTGGCGCATTCGCAGAGTGGGGGGCTTGGGGTCCTCGGACGGAGATTGTGAACTCACAGCGATGGCCGCCTAGTCTTGGACGATTGAAATTCCGGGGATGTATTAATTCTAGACGAGCAATAGTCGAGGGAAAGTTACCAAAGTCCGACCGTTCGGGTTTTCCCCCACAGCGTCGCAGAGTAACTCAGGGCAGGCGTCGAGCATGATCGCGGGATTTGTCGTGCAGTTAGTATTTGACTGGTGACTTACGGCCTTTCCCGCTCCCCTCCTCGATAGCGGCTGACAAAGCCTTTTCTGCTTCAAATTCGATGCGGTTACGTCCTTGACGCTTTGCGGAGTACAAAGCCGCATCTGCGCGGGTCACCAGTTCGCTGAAATCGGGACATGCCGTTGCGCGGATGCCCGAGATTCCGAAGCTGGCGGTGGCGCCGAAAGTGCTGTGCGCAACGGTGAACTTCTGGGCGGCAAACTGCTTGCGGATACGCTCAATTGCAATCGCAGCGTTTTCCTTTTCCACATGCGTGATGACCACGAGAAATTCTTCGCCTCCAAGGCGTCCGCAAATGTTTGAGCTGCGGGTGTTGGACTTGAGAATCTCGGCGAAGCTCTTGAGCACGATGTCTCCGGCATCGTGCCCGTGGGTGTCATTGATGCTCTTGAAGTGATCAAGATCAGCCATGACTACCCAAATGGGAAAATCGTGACGCATCGCCGCACTGAGTTGGCGGCTGGCCCAGAAATCGATCGCGCGACGATTGGGCAGACCGGTGAGCGAGTCGGTCAGAGCCATCTCCTCCAGTTGTCGATTCTTCTCCTGGACTTCGCGGTGGAGATCGACGATGCGGCGGCCGACTCTCACGCGGGCTTGCAGTTCTCCGGGATGGAAGGGCTTTGTTAAGTAGTCGTCGGCTCCGGCGGCCAGACCTTCAATCACTTCCTCTTTGTCGGTGTTGCCGGTAAGCAGGATGACGTAGGCATAGAAATCTTTATGGTCCCGGCGAATACGCTGGCACAGTTCAATGCCGCTGATGTCGGGCATGCTCCAGTCAGTGATCACAAGTGCAGGCTGGTGTTCGATAAACATATCCACGGCTTGACGGCCAGTCTTGGCAAAGAGAACGGTGTATTGCTCTGATGCGAGCGATTGCTCGACTAGTTTGCGGTATATCGGTGAATCATCCGCGACCAGGATCTTCAAATCGCGCGAAGAGGGGTCCATTGTTTGGCCTCGATTGTGCTTCCGTTCCTTAACAGGCGGCTCAAGTGAAAGTTATCATGAGAAGCACAATTCCGTAATTGGTTCGTGCGAGACACCGCCAACCGCTGGCGCACTCCCTCCCTTGGGTCATGCCGTAGACCAGAACTTCTTCTCCGGGAGCTTTCACATCTCGGGTGGTCGAGGTAAGCCTCCCCGCGCATACGGAGTCCCATTCTTGTTACGAAATCCGAACAAGACCGATGAAATGACTTAGGTAATTAGCAGTTACTAACCTGTTGTGCAAGGCTGGCAGTAACTTCTGTTGCAGTTAGTAGGTCTCCGATGTTTAGTAAATCGCCGCAGGCTGTCACGGGCACGATCTTAGTCGCTGACGACCAAGTCGCCAACCGCGAGCTGTTAGAGGAATTGCTCACCGCGGAGGGATTCAAGGTTGCGACGGTTTCAAACGGCACCGCCGCCCTGGAACAGTTGTCCATAGTTCCAATCGACCTGGTGCTCCTTGACGTCATGATGCCCCATCTCAACGGGTTTCAGACTTGCGAGAAGATCAAGGCCAATCCGGAAACTTATTTGATACCCGTAATTCTGATTACGTCACTCTCTGATAAACAGGATCGTATCGAAGGTATCAAGGCGGGGGCTGACGACTTCCTGACGCGGCCCGTGGACCGCACTGAATTGCTCGCCCGCGTGCGCTCGCTCCTCAAACTCAAGCTCCGCACGGACGAGCTTGAACGCGCGGAATCCGTGCTGTTCACACTTGCCCGAAGCATTGAGGGAAAGGATCCGTACACGCATGGTCATTGCGAGCGCTTGGCGGAGTATTCAGCTTCTTTGGGAGAGCATCTTAAGCTTCCGGAGGACCAGGTTACTGCTCTGCGGCGTGCCGGTGTGGTTCACGACATCGGAAAGATCGCAATCCCAGATGCGATTATCTTGAAGCCGACCAGCCTTTCACCGGACGAATGGAAACTCATGCGGGAGCACCCTGTGGTTGGGGAGCGCATCTGCGCGCCGTTGAAGTCCTTTCGCTCCGTACTGCCGATCATTCGCCATCACCACGAGAAATTCGACGGCTCCGGATATCCAGATGGACTTAAGGGGGAAGCCATACCGATCACGGCCAGAGTGCTGCAGATCGTTGATGTGTACGATGCGCTTACGACGGTGAGGCCTTATAAACCCGCCTTCTCCATCACTGACGCGTTGCAAACGATGAAGATGGAAGTAGCCAAGGGATGGTGGGATGCGCAGATATTCAGCCTGTTCGAGCAGTTTATCAAGAGCGGCACAGCTGATTTTCTATCGCGCGGCGCGGTGGCAGGAGCGAAAAGCTAGAAACCGGGAATTTGTCGACACACAGATGGGAGCAGTCATGAACATGCGAGTAGGCACCGTTACCAACGCCCGAAAGGACTTTGCTGCTGCGGCGGCGATGCAGGTGCGTGTCGCGTGATGATGTTCAGGCAGCGCTCTGCTCTGATCCTCTTGCTTGGGCTTGCAGGGATCGTGACCCACAGTTTCGCCGCTCCGCAAGGAGACCAAGCCACTGGCGAACCCCTCAAACAACTGAGCCTGGCGGACCTTGGCAACGTAGTAGTGACGACCGCGTCCAAAGAGCCGGAAGAAGTCTGGAAAACGCCTGCCGCAGTCTTCGTGATCACCCAGGACGATATTCGCCGATCTGGCGCCACTAGTATTCCCGAAGTCTTGCGGCTGGCGCCAGGAGTTGAGGTGGCGCAAATCGACTCTGATCACTGGTCGGTAGGCGTTCGAGGATTTGCAGCCGGGCTGTCTAGCAAGCTGCTAGTCCTGATCGACGGACGGAGCGTCTACTCGCCGCTGTACGCCGGAGTCTTTTGGCAAGCCCAGGCTACTCCGCTCGAGGACATTGAGCGTATTGAGGTTATTCGGGGGCCCGGCGGCACCATCTGGGGAGCGAACGCTGTCAATGGGATTATCAACATCATCACCAAGAGCGCGAAAGATACCCATGGTGCGCTGGCGTCAGCGGGCGGGGGCAATGTTGATCAGGGCACCAGCGGCTTTCGCTACGGGGATGCGAACAGTCGGGGTTTCAACTACCGCGTCTACGGCATGGGTTTCGATCGCGGCGGTGAGTTTCATCCGGCAGGCCCAAACTTCGATGAATGGCGAATGGGTCAAGCAGGGTTCCGGACAGACTGGGATGGCGGCGCTCGCGATACTTTCACGTTTCAAGGAGACATCTACCGTGAGGGTGCTGGCGCGGTGAACTCATATGCACTCTTTTCACCTCCCTCTGAAGTCAATGCCTACCGCACTGCGGACTTGACGGGAGGAAATCTCCTCGGCCGGTGGAAGCGCGTTTTGAACGGCGGATCGGACTTCCAGGTTCAGGCTTACTTTGACCGCACGAACCATTTCGAGCCTGGAATCGGTGAGACTCGGGACACTTTCGACGTCGACTTCCTCGATCACCTGATGCTGCCGGGGCAACAAAACTTTCTTTGGGGACTCGGGGTGCGCGTCAGCCCAGCGAATTTCATACAAAGCGTCCCCTCGGTCAACTTCCTGCCCCAGCACCAGACGGACTTGATCTATAGCGGTTTTGTGCAAGATGAAATTGCCTTCTTCAATCACCGGCTCTTTGTAACCTTGGGAACGAAGCTCGAACATAACAACTACACCGGTTTCGAGGTACAGCCGAGCGGGCGTCTGCTTTGGAACCGCACAGCGCGAGAGTCTTTGTGGGCGTCCGTCACCCGGGCGGTTCGAACTCCGTCGCGCTTCGACACGGATCTTCAAGACACAGGTTATGCGGGCACGACCTCCGGCCTGCCCTTATACACGCAAGTTAACGGTAACCCCCAGTTCCAATCGGAGGAATTGATTGCTTATGAAACCGGCTATCGAAGGCTGGTGACGCCCCACAGTTATGTGGACGTGGCGTTGTTTTACAACGACTACAACGATCTTCACAGCTTTCAGCTGGGTACTCCATTCGTTGAGACGTCGCCTTCGCCAGCTCTGGTGATTCCAGTGCTCACAAGCAACGGAATCCATGGCAACACCAAAGGATTCGAAGTATCGCCAGATTGGAAACCGGTGAACAGCTGGGAACTCAGAGCCTCCTATTCCTATTTGGATATGGAGTTGGAAAACAAGGCAACAAGCAACGATCCAGGCACCGCTGCCGCATATAACGGGTCGAGCCCGCGCCATCAAGTAGTGATTCAGTCCTTTATAAAGCTGCCAAGAAAACTGGAGTTTGACCAGACTTATCGTTACGTCAGCGACCTGGCTGCCCAAACGGTTGCCAGCTACCAGACGATGGACACGAGGTTCGGCTGGCATATCAACCCAGAATTGGAGTTGTCGGTCGGCGGTCAGAATCTATTGCAACCGCATTTCGCTCAGTTCGGAGGCGATCCCGGCGGACCGGTTGAAGTCAAGAGGAGTGTTTACGCGAAGCTCGTCTGGCGATTCGGTGAAAAGTGACGCTCGTGACGATCTTCTGGCTCCAAAAGCACGACGGAAGAAAGCGAAGCTCAATTAGCAAGTCATCCGACGCGAGCTACGTTGGTCGCGCGGTAAATCCTCCAGTCTCAGGACGCGGAACTACTGGGCGAGGTAGCGAAGCAATCCCCATGAAGCTCGAGAGTCACAAAGCTGCTGCCGCCCAAGGGTTTGGCGGGTTGGCGCGTGATCGCGGCGTCTGGCTGCAATGCGCGATTGCTGCGCTTATGTACCTACTCTTCGCCGGTTCAATCGCTCTTGGGCAACAAAGGCCGAGTGCATATCAGGTCGAAGCGGCCTACCTGTACAACTTTAGCCGATTCGTCGAATGGCCCGCGAAAACCGCGATCCCCCAGAGCAACTCATTCACCATCTGCGTCCTGGGCGAGGATCCATTTGGACAGGCTCTGGATGCGACGCTCGCAGGAGAAACGATCGGAAACCAGAAAGTGACGGCGCGGCGAATCTCGAATCCGCAGATGTCTGGCGACTGCCAGATCCTCTTCATAAGTTCATCGGAGGCGAACCGGCTCAATAAAATCATGGAGGCATTGAACAAGAATGCAGTCCTGACAGTCAGTGATATCCCGCAGTTCTCGCAGCGTCAAGGCATGATCCAGTTTGTTATGGAAGAAAATCGAATCCGCTTCGAGGTCAACCTGACCGCAACCCAACGCGCGGGCCTGACGTTGAGTTCCGAACTGCTGAAGGTGGCAACCGCCGTTAGAAAGAGCCCTCAGCCGGGAGACTGATACCATCATGGCTAAAACCCAACAATCTTCGATCTCCAGGAAGCTCACCTTGATGAACGTCGTGGTGAGCGCTGTGGCCTTGCTTCTAGCAAGCGGTGGCTTTTGCGCCTACGACCTGTACAGCTTTCGCGCGGCCCTGGTGCGCAATGTCTCCATGCAAGCCCAGATTATAGGGGACAATACTATTTCTGCGCTGGTGTTCAACGATCCGCAATCCGCAGAGAAGACGCTGTCGGCATTGCGGGCCAATCCAAACCTTATATATGCCCAGATTTACACGCGTGATGGCCAGCCTTTCGCAGGATACTGGCGTGATCGCGTAGGCGAGACCAGGGCCTTCCCGGTTATTCCTGCCGGCCAAACCCAGAGCTATTGGTTTAAAGATGGGCATTTAGGAATGGCTCGTGCGATCGTTTTTCAGGGCAAACCAACAGGAACTGTGTATATCAGCTGTGATCTAGGAGCGATGAACGACCGGCTGAGGAGCTACGCTCTAATCGTCGTTGCCGTGTTGCTGGTCTCCCTTCTCGTCGCCCTGGTTGTGGGCCTCTTGATCAACCGTTTCATGGGCTCGCTCTATTCCAAGCTGGAAACCGGCAATCGTTTCATGGATCTATCGGTGGATCTGTTTTGTGTTGCTGGGTTCGACGGATTCTTCAAGAATTTGAACCCTTCCTTCGAGAAGACATTGGGTTTCACCACGAAAGAACTTATGGCGAGGCCTTACCTGGCGTTCATACATCCGGACGATCGCCCGGCCACAGTCGTAGAAAAGGACGGACTGGAGCAAGGGAAAGTTACTTTTTCATTTGAGAATCGTTATCTGTGCCAAGACGGTTCCTACAAGTGGTTGTTGTGGAATGCGGTTTCCGTGCCCGAGCAAGAAGTTATCTATGCCGTGGCGCGCGACATTACCGAGCGCAAGCGGGCGGAAGAAGCATTGAGGGACAGCAGGGAGCAGCTTCGTCTGCTGCTAGACAGCGTCAAGGATTATGCAATTTTTATGCTCGATCCTTCCGGGCAAGTGACAAGCTGGAATCAAGGGGCGGAGCGCATTAAGGGCTACAAACCTGATGAAATCATCGGCCGCCATTTCTCGTGTTTCTACCCTTCCGAAGACGTGCTGAGTGGCAAGCCAGAGCGCGAACTCCGGATAGCTGCTGCCGAAGGCCGCTATGAAGAGGAAGGCTGGCGGGTGCGAAAGGATGGATCACGATTTTGGGCCGACGTAATTATTACTGCGCTGTCGGACGGGGCTGGCAAACTCCGTGGATTTTCTAAGATCTCCCGCGACATTACTGAGCGTCGGCGGACTGAAGCGTTGCTGCGGGAGAGCGAAGAGCGGCACCGCAAGTTGTTTGACAACAATCCGCATCCGACCTGGGTCTTTGACCGGGAGACTTTGTGTTTTCTCGCGGTGAACGACGCTGCGGTGCGCAAGTACGGCTTTTCCAGGGACGAATTCCTGGCCATGACTCTCAAAGACATTCGTCCGCCTGAGGATATTCCTGCCCTGCTCGAAACTGTAAAAACCCTCGGGGAGGGAAATGAGAGCAGCGGTGCCTGGCGGCACAGGCTAAAGGACGGAACCCTCATCGACACGGAGAATACTTCTTACGCTCTAACCTTCCTGGGCCGGGCTGCGCGTGTGGTGGTTGCGGTTGACATTACGCAGAGAAAGCGAGACGAAGCGGAAAAGCGCGAATTCACGGAGAGCCTGGCTGTTACGAATCAAGAACTCGGGCTTCGCAACCGTGAGGTGGAACGCGCTACCCAGATGAAGAGCAAGTTTCTCGCCAGCATGAGCCATGAATTGCGCACTCCACTGAATGCGATCGTGGGGTTCTCGGATCTTCTGGCGGAAGGAACTTCGGGAGCACTGAATCCCAAGCAGAAGCGTTTCGTGGATCACATCAAGCAAGGCTCAGCGCATCTGCTGCAGTTGATCAACGACATTCTGGACCTCTCCAAGATCGAGGCGGGACAACTGGAGTTGCATAGCGAAGAGTTTCTCGTAAAGGACGCCCTGCCGGAAGTACTCTCCACCATTGATCCTTTGGCTATGGCCAAGAACATCCGAGTGGAACAGAAACTGGAGAGCAAGTCTCTGGTAAAAGCAGATCGCGTGCGCTTTAAACAAATCCTCTACAACCTGCTCAGCAACGCGGTCAAGTTCACGCCCAAGGGCGGCCAGATCAGCATCGAGTGCGTCGACGATTGGGACTTCGTGTCGGTGTCAGTAACCGACACCGGGATCGGCATCCGGCCAGAAGATCAAGGGGTAGTGTTCGAAGAGTTCCGGCAGGTCGAGGGGGATGCCGCCGACACTCAGCAGGGAACGGGACTGGGATTGGCCATCACTAAGCGCCTGGTCGAGCAACAGGGAGGCCGGATTTCTCTCGAAAGCGAGTTAGGAAAAGGCAGCCGCTTCACCTTTACTCTTATGGCCGTCGAGCCTTCATCCGAGGTTCGCCCGATTGAAGAACCAGCAAAATCGCAACCCGTGGCAGTTTCTGGGCGCCTCACTCCCCTGGTGTTGATTGTCGATGACGAAGTACCGGCCCGTGAGCTTTTGGCCAGCTACCTTGAGCCAGAATACCGGGTCGCGATGGCCGAGTCAGGCGTCGAAGCTGTTAAAGAAGCTCAACGATTGCGGCCGGACGCCATCACGCTCGACGTGATGATGCCCGGCAGCGATGGCTTCGAGACCCTCGTCGCACTCCGGAAGAACCCCGCAACGGCTGACATCCCGGTAATCATCCTTTCCATCGTGGATCAAAAGCAGGTAGGTTTTGCCTTGGGCGCGGCCGACTATCTCATCAAACCAGTGCGCAAACCCGTGTTGCTGGAAGCGATTCACAGGCATGTTCCGGTTCCCGCCGATGAGGATTCATCCATTTTGCTGGTGGATGACGATCCTAGAGCCTTGGACCTGCTAGAAGAGGCTTTGCGTTCGGCCGGATATGAGGTTCAAAGCGTGCGCAGTGGCGCCCGCGCCTTGGAGGTGCTGGCCAACAAAGTCGTCGGCGCGATCCTGCTTGATCTGCTGATGCCTGGGATGGACGGCTTTCAGGTCATTCGCCACGTCCGGCAGCAGCCGGACTTAAAGGATCTGCCCATTCTCGTCATGACCGCCAAGAATCTGAGCCGGGAAGAGATTGCTCTTCTAAACCGGGAGACGCAAGGGCTCCTGCAAAAGGACGGCTCCTGGAAACAACAACTCATCGCTGAGGTTGGCAGAGTAACCGGACGCCAGAAGCGGGCGAAATCTGCGGGGCAGTCATGATCAGAATTCTTGTTGCCGAAGACAATGCCGTGAACCGTGAACTACTCCGCGAGTTGCTGGAAGCGCGCGGGTACTCAGTCTCTGAAGCGTGCGACGGTCAAGAGGCGCTTCACATGATTGAACAGTCTCTACCAGAACTGCTGCTGCTGGATATCGGCATGCCGGTACTGGATGGATTCGCGGTCATACGCAAGATTCGCGAGAACCCTCGCCTGGCGCCACTGCCAGTAGTGGCCGTCACGGCGTATGCCATGCGAGGCGATCGGGAAAAAATTCTCGCGTCCGGGTTTGATGGCTACTTGTCGAAACCTCTCAACCCGTCCTCTCTCACCCAGGAGCTTGATCGCCTCCTAACTAAGACTGTTCAGTCCGCAGAACAAAATCAGGGCCTTGCGGATGAATGTCGGAAGAAAGACCGGTCCGCCGGTGCGAGTGGCAGCGGCGGTTAGATGCGGGTCACGCGTGACCCTTAGCGCTCCATGTTTTCAATCTCGGCCATGAATTGGCGAATCGACTGCTGACTTTGCGCACTTACAGTGGTGAATTGAATTCCTTGCCGGCTCTCCTTTCCCCACACAACGACGCCAGCGGCGTCAATGATCACTCCAGAGACTGGAAGTTTGAATGACAATCGAACTGCGTCTTTCGGCTTCAAGCTATCCACTTCTACCTGCATTCCCCCTTGGCTGAGGTTCCAACTCGTGCCGCGCACGGTACGAGAGCCCACAGTGCAGGCGACCTCGGTCTGGATCGGTACACGAGTAGCCTTGCGCCTGTTCTCCAGCATCCCGCCAGTCACCATTCGAAACAGGGCGTTTAGCTTTTGCCGGTCCACCGGCTTCTGAAGAAAAAAGGTCGCTCCAATCGAAAATGCGTCCTGCATAGTCTGTCTCTCATCGCGTCCGGTCACGATGATGATGGGAGTCGACTTGTTCCAGGACGATTTGCGGACGAGGCGCGCGAGGTCGAACCCATTTAGCTTTGGCATTTCCAGGTCCAGGAAAATTCCATCGAACTTCTCCTGATTGACCAGTGCGGCCGCTTTTTCGCTCTCGCTGATGGGGCGCACTTCGGCCTTTAGAGACGTGAAGACCTCAGTCATCAGCTCCAAGCTTGGGATGTGATCCTCTACGACCAGCAGCTTCAGCGGTTTCATGCAGCCCACCTCATCATTTTCACGGTCGGTCCCTATACTATAGTTCGCTGATCGATTCTGTTCTAGGCCTGGCGACCAGTTCTAGCAGTTCCAGCCCGGAAAACCGATCCGGTTCTCACTCCGCATTAGGTGCTTCGCGGCTTCGTCCTCAACCTGCGTTACGAATCCGGAACACAGCGTCTTTATTCTGTTCTGCTTGTCAAGATACGATTCTGCAAACTTAGAGGCACGCTTGGCCTACGGTTCCCTTGGGAGGGATGGCAGAGAAGAAATTTACGTTACGCCGCCCAACGGCGCGGGGACAAGGGATTACGCGCGTCTCTAAGGCCGGAGGGGGTCAGGCTAGCTGGGAGCATGAAACAGAACGGCATCTAGTCTGATGGGTTTTCCCCTGGGAGTGGGAACATTGCCCTGAGCAACTCTCGCGCATCGTCCGCGCCGTTCCAGGCATGCCAGACAAGAGACAACGCGGCTTGTTCGAAGTTGATAGTTCTCCATTGTGGAGGACAGTAGGGCTTCTTTGGGACTTCGTCTCCTGCGGGCACTCTGCCTCTCAGTCTCAAGTACTCCCTGAGAAAGAGCGTACGGGGAGGTCGCGGTCATAGAGGCACTATTTTGCTTTTGTTACGAAATCCGAACTAGAGTTGCTCGAATACAGCGGGCTCCTCGATTTCTGGGAATCGTTCCGTCGTATTCGTGCTTTCGAAGATCGCGGAGCCGAGGCCTGGGCTGTCGACGTGGAATCGGTTTCGTAAGCTGGCCAGTCAGGCAGACCCGCGTGCTTGGGAATGTGTCGGCGCCTCAGGCTCGATACTCCATCTTTCGCGCGCCAGGTTTGTGCAGAATAACGGCCGCACCTGTGTGGCGCGGCCGGAGGGGAAGCGGTACGGATTGGGTTAGCTCGAGGCGCCCCTCTGCGGGCGCCTCGAATTTCATGGTCAGAAGCGAATGCGAGCGCCCACCTCGATCTGCCGGTTGCCTCCTGGTTCTTCTTGCGCGGACCCTCCGGACAGGGTTCCGAAGCCGCCGGGCCCTGAACCGCTAAAGAGGCCGGTCTCGTAAAAGCCGTCCGGATCCAGGAACTGATCATGGTTGAAAACGTTAGCAAAGACGCCTTGAAGCTCCAGGCTGATGCCCTCCGCTACCCGGAAATTCTTCCGGACGCTGAGGTCCATATTCCAGTAAGGCAGCCCGGGGATACAGCCGAAGCCGCAGTCCTTGTTATCTAACCCCAGAATCGGGTTACGGAAGTCGTTCACCGCAGCCGGCCCGGCCTTGAAGAGGTTAGGGAACTGGCCGCCGGGTTGGTCGTAGCGGTGACCGCTCGTGGCGGACGCCACCGGAACGATATTTTCGTTGCCGAAGTAGTTGGCGTTGTCACCAGCGCCGTACTCCTGACCATCTCCGGTCGAGGTAAAGAGTTCGACCGGAGCGCCGCTCCCGGCGGAGAACACAGTCGAGAACGTCCAGCCGCCCAGCGCGTGTCCCAGCAGCCCTGACTGTCCCTTGAAGAAGGGCGGCTGGTAGACGAAGAAGAAGTTGTAAACGAATTTGCGGTTGAACGTTTGATTCCCGTACATCGTTCCCAAATTAAAGGGATCGTCTGGAGTGAATCCGCCGGTTGCCTGGACCAAGGCTCCAGTTCCGAGCGCCTTGGAATACGTGAAATTCGACTGCAAAGTCAATCCCTTCCAGTCGGCCATCTTGAGGGATGCGAAACCCGCGTTGTAATTTCCGTAGCCGGTGCTGGCGATATCCGCGGGCCCTGAGGTCATCTGGGGCGACGCACCCCCGATGGCCGGGTTGGTGTTGTTCATCATAGTGGTCTCGGGAGTGGCATTGGGCCCGAAGACGAAACCCTGGCCGGCGCAAGCCGCACATTGGACGCCGCCATCCAAATCACTCCACAGGTTCCACACCAGAGCAGTGGTAAGGTTCTTGGTGGCTGCGGGATTCACGGGGGCGCAACTAGGACCAGGGCAGCCCGGCCCGTAGGGGATACCTTCCTTGGAGACCACCGCGGCAGTGCAACTCGTAAATCCGGCGCAGTAGGCTGGGTTCAGTGCATGTTCGAAGAAAGGTTGGGGGGTGACAGCGGTAGCAGCGACCGTGCTCGCCCCCGCGCAACCGCCGCCAGCCAGCCCAGCCACGCCGCCGCAGTACTGCAGTACCAGGTTGGAGTAGGCCTGGGAGAACTTCTGCCCTCCCTGCGTCATCATGTAAGGTACAGCGTTAAGGTTGACGGGCTGGTACTCGTGGGTGATTCTGCGCCCGATGTAGCCAACCTCCAATATGACCTTGCGAGACAACTGACGCTGAACAGTCAGGTTGATCGAATCAACCTCGTTGGGCCGGAAATTCGGATCCAGAGCGGAGGCGGTGGCGGCCGAAATGCCATTAACTCCGGGATAATACGGTTGAGGCAACCTCGCCGAAGCCGGCTGGAGCGGCGCGGTCGAGCCATCCACGCCAATGCGAAACGCAGTCGCAGCCGTGTTGGAGCCGACGGCGCCGCAGCTACCATTACTGAGGCCCGTGACGCACTGCGTGGGCTGGAGGAGGCCCGGTCCGAGCAATGGCACCAACACCAAGTTTACACCGTTCAAGCGCCCAAAGATGCGGCCATAGCCGACACGAACCACCGTATCTTCGTGGCCGAACAATTTACCCGCAACGGAATCACTGTCGAAGTGGGGGCTCCAGGCCGCCGCAATACGGGGGCTGAATGAGCCGTAGAATGGGTTATAGGGATACTTCGGTCCATTGGCAGTGTTGCCCAGCAGGGCAAAGCCGATTTCGGGATTGTAGTTTTGCCCCTGCAGCGCCGCTCGCTTGCGAGCATCCAGGTAGGCCGCACTCGAAATTGGCTGGTCGGACGAGTCCACCAGTTCCACCTGCTTGCCATTGGCTTCAACCGGCGGCATCTCCAGCGTCCAGCCCAATCCGTAAGTCAGGGTGAAGGTCGGCTTCATGTGCCAGGTATCACTGAAGTAGACGTTGTAGTAAGGGATCGTGCTTTGGTCGAACGCCGGGGACCCGATAGGATTTAACGTCAGATTCGCGCCGGAACGAGTATACGCAACCTGCGAGATGGAAACGATGCCCAGAGCCGCTGCGGTTAGGGAGCCGCAATTAGTAATGGCCGGGACGGTCTTACCGTTGACCAGATGGGTCAAAGAGCAGAGTGGGATGTCTTGCGCCAGAAGCGATCCGGAGGTCCCGTCGCCCAGTTCGTAGACGACCTGGTTGTTGATGCCTCCACCATTATCTGTGCGCTGGTGGTAATCCCAATTGTGCTCGTAGGTACCGCCAAACGTGAAGAGGTGGTTGCCCTTGAGCATGGAGATATCGTCGCGCAGCATCTGATCGTGCCCATCCCAGAAACGGTTGCGCGTGTTCTGCGTGTCCACATTGTAGGGCCCGAGATCATTCACTTGCCCGAACCCGGCTGACTGGCCGCTATCGATTTCA
>Ga0209624_10001676_pt1 | contig 17109 bp, 19 predicted proteins | sample JacPinW_OM2H0_O1_FD_188565 | JGI IMG/M metagenome (GOLD analysis project Ga0209624, IMG submission 188565) | Forest soil microbial communities from Algoma, Ontario, Canada - Jack Pine, Ontario site 1_JW_OM2H0_O1 (SPAdes) (version 2) | ecosystem: Environmental > Terrestrial > Soil > Boreal...
AGAACGTTTTACCAAGGTCTTTCGGTCCAGTCCTACTCCCTTCTCCATTACCACGCTCGAAGAAGGCCGCTTTTTGGACATAAATGACGCCTTCGAGAAACACTACGGATATTCCCGCCAAGATTTGATCGGTCGGACGATGGCAGACGCCGGCCCTTGGGCTAACTCAAACGAGCGCCCGCGAGTACTCGATGAAATTCGATGGCAGGGTACGGCGCGTCGCCTGATTATTCGCCTGCGAAAAAGCTCCGGAGAAGCAGTCGATACGATCATTTCAGCAGAAAGCGTTGAACTCGACGGACGGGAATGCCTCCTCGCTGTCTGCGAGGACGTACCAAGCCAGGCTAGGGAGACTCCAATCCCGAGCTGAACGGGCCTGTCGCTAAAGACACTGTCTATGTTCTTTCGGATGACCGCAAATACCCAACTAAAAAAGCAGGAACCTCGTACCGCCAACATCCAGAACTATAGGTACGAGGTTCGTACCGACCGAACCTTCTTTTCACGGTTCGGACTTTTCTATTTTGAAGTCGCAGATACCGCCACATGGTCGTGGTCCAGCCCCAAAAAAGCCCGAAATACTGTTACTTCCGACAGCCTGCGATAACGATTCATGCGACGCCAGGCAAGTGCTCCCACAACTGCAAGAATCGCAAGACCTATGCCGACAACCATAAGAGACTTGGACATTGGCGTAACGTCGTAGAACGCGATGCGACAAATCGGCATTAGAGCTATCAGGGACAGCACCACTAACGATCTACACAGGTCGGAAGTGGCGATAAATACTTCCCGCCTCTCAAATCGATCCTTCAACCGTGTAAGACAATAGTCGTAGGCATAATCGACCGAAAGAATGTCGTGGCCCAATTCACGTTTGATGGTCTGCTTGACAAGTCCTGCTTCTTCACTCCGCCACAACTCCTCACGACCTCGTCGAAGATAGCTGGGCCCCCCCAAGAGGTGCACGAGTAGATCGCCAAGTTCTTGAACCAAGTGACCGCTTCCAAACGCACACACCAACAGTAAGCTCAATTGCGTACCGCCAAGGTGAGTTATGGAATTAATAGCGTCATGCCAGCCTCTCAGTAATGTCCAACCCTCAGTGATTGCAATGAAGCCAGGCAAAATGATCCCAAGAAAGTCATAAATGTTTAGCTTCAATTTCTCAAGATCCAATGTCCATCTACCTCCAACCCCGACTAAAGTTCCGACAGCGCTCAGACGGCATTTGTACTGGGTATGAAGGTCGTCACAATCTCCGCACTTCCAGGCTGCGTTAAGAGTGAACCCCCTCCATTCATATTTGTCGACCAGACGACCTTAGCAACGCGGTCATAGACCTTAACCGCAGCCGCGCTGGGGTGCCCGTATTGATTGTTGACACCGGCGCTTATCAGAATCGTGTGTGGCTCGATTCGAAGCAGGGATGCTGGGTGGACAGCGTTAATCGATCCGTGATGTGGGGCTGCAAGCACGTGTGATTTCAGAGCGGCACCGAAGAGCCGCTCGATTGTCACCCACCTCGCAACCTCCGTATCCCCCGTGATCAAGTAGGAAAACCCACCATTCCCCAGCCCATTTAGCTTTAGAACGATGCTGCAATTGTTTGAGCAGTCCATGTCTTCAATGTGCGGTGAGAAAAGTTCAAAGCTGAAGTTTGCTGAGAGTCCTTGAAGACTGCGATTGCCGAGCTGGTCGAGCCTTATGGGTATAGTTTTGAGGGGTGATGGCGAATTCTTCCGCAAAGATTCTTGCTCTCGAATCAGACCAAACACATCTTTGGCTTCGGCCGTGTCCTTGTAGTATTTGGGGTAGAGCACCCAATCTGGGCGATACTTCTGCAAAACAATCGCTGTTCCCACCGCGCAGCAATGATCGTCATCGAATCCGGTCAGTATGAAACCCTTTACGCCATGATCCTTCAGAGCGATCGCGAACATTTCCTTAACAAACACCACAGCCTTGTCGTCCTTGGCCGGAATCCGACAGTCAACGATTATTGCTTCTCGATTATTTCGAACGATGGCGCAGGAACCCTGTCCCACATTAACTGTGATGATATTCATCTCACCGCCCCCCCCCGGCGAAGAAAGAGGTCGCGATTTATCTCCTTCTCCAGATGCAGAACGGCATGACGCGCTGACTTAAAATTGCGATCGCGATAGTTCCGTATCAGCTCAGGCGGATTGGGCCCAAGAATCGTTATGGAATAGGACGAATGATGGCTCGCGGGTGACTCCATTACCAATACTTCTGTCTGAGAACCATCGATCAAAGGAAGTGGGCCCTTCCAGTACAGCGCTTCGAGTGATCTCGAGAATCCCGTTTTTAGATCCGAGTAAAATTCGCCGAAGAATTCTTGGTCCTTGACGCGTTCGATATTTGCGCAAGTTTCCGCTGCAATAGTTTGTCTGCGCGATTTAAACTCAGAACCTCGGCCGGCATCGCATTCCGTAATAACAATTTGGGAATCCGGAATTTCGTGAATCGTGTCGTCATTTCGAAAAACGATGTGATGTCTGACCACATAGCGTTGTTTGCGGTGGGGCGTCTTTTGAACAACCAGCAACGCGTAGAAGAACTCTGTATTGTGCTTCTCATGATTGACGATCCGCTGATACGTCGCCCGGTCACCGGAGCTTAACGTGCCCAGACCATTGACGTGGTGTGTATGCCAGTTCCCAAGATGCTCCAAATCCGGGTGCTCCTTCTCGACTTCTCGGAAGACCCGTTCCTGATACTCCCCGTCTTGAAAGAAACTAGTGGGGCTTCGGCGAGCGTTCGGGCCCGGATCGATGATTCCTAAAACAGATATGTCGTATTGCTTGCCCTTTTTTACGTACGTTCCAATGATCCTTCCGCCCGTTTCATCGACATCGTACTTGTCACACTCGTCAAAAACGGCCTCCATTGCCTTCCGGGGAAACAAGATCGTAACCTTTGGACTTTTAGGTCTGAACATTTACAGCGCTCCTTAAATCGCATACCGAACAGGAATCTTGACGTTCGAGCTTGATCCGTTGGAGTTGGAAATGTCTAGTAAACGGAGGCACGGGTCGATTACCCCAGACTAGATAGTTTTCGTCGATGGGAACTAGGTACTTAGGGCGTTCTTGCAATTGACGGGAAACTGCATCTAGTACGAAGCGAGAATGGAAGGACGTGATAAACGAAATGTCTATCGAAAGGCCGGGGGAATCTTTAATTTCAGCAATATCCATCCCGTACAACTTTTCACGCTCGTCTTCGGATAGAAGGTCGATCTCCTTGATTCCCTCCCGATAAGTTGTACGTTGGAGAAAACACTCCAAACAAGCTAAGCATCCGCCCTCGCGAGGCCTAAAGCTGAATACTTCTCCCCCAATGCCCCGCGTAAAAACACGACCAACGACAAATGGGATGTCGTGCCGAACGCAAAGTTCATTGATCAGATAGCGTGACGGTTCGTTGTCAGTCGCCAAGACCACGACGTCGGCTTGTTTTATAAATTTTCCCAGCAGCGGCAGGTTCATCAAGTCAGCTTCAACTTTTTCGATATTTATATTACCGTTTCTGTCTCGTAGCACAGCTGCTAGTGCGTCAACTTTCTTCTGCCCGACGAAGCTTCGTCCGCAAACATGACGAATAACGTTCTCCGGACCAAGATTCTCCCGGTCAATTAACACGAAATTCCGAATCCCAGACATCGCAAGTTGCAGAGCAACGCTTCCGCCTCCAGATCCACAGCCTGCGACCAATACTTTGACGGAAGCCAGAAGGCGGACATCGAACAGAGATTCAATCCTTTCGAACGTCCTATCTCCATTCATGACTGTCCTCCACTTCGACCGGCCACTCGCCCGTTCTCCTCCATTTCGCATATGCTTTCAGCCAACCTCTTGCTAGACGGAGCGCATGGACACTGTCATGAGTCTTGGAGTTCCAGACTGCGGTACTCCCAAAAATAGACAGTGCTCCGTCCGGCCAACGTCTCGGTGTGTTAGGAGGAATCTGTGTGGCATAAATCCTGGGTGCGGCCGTCGGATAGCCGTGAGGCAAAACGATACTGATCACGACATTCTCACCAGCGGCAGTTTCATGACAATTGATCTCAAGTTCCTTGTTCTCATTGATCGTGAGCTTGGCGTGCTCTTTCTTTTCGTTAAGCTTCTCCAACTCGTGGGCAATTCGCTCCGGGGACACGTCAGGCAATAGAAACCAAACGGGGACGAGACAAGCTTTCGGTTGCCCATTCCTCTCGACAATGAAAACCTCACTGTCTCTCGCAACGCGATCCAAGATTTCTCCTGGAGAACTCCTCAACTGCATCATCTTCAAACTCTTGAAATCGATCTTGAAGTCGCGCTTCACGTCTACCCCGTTTAATGCGAGATCTCGGCCCCCAGCCATTTGCCGTTACGCCGCCAGATTTCGTATTTATGCAACCATTTCGCAGAACGAGCGATCACAAACGCCAGATTGTGAATTCCGGGATTCCACATCGAAGGATGCAAGTAGCAAATGTTCCCGCCTTGATATCGGTGGGGTGACGAGAGTAAAGACGGAGTGTCAACGGAAACTCTGGGCATCTCATACGGGTAGGTATCTGGGAACCGAATCGACAACACGTACATCTGGTTCGGAGTTTGAAGGGCAGTCTTTGCATACACCTTTCCATCGGTCGTCGGGTGAAGCTCTACATAGGCGAACGCTCTCTGTGCTTCGGCGAGCTCGAGGTTAATTCGAACGAGATCCATGCCGCATCTCTCCGTATTCTCCGCCCAAGTTCTCCCGCATGGTCAGCGGCTTTTTACCTCCCAACTCGAGAGGATTGGTTTGTCCTATAGGTCGAATCTCCCCATTCGGCAGAATTTGAATCGGTGTTTCTTCCTCGCTTTTTAGGATCGCCTCCAGTTCATGGATCGTCGGCTTCTTGCTCATTCCGCCTCCAATTGTATTAATTATAGTAATTGTATTAATCGCACAGTGTACTCCCCATGTCAAACGGCTTTTCGCATAAACTGGTCCCGTGAGGAGTCGCATGGCAACTACCGCCACGGATCTGGATGAGGTTAAGAATAATGTTCTAGCGGAGTTACAGCGGAGAGCTCTTCGCCCCACTGAGCTTCTAAGCATTCTCGGGAACCAATATCCCGATGTGGCGGTCAAGGAAGCAGTCCTCCGACTGCTTCAAGAGCGATTGATTCGAATGAGCCCGGATCGGCAATTACAGCTGGCAGAAGCCGCCTAGTTCACCGGACGATTTCATCAAGGCCCGAACCGACCGAGACTCCAACCAATCGATTGTGCATTGCTAGAGCCTGCGATTCCGTCATTCCTGCGATTAAATCAGTGACAGTGCGTTTCAGCCGCTTCCCATCGTTTGCTGCTTCTTCGATCGCTTCTCGATAGTACGCGGGGAATAGGCTGCGGTGCTTTTCATGACGGCCGGCCTCGAGATAGATTTCGAAGAGCTTTCGAATCGCTTGCCGCTGGCCAAACTGTTGGCCGACAAGAGAAGGCGCTTCAATTACGTATACCCACGTCAGCTCTTTGAGCACAGCTACCTCAAGTAGGAGGTGACCATCGATCTGCAATTCGCAGAACCCGCCTTTATTCTTCAAGGTAGTGCCACCGATATAGCGGCCGATCAATTGACTGCTAAATTCCCGAAGAGCCGCTCGTTCTTTCCACGTCCCTCCGTATTGCTCACTCAGAGGAAACAAACCGATCATCACCTCATTAAACGATTCTCGAAGCGCTTTGGGGTCTGCCCAAAATCCTGTACGCTCTGCATGTCGTCTTAGAACAGCTTCCAAAAAGATCTCTCTCTCGTGCTCGTATTTTCTTTCGGCAAGCAGATGAAGCGGTATCTTGTGCGCCCGGTAGAAATCGTCGAGGTCATGAACCGAATACGTGATATCGTCAGCCCAGTCCATTAATTGTGCTTCTAGAGTCCTTTCCTTTGTGTCGCCCCGCAGCTCGATCGCAAAATCAAAGTCTTTGTCTTCGCTGCGATAGGCACCCCACTTACTCAGCCTCTCCGGATTTTCCCCCCTGCGCCAAGGGTATTTCAGAACAGCAGCTAAAGTCGCACGGGTTAGATCAAGACCCCGATGCAGCGGCGAGTGCTGTGCGAGTCTGCTTATAATGCGAAAACTCTGGGCGTTCCCCTCAAAGCCGTCGATATCGGGGCCTGCAAGATCGTTCAATTCCTCTTCTGCGATGTGCCCAAAAGGTGGATGCCCAAGGTCGTGTGCGTAGCACGCCGCTTCAACCACGTCTGGATCTAAGCCATCTGACATTGGGACTAACTCGCCGTGCAACGTCAAAAGCCTTTCGGCCAAACGACGGCCAACCTGGGCGACTTGGAAGGAATGCGTTAGGCGGTTGTGAAAGACGTGACTTACATCTGCGGCAACGACTTGCGTGACTTGAGCGAGGCGACGAAGCGACGAGGTATAAAGTAGACGGTCTCGGTCCTTCTGCGCTGGGCTGCGGGAATCATTCGAATCTTTTGTCATCGCGCTAGCGACCGTATGTCGCCGCGCACTGCGTTTTTCGAGATCAATCAAGTGCTACGCCTTCCGAAAGAGACTCGAAGCGAACCCGCAGAATCGGAATCTTAGAACACTGTGCGCAACCTCTTAACAAAGACGAAAACACACATAGGTAGGCGCTCGAGTCACTTTCTACGTACTGTTTGGGCGGTCGTCGATATTCAGACAATAAATGATCCCAATAATCGTTTAGCGGATAGGATAATGATACGCATAATACATCCGTTCCCGCCTTTCTCTGGCCGATGTTACGCCCCCCGAATCCCGTTAACCACTCGGCTCGCCTCTCATCATCGCAATCATGCCCATCTCCACTGTCGAGCGCTTTCGAACCCAACCAAGAGATAAAGTGCTTTACCTCGGTCGTAGCAATTAAGTTCCACATCATTCCGGTAGTCGAACTGATACTTTTTGAATACGTCCCAGCGCCAAGGCCAGCAGCCTAACAGACGAGTCGCGTCAGAACTCCTCTTCTACACCAAGCCGCCATCTGCTCTGACGCGGGTACACACACGCTCTTTTCCGCAGCGCATTTTCTTGGGCACTGCTTCGGGCTAATTCCTGCGCCCGGCAGCTCGCGGCTTCTGCTTTCTCGGCTCCTCACCACACAGCACGGGTCCCTCCCGTAAAGCAGCCGCTTGCTTTGGGAGCAGTAGCCCTCGCTCTTGGGTGCCCCAAGAAAATGGGGCAGAAAAAGGAGAAAATTTCATGTACCTCAATACAATCACAATTATCGGGTTCGTCGGAGCAGATCCAGAGCAACGCCCATCCCGCAACGGTGCTGGCGCCTTCACCGTGCTTTCCGTCGCCACGCAGCGGTCCTGGAGGAATTCGCAAGATCAGTGGACCTCAAGAACTGAATGGCACCGGGTCTGCATCTTCCGTCCGCAGCTATCCGAATACGTGCTTCAAAACATCAAGAAAGGTTCACATGTCCTCGTCGCGGGCAGCCTCATCAGCTCGACTTATGTGCGCCCCAATGGCAAGGGCAAGAAAGCAGCAAGCATCAAGACGACGTCATGGTCGATTCGTGCCGATGTCGTTCGCAAGCTCGACCGGAGCGACCCAGAACCGCAAGTCGACACGGGCAGCTTAGACGCCTCGGAGAACCACGCCGACGAGTCGAGCGTCACCCCGCTATAAACCAATCGAGTCAAGGCCCCGGCATCTGCCGGGGCCTTTTTTTTGGCTGTGACTCCGACCAGAACACAGGAATTTTCCTGCTATCGCTTCCACCGCAGCAGCCTGAACCGGCGAGCAGGACACATCTCGCACAGAACGTCCCGTCAGGCGCAACCAGAGGGCCAGCCATGATTGATCGCATCGATAGGAAATTATGTCGATGGCACACCCCGAGGCAGAGATTCGGCCGAACAACAAGCAATTAACTCAATCCGACCCAACTAGGTCCTGAGTCACTAGTGAACCGACCATGCTTACGGGTCTGAACTGCAACTGCCTTATCTGTCAGCTCGAAGCGAATCTAGTCGCTGACTTGGCCGCAAAGCGCAACACTGCTTTGTTTTCGGAATTCGCCGCACGCCGTCCTGTACTGTCCGGATTCCCGACCGCGAGACAGCTCATCCAGCGTTTGCATGACTCCAAAACGGAGTACCAGTTACCCACTTCCGACCAAATTCTCCGAGAACTCCTACCGCCACCCACTGACTCGGCTCTTCGACAATTCTGGCAGTCAATGCTTCTCTTGGCTTTCATCCCGACCGTCCACCGCACCACGAGCCAGATCAGCAATACCTTTCCTTGCCTCGGTCGCGATGACATCGGCCAGCACTTAATCGGGCTTCTGCTCGAGTTCCTCCACTCGAATGAATTGCAATCTCGCTACTCACATCTGGCGTTCACCATTGCACGCAAAATTCGGCGTCTTGCCTTTCGTTGGGCAATGCGTGAATCACGTATTGGTCTGCCAGAAGAAGTGAATGGTGGTTCGATGACATTTCAGCTTTCGGCACCACCTAACCCTACCCAATCCGCTCTGCTGCTTCACGAGTTTCTGGACAGTTGCGAGCGTGGGGGGTGGCTTAGCGCCGCCGAGCGCCGCCTATTGATGCAATTCAAGATTGAAGGACTTTCTTGTCAGGAACTCTCAAGACGCAATGGCCATTCTGCGATCGCGCTGCAGCATCGCATCCAGCGCTTAGTCGATAGGCTTCGTCGGCTAAGCAAGGAGCCCGCTACCGGAATTGCTCAGCAGCTTCAGCTATTCCAGAAATAAATCTGATGAGAGCTTCGTTGTGCTCACCGCGGAAAATATTTTTTTGGTGACACGGTCTATTTTTGCTTTCCTTGGCTGATTAGTAGTGCGAGGGGAGTTCTCGCCGGTTACTCCCGCGGACAGCACTAGGGCCAACCCCTCCGGTCCCTAGCACTGTATCGCGTACGGCCGCACGGAAGGCCCAACGCGATTGTGGGAAAAAGCTGTACATGGAGCGAACGCTCCAAATGTGCCTGGGCGAAGGCTCAGGAACCGGCGCATACAGCCTTCCCCGATCGCTTCCTGCCTTCCCCTGGCTTCCCGGTACCAGCGGGAACTCCTCTCCTTCAAATCAGACGCTTGAAAAGGAAGCGGGAGAGACCCGTATGAGCCGACTTGGCAAGTTAAAAGCAAGAACATCCATGTATTCACCGCTGCTGGCCTTAGGTGTTTCTCTATTTCTGGCCAGTCCTGCTTTCGCTCAACAGGGAAATTCACCCTGGGAGAATGCGGTGAACGTTCTTCAACAAGCCTTTACCAGCACTATCGCGCGCGGTCTCGCCCTGGTGGCCATTGTCGTTGCCGGGCTGACGTTTGCCTTCGGCGAGGGTGGGTCAAAAAGGGTTCTCGCGGGAGTTCTGTTCGGCGTTGGCATGGCCATCGCCGCAGTCAACTTCCTCTCTTGGCTCTTCCCCGGCTGAAGGCCAACTCTCTGTTCGGAGGACCGACCGTGACTACCAATCGAAGACGGATCAATCTGGTTCACCGCTCGCTCTCCCGTCCGCTCACCATCCTCGGCGCGGAACGGAGGCTTTTCTTCTTCGCCATGTGCGTAGGTGCAGGCACATTCAATCTGCTTGGAAGCTTGTCGGGCGGCCTGCTCATGTTTTTGCTGCTCTATTTCATGGCGCAATGGGCCACCAGAACCGATCCACAGATTCTGCGATTTCTGCTGACCGCGGCGCGGCTCCGCACCCATTACGACCCCATGAAATTCACCCCTGTCTCCATACAAGGCGATATCCATGCTCAGGCTTAGCCGAATCTTCAGGAACTACTCCGAGTCTGGCTCCCTTTGTGAGCAGATCAATCTTTACGGTTTCATTGCCCCGCAGATCTTCCTCACCAAGACCGGGGAGGTCGGACTCATCCTCGAAGTGCAGGGAGTTGACTTCGAATGCCTCGATGACGCTGCGGTCGATGCTCTAACCAAGCGGCTCGAATCCGCCTTTAGGCTTTTTGACGATCACTATCGCCTCTATCAGTACTTGTTCAAACGAGACGACCAGACCATCCCCTATAAGCTTTACGGCAATCCGATTGTGGACACCGCCATCGGAAATCGGATTGCTTACCTTCAGGCTCGATCGCAAACCCTTTTTTCGCTGGCGATCTTCTTCGTAGTTCTTTATCAGCCTCCTCAAGCCACCCACACGCTGACCAGCGCATTGCTCGCCTTGCCCAAGAACCCTTCGAGAGCCTTCTCAGAAATCCGTTCCCATTTTTCTGGAAGAAAGCGCATTCGGTTACTCCAGAAGCATCTTGATCGATCTCAAGCCATGCTCTTACAAAAGGCGCAAAGCTTTGCCCTTCAAGTCGCTGATTTTCTTCCCACTCGAATTCTTGGAAAGCAAGAATGCTTCCAGGTCCTCAAGAAAACGCTCAATTTTCGTCCCGACAAGATCGGGATGGCCAAATTGAAACACGAGACTTTCTTGGACTATTACCTCTGTGAATCCCACTTGGAGTGCCATCGCGACCATTTACGAGTCGATGACTACTACATCAAAGTGCTGACCCTCAAGGAGCCGCCGGCACAAAGTTTCCCGCTCATTTTCAAACGCCTGCTTGAAGTCGAAGCCAACTACTACATCGTGACCGAATGGAAGAAAGAAGACTCGGGCAGGACCCGCCGAGCGATTCAGGCTAAGCGGCGCCACTTTCACAACACCAAACGATCATTCTTCAGCCAGGTCAATATCAACGACGCGCCCGCCCAGGGCTTTCTCCTTGATGAATCCAAGGAATCCCAGGTCCATGAACTTGGGGAAGGGATCAAGGAAATCGAGCTGCATGGAAACTATTTCGGTGAATTTTCACTTACCGTGGTGATCTACGATCTCGACCCACTAAAGCTCGATCGAGCCTGCGCTGAGTTTTACAAGGTCTTCAGCGTTCATGACGCGCAGCTCTATGAAGAACGATTTAACCTTCTGAATGCGTTCCTCGCGGCCGTGCCCGGCAATTACGCGCAGAATCTTCGATTCTTATACCTCCTGAACACCAACTACGCCGACCTTTCGTTTTTGTTCACGTTGCACTCCGGGGAAACTCAGAATCAACATCTCCGAAAAGAATATCTCGCGGTCCTCGAAACCAACTACCACACACCCTACTATTTGAACCTTCACTACCGAGATGTCGCTCACACCATGATTCTGGGTCGAACCGGCGCTGGCAAATCCTTCCTGTTGAATTTCTTAATGACCAACCTTCAGAAATACGCTCCGCGCACCTTTGTCTTCGACCTCGGAGGCAGCTTTGAGAGCCTTACCCAACTGTTCGCGGGTTCTTATGTGCGCGTAGGACTCGACTCCCAGGACTTCACGATCAATCCGTTCTCGCTCCCTCCTACCAAGGAGAATCTGGACTTCCTGGCCTTGTTCATCAGAGTTTTGGCCCAGGCTGCTGGGGCGACTGACCTCGATCCCGCAACCGAGCGCGATCTCTATCAGCAAATTGAAAATCTTTACGCCATCGAGCCATCCCTTCGCACGCTCAGTGTTCTGGCCAATACTCTTCCTCGAAACCTCTCGAGCCGGCTCGATAAATGGACTTCTGGCGGACAGTTTGGATTTCTCTTTGATAACGTCCAGGACACAATTTCGTTCTCACATTTCCAGTGCTTCGACTTCCAACGGATGGCTCAGTGCCCCGAACTTCTGGAACCCCTGCTGTTTTACATTCTGCATCGCGCCAACGCGGTCATCGCGGACCGCGAAATCACGTCCATCTTCAAAGCTTTCTTTATCGACGAAGCTTGGGTTTTTCTGAAGACTCCCAGCATCCAGCGATACGTCGTTGAGGCCCTCAAGACTTGGCGAAAGCACAACGCCGCAATGATCCTCTCGACGCAATCGCTCGACGAGCTCAAGCGATCGGAGATTCTAGACGTCATCATCGAGAGCTGCTCCACAAAAATCTTCCTGGCGAACCCGGATATGGATCGTGAACTGTACCGCCAGCAATTCCACCTAAACACAAATGAAGTCGAGTTGATCGCAAACCTGATTCCTAAACGGCAATTCCTGCTGAAAACCCCCGAACTTGCCAAAATCGTCAACCTCAATGTCGACCCCAAGAGCTATTGGCTTTACACCAACGACCCCTATGACAACCAGAAACGAAAAGATGCCTTTGCAGCCCACGGTTTTGAGAAGGGGCTCGAGGTACTAGCCGGAGCAGCACGATGAACTCACTGGGACGGTTTTCTAAGATTCTCGGGAAGCCTGGCGGTAATGAATGGGCGTCTTGCAGTCCTTCCCTCCTAGCCTCATTGAGGCTGTCGATGACGCGTTTGAGCTGTCGTAAAGGCACAGTCTGTCTTCAAGGAGAGGATCGATGAAAATCAGGAATCGCCTTTTATCCGCGCAAACTCTTGTCCGAACAATTGCGGTCCTACTACTCAGTATTGCCGCGATTATCGCCTCGCCGCCGGCGGTCGCCAGTGACGGCACACGGGTGGTCAGATACTCCAAAGAGGACATCGTTCCGGTTCGGGCCAAGGTTCGCTACTCAACCCTCATCGTACTACCCGAGAACGAGGAGATTCTCGATTTCACCACCGGTGACAAGGAGTTTTGGATCATCAACGGCGCACATAACCTGTGCTACGTCCATCCGGCCCAGGCAGGAATTCGCAGCAATTTGAATCTGATCACCGCGAGCGGCCACGTCTATTCGTTTCTTCTAACCGAAATCAGCAATGACCCCGCGGCCCAGCCAGACCTCAAGATCTTCGTCGAAACAAAAGAGGAATCAGGCACTGTCGCCAATGACCGCCTACGCGGCTATGTCAGCGCAGCCGAGTTGCAGGCCTACCAAAAGGAACTTGAGGCGCTTCGCACACAAACCAGTGACCAGGTTCGAGCCGCGCAGGCTCAGGCCTCCGAGGAGATCAACCGCTCGCGCTCGCGCTACGTCGCCAAACTCAAGTTTGACTATGTTCTCTCGTCGCACGCGACACACCAGCCGTTCCTAGTTTCCGCAATTTATCATGACGACCAATTCACTTACATCGACTGCGCGGCGCGCGAAAAGCCAGCCCTGTATGAGCTCAAAGACGGAAAGCCAAACCTGATCAATTTCCAGTACGACGGCGGAGTTTATGTCGCACCAAAGATTATCGACAACGGGTATCTGGCGATTGGCAAGAAGAAAGTGTCGTTCAAACGGCGCGACATAGAGAACTGAGGAGCCACCGATGACTGGTCCCACCCAGATTCAAGAAAAAGCCCTGAAGCCCTCTGGGCTACTCCCCAAGAAAATTCAATCTTGGCTGCTCATCGGGCTGGCGCTCTTGATGGTTGTGATCATGTGGCTGACCGGCGGCAAAAAGCCGCCAGCCCCGACCAAGACCATGCCCTCGACCAACGCCTCGCAAGTCCCGATCGAAATCAACGAAGCAAAGATTGCCGAGCTTCAGAACCGGATTCAGGATCTGCAGCGCGAGCAACTGGTAGCCCAGAGCGCGTTGTCGCAACAGGCTCGCCTGCTCGGCACCGCCGCGGACCCGCAACATCTCGATCAGCCAACCACCGAAGAAGCCGGTAATTCGGCCGAACACTCGGAAGATGAAATTCAAAGTGAGCGAAAGAAGCGCGTTTACCTATCGATGTTCGCTTCCAATGTGGCTCTGAGCTACCGCAAGCCCGCGGCTGCTTCGCCGGAGTCCGAAAAGGAGGGTGTGCCTGCCGAAAACCTTTCCTCGGCAGGTACCTCATCTCAAATGACCCAGCTCCTAAAGGAAATTCCGCCAAGCTCATTGCCCTTGCCGCCAGTTCCACCACTCCGGTTAAGTCCCCAAGCTCAGCCAAAGGAATCAATGCAAGATCGAAAGGAGGAAAACAAAAGGCCTGCCGATGCTTCGGCCACCGAGAAGAATACGGCGGTAGGAAAAACCTATGTGCTCTTTGAAGGAACGATCCTCGAAGCTGTTTTGATCAATCGACTCGACGGGCAATTTGTAGGGCCTCTCGAGTGCTTACTTTCGACCGACGCGTACTCTAATGATCGTCAGCACGTTTTGGTTCCGGCGGGCTCAAAACTTCTCGGTGAGGCGAAGAAGGTTGACACGTTCGGACAGACACGCCTGGCGGTTCTTTTCCACCGGCTCATCATGCCGGACGGATATTCGGTCAGCCTCGATCAGTTCAAGGGTCTCGACCAGATCGGGGACACCGGCCTACGCGACCAGGTCAACAACCACTACTTTCGCATCTTCGGTTTCTCCCTTGCCATTGGCGCGCTGGGAGCGGTGGCCGAAGCTGGCACGGGTGGAGCTCTCACCTCCTCCGGCAGCGACCTCATGCGCCAGGGATTTGCTCAGAGCACCGCGCAGTCCTCTGCTCAAATACTCGACAAATTCCTGAACATCATGCCTTCGATCACTATCCGCGAAGGCCATCGAATCAAAGTTTATCTTTCGGGCGACCTCGCGTTGCCTGATTACAACAATCACACCATGCCTTCCGACCTCTGAAGGCAAGAAAGCACAGGATGCCATGAAAAGAATTATGTTGATTTGCTTGCTCGTGCTCGTTCTAGGAGCGGGAACCGCCTCTGCCCAATTCGGTGGCATCGTATACGATCCCACCAATTACCAGAATGCATTGCTGCGCTACTACCAACTTCAGCAACACCTGATCGAGCTACAGAAGAGTTACGCCGCCGTTACTGCACGCCTCAATCTCGCAATCCAAATGGCCACTTTTGTTCGCAATATGCCTGCCCGATACCGCGCCGTATTTTCCCAATGGAGAAACGTAAGTTCTTTAAACACTTTCGGCAATACAGGCTCTTGGATCAGCGGTATTAACTCCGGCCTGCTTCCTAACATCAATAGCGGTTACCTGGCTTCTACGATCCAGCTCTCCCGCTACAACCCATACGAACTTTCCGGAATGGACGCAGCGGAAATGCGACGAGTGCAATCTCAGTATGCTTCCATCGAACTTGCCGACGGGGCGAACACCAACGCCATGGCTACCATAGGATCAATCCGTGGCAATGCCTTAGGCCTTCAGAATCAAATCGGCAATCTCGAGCAGGATTCCTTTTCGACCGATTCCAACCTCAATTCCGAAGTTTCTGTGCTTAACAAGATTAATGCCGCGGGAGTATTGACTCTTCGTACCCTTCAAGATTCCAACAAACTTCTCGTCTCGCTTCTCGAGCAGCAAACGATCCTCACCAAACAACAACGCGATGCTTCAACGAACGCCATCAATACAGATATTGGACGCGAGACAAGCATCGCGACGAATATTGGCCAGCTCACCGGCACGATAAGCAACTCACTTGAAACCTTCCGCATGCCTTAGGGTGCGGAACCATCTGACCCAGCGTCGAGGGAGCTGACCGCATGCAAACCGATTTCCTCCAGTACATCTTTCAGGCGATCAATACTTTGCTCACCCAAAATCTCGGTTTCTTCGACGCCATGGGTCAGAATCTGTTCCGTTCCTTTGCCACCATTCTGTTGGCTTGGTATGGAATCAAGTCGGCCCTTTCTTCCGCAGGCGGAAGACATTTCCACTTCGACAATTTCGCGAGCTTGCTGCTGACCATAAGCTTCGGCTTCGCCATGGTGAATTACTACAGCACCCCGATCCCCGGGGTCGGAACGAGTTTTCATAACCTGGTTACCGACGAGGCTCAATTCCTGTCCACCAAAATCGATCAAAGCGAACTCCAAACCGTGGTCTCTCAGGTCGCTGACTTCGAGTCCCGAATGGATTCACCAGGCTGGGGAGATTTCTTGGGAACCACCATCTACGTTACCGTAACGATCTTGCTTGCCGCCTCTCAGGCCATTGCAATTGTAGTGATCGCCTATGGATTCATCGCTACCGCAGTATGCGTTTTGGTCGGACCGATATTCATCCCGTTTTTTATCGTTCCCAAAATGGAGTGGCTCTTTTGGGGCTGGTTCCGTTGCTTCATCCAATACGCCTTTTATCAAGTCATCGCCGCAGCGGTGGTCTATGTAATCGGCAACCTCATGCTTGGAGCTCTGCGTCTCCCGCCCGCCGGAACTTTGTCCACCGTTCAGATAATCGCTTGGTTCCCGGTCCTCTTTATTACCTTCATAGCCGCCATATACGCTCTACTGAAAATCCCCGCGCTCACAAATCACATCTTCAGCGGTACTTCCGGCGGATCGTCCACGGGAATCCTTGAAAGGGCCTTCGGATGAGCGATGATTCCAGCTTCCACGACGCCAAGCGCCTCTACCTCGAACAATACGGCGATCCGATGGTGACCAATACTTATCTTAAGATCGCCCTCGCGCTGGTTTCCTTGGTGGCCCTGAGCCTCGCCATCCTTGATCTCACGACCATTCGCACCTTTCAGAATTTCCGGCCGCTGGTCATCCGCATCGATGATTTGGGCCGCGCGGAAGCCATCAATTACCACAACCTGGAATACAAGCCGCAAGACGCCGAAGCGAAGTACTTCCTTTCACAATTTTGCGCTCTCTACTACCGGCGCAACCGCTACACGATTCAGGACGATTTTTCCAAGTCCCTTTACTTTCTTGATGGCAAGCTCGCCAACGGAATTCTTGACGCCTATCGCAAAGACGACATTGTTAGGAAATTCATTACCAACACCTCGGCGCCGGAAATTGATGTGGAGGTCAAGAAAGTGGCGCTCGAAGAGATGCAAACTCCCCCCTTCCGAGCGCGCGTGGACTTTTACTTGGTTTATTACTCGCCCGCGGACCATAGCGAATTGAAGCGGGACTTCTACACCGCAAACTTTGTCTTCGTTTTCAAGACCCAAGTGCCCAACGAACTGATTCCAATCAATCCTTTGGGTTTAAGCATCACCTATTTCCGTGAAGATGAGGCCTTCAAGTGAGATGCCACCCACACCTAGTCAAAGAGGTCGCGGGCGGTCGCCTGGCAGCGGCGTCCCAACCTACGCGCGCCACACCTAAGCTCGTAGTAAGCGCTTCCTCCTTATCTTCGCCACGTCCCATCCGCCCGTATTCCTCCCTGGATAACCCAGGCGCGCTTCTGAAGGGACGCCGCTGCTTATCGGCTTCCCGCCCGCTCCTAATCACGG
>Ga0209624_10001677_pt1 | contig 17107 bp, 15 predicted proteins | sample JacPinW_OM2H0_O1_FD_188565 | JGI IMG/M metagenome (GOLD analysis project Ga0209624, IMG submission 188565) | Forest soil microbial communities from Algoma, Ontario, Canada - Jack Pine, Ontario site 1_JW_OM2H0_O1 (SPAdes) (version 2) | ecosystem: Environmental > Terrestrial > Soil > Boreal...
ATCCACGGTGAGCGGTGACGAGGATGTCGTGCTGCGCTTGACGGACGGCCGGGAACTGCGCAGCAAGCTGCTGGTGGCGGCCGATGGTACGGAATCGAAAACTCGGGAACTACTCGGCATCGGTACTGCCGGCCACGCCTACCATCAAAATGCCTTGGTGGCGCACGTGCAAACGACGCGACCCCATGCCAACACGGCATGGCAACGATTCTTGAGCACGGGGCCGGTTGCTTTCTTGCCGCTCAACGACGGCCGCTCCTCGATCGTGTGGAGCGTCGATCGAGCTCAGGCCGCCCTCTTGAGCGCCATGGATCCTGATGCCTTCGGCGCGGCCCTGACGGCGGCCAGCGGCGAAGCACTGGGGCAGTGCACGCTCACCACCCCGTTGGCGACGTTTCCGCTGAAACTTCAGTACGCTGTGGATTACGCACGGCCTCGTGCGGTATTGCTGGGCGACGCGGCGCATGTGGTGCATCCACTCGCCGGACAGGGCCTGAACTTAGGGTTGTTGGATTGCGCGGCGCTCGTTCAGGTGCTGGGTGGTGCCGGCTCTCCTGAGAATTTCGGCGACTACCGGCACCTGCGGCGCTATGAGCGTTGGCGGCGCAGCGAGAACCTGATTGCGGCGGCGGCGCTCGATGGATTGGAGCGATTGTTTTCCCGCACGGACCCCTTAAGCGCCGGACTGCGCAGTGCGGGCCTCCGCGCCGTGGGCAGAATGCCATTCATCAAGCGCCGCTTGGCGCAGCGCGCCTTGGGGTTGGCCGGGGATGTGCCGGATTTTCTAAAGGCGGTCTAGCTTCGCCGCGCAAATGAAGTCATTCACCGACAGGCCGCCGATGGAATGGGTGGAAAAAGTGACGCGGCAGTAGCCGTAGCCCACCTCCATGTCGGGATGATGGTCTTCGGTATTCGCAATATGCGAGAGCGCGTTGACGAAACTCATGGTGCGGTAGAAATCCTTGAACTTCAAAGAACGCGTCAGGCTCTTGTAGTCCTTGGCGATCTTCCAGTCCTTGTGCAGCTGCTTAGCCAACAGCTTGACCTTGGCCGGCTTCAAGGGCTTGACGCCGCCTTCGCACGGCGCACATTTCTTGTCGGATAATTCTTTCATGTTGAGATCATCAAGTTGAGATCCGGGTATAGGTGCGTTCGATGTAGCGCTCGACCAGATCCTGAAATTCCTCTGCGATGCGATCGCCCTTGAGCGTCACGGTCTTCGCACCGTCCTCATACACCGGCGCCACGGGATGCTCACCGGTGCCCGGCAGGCTGATGCCGATGTTCGCGTGCTTGCTTTCGCCGGGACCGTTGACCACACACCCCATGACGGCCACCGTCATGTCGGCAACGCCCTCACGCTGCTTGCGCCACTCCGGCATGCGATGGCGTATATGGCTCTGGATTTTCTGCGCCAATTCCTGGAAGTAAGTGCTGGTGGTGCGTCCGCAGCCCGGGCAGGCGATCACCATGGGTGTAAAGGCGCGCAGACCCATGGTCTGGAGTATCTCCTGCGCAACAATGACTTCTTGTGTGCGATCGCCATTCGGTTCCGGCGTGAGCGAGACGCGAATTGTGTCGCCGATGCCTTCCTGCAGCAGCACGCCCATGGCCGCCGTTGACGCCACGATGCCCTTGCTGCCCATGCCGGCCTCGGTGAGCCCTAGGTGCAAGGGGTAGGCGCAGCGGCCCGCCAGATTGCGGTATACGGCGATTAAATCCTGTACGCCGCTGACTTTGGCGCTGATGACGATCATGTTGGACCCCAAGCCGAGCGATTCCGCGCGCTTCGCGCTGTCCAGCGCCGAGACAACGATGGCTTCGCGCATGACATCGATGGCTGCCAAGGGCTCTGCCAATTTCGAGTTCTCATCCATCATGCGGGTCAGCAAGTCCTGATCGAGGCTGCCCCAATTCACGCCGATGCGCACCGGCTTGCCGTATTTGACGGCGGTCTCAATCATTTCGGCGAACTGCGGATCGCGTTTGCTGCCGCGGCCGACATTGCCCGGATTGATTCGAAGTTTCCCCAGCGCCTCGGCACAGGCCGGGTGAGCCTTGAGCAGCTTGTGGCCGTTGAAGTGAAAGTCACCGACCAAGGGGGTGGTGATGCCCTGCGCGTCGAGGCGCTCTCTGATGTGAGGAACGGCCGCGGCGGATTCATCGTTGTTGACGGTGACCCGCACCAATTCGGATCCGGCGCGCGCCAGCGCTTTGACCTGCGCCACCGTGCCGTCGATGTCGGCCGTATCGGTGTTGGTCATGGATTGCACGACGATGGGCGAGGCGCCCCCTATGGAGACTGAACCCACTTTTGCAGTCAGGGAATGTCGACGAGATCTCATGCCGGCATTATACCTGGAGCGCCGGGGTGGGTCAGGCGGGTATGATTGTTACGATGCATTCACTCGAAATGGAGTTCCAGGAGCTACAAAAGGCCGGTGTGATCGCCGAGCCGGACGCCACGCAGGCCGCGGCGTTGGAGCGTGGCACGATTTTCTCGGTCTTCGAGGAGCTGCGATTCGCGCTCTATGCCGCGGTCGCGGCGATCACCGCGGGCATTGGTCTGCTCGTCAAAGACAACTTGGATCGCATCGGACCCATCACTTTCATTGTGGTGCTGGCGCTGGCGTCGGCGGGCTGTTACGCGACGGCGCTGCGCACTCACCGGCAGGGTAAGGAACGATCGATCGGCGGCGATTACCTGCTGCTGCTCGGCGCGCTGATCGTCAGCGCCGATCTGGGATACGCCGAATCCCAATTTCATTGGTTGGGCACCGAGTGGCAATGGTACCTGTTGATCCTGGCGGCGTTCCACGGTGTGACCGCTTATAGCCTTCGCTCGCGACTGGTGCTTTGCACCGCGATCGCGGCGCTGGCGGCTTGGTTCGGAATCGAAGGCCGGGTCGCAACCATGTTCAATGTCGGGGGCTCCACCGTCTTGGGAACTCATGCCATCGTCTGCGCCGGAACACTGCTTGTTTGGCGCGCTGCGAATCGCCGTCTCGGCGGACCTGAATACTTTGAGTCCGTGTTCGAAAATTTTGCAGCCAATATCGGCTTCTGGGGTGCGCTGGCGCTGTGCCTCACGCCCGGCTCCAGACTCTTGGGTCTGGGACTATTGGCGGCGCTCGCGGCGGCGTCGATCTTCAAGGCTTTGCGCAGCGGGGAGGAGATCTTCGCGGTGTACGGCACGGCCTATACCGCGCTGACGCTGTGTTGCCTGGAGGCCCAAGTCATCGAGTACGGGCTTGCCGTGCTGCTTCTGGAGTTGGCGACCGTGGTTGCGGGAGCGCTGTTGCTGTGGAGTTTCCATCGCAACGCGGCGGCACGCGCGTGATTGAACTTAAGCCCACGCCGCAGCAGGAGCGTTGGATGGCGGCGGCCGCACGGCTCAAAGTGCGCAATCATCCCTGGATTGCGCAGCGCACCGGCGGTTGGAGCGCGCCCTCATTCATCGCGCGCTGCGCATTCTTCGTGCTGGGCGTGGTCGCAGGCGGTCTCACGACGGCGGTTTTCGAAATACTCTCAAGACCCGCGGCCTCAGGAGCAGCCGGCGTGATGATGCTCGTCGCCGCGGAATGGTTGATCTTGCGCAAGCGTCTATTCCACGCAGGTGTGGAAGAGGCGCTGTGGACCGGCGGGTTACTGGCGCTTGCCGTGCATTTCGTCCCTTCCGGCGGAGACTGGGGCTTGGCGCTCGCCGTCGCTCTGGTGCTGGCGCTCGCAGCCATGCGATTGCTCAATCCGTTTTTAATGGCGCTGGCATTCGCGGCCGCCTCGGTCGCCATCGACCTCGCGGGCGGCCACCGCCTTTGGGGTGAGCACGGCGTGCCCATGGCGGCCGGCGTCTTTTGCTATGGGGCCGGCGCGATCGCATTGCTGCTCGCACGGTTCCAATTCTCAAGGCCGTCGCATGACCATATGCTGAGCTGGCTGATGGTCATCATGCCGCTGTGCGGATTTCTCTGGCTTGCCTCACAACACGCACCGGCCATTCGAGTCGGCACCGGATTGGCGAGCGGCATCTTCGCGCTGGCCTCGCTCATCGTCGGCATTCGGCGGCGAAGCCACGCGCCGCTGCTGGCCTGCATGGCATCGCTGGGATGCGTCGCCTATCAGCTGCGAGACTTGACCACGCTGCCTCTGAAATTGAAGTTGATCGTGTGGGGAAGCGCCGCGCTGCTGGCGGCACTGGGACTGGATCGATACCTGCGCTCGGCGCGCCGCGGCATTACCTCGCGTCCAGTAGGCGAGGGCACGGCTGCATTGGACTTGCTGCAATGGGTCGGCGCCGGTGCCCTCTCCCCGAAAGCCGCGCCGCAAGCCGACGCGCCCTTCAAGGGCGGCGGCGGTGGTTTCAGTGGCGGTGGAGCGGACGGAAGCTACTGAGCCGTGATCTTCGGCGGCGGTGCGAACGGCTGGATGCCGAACTTCGGATACACCTCGCTCGGGTAGTAGAAAGTGCCGTCCTTGACCACCATGCTGATGGTCTTGATGGCCTTGAGATTCTTGACCGGATCGCCGGGTATCAAAAAGAAATCCGCCAGCTTGCCTTTCTCGATCGATCCCATTCTTTGGTCCTGACTCACGTAGTGAGCCGAATCAAACGTGGCGCGCTTCAAAATCTCGGCCGGCGTCATTCCCGCGAGTTGGTACAGCTCCAGCTCGCGGTGATAGGTGAAGGAACCGCCCGTGTCGGTGCCGAACACGATGAATACGCCGCGGTCGTGCAGCATGCGAACGACTGCGACCAGCTTGTCGAAGGCCTGCCGATAAGCCTGATCGTCGCCCGGCGCGGAAGTATCGGCCAACGCCTTCATGGAATCGCGGCGCCACGCGATCGGCATGTGATCGAAGTAGTCAACGGCGCCCGGCGGGACCTGGCCATCACGTCGCTGTGTCAATTGCTCATGAATCCCTAAGGTAGGATCGATGGCAATCTTGCGATCCACCATTAAATTGATGGTGTGCTGCACCTTGGGGCTTTGCAGGTCGAGGCTGGGCAAGCGCTTGAGCGCGGTCAGTCGGAATAGCGTGCGCGTATCTTCGTTGGGCTGTATCACCCAGCCCAAGGAGAACTGATTGATGTGGGTGATTTCGTCGTAGCCTGCCAGGATCATGGCGTCCGCATTCGAGAATGCCGGAATGTGCCCGGCCAATCGCATTCCCAGTAAATGCGCCTCCTTGGCCATGGCCGGCACCCAAGCCGGGTTCATGCTGTTGTAGCTTTTAATCTGCCAATAATTTCGGGCGCCGTACCAACGCACTGCTTCGACTGCCTGCTCTTCGCTGTCGACGAGAATGCCGTTATTGGCACTGAAGGGACTCTTGCCCTCGATGAAACCCGAGCGAATGACATGCGGGCCGCCGATGGTGCCGCTGTCGATCTGTTCAACCAGTTTGTCGAGCACGGCGTTGTCGTTGCCCATGTCTCGAACCGTGGTGATGCCTGCCGCCACATCGAGCAGGGCATCACTTTGGCCGAGATGCGCGTGCATTTCGTACATGCCTGCGATCAACGTGCCGCCGGCCCCATCGATGGTCGTTTCGCCCGGCGTTGCCGGGCTATCGAGCGGTTCGACCGCCGCGATGACGCTGCCTTGGACCAGCACCGCCAACGGTTGTGTCAGCGCTGAGGTCTTCGGGTCGAACAACCTCACGTTGCGAATGCGGATGGGCCCTGCGTAGTGATGCGCAACCTCGTGCTCGATCTTGACGAAACGCTGGCTCGACCAGGCTGCCGCCATGTCGCGCAGGCGCTTCTGCTCGCCCTCGTATCCTGCACGCACGAGAATGGAATGCGAATCGACATCGGCAAACAGATTGTTATTGGCATCCAGCAGAATCGTTTCGGGATCGAGATTGATCCCGATCAGATCGTAACGGGTAACGTCGAGCGGGCCGTCCTTCCCCTGCACGGTGAGGGTTTCACCCTTCTCGAGGCGCAGCACGCCGCCGGGCAGCGCCGGCAATTGCTTGTCCGCTGTTTTCAGCAATGCGCGGGCGTAAATGCCATTCGCCCAGGGACTGGAGCTCTGTGCCAGATAAATGCTCGGCGTATGGATGGTCGAGTGGCCCTTGCCCGTGGAGTCCAGCCATTCGCCGCGCGCGCCCTTGCGAAGAAAATGCTCGGCGATCTTGCTGCCGAATGTGGTGGTTCCCTTGACCGTCCAGTCAGTCGGCAAACCGGCTGCATCCAGCGTGATCGATTCTGCGATCGTCGGACCGCGGCCATTGTTTTTGACATCGAAGTCAATGGTGGTCCGATCGCCGTTGGTTTCGGCGATCAGATGACCGACGTTCTTATCGCCGAAGATGAAGACATAGTTAAAGGTGTCCGCCTGCACCAAGGAAGGCAGGCTGAACAGCAAGGTGAGCGCGATTTTTTGTATGGGCACTTTTTGGGCTCGCTAAGGGGGTCAAATGAATGATTGTTGCGACCGCGGATTCTAAGCGCAAATCAGACTGGCTGCCTGTAAACGCACGGCATGTCCTGCGGGCAAACACGCGGCATAATTGAAGCCATGGCAGCGCGAATTGTCTACTCCACGGGCCTTGGCAGCCTCTGCCCCAATTGCCGCCGGCCGGTTCGCGACTGCGTGTGCCCCAAGGGAGTTCCGGGTGCGGCTAAACCTTCTGCCGTGCGCGTGGCGCGCGAGATCAAGGGCAGGGCGGGCAAGGGGGTCACGACGATCAGCGGTCTGCCGCTGTCGATCGCGGATATCGAAGCGCTGGCGACCAAACTCAAAAAACGCTGCGGATCGGGCGGTACCGTGCGCGAAGGCATCATCGAAATCCAAGGCGATCATCGCGATACAATTGTCGCCGAGCTGATCAAAATGGGCTGGCCGGCCAAAAAATCAGGCGGTTAGCGATGCAGGAGATATATGAGGTCTTTGCGCTTCATGTCCGCAGTGCTCTTCTGTATCATGCCGCCCCACTCGCGATAAGAGCTGTCTGGAGAGAGTCCTTTTACTAGGACCGCCGAAGGCGCAACCGCCCGGAAACGCTCAGGCACATGAACGGCAGACTCTCGCGATCTCTGGAGAGCGGTCGCGCCAGGCGATCCACCGAAGGGGAGCAGCGCTTGAAGTCAAGCGCGCAATCTCTCAGGTCTTAAGGACAGAGGGGCGAAGCACGAATGTGCTTCTGCGTCTCTGTATTCGTTCGCAGCGAGGTTGCGATGGGCCTTAAGACTCCTTTGTACGACACCCACGTCCAGCAGGGCGCCAAGATCGTCGACTTCGGCGGCTGGGATATGCCGCTGCACTACGGTTCGCAGATCGAAGAGCACCATGCGGTGCGCCGCGACGCCGGTATGTTCGACGTGTCGCACATGTGTATCGTCGACTTGAGCGGTGGGCGCGTGCGCGAGTTTTTGCGCTTTCTATTGGCCAACGACGTTGGCCGCCTCAAATCTTTCGGCAAGGCGCTGTATTCCTGCATGTTGCTGCCCAGCGGCGGCGTGATCGACGATCTGATCGTCTATTACATGTCGGAAACCTGGTATCGCATGGTTGTGAACGCCGGGACCCGCGACAAGGACCTGGCTTGGATCCACAAGCACGCCATCGACTTCGACGTCACTGTGGCCCCGCGCAAGGACTTGGCGATGATCGCCGTCCAAGGTCCCAATGCGCGCCGCAAGACCGCGGCGCTGCTCCCGCCGCCGCAGCAAGCCGCAGTGCTCGAATTAAAGCCCTTCTTCGGCGCTCCTTTCGGCTCGTGGTTCGTGGCCCGCACCGGCTATACGGGGGAGGATGGCTTCGAAATCATGATCCCCGCTGCGGAAGCCGCCGATGCGTGGGGTCGGCTGCTGCAGCAGGGCGTCAAGCCCGCGGGATTGGGTGCCAGAGACACGCTGCGACTGGAAGCCGGCATGAATCTGTATGGCAATGACATGGATGAGAATTTTCATCCGCTGGAATCCGGCTTAAGTTGGACCGTTGCCTTTGAGCCAAAGGACCGGGATTTTATCGGCCGCGAAGCATTGGAGCGAGCGCAACGCGAAACCGGGCGCGAGCTCGTCGGGCTGCTGCTCGAGGATCGCGGCGTGCTGCGCAGTCATCAGAAAGTCTTAAGTGCCGGCGCCACAACGGCCGGCCTCTCCGGCGAGGTGACCAGCGGAACTTTTTCACCGACGCTCAACCGTTCCATTGCGTTGGCGCGGGTACCCAAGACTTCACAGCCGGCGGTGCAGGTGGACATTCGCGGCAAATTGCACGCGGCACGCATCGTCAAGCCGCCGTTCGTGCGCCATGGCAAAGCTTTGATCGACACAGATTAGGGGGTTTCTAACGTGAGCAACAACATACCGGGCGATTTGAAGTACACCAAGAGCCACGAGTGGGTGCGCCAAGTGCAGCCTAATGGCGCGATCGAGATCGGCATCACCGATCACGCGCAAAGCGCACTCGGTGATTTGGTATTCGTCGAGGTGCCCGATGTCGGCCGCACGTTGAAAGCCGGTGAGGCCTGCGCAGTGGTCGAATCCGTCAAGGCCGCATCCGACGTTTATAGTCCGCTGGCGGGCAAAGTCATTGCCATCAACGACGTGTTGGCCAGCAAACCGGAACTGCTCAACGAAGACCCCTATGGCGCCGGATGGTTGTTCCGCCTGGAGACGGGCGCATCCGCCAACGCAGCCGCGCTCATGAGCGCGAGCGCCTACGAGACGTTCCTGGCAGAAGAATCCAAGTAAGGACGCATATGGCTTTCATTCCTCACACGTCCGATGACATCGCCCGCATGCTGGAAGTCATCGGTGTGCGCTCCATCGAAGATCTGTTCGACGAGATCCCCGCCGCGCTTCGCGCCGGAACGCTCAGCGTGCCGTCTCCCCTCTCCGAAATGGAGATCGGGCGGCTCATGACCGAGCGTGCCGCCACTGATGGACGGCCGTTGAATTTTATCGGCGCCGGGGCGTACGAACATCACATCCCCGCACCGGTATGGGCGATCGCGACGCGCGGAGAATTTTATTCCGCGTATACGCCGTACCAAGCCGAGGCGAGTCAGGGCACGCTGCAGCTGATCTACGAATACCAATCCATGATGTGCGCGCTCACCGGCATGGAGGTATCGAACGCGTCATTGTACGACGGTGCCTCGGCGCTGGCTGAAGCCTGCCTGATGGCGGTACGTTCCAATCGCAGCTCGACCTCGCGGCGCATTTTGATGCCGCGAGCGGTCAATCCCACCTACGCGCAGGTGGCGCAGGCCATCGCCGGCAACCAAGACATCAACTTTGTGCCGGTGGACTTCGACCGGGCAACCGGACGCACTCTGCTCGAGGCGCTCAAACCCTACGGCGGCCAGGACTCTGCGGCTCTGGTGCTGCAGCAGCCGAATTTTTTCGGCAGCTTGGAGGAGGTCGATGCACTCACCGATTGGGCGCACGCGAACAAGATCATGCTCATTGCGGTGGTCAACCCGACCTCGTTGGCACTGCTGAAGCCGCCCGCACTGTGGGGATCCAAGGTGGATGGCGCACAGGGCGCCGACATCGTCTGCGGCGAGGGACAGGCGCTGGGCGTGCCGCTGGCATCGGGCGGTCCGTACTTCGGTTTCATGGCGACGCGCATGCAGTATGTGCGCCAAATGCCGGGCCGAATCGTCGGGCGCACAGTGGATGTGGAAGGGCGGCCCGGATTCAGTTTGACACTGCAGGCGCGGGAACAGCACATACGCCGCAGCAAAGCGACGTCCAATATCTGCACCAACCAGGGATTGATGGTGACGGCCGCCACGATTTACATGAGTCTTCTCGGGCCTCAAGGGTTGGAAGCCGTCGCGCAGGCCAGCATGCAGCGCACCGCAGATCTGATCGCGGCCCTGGCCCAAGTCCCGGGCGTAAAAAGGGCTTTCACCGCCCCGCATTTCCACGAAGCCGTGTTGTTGCTCGATCGTCCGCCCGCGGCAGTTCTCGCAGCGCTGTCTCGCCGGGGGATCCTCGGCGGACTGGATTTGAGCGAGCGCTATCCGGAATTGGGCCATGCACTGCTCGTGTGTGCGACCGAAACCAAACTCGGCGTCGATATCGAGTCCTACGCGGCGGCGCTGGCCGACGTAATGGGCGCATCGCGCGCGGCCGCTTAAGGAGAATTTGTTCGTGACTGAACTCAATTTGCGTGAACCGTTGATATTCGAGTTGAGCAAGCCGGGGCGCGGCGCCGGCACGCAGTTCCCGCCGCGGGTCGCAGGCTCTGCTCAAGTGCCGGCGAATCTGCGCCGCAAGACGCCGGCTAAATTGCCTGAAGTCTCCGAGCTGCAGGCGGTGCGCCACTACACGCGCCTGTCGCAGATGAACTTCTCCATCGACACGCATTTCTATCCTTTGGGTTCTTGCACGATGAAGTACAACCCGAAGGCCTGCAACACCTACGCGATGCTGCCGGAGTTCTTGGGAAGGCACCCGCTGGGACCTGAACCTCAAGGGTTTCTCGCGTGCATGTACGAACTTCAGGAGATGCTGCAGGAAATTACCGGCATGCCGGCGGTCAGCTTGACGCCGATGGCCGGCGCACAGGGCGAATTTGCGGGAGTTGCGATGATTCGCGCCTACCATCGCGCGCGCAATGACCTGGCGCGTACCGAAATCATCGTGCCGCAGGCGGCGCACGGCACCAATCCTGCCACCGCGACTATGTGCGGTTTCATCGTCAAGGAAATTCCCTGCGATGCGAACGGCGATGTCGAGATCGAGGCGTTGAAAGCGGCGGTGAGCCCGGCAACGGCCGGCATCATGCTCACCAATCCCTCCACGCTGGGAGTCTTCGAACGCAAGATCGTGCAGATTGCGCGCATCGTTCACGATGCCGGCGGCCTTCTTTACTATGACGGCGCAAACTTGAACGCCATTCTCGGCAAGGTGCGCCCCGGCGACATGGGTTTTGACGTCATTCACATGAATTTGCACAAGACTTTTTCCACCCCGCACGGCGGCGGTGGACCCGGCTCCGGTGCGGTGGGCGTGAGCGCCCGTCTGAAGCCTTTTTTGCCGCTTCCGATCGTCGGCAAGGATGGCGCGCGCTTTTTCTGGCTGACGGAGCGCGACCTGCCGCAGTCCATCGGCCGTTTGTCCGGGTTCATGGGCAACGCCGGCGTGAATTTGCGCGCCTACATCTACATGAGGCTGTTGGGCCGCGAGGGCATGGTGCGGGTCGCGGAGTTCGCCGCGCTCAATGCCAATTACTTGATGAAGCGCCTACAGGCCTTGGGATTTGAAGCGGCATATCCTGAGCGTCGCGCCAGCCACGAATTCATCATCACCCTGAAGCAGGAAAACAAGGCGTACCACGTTTCGGCGATGGATGTCGCGAAGCGGTTGCTGGACTACGGCTTTCACGCCCCCACCACCTATTTCCCCCTGCTGGTACCCGAGTGCCTGTTGATCGAGCCTACGGAGACGGAGGCCAAAGAGGACCTGGACCGGTTTTGTGATGCGATGGCCTCCATCCGCGAAGAAATGCGCCATGATCCCGAGAAACTCCAGCTGGCGCCGCATACAATGCCTGTCCGTCGCTTGGACGACGTGCGCGCTGCGAAGCAGCTTGATTTGATGTGGAAAGGATTGACTGGACAGGAACCGGCTGCCTCCTGATCTTGTCCGATCCTTCAGCATAATCGTCATTTAACCCGGCCATTGAAGGCTCCTAGGATCGGCATGTCCCGCATTTCGCTGCTTTTGTCCTTGTTTGCATTGTCCGTCTCACCCGCATTCAGCGCTCCGTCCGCCACCCCCGTCCCCGGCATTCCCGACGCCGGCGTTCCGGGCACTCCTGCAAATTGGGCACAGACTTTGGAGAGAATCGCGACCGGCGTGGTCACCATTCAAATCGACAGCACGCGTGCCTTCGACACCGAATGGAACACCACCGCGCAGGCCACCGGCTTTGTCATCGACGCCAAGCGCGGACTCATTTTGACGAATCGGCATGTGGTGACTTCAGGGCCAGTGACTGCGCAGGCCATTTTCTTGAACAGAGAAGAGGTGCAGCTGTATCCGGTTTACCGCGACCCGATCCACGACTTCGGCATCTATCACTACGATCCTGCAAAACTGCACTTCATCCAACCGGCTGAGCTGCCGCTGTTTCCGCAGGGCGCGGTCATCGGCCGCGAAATACGCGTCGTCGGCAACGATGCGGGCGAACAACTGTCGATTCTCGCGGGCACGCTGGCACGTCTGGACCGCGAGGCGCCGGAATACGGCTACGGCAAGTACAACGATTTCAATACCTTTTATTTCCAGGCGGCTTCGAGCACCTCTGGCGGTTCGTCCGGTTCGCCGGTGATCGATATCGAAGGCCGAGTGGTGGCGCTCAATGCGGGCGGCGCCACGGGCGCCGCCTCGAGTTTCTACCTGCCGCTGACCGCGGTGGTGCGCGCGCTGAAATATATCGATGCCGGCAAGACTGTGCCGCGCGGCACGCTCGAAACCGTATTCAAGTACACGCCCTACGATGAACTAAAGCGCCTCGGCCTCAACTCGGAAACGGAAGCGAGTATGCGCAAAGCGTATCCGAAGCTGACCGGCATGCTGGTGGTTGACGACGTGCAGCCTGGATCGGGTGCCGACGGGATTTTGGCGCCCGGCGATATTCTGGTGGCCGTCGACGGCAAGCCCATACCTGAGTTTTTCTCGCTCGAGGAAGTGCTCGACAATCATGTCGGCAAGCGAGTGAAAGTCGAGGTTCAGCGCGGCAGCCAATCGATGCAGCACGAGTTCGACGTTCAGTCCCTGAGCGCGATCACGCCCGATGAATTCATCGAATTCGGCGAGGCGGTGGTGCACACGCTGTCCTATCAGCAGGCGCGTCATTTCAATGTGCCCATCAAGGGCGTGTATATCGCCAATCCGGGATATGTCTTCGGCGCTGCCGGCATTCCGCGCGCCGCCTTGATCAGCTCGTTCAACGGCAAGCCGGTCACAACGCTCGCAGAATTTGCCGCGGCGCTGGCCGATCTTGCGGATGGCGCGCGAGTGCCGGTTCGCTACGTCACCATTGAAGATCCCCGTGCGGTTCAGCTCAAGGTCATTCGCATGGACAGGCGCTGGTTTCCGGCGCGGGAGTGCAAGCGGGACGACATCTTGGGAACCTGGCCCTGCATCGGCATCAGCTCCGGACCCTCCCCATCCATTGCCAAATCCGCCTCCACCCAGTTTGCCAAGACCGGTGATGTGCGAATCGATCGTTTGGCGCCGTCGTTGGTGATGGTGAATTTCGACATGCCTTATTCAACGTCCGGTGTCACCGAAAAGAACTATCACGGGACCGGTGTCATCGTGGACGCGCAGCGCGGTTTGGTGGCAATCGATCGCAATACCGTGCCGGTGGCGATGGGCGATGTGCGCATCACGTTTGCAGGCACCGTCGAAGTGCCGGGCAAGGTCGTGTTCATTCATCCCCTGCACAATCTCGCCGTGGTCTCCTACGATCCGAAGTCGATCGGCAATACGCCGGTTCGCGCGGCGACGTTGGTCACGAGGCCGTTAAGTGCGGGTGACGATGTTTGGGTGGTCGGCCAGCGCGCCGACTCCAAAATCCTCTCGCAGAAAACTCAGATCTCCAGCGTCGATGTGGTCTCATTTCCCCTGTCGCGCACGCTGCGCTTCCGCGACAGCAACTTGGAGGCGGTCAGTCTGATCAATGCGCCGGGCGATTACGATGGTGTGCTGACCGATGAAAAAGGCGATGTGCTGGCGCTTTGGTCGAGTTTCGCGTTCGAATCGCAGCGCGAATTGGAGCAAATCAATCGCGGCATACCCGCCGACCTGGTCAGCGAGATGATCAGTGTGGTTGCCGACGGGCGGCCTCTGTATTCCTTCGAAGCGGAGTTCGACGTGCAGTCTTTGGCCGCCGCGCGTGAGTTGGGATTGCCGGACGAATGGGTGCGCCGCTTAGCAGACCACAACCCGCAGCGCCGTCAGGTACTCGGCATCAATCGCCTCGTCGCCGGTTCTCCCGCCGCGGCGTTGCTGGAGCCCGGCGACTTGCTGCTCGCGATTGACGGCAAAGTTGTGAATCGCTTCCGCGAGGTTGAACGCGCGGTGCAGAGTCCGACGGTGTCGGTGACCGTGTGGCGCGATGGCGCTGAAAAAACCCTGCAAATGAACACCGTGGCCTTGAACGGCCGCGACATCGATCGGGTGCTCATCTGGGCCGGCGCCACCCTGCAGGCGCCGCATCGCGCCATGGCGGCGCAGCGCGGAATTGCTCCCTACGGTGTGTTTGTGTCGTTTTTCTTTTACGGCTCACCCGCCACGCACTACGGTCTGTATGCCGGACGGCGCATCACGGAAGTGAACGGTCAAGCCACACCTGATCTCGACGCCTTCATCAGAGCGGTGAGCGGTAAACCCGATCGGGCATCATTGCGCCTGAAGACCATCAGTTGGAACGGCCAGACGGATGTCATCACCTTGAAGCTCGACAAGCATTACTGGCCTGCCTACGAACTGGACCGGCAGGAGGACGGCAGCTGGACGCGCACGGCACTCGATCCGCCGGAAGTTACGGCGGCGGCGAGGCCATAACCCGCGGCAGCGGCAGATCCGTCACCAGCGATTCGAGTGCCAGCAGCCAATGTTGGTAATAGGTGTCGCCGAGATCAGCATCTCCTGCGGTTTGCGCCTGGGTTATCTGACGCGACAACGCCGCGGCCCATTGCGGCCAGGTGAACAAACCCCGCTGGTGAAGTGCCAGCACCATGGCAAAGGCGCGGGCTTCCCAGGGTTCGTTGAAAACCGGGCTGTCCGCATCCAGGGGCATTCCCGGCAATCGCGGCAATTCAGGCAATTCCGGCAGAGCCTCGTGCGTCATACCGGCTCCAGGTACGGCTCGAAGGCATCCACGGAAATCGCCGATCGTTGATTCAGGTCTTGCCCGCCCCACAGTTCCTTTTCGTCGAAGGCGACGGTGTACAGCCACTGCGGGGTTTCGCCCAAACCCTGTGCGTTGGTATCCGGAAATACGTGCGCGCCATGGACTCGTTCCACGATTCCTACTTTGCCCCTCGCGTACGCGGGCAGACGCGTGTGGTGTGCGGGTTGAACGGCGATCGTGCGCACGCGTTGTCCCAGCACATAGCGGGCAGGGCCCGTCGGCGTTCGCGCGAACGAGCTGCCCTTGGCTATGGCCGCGGCGACCAGCTCGGCGCGCAATACCTGTTTCGGTGGAGGAGGGGCGTCGCCGAGCACACCCTTTTGCAGCAGGAGTTTTTCAAGTGCCGCCAGCCAGATCTCGTAGTAGCTGAGATCGCGATAGTTGGGGAGTGTTTCGCGTGCCGCTCGATTCATGTCGATATTCGATAACCCGGTTGGACCCATTGCCACCACCAGCGCCATGACCCGCGGCTCCCAGGGAGCGTGAAACAATTCGCCTTCAGGTTCCATCACGATGGCACCGCGGACATCTTGTCCGCCGAGGTCGGCATGAGAGTGGTAGCTCACTTAAGGCTTGCCGGGCAAACCCGTGCCGATCATGGAATCACGCGTGACGAGATTTGCCAGCTGCTGCTCGCTCAAGTCCTCGGAGCCCGCTGGGCGCTGCGGCAACACTAGATAACGGATTTCCGCGGTGGAGTCCCAGATGCGGATTTGCGTGGTTTCGGGCAGTTCAACGCCGAATTCTTTCAGAACGCCGCGCGGATCTTTCACGGCGCGCGCGCGATAGGGCGCACTCTTGTACCAGGTTGGGGGGAGTCCCAGCACCGCCCAGGGGTAGCAGCTGCACAGCGTGCACACCACCAAGTTGTGCACCTGCGGCGTGTTCTGGACCGCCACCATGTGCTCGCCCTGGCGGCCGGTGAACCCTAAGGATGCGATGGCGGCCGTGGCGTCGGCGAGCAGCCAGCGGCGAAATTCAGCGTCGCACCACGCGCGCGCCACGACTCGCGCACCATTGCGGGGCCCGATTTTTGTCTGATACGCATCGATCAGCACATCGAGAGCCGCAGGATCGATGTAGCCCTTTTCAGTCAGCAGCACCTCTAAAGCACGAACCCGCAGCTCAATCGGACTCAGCGTGCGCTGCGCGTGCTGAGAGTTGGGTTCGTGAGAGTGGGGTTCGTGAGGGTGGTGTTCGTGTTCGCTCATTGCTCTAGTATAGGTGGCTCAAGGAGGGCCGGTCTCATGAATAACGCCAGTACTCACCTAAGCGCCTGGTTGGCGATGGCCCTCTTGACTCTAGGCTTGAGCGCGGCGGGCCCTTGCACCGCGAGCGTCCCAGAATTGCGGCTTTACGTGCTCGATTGCGGACACGCCACCTTCAAGGACATGGGTGGATTTTCGGATACGGGCGAATATGACGGCAAGCCGGGTGAGATCGCGGCGCCGTGTTTTCTGGTCCGTCACCCCAAGGGTGATTTGTTGTGGGACGCAGGCCTGGGCGATCACTACAACTATCCCAAGGAGGGAAGCGACGCTGCACCCGGCGTGCATGTCACCGTGCCGGTGACGCTGATCGCCCAATTGCAATCCTTGAAATTGACGCCCAAGAACATCAATTTCATTGCTTTCTCGCACCTGCATTGGGATCACACCGGCAATGCTAACGAGTTCACCGACTCGGTTTGGATCATGAACAAGTTGGAACTGGCGGCGGCGCTGACGCTTCCCCCGCCGGGCGGGGTACTGCCTGAAACGTGGAGTGCGTATAAGAGCGCCAAGACTGAAACGATTGAGGGCGACTATGATGTTTTCGGCGACGGCAGGGTCATGATCTTGAGAGCCCCGGGACACACCCCCGGGCATCAGGTTCTGAAGCTGAAATTGCAAAAGAGCGGTACCGTCATTCTGTCAGGCGATCTGTACCATCTGCGAACCAATCGGCTGTTCAAGCGCGTGCCGGTCTATAACGCCAATCGCGCGGACACGCTCGCCTCGATGAGCCGCATTGAAACCATCATCAAGAACACGCACGGACGGCTGATCGTGCAGCACGACCCGCGGGATTTCCAGGCGCTGCCCAAGCCGCCGGCCTACCTCGATTGATCGGCATGATTACGGCTGCCACGCGTTGTGACCTCCCCGAAATCCTGGCGATCTACAACGAGGTTATCCGCAACTCCACAGCCATTTATACCGAGGTTGAGTTGACTG
>Ga0209624_10001678_pt1 | contig 17104 bp, 10 predicted proteins | sample JacPinW_OM2H0_O1_FD_188565 | JGI IMG/M metagenome (GOLD analysis project Ga0209624, IMG submission 188565) | Forest soil microbial communities from Algoma, Ontario, Canada - Jack Pine, Ontario site 1_JW_OM2H0_O1 (SPAdes) (version 2) | ecosystem: Environmental > Terrestrial > Soil > Boreal...
AAACCCATCCCTGATTTCGGGCAGCCTTCTCCCGCTCAATCATGGCCGGCATGATTAGAAGTGGGGCGCACCGTGATCTGAACGTAATTTGCCGTAATCAAATGAAAGCAATTCCCAAACAGACTAACGGTTCCGACTGACACAATCTCACCCAAAGCCACTGTCCGATTGGCGCCCTGAACTTGACGAACGAGGTACCGTTAGGTGAGTTTTGGTGGGTGAGCGCAACTGTAAATCGTTGAGATTGCTGGACATCACTTCGGCGGAGATCATTACTAAACCGTTGTACGGGCTAACACCGGTAGCGAGGGTTCGAATCCCTCCCTCTCCGCCAGGATTTTCTACGCTTTTATTTCCAACCACTTGCAGCGTAATTCCGAGCTAGAGGGCTCTGCTTACGGATTCGGGGTATTTCCTTCGAACCTCGGTATTAGGTTCAGCGGAGGAAACATGGCGTTGTCAGTGAAGTTGTACAGGGTGGTCGGCAAGGCACGGATCGGCCCTGCGTTCCGATTGATTTCGGACGGCGAGGGGCGACGCTCGAAGGAAGATGTCACGTGTAGACTACGAAGAAAAAGAAGTCGAGCCATACAAGCCGCGCAGAAAGCCTTGCGTTGTCGATTCCCAGAGTATTTGCAGCGACTCTGCAAGAGAAATCGGTTCCTGAAACGCCTTCAACGCGATGCCGCCGTACCCGATAAAACCTTATCTAGGACATTAAGACTGAGGTTGACATCACTCCCGTGCGGCATTTGCCAAACCGGAGAAAGTAAGGGAGAATCCATACGTAAGGATGTGATCTATGGGTAAGGAAGCGACCATGCTACATTCTACAGTGACGAGTAAGGGTCAGACGACCATCCCCCAGGAGATTCGAAAGGCCTTGCGAATCAAGCCGGGCGACAAGCTGGAATACGAAGTGGAGGGAGATCGAGCTACCATTCGTGTGCATCCGGGCGTTCGGTCACTCAAGGGCGCACTCGCCAGCAACAAGGGGAGGGGGATGTCTTTTGCCGAAATCCGCGAGGCCGCTGCTGAGGCTGCGCGTCATGAGGATCCTCGGTGAGCAAGCAGAGACTTGTCGACACGAACCTGATTGTCCGCTATCTCGTACAGGATCATGACAAACACGCCAGAGCAGCTGGCAAGGTGTTCGATGCCTGCGATCGAGGTGACGTGGGAATCGTGGTGCTCCCGGTTGTTTTGGCAGAGTGTGTGTTTGTGCTCGAATCGTTTTACAGGCATCCGCGCACCAACATTGCCTCCGCGCTCGGACGCTTGATCTCCAGTCCCGGCGTCGAGATCAGTGAGGTGACAGTCCATCTCGACGCTCTGAACCGCTATAAGAGAACGAAGGCTCAGTTTGTCGACTGCCTTATCGCCGCCACCGCGGTCGCGAAGAACGTGCCAGTCGCCACCTTTGACCAGGACTTTCGAAAGTTCGTCGACGTGCGCTTGGAGACTGAGTAGTTGCGAGCGAACCGCGGCCGTTGTTCTTCCGTTCGGCACGGTCTCCGTTAGGCAAACGGAGAGCGGTATGGAGAACAAGTGCGAATCAATAGGAACGTTAACCTATTAGTGCTAGTGCTGTCAGCATCGCTGACAGCAGTGGTCTACGGTCAACAAAATCAGGCCAATAGTCTGGCCTATGCCGCAGACGAGGCCAACGTGCCGGACGCAATTGCAAAGGTGAAATCGGGGAAGTTCGTTCACGTGGAACTGATTGCTAGGGCTGGCGCGGTGGAGGCAGTTCCCGTCCTGAAGGAGCAGGCTGTGCGTACCCAAGACCCGCTCGTCAAGGCCAAAATAGCGAGCGCTCTAGTCAGGCTCGGCACTTGCTAGGAATGGCGGCACTAGAATCCCCCTCTCCGCTAGTTCACTCATCGGGTACGAACTTAATTAACAACCCCGCCCGCGAAAACTTTGTTCGGACAACTCATGCCACAGCCTCAGAAAGCAAAGCGCAACGCGAATTGCATGAAGCGAGGCGTGGTTAACGTTGAAACGTATTTGCCGAATTCTGACGCATCAAAAGAGAGCGAGGGTTGAGCGGCGCGCACATCATAGCGCACCGAATTAGTTGCGTTGAAGGTCTGCCAGGTGAACTCCAGTCGCTTCCCCTCGCCCAGACGGAAATCTTTACTCACGCCGGTGTCGATGTCGAACATGCCATCGCCAATTACGTTGTTGCGCACTCCTGATTCTCCCGGCCACTCCGGGCGGAAAGCGGCCTCGGCCAGTGCTGGGTTGGCGAAAATGTCCGGGCCGATGCCCACGCCGTTGACAATGGCGTTCTTGGGATTGGATGCCTTAGGAGAGGGGCCGTTCGGTTCGGCGTCGCCTTCAATGTTCCAGTCGGTAGCCCAGGTGAAACCGTTGTCGATGGTGATGGGGAAGCCGGTCGTCCAGCGGAATATGCCGGAGACGTGCCAGCCGCCGATTAAGGCATTGAGCAGCGGGCTGGCATTGCTCTGAACTGCCTGACCTTTGCCGAAGGGAAGAAGATAGACCAGGTTCGCATTGATCTGGTGATAGGCGTTGAAATCGGAGAGTCCGCGTAGCGAGAGCGGATCCCAGGAATTAATGACGATACCGCCCCCGTTCAAGTCGTCGCCCGTTCCTCCGGTTCCTTCATAAGGACCGATTCGTTCAGCTGCTGACGCCTCGTCGAACGACTTTGAAAGTGTGTAGTTGAACTGCCCCTGAAGGTTAGCTCCCCAACGGGCGTTGTAGGTCACCTGCAGTGCGTTGTAAGCGGAGGTGCCAATGTTACGCCACGCGTAAAGCGAACTGAACTGATCATGGTAGAAGCTATATGGGCCGTTCTTGCTGTTGGGGAGAGCGGGGCTCAATCCGGTAGCGGAAGCGGGTAAATCCATTTCGAACAGAGAAAAGGTCTCGTTATGTGGGAAACAATTCCAAAGTTCGTAGATGTTTTGCGTGGCTGTCGGATTCGCAGGGAGATTGCCGGGGGCACAAGTTAGCGGCGCGGAACCGGGAGGGGTACCTTGAAGGCCGAGGTTGGTCTGCGTCGTCGCGCCCGCCCAAGCGGGAAAAATATTCTCGAAAAATGGAATGGGCTGGATCGAGTTGACGTCGGTGCCGGCGGCAGCCGCTTTTGAAAGCATCGTCGCCGACTGGAAATATGTTGTCTTGCTTGTGGGGTCGGTCAAATTGGCTGGCATGGCCAGATCGACCTGCATCGGTAGGCGCCGGCCGATGCTGCCCACATAAGCAATCTGCAAAGAGGATCTTGCCGTGATTTGACGCGACACTGAGAAATTGAAGACGTGCGCGTAGGGGGTTTTTAAAGTTTGGTCCAATCCCCAGTTGATGGCAAAGGCGGTATCGCTTGGGGTCACCGGGAAAGTGCCCGAAGGCGTGGGGCCGAACAGGCAGCTTGGGCCGCTCAAAGACGCGCAGGGCGCAGGCAAGCAGGATTGGCCGGATGTCCCCGGAACGAGGCAGGTAAAGCGTGGGGCGCCCGCTGCCGTCACCACACCGGCGGGATTCCCGAGATCGGTGGAGAGTCCGAATGAGCCGTGCTGGTCAAAGGTGTTTACGATCGGAATGCCGAAGTGATCGTAGGTAATGCTGTAGCCGCCGCGAATCGAGAACTGATCTTTCTTACCAAGAATCTTTGAGGCCCATCCGTCCCCGGTATCGGGCGCCCACGCGACGGCTATCCGCGGCGAAAAATCCTTATGGTCCCAGTTCCACAGGCCCGGGCCGTGATTCTTCGGTCCACCGAGAAGGAAAGAAATTTCCCCGGCGTTGTTGGCGGCCTGGCCTTGCGCGGCTAACTGGGCAGTATGGTTGAACCATTCGGCGACGTTCTGATTGGTGCAGCCGCCGCCGGCAGCTTCTACGCAAGGCGCTACCTGATATCCATTGGTTTCGTAAGGAGGAGCTTCGAGCACCCAGCGCAGGCCGTAGGTGAGGGTCAAACGGGGAGTCATCCGCCAGGCATCCTGCCCGTAGAACTCGTAGTCATTGATGGCAAAGCGGCGGTTGATGGCCTGGCCCTGGGCCAACGCAGTGCCGTTCCGAGCGAAATTGTAGATGCCGTCACCCTCGGCGAAAATTCCTAACAGGATGGCAGTCGCGGCATCGTAGTTTGGGCCGAAGCTCGGATCCACAGAGGGATATGGCTGTTTTGTGGCCGGATTTGTGTTATTGGCCGGATCCAGCGGGCTGGGCGTGTTGGCGATTCCCCCCGTGTTGAGATAGACCGGGTTGGTCTGAACGTCAGAGAACGAGTTGGCGTAACTGGTGTGATTGTTACGAATGAGAAATAAATCGCCTCCGAACTCAAACGTATGATTTTTGCGGGTCCAATTCAAACTATCGGTGAGCTGGTTGACGGGCACGAAAAAAATGGTGGAGCGGGTGAATGGAATGAGGTCGGAAAGCCCGGTCAGAAAAATTCCTGGATTCTGAGACGTGCCAGCGGTCTGCCCTCCCTGACGGATGTAACCCCAATGAAAATCGTTGACGAGCCTGGGATTGATAAGTGAAGTAAGTCCGACAGTTATGCCCCTACTGTCATCCACCAGCGTCGTAGATGTGGGCTGGCCGGGAAACTCCTGCTGTTGAGGATTGTTTTCATTCTCCGTTTGTCCACGCAAGAAAAGAGTTTCCGAACCGCTGGAGTTGATGTGCCAATCGCCCTTGAGAATGTATGTGTTCCATGTGGAGTCCGCGTTCGAGGAAAACCGATAGCCGAGCGTGTTCAAACCATCGCCCGCATTTTCATTCGCCGTTGGATACTGCTGCAGCACGCTCTCGACCGCCTGATTCGGGCCGATTCCGAGCGGGTCGATCCCTGTGATCTGGGCCGGCCCCAGCGCATAATAGCCGGGTTGAACGCCGCTCAAGCCGTTGACGGTACCGCCGGGACACGCAGCTGTGTTCAGGCTGCCATCGCTGTTGAGTGTGCATAGATATTGGAGGTAACCCTGCTGTAGTGGCGCGCTAGGTACGTCGCGCAGCACGCTGGTGCCTTGGGCTTGCCGGAACCCTTCGTAGTTGGCGAAGAAAAAGAGCCGGTTTTTCTTGATCGGTCCCCCGAGGGTACCGCCGAATACGTTGTATAAGCGCTTGGGAGCCACGTTGGGTTCGCCACTGCTTAACTGAGATTCCTTCAAGAACGGGTCGTTGGCGCTGAAGATGGTATTGCGGTTGTACTCATAGGCCGAACCGTGAAAGGTGTTGGTTCCGCTTTTGGTCGCCAGCGCCACTTGCGCGCCGCTGGAATAGCCGGAGTCGGCGTTGGCATTAGCTGTGGTGACCCTGAATTCCTGGACGGAGTCAGGCGGCACATTCAGAATGCTCTTAAACGCATAGCCGTAATTCTGATCGTTGACTCCAATGCCGTCGAGCGTGACGTTGGATTGGTCGCTGCGCAAACCATTCACGGCGCCACTGCGTGTGTCCGTGTCAGCATCGATCGCATCGCCCAGATACGCGACCCCTGGCTGAAGACTCAGCAACTCAACTACGTTGCGTTGGGCGATGGGCAATTCGTCGATTTGGGCTTGGTTGACTACGTTGCCCAGTGACGCGTCGGTACGATTGATGAGTGGCGCTTCGCCTTCAACGTCCACGGATTGCGTTACCCCTGCGACCTGCAACCGAATGGATACGGTGGACGGCAATTTGACCATTAGCGTGATCTTTGGCGCCACATAGGGCGCAAAACCCGTCGCCGTGGCGTCCAGGTGGTATTCGCCTGGGGGTACATCGAGGAACTGGTAGAGCCCTGATCCGTTGCTGGTGGTGGTCCGCTGCGATCCGGTCGCCGGGTCCGTCAAAGTAATTTTTGCGCCAGCAACCGCTGCGCCAGACGAATCAGAAACGTTGCCATTCAACGAGCTCGTGGATTGCGCCATCGCCAATGAGGCGAGGACCGTTGACATTGCGAAAGCCCAAATCGCGCGACGTGCCCTCCTCAGGCATGAAAGTCCTAACTCATACCATCGCTCGTGCTGACTGCTCGTCGCTCTCGGATGGACTCGCGTCATCGATATAGCCTCCTAGAAAGAAGAACTCGCCGGAAAAACGCGTACGAAGAAATCATACGTATGTTCTTCCCGCACCTGCTCGCGCCTCTCCAGTTCCTGTGCCTCGTTTTCTTGTGCCGCGGATTATACCGGAAGATCATACACGGGAATATTCAGAAGTCGACCCTGGTTTGCTGACCGGAAAGCTTCAGCGGCAAGATCGGCACAAGGCCGAGCAAAGGGAAAGAAGTCGATCGCAAACGCGCGATCGATGAGCAGTCAGGTACAGAGGCGAAGAGGAACACGGCCCGACAGTTTCAACCAGCGCCGTCAGACTCACTTTTCGGACAGTCTTCTTGCTTGACCCTTTGGTAGGATCCCGCATCCAACTTGCGGATTGCTAAAATCTATGACGAAAACCAACCGATTCCCTCACCCTGTTTTTCTGGCGACTGCCACCATCGCACTCACGCTTGGCATCGCTGCATGCAATAACAACAATCCGGCCCCGGCTCCGGACAACAGCGCCCAAACTCAGCCGGCGCAGCCCGATCAATCGCAACCCGCTCAGCAGCAAGATCCAGCAGCCGCCTCCAACTTCGTTCCGGCAAGCGACACTCAGGCCGCCGAGAGTAACGATCAATATTCGAACGATAATTACGACGACGACGATACCAGCTACGGCCAACCCGACGTCGAAGCCTCCCAACCTCCGCCGGAGCTGCCCGAATATTCTCAACCGGAATGTCCTGGCGACGGTTACCTCTGGACACCGGGATATTGGGGCTATTCTTCGGAAGGCTATTACTGGGTGCCCGGTGCGTGGACACGCCCGCCCGAGGTGGGCCTGTTGTGGACGCCCGGCTACTGGGGATTCTCCGGTGGCAGATATCGCTACCGCTACGGATCTTGGGGTCACCACATTGGCTATTACGGCGGCATTAATTACGGATTCGGCTACGTCGGCGCCGGCTACCAAGGGGGTTACTGGAACGGAAATCGTTTCGACTACAACCGCTCCGTCAACAACGTAACCAATGTCACGAACGTTCAAGTCTACAACCGTACCGTAACGAATACGGTCATTATCAACAACACCACCATCAACGTCACCAATAGCCGCACCAGCTTCAACGGCCCTGGGGGCGTCACTCGCCAGCCTTTGCCGGTTGAAGTTGCCGCAATTCGCGAGCAGCGCATTCCGCCCATGACAACGCAGCTGCAGGTGCAAAAGGCGGCGGCTCAAAACAAACAGCAGTTCGCCTCCCTCAATCACGGCAAACCGGCCATGGTTGCTGTGGCAAAGCCCGTCGCCGTAGGCAAACCAATCGCGCCGGTAAGGCCTGCCCGCGCCGCAACACCCGCCAAACCCGCAACGCCGGCTGCTCAACCCAACCGCGCTGAGTCTTCTGCGCCGGCGCGTAATGCAGCGCCCGCGGGAAGGCCAGGTCAGCCGCCGTCAGCCAAGCCTGGAGAACCCGCAGTTAGACCAGGACAGCCAGCGGCCAAGCCCGCTCCCACAAAACCGGAAGCCAGGCCTGCTCCGGCCAATCCCACTCCCGCAACGCCCGAGCGTCGAACTGAACCTTCGAAACCCGCAAATCGACAGGAAGCGGCAAAACCAGCCCCTGCTCCAAACAAGCCGGCTGCGAATAAGCCACCTTCGAAACCCGAGCCTAAACCCGCCACTCCACCCGCCAAAAAAGAACCTGCAAAGAAAGAACCACCACAGAAGGAACCGCCAAAAGACAAGGAGAAGCCGCAATAACGAAGAAATAGGATCACCGCTGAGGAGAAATTCGCCTCCGGATAAGGGTCGAGCCAGCGGCTGCTCGACCCTTCATTCGATCAGCCCTTCAGCTCTGCAGCTTTTCTCCGCGCTTGCGTCACGAATGCCTGGTCCTTCAACGAAGCCAAATTAATCTCCAACATGGGCCGATCCGCGAGGAATTCCGCCAACGGCCATGCGCAAAGCGGCACAACCGCGCCCCTTGGTCTTCATCGATCGTACTCAGCTCGAAAATCGCACACTGCGACGGGCCGCGGTGCTCAGGAGCTCGAAAATGCGCTCGCAGATGGTTCTTTTTAGGCTTCGTCCTCGTTTCATAAATCGCAGATGGACGTCGTGATGGTCTTCTGCACTTCTGTCAGCTCGATAAACCGATCGACAGCGTCACTGGTCGTATCTCCGTGAAAGTCCACCACTCCGTTGTAATCTTGCCCCCGGAACGAGGGGCCCTAACGTGATGTGAAACTTTCATTGTCGTTGTATCCTTACGATCCGGATGAAGCGCGGCACGCCCAGAGCGGTGCTCATGAGCATCCGCGACTACGTTCACTTGGCGGTCCCGGAGCCCGAGGTTTTAAGGATAATCGGTGAAGAGTCGGTGGAGAGAGGGACCAATACCCTCACGTCACGTCAGATCGACCAGATAATCAAGGCAACCAGAGCGGAAAAGAAAAAGCACGAATGCTTCCGCTCCGTCTGCTGATTGATACCAACATACTGGTTTCAGCGGCCCTGAAGCCAGAGGGTTTCAAACGCACTGCCCTTGTGCTCGCCGTTTAGCAAGCCGGCGCGCTTCTACGTGTCGCACCCCATCTTGGAGGGATACGCGGATGTGCTCTCGCGTCAGGAACTGGGTATTCGCAAAGGGGTTCGCCAGCAATTGCTGCAGTTCACCAGGAACCACAGTTATATTGTCACCCCGGCACGCCGCCGTGAAGTCGCGGGCGACCCTGATGACAATAAGACAACTTTGCTGGCAGACCAGAGACTTCTCTTCGTGCGTGGTGCTGCGCGCGTAGTGCTGCGCGCGTGGCGCCCGCACGAGTTCCCGAACATGCTTGCCGTTTACTACCGGGCCCATCCGATACAGCATCTAGCATGATTTGTTGGGAACGCTGCCGCCGGAAATGCTTTGCCCCAAGCTACTAGGACAGATTCTGCCGGAAGATCCAATGCCCCACCACTTTTCGGGGACGGAAACAGTTTGGTGATGCGATACTGCTCGCCAGCTGTTTGGTCGAGCGGTTCTTGCCGGCACCATAAGCGAGACGCGAGCGACGGTCTTGGAAGGAGTGCGCATCTTGAAGAAATCTTTGAGAAGAGCGGCAGCATGTTTGGTAGCGACGATGATGACAGTGGCGGCTGTGGTAGCCGGGATCAGTGCAATTCCGGCAGCCGCTCAACAGGCGAGCCTAGAGCAGCCGGATAACTACAGCTGGCTGGAAGATATACACGGCGAGCGGCAAATGACTTGGGTGAAAGCGGAGAACGCGCGCACCGCAGCAGTGCTGGAGAAGGACAGCCACTTTGCGCCTCTGGAGGCAGCGGCGCTGAAGGTGCTCGAGTCTCCGGACCGGCTGCCGAACCCGCAGTTTCGCAACGGCATGGTGTACAACACGTGGCGCGATGCCGAACACGTGCGGGGGATCCTCCGACGCACAACACTTAAGGAGTATCTGACAGCGGAGCCGAAGTGGGAGACGGTGCTGGATTACGATGCGCTCTCCAAAGCTGACAAGCAGAGTTGGGTGGAAAAGGGAGTCACATGCTTGCATCCGGAAGATGAGCTTTGCCTGGTGCAGCTGTCGGCAGGGGGCGAGGATGCGCAGACCTTGCGCGAGATGGACCTGAAGACGGGTAAGTTTGTGGAGGGCGGTTTCGTGCTGCCACGCGGCAAGCAGACCGTGGCATGGGCGGACAAGGACACGCTGCTGATTGCGCGTGATTGGGGTCCGGGAACGATGAGCGAGGCCGGGTACCCGATCACTATTCGGCGGTGGAGGCGGGGCCAGCCCCTCGAAAGCACCGAAGAGGTGTTTCATGGAGACACCAAGGACAACGGGTATGGCGACAATCCGCGCGTCTTCATAGACGGGCAGGACCATCGAGCCATGCTTGTGGAACGGAACCTCAGCACGTTTGCGCATGAAAGCTACCTGCTGTTGCGCGGCGGGGCAAAGAAGCTGTCGCTGCCGCTCAAGGCCAGCGTGGATGGGATGCTGAACGGTCAGTTGCTGGTAACTCTGGATGAGGATTGGAAGCCCGAAGGACAAACCAACAAGATTACGCAGGGGTCGGTGATTGCGCTCGATTTGGCCTCGGTCGAAAAGGATCCGGTGCGGCTGAAGCCGGCCGTGGTGTTTGCGCCTACCGCACAGGAGTTTGAACAGTGGTTTGTGACCACAAAGAACCACCTGATCCTGGGCACGCTCGAACACGTGCAGCAACGTGCCTATGTATACACAGTGGGCAGCGATGGGAACTGGATGCGGAAGCGGCTTCCCGTGCCCGACAATCTGACCCTCGATCCCGCGACGGCGAGCCGCACCGACGACCGCTTTTTTCTGGGCATGGAGGGGTTCTTAACTCCACCCTCGCTGTGGCTGGGCGATGCAGGAGATGGATCGTTCGCTCTGGCCAAGTCGCAGAAACCGCAGTTTGACGCCAGCACCGATGTGGTGGAGCAGTTTGAGGCGATCTCAAAGGATGGGACCAGGGTGCCGTACTTTGTGGCACATCGCAAGGACATGCGGTATGACGGATCGAATCCGACTCTCCTGACAGCCTATGGAGGATTCGAGATCGCGAGTACGCCCAGCTACTCGCCGGTGAATGGCAAGCTGTGGCTCGAGCGTAGGGGCGTGTATGTGCTTGCCAATATCCGCGGCGGCGGCGAGTTCGGTCCGGCGTGGCATGAGGCAGGGCTCAAGACGCACCGGCAGCGGATTTACGACGATTTCTACGCGGTGGCCGAAGATCTGGTGACGCGCAAGATTACCTCGGCGCGCAGGCTGGGGATTCGAGGCGGGTCGAATGGCGGCCTGTTGATGGGCGTGGAATTTACCCAGCACCCGGAGATGTGGAATGCAGTAGTGATCCAGGTGCCGCTGCTGGACATGTTGGGCTTTGAGCATTTGTCGGCCGGCGCCTCTTGGGTCGGAGAGTATGGTTCCGTCTCGGTGCCGGAGGAGCGAGCCTTTCTCGCGTCGATTTCGCCATATAACCAACTGAAGCCGGATGTGAATTATCCGGAGCCGCTAATCTTTACCACCACCAAGGACGATCGCGTCGGACCGGTTCATGCACGCAAGTTTGCTGCGCGCCTGGAGGAGTTTCACAAGCCGTTCTTCTATGACGAGATCACCGAGGGCGGACACGGCGCAGGCGCGGATAAGAAGCAGGAAGCGAGGACCGATGCCGAGTACTTCACCTATCTGATGATGAAGCTGATGGATTCAACTGGTCTTAACACTGAGTGATTGAAGAAGTGACGCTCAACCCCAGGTTTGTCGTTTCACCGGAAGTCTATCCGCTTTTCACGAGCCGGATTGGTCCCGAACCGTGGGTGAAAGTCCCATCGGGGCAAGAGTTCAAGCCCCGTGGCTTGAATAGCAGGAAGGAAAGGAAACTGAGAATCCTGAAGTCTATGGACGAAGCCACCTAATTTAAGATGGCGAGCGAGTTGCCGGGCGATAACGAAAGTAACCCCATAAGGCCTGCTTGGGCTTGGCTTCACAGGACCCTTTTGCTACTCTTGGGCGCTTCACAAACTCCGCGCAGTGCGGCTGCTGCTACTGCCTGACCTAGGCGCGGGGAATCCCATGAAACATCTTCTTGTTCTAACTCTACTGGCCATGACTCTCAGCCTGGGCCTGGCAGGTTTGACCGGCTGCGGCAGTGGGTCATCGAGCACCCAAACGCCGCCCTCAATTACCAGCTTCACCGTGAATCCCACCTCCATTACAGATGGATCTAGCGCGACTCTGACCGGGGTCTTCGCGAACGGCACAGGCGTCATTACCCCCGGCAACCTTCCGGCCACCAGCGGCCCGGGCGTGACTGTGAGCCCGACTGCAACCACCACCTATACCCTCACCGTGACCAATGCCAGCGGTACAGCGGTCACCGCCACGGCTACGGTAGCCGTCAATCCATCGGTCGTCTCTACCGCGGTGACAGTGGACCTGACGAGCAGTGGCCCCGCCGTGACTGACAAGCTGATGGGAATGAACATGGCCGTCTGGTACGATCTGGTTTCCAACCAGACCGGAATTGTGGATGCTTTCCAGGCCGCCGGCATCACCCAGGTGCGTTGGCCGGGGGGATCGGATTCCGACCTCTACCACTGGGCAACCAATACTCTGTGCGATAACGACTATGCCGATGCGAATGATACTTTTTCGAATTTCGTCAACGACATGGCCGTTCCCGCTAACCTCGATGTGGCGTTGACGGCGAATTACGGCTCGAATGCAACCTGCAACGGGGGCGGTGAACCAAGCGAAGCTGCCGCCTGGGTCACGGCCGCGCTGGCTGACGGCATCACCGTGAGCCACATGACGGTGGGTAACGAGGAGTATGGGAGCTGGGAGTACGACCTACACTCCCCGCCGAACGACCCTACCATCTACGCAGCCGCGGTGGTGGGAACAACCGGCTACTACCAGTCGATTAAGACCGCCAGCCCGAACACGCTGGTGGGCGTCGTTGTGGACGCGGATAACTCGACTGACGGATGGGACAACACTGTGCTGGCCAATGCCAAGGGGTCCTATGACTTCGTGGAATACCACTACTATCCGGAGACGCCGGGCGAGGAAAGCGACACCTTCCTGGTGCAGCAGGCGGCGCAGGAGTTGACGGCGAACATCAACACACTCAGGTCGGAGCTGACCAAGTGGGGGACTCCGGACACGCCCATTTACGTGGGCGAGATCGGAGGGGCTTATAGCAATCCGGGCAAGCAGAGCTGGTCGATTTCCCAAGGCTTGTATGCCGGCCAGGTGCTGGGGGAGATGATGAACGATGGAGTCTCGCGCCTGACCTGGTGGATTGGCTTCGGCAATTGCAACGGCTCCAGCGGAAACGATAGTACGTTGCTCTATGGATGGCAGGATTTCGGAGCCTACAATGTGTTCTCCGATGGACCCTCCGATACCACCTGTCCGGGCGCTGGACCCATTGGCACCATGTCTCCCACGGCGCGCGCCTTTCAACTGTTCAGGCAAATGGCCGTCAACGGCCAGACGGTGCTGACGGCGACGGTCGCCGGCGACACGACCGACGTGCACGCCTATGCGGCCACCAACCCCAACGGCACGGCCCTGCTGTTGTTCAACGACAACGAAACCACCTCCCAGCAGGTGCTGGTCACGCTTTCGGGCAAAAGCTCCTCTTCCCGCGTGAACGTCACCACCTATGACAAGGCCATCTACGACCTGTCAGGTTCGGCGACAGGAACTCCGCCGGACCCGTCAGGGACGAGCACCTGGGCCCCGCCAATTACCACCAGCATGGGCGCACAGACCCTGCCTCTGACCCTGACTCTCGCTCCCTGGAGCATGAACATGGTCATCATCCAATAACCGAGCCGGGAAGGTGCGCTTGTTCCGAGGAGACAGAGACGTTGGCAGAAGAGGTGCGGATCGTCGAGGCGTCTGCGCCGCTTTGCGTGCGGGGTTTTCGTCGACCACTGGAAATGGCGGTTACAGAATTGTTTCCTCTCCGCCTTACAAGACTGTTCATCTTTTCAGGCGTGGATCCTGTTTCTTTCAGGCGTGGATCCTGCGAATCAGAGGTGGATGCTAAGAACTGGCTCTCATGTCGCTTGACGTGCCCCCCGCCGCGGGAACGTAGCATTTCACTGTGTAGTCCATCACCATGCGGTCGGCGTTGAAGCGCCAACCCAGCGTGCGGATGGTTCGCTTCATGCGCTTGATCCAACCCCGCGGAAGGCCATCGCGGTCGCGCTGGTAATACAGCGGAATCACTTCTTCGCGAAGGGTTCGCAATAGGTCTTCTCCGTCGCGGGCATCGTGAACGCTCAAGCTGGAATGCGTTCTGCCGGTCCCGATCGCGAAGCCGTTCATGCCATCGAAGGCCTCAGCCCACCATCCATCAAGGATGGAAAGATTCAGACCTCCGTTCAGCACCACTTTCTGGCCGCTGGTCCCGGAAGCCTCCAGTGGCCGGCGGGGATTGTTGAGCCAGACATCGACGCCCTGCACAAAGTGGCGTCCGACGTTGATGTCATAGTCCTCCACAAACACGAACTTGTCGTGGAACTTGGGATCTCGCATCAATTCGGCAATCTGCTGCAAGACTCGCTTGCCGGGCTCGTCCAGCGGATGAGCCTTGCCGGCGAATACGAATTGCACCGGACGATTCGGATCGTTCACCATCGAAGCCAGCCGCTCGATATCGGTCAAAATCAGGTTCGCTCGTTTGTAAGTCGCGAACCGGCGGGCAAATCCAATGGTTAGGGCGTCCGGGCTCAGCACGCGCTCCAGGCGCTGCAAGACTTCCTGCGATTCCCCGCGGCGCCCAGCCTGATCGACCGCTCGCCGGCGCACGAACTCGATCAACTGCGACTTCAGGTTGAGGTGTGTTTCCCAGAGCTCGCCGTCATCCACGTTCTCGATCCCCAGCCAGGTTTTGGCCTCGCTGCCACCCTGGTTCCAGTTCGTACCCAGATGGCGATCGTAAAGACGGAACATTTGCGGAGCCAGCCACGATGGAACGTGCACTCCGTTGGTGATATGCCCGATGGGGACGTCGTCTTCCAGTTTGTTACGGAATAATTTGGTCCACATCGCGCGCGACACTTCGGCGTGCAGAGCAGAAACGGCGTTGGCCCTTCGCGAGAGTCGCAGCGCCAGAACCGTCATACAGAATAGCTCTTCCGCGTTGTTGGGATTCTCGCGACCGAGTCCCAGCAGGCTGTCCTGAGAGAGTCGCAGCGCCTCGCGAAGCGGCCCAATGTGCTCCTCGACGAGAGCCGCGTCGAACCGGTCGTGCCCCGCCGGCACCGGAGTGTGGGTGGTGAACACCACTTCGCGGGAAATTCGCGGAATGGCTGCTTCAAACGAGATACCTTCCTCCTCCATCCTCATGCGCACCGCCTCCAGTACCGCAAATGCGCTATGGCCTTCGTTCAGGTGAAGCACGCCGGGAGAAATCCCGAGAGCTTTCAGCGCTCGCAACCCACCCACGCCGAGCAGCAATTCCTGACGAATGCGAATACGGAGATCTCCGCCGTACAAGCGCGACGTCAGCTGGCGGTCTTCGGGAGCGTTGCCTTCCACATCGGAATCCAGCAGCAGCAGGTCCCGGCGTCCCACTTTCACTCGCCAGACTTTTGCCCGAATGCGGCCACTGCGGGTTTCGATCTCGACGACCACCGGTCGCCCATCTTTTCCGATCGCCACTTCCATCGGCATCTGATTGACGTCGGTCTTCAGATATTCCTCTCGTTGCCATCCTCCGATATCGAGCCGCTGCCGAAAATAGCCCTGGCCATAAAACAAACCAATTCCGACAAGAGGGATGTCGAGATCGGACGCGCTCTTGATGTGATCGCCTGCCAGCACGCCTAAGCCGCCGGAATAAACGGGCAAGGATTCGTGCAAACCGAACTCCGCGGAGAAATACGCCACCGGATGCGGACGCAGCACGCCGGCGCGCTGCGCGCCCCAAGTCCGGTCCGCTTCGAGATATTCCAGCATGCGGCGATAGGCATAGTTCACGCGGCTATGCAGCATGAGCTCCGCGGCGCGGGTTTCCAGCTTGGCCAGCGGAATTTCGTTCAGCAGGGCAACCGGATTGTGATTGAGCACACTCCAGCGAGCCGGATCGAGATCAAGGAACAGACTGGAGCAATTGGGATCCCAACTCCACCACAAATTGCGCGCCAGCGTCCACAGCCGCTCCTGCAGCGGAGCAATGAAGCGGTCGAGCGTGCGGGCCTCGCTCACCACCGGAGCAACCTGGGTGGCCGCCTCCGTCAGCATTCGAATCTCGTTCTCGTTAAAAACTCGGGCTTCGATGGTTTGCACCACGAGAACACCCTGCAGAATTCCCCGATCGATCAAGGGAACCCCCAGGAACGACTGGTAGGCATCCTCGCCTGCATCGCGGAAGTACTTGAATCGGGGATGTTGTCTCACCTGTTCCACGGCGACAGGCCGCACCAATTCGGCCACCAGGCCGGTGAGCCCTTCATGAACCTCCATCCGCAGGCTGCCGATACATTCCTTGCGCAATCCGACCGTGGCAGCCAACACCAGATTGGCGCGATCCGGTTCCAGCAAGTATGCCGAGCACACGTCGGTTCGAAATCTCTTGGCGATGAGGGCAACCACGTTCATCAGCGTTTCCGCCGGCTGGCCGCCCTCCGCCGCAAGGTTTCCTATCTCTTCCAAGGTCAGGACGTACCGGACCTCGCTCAAAGGCACGTCTTGCTCGTTTTCCTCTGCTATCTCGTCGTATCCGTCCAATCTGTTTCGCTAACCTCCGTGGGGTCCCGGACCTCAATCTGCCGCTACTGCTTTCGAGCGGCAGCCGGCCGGGATTTATCTATTGTACGGTGTGCGAAAGAAATCGGGAATGAAGCACAGATTCTTAGTTATCGATGCGCCCGTTGCGTTTTTTCGCAGCCTCCAACAGGCCCTACTCGAAGGGTACCTTCTTGACCGATCGCTTGCGCTATCGCAACAACAAGCCTTTCATGCAAGGGACCAGCTAAAGCGCGTTGGTTTCGAGAATAATGGATCATTTCTCGAAGAGCGCTACGGGCGCCGCCCTCCACTTTCGCAGATATAGACCATACATGGCCCCGCATCCGATCATTGGCACCGCCAGTCCCGCCTTGAGGGTGCCGAAATGATTCGACGAAACCCCGACCATCCAGGGCATTAGACCGCCCCCGATGTTCGACATGGTAAACATGAAGGCTCCAACCCGCGATGCCGCTGGCCCAAATTCCCGTGATAAGAGTGAGATCGTAATCGGGTAGACGTAGGAAAGACCGAAGCCTGCGAGACAGGCGCTCGTCGCCACTCCACGCAGGCCGTGCGACAAAACCAGGCCAGCCATGCCCGCGCAGGCGGCAAGTAAACCCGCTTGCACCAGTCGAACTTCGTCGGTCAGTCGCAACAGCAGCGGGGCCAGCCATCTCCCCAGCATGAGCGCGGCGTAAAAAAACGAAGGAGTCATGAGCGCCACCGCCGGAGTCAGACTCCCCAGGCTCTTGGCATACGATGCAACCCATCCCCCGAAGCCGTTCTCGACGCCGACATACAGAAAAAATAACGCC
>Ga0209624_10001679_pt1 | contig 17104 bp, 18 predicted proteins | sample JacPinW_OM2H0_O1_FD_188565 | JGI IMG/M metagenome (GOLD analysis project Ga0209624, IMG submission 188565) | Forest soil microbial communities from Algoma, Ontario, Canada - Jack Pine, Ontario site 1_JW_OM2H0_O1 (SPAdes) (version 2) | ecosystem: Environmental > Terrestrial > Soil > Boreal...
TTTGTATTCGAACTGAATTGCAGGCAGATCAGCACTCTGAGCACCGACAATATTGACAGGGGACTGGCGGTGGCCGGTTTTGCATGCGGCGAATTCGGATGTTAGTTCCCCCCAGTGCGCGGGGCCTTCACTTCCACTGTAACCCCATTCATGCGCAGGGTGTTCCTGTGCCATGGCCGTAGGGCCGCATATGCTGCAAAACACGAGTAGCGCCGCGACGGCCGGCAACAGTCGTCCGATCATGAACACTCTTGGAAGTGAATTCACCTTGCCTCCTTCCGCCGTGCGCAATCCTGGCTCCACATCAGCACTGGAGATAAAATCCGCCTCCCAGTCGTCTATTCTTGGGTCCCGCGCATTGTGACTGGAAGCGACGTCGGCACTTGAGAGCGATAAGTCGCCTGACTGGCAGATTTGCCAGTATCCCATTTCTCTCAACGAACGGACAATAAAGCTTCCCAAGGGATAGAAGTCTCGCACCGATCCCGATTACCGCCACGCTGGCGCTGGTAGCTGCGACACAAAGGGCCAGGAGCAGACCCCTTGTGCAGGTTCAACGGTGTGCTGCGGACGATCGCACACAACATTTACCGGCATTCTTGGAAATCTCATGTCTTCCTCTTTTTCTCCGGGGGAAGACCGTTCATCTGAGCATGGGGAACGCACGGGTCTCCCCTAGTTGTTTATGCTGACCCGCTGGCGACGATGTCGCCGATTAGGGACCATCCCTCGCTATCTGGAGGGGAACAAACGCCGTCCCAAGCTCGGACCCTCGCCTCCGCAGCATACGCTATCGCAAAAGTCTGAAGCTCTGGGCCGAGCTCTTGCCGGCCATCTCTCAGTCCGATGCCGATGCAATGGAAAGATCCAGCCGCCTGTGGCCGGTCGAACTTCGCAGACGCTATGCTTCTGCCCTTCTTCATCACAAACGAAAACATTGGACCTCCCCGTTCCGACTGTTGGTTAGTCCGGGATTTAAGTGCCACGAACGTCTCGAATTCCGGGATTGAAGTGCTACCAAACAGCTCTCCAGCCCATATTCCTGGATTTGAGTGCCGGGTGACACTAGGGTTCAACGAGAGGAACCTCCGACGCCACCTGCAGATCAACCAACCCCGTAAGCCGCCGGTCCAACTGGAAGAACAAGGCAGTCTTCTTACCGGAGATCACTTTGCTGAATATCGGCACATACTTCAGGCGCAACTGCACCACCGATTCCTCAATCCCAATGATCTGCCGGGTCAACGCCAACGCCTTATCGTCGGTGAGAGTCGAATAGTTGGCCGCATAGTCCTTAATAGCTGCAACCTTCGCATCGTTGATCTTGGCGAGCTCTGCTGTGTACTGGTCGTATACGGGCCAGAACTTCGGTGCCTCGGCATCAGTCAGCTGCATATTGGCAGCGATGATCTGCTTCTTATCCGAACGGATATCCTTCCGCAGCAGGGCGATATCCTGATCCACGCTGCTCTGAGCCGAAGTTGCTTGCGCCTGAGCGTGATCCACCGAGACGTTCGTCAAAATCACCATTGCCGCCATGCTCATCGATAGAAGATATTTTCTAATCACAGAACTCCTCCTTATTACTTCCGAGTTGATGCTCACACTTTCGTGAGGTGCCCCCATCCCTCGCTATCTGGAGCGGAACAAATAGCACCCTGCAAGGTACAAGAGACAGTCCCAGAGTTATTATTCTCGGCACCGGCGAGCACATGGTTTGAGAAACAATCCTGCGACTTTCCCTAGAAAACCGGAGCCTTGTCGCGTTTCGTCTACCTACGACTTGTTGAGGTCGTCGTCTTTTGAGTACTTGGTACCCTTAGCTGTGATTTCCAGCGCCAATCCCTTGTCGGTCATTTGATACATCCAGATACCGTCGGAAACCGAGGCCGCACCCTGCATCGCTCCGCCCTTCTCCGGACTCGTTTTGGCAGCAGCCGAGGTCTGCCCTCCGAGCTGCCATCCGGAATTTACAAAGCCATCGAATGCCTTTTGATTGTCGAATATAAATATGACCTTGAACTTCTTGACGCCCATGCCAAGGCCGGCCTGGATCTCAAACATCTTCATAAAGGTTTCAGCTTTGGTCCTGTTGTTGACGGCCACGCCTTCACCATGGCCAGAGCCGCCAAAAAGGATCTTGATGCCCGTGTTACTGAAAACGGCATATCCGTAGCCCTTTTTAAGGGCTGCCTGGGCGGAGGGCTGTGCCTTGTAAAGGCGAGCAAGTGTTTGTTGCGCCATCTGGCGGACTTCGGTTCTCTCCTTCTCCTTATCTTTTTCATCGTCGGCGAAGGAGGTGCCTACTGCGAGTAGACAAAATAGTGATGCGACTACGAACCGAGACCCGATGAGGAAGCGATTGACTATCATAGGTTACTCCTTGGTTATTGCTTGGACTTCATGCGACGTTCCGACACTTATTTGACCGAATAGCCTCGCGCCTCCATGCAGGCCGAGAACGCCCGCTTGAAGGTATTCATCTGTTGGTCATACGCAGCTTTCTGGCTTTGGTACTGCTGTTGCACCTGCGCCCCACCCTGCGCCGCAGCCTGATCTTTGGCAGCAGCATTCGCTGTGCGCTGCTGTCTGCCTCCCCGCACGGTACCTACAGTAGCGCCTACCGCGGCACCTGTTCCTGCATCTCCGGCAATTCCACCAACGACCGCACCGCCAACTGCGCCACGAGCCGCACCTTTGGCTCTACCACCTTTTTGTTGCGGCGCAGCATCTGCCGCCTGCGCCTGAGCTGCCTGGACATCAGCAGAAGACGGCGGCTGCGGAGCCGGCGTATCCGCGTTGACGCCTGTCTGCTGCTGAGCCGAGTTATAGCAGTCGGACTCATCGATGAGCTGATGATCATGACTTTGGCCCTTTCCCGGATAGGCGTAAAGGCCCACTTTATTTGCGGCTGAGAAGGAAGGTACAGGTCCTGTCGGTGCAGCGGGTGCGGCCGGTTGAGCTGAGGTAGAAGACGGTTGGGCTGCTGCACCCGCCGGGGTCTCTGTATTGGACTGCGATTTCTTTCCGCAGCCAACGGAACACAGAGACACAGTCGCAACGCAGAAGAGGGTTGTTATACGAAAGGCGTTAACGATCGAAGTGGCATGCATATCGACTTCCTTTCCTGCAAGAAAATGATTTTGTCGCAACTTCAGCCGGAAGGCTCACAAATGAATCATCGCGACGAATCGAATTACAAGGGGAGCCGTGCCTGCTCACCCAAAGGAGGCGGCCGCGCACGGACTTAACGTTTTCGATCAACGAGTCCAACCGGTCCGAGCGCGCGAGCGCGAGTACCAGAAGCAGGTCAGCGCTGATCCTAACTGGCCTTGCTCCGGTTTCGTGGAAGTGAATCTATTACACAAGCCACGTCTGCGAAAACAATGGAATTTCAAACCCTAGTCCAGAAACCTTCCCGGAAGTTAGCAATGGAGCAACAACGAGTATGCTTCCGCGCTGCTGTTTTTCTGGAAACGCAGCCAGCGAGATTCTGGCGTCACATTTGCGCTTAGGTTAGAGAGCCGAACGCACTACCGCTACTAGGAAAAGCCCTAGCTTTCCCAAATAATTTTCGAGATCAGACGGGCGCTCCCTCCGCCTTGGTGGAGGAAGAGCGGAAAGCGCGAGGCGGACAAGGTCCTGTTGATCAGTGGAACAGCTCCCGCTGATCTCAAATACCTGGCGCAGTTCCGCGAGAGGCTTCGTGGAGATTCAACCCTTGAGGTTGAAGAGATCGGCAATGCATCAGTGCCCGAATTGATCGCAATTGTCTCTCATCTGCCACAAGAGACAATTCTGCTGCCGATTCAATATGTACGCGACCGGGCTGGAAACAGTTATTTGTCATGCGATGTTTTCTCGCAGATCGCAGCTGCATCTACAGCCCCTGTCTGTGCGATTTCAGACACTTATCTGGGAGAGGGCACGGTTGGTGGATACGTTGTGCACTTGGCGAAGGCCGGGAAAGTCACGGGAGATGCAGCCGCACAGATCCTCGCGGAAAAGCCCCGGCAGATGTCGCCCTGGAGTCGTCCGGAATGCAGTGATCCGTGTGGGAACGATCAGAGCTAATCGTCGGAGCTGCGAGGCTTCGAGACAAAGTGGTCGAAGATCGCAGACACTATCGGTGTGGCACGTGACTCATCTCTGCCATCGAGCCACTAGCTGTGCCCTGTTTTAATTACTGGTAGTGCCAGGGCCCTCATGCTTAGGGATTTCCCTCATTGTTTTCAGTAATCATTCCGCATCAAGATATGTGCAGCTGCCGAAGGGGCCTCAAGTCATTGGCTGGCAGCTTGGCGCCCGCGGCGATGGGCGAAAGCTGATAGGTAGACAGTGACAAGACGGCTGACTGTCAGGAACAGAACCGACGTATGGTGGTCAGGGGGTTACTTTAGCCCCTGCTTGCGCAGGAAAACAGGGCCTTGAGGTGATTGTTGGAATGCTAGTGGCCTCCATGATGTCGAAGTTTTCCTCGTAACACGCGGCGGTTACGGTGGGAGTGAGCGATATGAAGCGTTGCAATCTGGGTTTTGCAATGTGGGTCGTGATGGCGTTGGCCGCTACGAGAAGCGCGCATGGCAACGTCGCGCTTCTGGTTGAAGAGCCGTACGGATTGTTCGGCAGTGTCAATCCAACGGGTCATTCGGCAATTTATCTTAATCGCGTGTGTGCTGAATCACCGACTGTGTTGCGCCGGTGTGGGGCTGACGAGACGGGAGTGGTGATCGGCCGCTATTCAGGTATTCGAAGACTCGATTGGGTTGCCATAGCGTTGCTGCCGTATCTCTACGCTGTGGAACGAGTAGAGGATGTGCCCGAGTGGGCCGCAAAGACTGACGTCGCGAGGATGCGGAACGAATATGCCGAGGCTCATCTGGGAGATCTAACTTCTACCACGAAGGGGGATGATAGGAAGAAGGTGTGGCCTCAACTGTTGGGCGTGGCGTACACGCGGAAGATTTACAGGTTCGAGGTAGAGACGGATGAAGAGCAAGATGACAGTCTGATTGCCGAATTTAACAGCCGTGGGAACGATAGCCGCTTCAATCTTTTTTCGAAGAACTGCGCCGACTTTTCAGGTAGTGTTCTCAATTTCTATTTTCCGCGAGCAGTACACCGGAGTATCACGGCAGATGTGGCAATTACGACGCCCAAACAGATTGCCAAGGCATTCACGGGCTACGCACATCATCACGAATCGCTTGAATTCAGGAAGCCTGTGATTCCGCACGTGCCGGGCGACACGCCGCGAAGTCATATGCCCCGAGGCGTGCTCGAGTCGCTTGTGAAGACAAAGGGTACGTGGTTTCCATTGCGGTCCTTCAACCTTATGTCATGGTGGGGATCGCGGTTACCTATTTGACAAGAGGTCGCTTCGATCTGGCGAAGAATTCTCCGGTCATCCCTGTGACGGATCAGGTCTACACAATGGTCAGCGGCAGGCCTGAGATCGCGCCCACGATGCTTTAGTAGCCATTGGCGCTGAGGCACTGCTCGATGAAGATGAGGTCTTCTTGTTTTTGCTGCTGGCGTTCGGCGTATTTTCCTAAGACGTCGACTTCAAAATGTTGAGTGTACGCCGCTACCAGCCTCCACTCCTTGGCCTCCGGAGGCGACGGTGAGGCTAATGCCTTCGATGGTGATGGAGCCTTGCGGGACGACGTAGCGGGTCAGGGGTTCGGGGATCACTGAAATTGCACAGCGGGTCAGGTGACTTGGAAATCATTCGTGAAGAGTAAACCACTAGCTGTGCCCTCTTTGAATTTACTAGTAGTGCCGGGGCCCTTCATGCTTAGGGATTTCCCTCATTGTTTTCACCAATCATTCCGCATCAAGATATGTGTAACTGCCGAAGGGCCTCACGTCATTAGCCGGCAGCTTGGCGCGTCCGGCGATGGGTGAAAGCAGATAGGTAGACAGTGAAAAGACGGCTTACGGCCAGGAACAGAACCGACGTGTGGTGGTCCGGGGGTTACTTCAGAATGGGGGAGTCGTCGGAGCATAGGAATGTGGTGGCTCATACAGGATGTCGCCTAGAGTGCCGGTGGGTGAAGACTGCATCGAGACAGGCACCCGTTATGGCAAGTCGAGCTCTCATTCTCGGCTGCATCTTTCTTTGCTCTTCGCCCCTGCTTGCGCAGGAAAAGAAGGACTTGATCGTGATGAAAGATGGGGACCGTTTCACGGGTGAAATCAAAGGACTCAGCGGGGGCACCCTTTTAGTCAGTTTGAGTTATGTGGACGGCAATATCGCTGTGCAGTGGTCGGCGGTGGCCCATCTCGAGAGCAGTCGGCTGTTTGTGGTCAAAACTGAAAGCGGAGTGGTATACACCGGGAAGATAGCAACGACAGGAGTCTCCAATGATCCTCCTATCAAAATTGAAATCGCCGAACCTCCTGCGAAGGAAGTGGAAGTCGCCCAACGTAAGATCATCAAATTGAACCCAATCTCTGACAGCTTTTGGCGTCGATTCGATGGCGCTGTCAATACTGGGCTTCTGTATTCAAAAGGCGATGAATCGACGCAGTTCAACTTGAGCTCTCAGGTGGTGTATACCAGAGAACGCTGGTCCAGTCAGGTCGACTTCAACTCCTCCTTAGCATCAAATAGTGGTTCGAACGTGACAACCCGAAACCAGGCCGACATAGAAGCTACGAAACTTCTGCGCTGGAACCACTGGTTTTATGCCGGTACTGCTGCCTTTCTGCAAAGCTCGGTCCAGCAGATCGATCTGCAAACAACTCTTGCGGCCGGGGTTGGACGTTACCTAAAGAATACAAATCGCGCAAGCATGTCTGTGTTTGGCGGATTAGGTTGGCAAAACGCCAGCTACGGGCCGAATATCGTCGATCAGGGAAGCCAGAACACGGCAGTCGGTCTCGTCGCCACTCAAATCAAAGCATTCAAATTTAAAAAGACAAATTTGGATGTCTCGGCCTCACTCATACCGGCGATCACCGGCCCCGGACGTGTCCATTTCAATGCGAATGCGGTCTACTATATCAAGCTCGTCAACGATCTCTCCTGGAACTTTTCGTTCTACGGAAGCTGGGATACTCGCCCTCCGGCAACATTCTCGAAAAGCGATTACGGTACCAGTTCCGGACTCAGTTGGACCTTTGGCAACAGATAGCGGGTATCTAGTACTTGTTTCTCAGGAAACTCGGGAGGATAGGAAAGATGTTCGGCGGCGGCCAATGGGTTGTGCAGGGACATATCGACGAGAAGCAATGCGTATATTTCCCGCGGATGAAGCCGCCGACGCTGGCATGCCAGTCTCGGGGAACTATAAGTGAGCAAGGAAAGCAGATTTACGAGGTGCAGTCGCCGCGAGAAGGACAATACGCGGGGGAGCCAGAAGCGGATCGACGTTAGAGGAGGGGGACCATGTCAATAGCAAACCTTAAACTGCCGCCGAAGAGTGATATGGGCAGCAAGCTTGTTCCTTGGGAGAAGCGGCACGCGGCCGGCAAGGACCTGCGCCGCTCGGTCTCGCGGGAGTCGCATGCCGAGTGGATACCCCCGAAGGACCGACCCGACCCGCTGCAACTTATTGCTGGGAACAATAAGGGTCGGCAAAACGAGCTAATTCCGTTACAGATGGGACGCATGGCTGCGTCGCCGTTTACGTTCCTGCGCGGGTCGGCCTGCGTGATGGCGGCCGATCTGTCGACATCGCTTATCAGCGGAATTCCCGTGTTCATCGATGGCGACGCGCATCTGAACAACTTCGGTTTCTATGGCACTCCACAGCGGGAAGTTGTCTTCGACCTGAATGATTTTGACGAGGTCACCATCGGTCCATGGGAGTGGGATCTCAAACGCCTAGTGGCAAGCGTAAACGTGGCTGGGCGGGAGAACGGCCTCGACCGGCGAGAACGGGCCGTTGCGGTGCAGCGGGCTGCCGAGGGCTACCGCGCCAATATGACCCGATTGGAAAGCATGGGGTTGCTTGAGATCTGGTATCTGCATGCCTATCCCGGACGTTTGAATCCACTGATCAAGATAGATCCGAAGTCCGACGCAGTGTTTAAGAAGGTGCTGGCCAAAGCACTGATCACCGACAACAAAGCGCTTTTGCCAAAGGTTGCGGAGCGCAGGAATGACGGCTCCTGGATCTTCCGTGATGATCCGCCTATCTTGACGCGGGTCAGCTCTTCCACCAAGGCAAAAGTGATTGATGCCTTGAACCGTTACTCAAGCACGCTTCCGCCTGAGCGCGGCTTGATGCTACGCCGCTATCACGTAGCAGATGTTGCCCACCGGGTTGTGGGTGTTGGTTCGGTGGGAACTCGTGCGTACCTGGCGCTGCTCTTTGGTAACGGAGATAACGACCCTTTATTCCTGCAAGTTAAGGAGGCGGCACTGCCGGCCCATGCTCCCTACCTGCCGCAGCTCGCAAAAGAATTTCTTCACAATGGGAAACGGGTTGTGTTCGGGCAGAAAGGACTGCAAGCCTCGAACGATCCAATGCTGGGCTATACCGACATCGATGGAAGACATTACTACGTACGTCAAATGAAGAATCTGAAGGCTTCGATTCCGGTCGAATGGCTGACGGGAGCCTCCTATAACTTCTACGCATGGGCGTGCGGGGCACTGCTGGCGCGCGCACATGCAAGGGTGGGAGACGCGGCGCTGATCGCCGGCTACTGCGGCAAGTCGGCGGTTCTGGATAAGGCGCTGGCGGAATGGGCCGAAAGTTACGGAGATCAGACGGAGCAGGATCACGCAACGCTGGTTGAGTCCATCAAGCGAGGGAAGACTAAAGCACACATCGAGCCGATAAATGAAAGCTAGCTTTGTCTCTGGAGGTAACCACGCCAAAGGCGCCCGGATCACACGGTCACGCTGCGCTTCCACACGAAATGGAAACTGAGGTGATTTATGCTTGCACCTGAACTGTTGAAAGAACCGCCTGATTTCTCTCTGGTTTTGGGGGGGCCGCTCTATCAGATGTTCCGGCGGGCGCACTTGACAGGTCCGACGCTGGAGTTGCTTCGTCGCCGGGTCCTATTCTTTATTCTTGTCTGTTGGGTACCGCTGGCAGTTCTGTCGTGGTTTGAAGCTCATTTCCTCGGTGGAACAAAACTTTCTTTCGCTCGCGATATCTTGACCCACGTGAGGTTTCTGGTTGCGTTGCCGGTGATGATCCTGGGCGAGGTCATTGTTTACCAGCGCATCGGGCCAGCGGTTAAAAGATTTATCGAATGCCATGTCGTGACGCCGGAAGATCTCCCAAAATTCTATGTGGCGATTGACTCCGCCATGCGCATGCGCAATTCAGTCATCGCTGAGATTGCGCTTCTTGCCTTTGTGTTCACGGCCGGCATTTGGATCTGGTGGCATCGTATTGCCATTGATGTCGCGAGTTGGTACGCGTCGTCAGAGGGCCTGAGGATGCACTTGACGCCGGCAGGCTACTGGTTTGCGTTCGTCAGCGTGCCGATCTTTCAGTTCATGTGGAGGCGCTGGTATATACGCATCCTGATCTGGTTCTGGTTTCTGTTCCGGGTTTCACGTTTAAGGCTTCAGCTGCTGGCCGCACACCCCGACCGGGCAGGTGGACTAGGGTTTCTCGGTAAATCCAGCTATGCCTTCACACCATTACTGTTCGCTCAGGGTGCGTTGGCCGCAGGCCAGATTGCCAATCGTATTTTCTTCGAAGGCAGGTCGCTGCTTTCCTTTGAGACGCTCATGGCCGGTTTTGCCATCTTCTTCGTTGTCGCGATTCTGGCCCCTCTATGCGTCTTTACACCACAGCTTGCACGTGCCAAACGCGAAGGTCTCAAAGAATATGGAGCCTTAGCGTCTTCCTATGTCAGGGCGTTTAATCAAAAGTGGTTGCGAACCAAATTTAGTGACGAACAGTTATTGGCAACCAACGACCTGCAGTCACTCGCTGATCTCGGCAACAGCTTTACAATGGTTCTTGAGATGCGAGCCATTCCCGTCGCGACTCAGGATGTGGTCCGGCTTCTCATTGTCACAGTTTCGCCTATCATTCCATTGCTGCTGACGATTATGCCGCTTGAACAATGGCTGCACCAGGGTGTCATGAAGATGTTCTGACTGTTCTGTCAATCTTTAAGGGCGGTCCGGCAATACCAGTGGAGCAGTTCGAGAATTGGGGCAAAAAACTGCTTGGATCCAGCCTTAGGATTATCGCGCCAACTGGACAATACGATCCTTCAAGGCTGCCCGCCTCTAGCAAGCAACTGAACTGATAAGCTCTTCACTCGCGGCCGTCCTAAAAGGTGATTGCGGCTGCAATCTGCAGCGAATACCCCTGGTACGTCGACTTGTTCGAGAATTCTTTAAAGTACTTGGCGCCCAGAGTAACTTTTCGCGCCGGTAAGATGGCGTAGGAAGCGAAACCCAGGGAGTTGACTCTGTAGTGCGCGGCTGCTTGAGTGGTAGTGATGCCAGGGCCACTCTTGTCGGTGGTCTGCCACTGTTCGTAGCCGACTAGTCCGAGCTGCAGTTGCAAGTCTTTTTGCAGCGGGAAACGTTGGGTAAGGGAATAGTCAAGGTTCAAGGTCTGGCCGGGATGAATCTGGGTGTCCTCCTGTGTGCCATGGAACTCGTACATCTGGAAGGCAGAGAATGCGGTCGCTTTGTTGCTTGTCAGATAGAAGGTTTCGCCCGCCGCCAAGACCTGTGTCCAATAGCCAGAACCGACGTTGTTGCTGCCGCTGGAGTCAAATTTGCCGGTCGGCGCGAGGAAGCCGTAGATTGCGCGAATGTCAGCACGCTTCTTCTGCCAGCCGAGAATAAACGGCTGATAGAAGGAATCGGCGAATCCACCGCCGCCGCTGATTGCTCCCTGAGCGTCCGAGGTGAGCGAGTTATTTGCGATGGGTAGTGTGGCCGAAACTGAAAATTTTGGGCCGCCCAATATTCCTATCTGTTTCTCGCTCACCCATACGAAGCTGTTCATGTCCATCATCACTGAGTTTTGTCCGGTGGCCAAGATCTCACCATTCGGACCCTTCAGTTGATCGCGGGAGTAAAAGAGGAACATATTGGAATAGGTAAATCCAGATTCGGGGGTAACTCCGGAGTTGGTAGCGCTCATCCCCAGAGGGTACACACCTCTAACCTGCGCCTCGGCGTGCGAAGCGAAGGCGGAGACCGCCACGACCAAACCCACCGAAATGGTCCAAGCAAGCGGAAAGGTGTTCTCACGGATTTTCAATAATCTCCGTCTCCCGTGTTTGTCCAGGCTCGTCATGAGATCAAACGTAATACGGTGTCCACAATGCGACCCGCAGTGGCTGATCGCGCCGAAGCAGCCTTGAGATGGTATGAGCTGCTAGTTGCGTCACATACTGGCGAAATTTCTCCAGAATTTCTCTAGGCTTTCTGTCCCGCCGAACAATGTCGTGAAGATCGTGGAGTCCGCCAGCAAGATGTGTCCTGCACGCTGCTCGCTAGGAGGCATCCAAATGCAGGAGTTGAACTCCGTGTTCCCCGCCGCAGTGAACGGATGAGGGCGGTCCAGGTCGATCGGCTGACGCGTCAGGACACGAACGGCTTTTCCTTTGTCGGTGGTCAGCGCATAGTGCGGCAGGTGGGGATGGAAGTTGAAGGTAGTGACTCCATTGAGCAAGCCAATTTCGTCCAGATCCTTGTTGACCGTCAGTGGCATGATCTCGGTACTGCCTTTGACGACCGCCGGGCGGAGACCGAACTGATTCATTACTGGAACTCCTAGTGCGCTCATTATGGACCGGGTATATTGTCCGAAGCGCTGCTGGCGCGGGACGAGCGCGTCGCCGTGGTGAGTGTATTCCATCTGACGCTGTTGCATGTCCACAGTAAATCCGACGTCATGATGCGGCCCGAGCAACAGACATGTCCCTTCGCGTTTCAGCCACTCGCGAATGGCCGCGATTTCCTCCGGCGCAGCCTCTTGCTCTGAAACCAAGTGGTCGAGGCCAAACACCATCAGTGTGTCCGTGTCGTCCAGAACTCGATCGTCTATCGGGACCTTGTATCCTGCCTGATCAATCCGCTGATAGACGGCAACCGGTTGTCCGGTGACTTCGCCAACAATTTTCTGAAACGCTATCGTTGAGCGATGGAAGAGCTCTAGCGTCCCCGCAATTCCCTGCATGAAGTGCATCGCATCCCATTCGGTCGTTTCATAGGCGGGCCACGCTACTCGCCGGACTTCGGTCATTGTCGAGAAGCGGTTATCCATTTCAGTGAGATCCCGGTTCGCTTCCCAGGGATAGCTCCATGTCCAGTAGATAGAAACCCGCCGATTGCCTCGAATGTAATTCCGAGGGATATGGTTCTGGTTATACGTGCGCGGTGGCTGTATTGCGCTGCTCATAATTGCTCTCCATGTTCGGTTCGGGCTAGGCATTTGAAGAATCAATTTTGATGAAGACCGGCGCGTTTGTCTCCCAGTCTTCTGGAAAGCCTTCGAGGTTTTCAAAAACGGTGTTGATGCCCAAAGTTCTGTACAAACTGACTGCATCCTCGGTGTACTTGTCGAAGTCTGTGTCGAAAATACCCTGGTACATGAAGTAGTTTCGTCTTTGATAGGGAAGAGCACCCATCACAGGTATTGGAGCTTGAGGATAGCCACGACAATCGGGTAGTCCGGACACTGCTCTTGCGAGTTTTTTGGACTACTCGTAAAAGACCGGCTCTCTTCCCGGAATACCTTTTGCGATGATCGTGAAGCCGTAGCACGCCGGCGACCTGGGAAAGATCGGGCCGTATCGTCCATCTTCTTTCTTAAAGAATCCCTCCTTCGGGAGGGTGATCGCGGCCGGCTTCGTCCAGTCATTCTTCGCGGGTGTCGAATCGTTCTTTGTGCTGCCGTATGGAACTAACTGTGTCGCCATGACCTTCCTCCTAACGATGGCCTAATTGCCGTGATTTCACGCGCCGTTTTTACAATGTGCCGGCTATGGCTTTATTTTGCAGAACTCGCACCACTACGCGACGATTCTCAGCTTCACTTTCCGTGCTCTTGGCGTTGCCGACTTGCTCGCTCTCTCCCATCGCACCCGGGGCCAGCATTCTGGTGAGGGGAACGCGACCCTGTTGAATCAGGATGTTGGTCACGGCGTTGGCTCGGTCTTCGCTGAGTTTCTGGTTCATGGCGGCACTACCGCTGGCCGAGGCAAAACCTTTGACTTCGATCATGTAGCCTTCGATCGTTTTGGCCTTTTCTATCAGCGCCATTAATTGTGAGTTGTATTTGGGATCAACTTTGACCTGACCATTCCCGAAGTACACTGTTAGCTCATCGAAGATATAGTAATCATCCAGTTGCCCGAAGCGCGTGACCGCGGCATCGATGGCTGCCTTATTTGCGGCGATCTTGGCATGATGTTCAGCCAATTGTGCCTGCTGTTGCTCTAAGGCTGCTTTTTGCTTTTCCAACTCCTCTTGGTTCTGCTGAGTTTGTGCCTTCGTTTCGTGCATACCGGCATCGATGGCCTGGGCCCGTTCCAGATCATTGCCCTTGAACCTGACTTTTGTAGCTACCAATTCTTTTTGAGCGTTGTAGGTGCCCTCAACCTTGACAGCCAGACCAGGAATGAGAGCAGCCATTGACATATCCTTTTTGCGGGCCTTGAGCAATCCTTGCACTTGGGCTACGTCGGTGCTATCGGTCAACAGAACCGCAATAAGGTTCGGAGATGCCGAAGTTTTCAGGATCATGGTGTCGCCGCTTCGCCCTTGGATCAGACCCTCCACCTTTGTGGTCTGGGCAGTAACTATTGTGGTCAGCAACATAAGACCGATGAGCGACAGAACGGCAACATATGGGATTTTAAGCCGACAGAATTGGTTCATAACCTCTCTCCATTCTCAGCGTGATTGTTAGACTCGGGATAGTTGAGCTCCAAAGCGCCATCTACAACGTGGACACTCAATCAATGGTCAGCTGCGGCAACATCCTGAGGCCATTCGTCATCTGTGCGATGCCAACTGGGATTCGGGTTGTAGAGCTGATAAACAATTCCGTCATTATTTACAATGAATGTCGTCATACCGGTAACCAGGTATTCGGAGGCGACAGCTACCAGGGCTCCTTCGGGATGGCTATCGCCGCCGGTTTCATCCAGTCGTTCTCTCTGGGTGCCGAATCGTTCTTTGTGCCGTCGAAGCAGCCTATAGCCCCCGAGAAGGTGACCGTCAGCAAAAGTCCAAACGGGGGAAAGTTGATGCTCGCTCATCTCAGTTTCCTTTCTTCCGCGCCGTCATGACAGCGCCGACAGATATCGCAATGCCTTTATGCCGGGCAGGAAAAAGTAGGCGCCTCCGCGAATGGTAGTAAACGCCGGCAGTCCCACAATCTTCTTTCGAATGGGCCGCTTCGGAATGGTCATATCGAAGCTGCCGTACTGCGTGCCGACAAACGGGTCGCGCTCGTTACCTAACTCATGAAAATTGGGATCGTTTGCCCAGACGTTCATAGCGAATTCAAATTGGCGAACGAGGCTCGCGCAACCGACGAACGCCGCGATGCCTCGTTCGATTCCGTCGTCGGGCTTGTCCTCGGGTAACGGCGGGCCGTAAGTCCCCCCACGCCGAATCATCTTTCTCCGTTGCATGTTGGCCGCGGTATCTCGTGGGTTCATGCGGCGAATATGCGCCCCAAGCGGACAGCCATAACCGTAGGGGTCCATCTTCCCGAAGTTGAAATCGTTGGTGCGTTGCATGTCCCCACCAAGTTCCGGGTCATCATGGTTGGGAGACAGAACCAAGGGGGCACCGCTACGCCAACGCCCCATCAGCTTGGCCGCCACCCATTCCTGTTGTTCGGGTGTGTCGCCTTGTTGCCGCAGAAAATCGCGAAATGCGCCAACGTGCTCTTCGATCCGGAGATAAGCAACATAGCTGCCGTTCCGGGCGAGAACCTCCGGCTGCGGCAATCCCGCAGGCGGTCCATTTTCATCCGGATATCCCAGAAAAAACTCGCCGGGTTTAATTGCAGGACCGGAGCCGGGAGTTGGCTCCTCGCCCATTCCTTCGATGACCGGCTGCGAGAGTCGGTCTCTATATCCAAAGTGTTCGTGTGCGTAGGTGTATGGAGGAATCGCTTCCATATCCAGCGAAGAGAGGACCTTCACCCCATCGCACTGCAGGAGATACTCCCGGTGCTCCTGCCTGCATCGCTCGCGTTCTGCAACATCGCGTGCGAACAGAATCGCGATGGCATGAAGCTCCTCACTTGCCAGCCCCCCCACCCAGTTCTCCGGGTGGTTGGCTCCGGTTGTGCCGAGAATCTCCGCACGGGCAGCCATGCCTTGGCGGAACTCTTCGGGGAAGGTCGCGAGCGTAGCTTGATTGACGCCGAGCGCTCGTAGGCCATTCCAGGTAAATCCTATCGTCACCCATCTCGTTCCCGGGTTCCCTGAAGCGAGCGCCTTTGCCGTTCCAACTTTATCCAGAATTCCTTTCAGCCATTCACGCCCCGCACCCGGCCGGCGAAACGCGAGGAACTCGTACCTCGCGGCCCGCGCAGGAGGCCGCGAAATCAAAAAATGTTGAATGTCCTCAAGTTCGAGCATCTCGGCTCCTCAAGTGCTTTCTCAAGGCCTTTCATGTTGAAAAAGACAAAGCCTGGGCTACTGCATCAGATCGAGCATGCTTGAAAACGCTGCCTTGAGCTTTAAGGCCTTCTTGATCTCGTCTGCGGAGACATAGGGATACTCTCCGTATTCAAGAAAGCTCGGACGCTGGTGTTCACGAACGAATTGAACGAATGCAGGTGCATTTGTCTTCCAATCCTCGGGAAACCCCTCGAGATTCTCAAAGACAGTGTTGAGGCCATACTTGGAGAACAGCGATACTGCATCCTCTGTGTACTTATCGAAATCGGTGTCGAAGATTCCCTGATACATGAAGTACGTATCTTTTCCGATGTCGAACATAACCCATCGCAGATAGTGAAGCTTGAGCACGTCAAGAGCCTCCGGCAACCCCGCGATTGTCTTCTCGATGGTTTTGCCGTATTCGCGGATGACTTCCTCGCGTCCTGGCTTGATCTTCGCGATGATCGTAAAGCCATAGCAGGCAGGCGATCGTGGATAGACCGGTCCGTACCTGCCATTCTGCAGTTTGAAATATCCCTCTTTAGGGATCGCCATCGCTGCGGGTTTTGTCCAGTCTGTCTCTTTCGCGGATGCGCTTGCCTGCGTCGCCATTTTCTTCTCCTCCAAGGCACGGAACTCGATTGAGGAGAACGTACACTGAGCGCCGATTCCGATGAAACTAGGGAAATCCCCATATCAATTTGCACCAGGCAAGGGATTTCCCCCTGGTTGCGCCTCAGCGGGAAGAGTAAATTGTCTCGCGCTTTCCGTCGCAGTTCGTCAGGCGCTATCGGCGTTTCCTTGTTAGCTGAGGCTTGTATTCCTGTCGTCGAAGAAACCAAAGCGTTCCAGGTATTAGGGGTTTTCCTAGTTTCTTCTCATGCCGGTCGTGAGGTACTTTCCATCACGATCTCAGAATTCTCCCTCACGTGGGATGAAATGAAGCGTCGGCGCAAAATCATTTTTCTTTGTGGAGAGGAATGCCTGGGACCTCAAAGGATTCCGGGACGCCTGAATAACGAAGGAAGGAAGCCAGCGATGAATCCGAAACCAGAAGCATTTCGCCGAATTCTTAAGCGTCTGCTGAGCGCGATCTGCGTGATCCTTCTTATTCCAGGAGACACCTTGGCGAGCGCCACCAATACGGAAGGAAGGCAAACAACCGCTCCTCAGAGTTCTCCAACCCAAGGCCAGAGTTCCCCAGCACAAGCACAGGCTACTAAAGTTCCCCCTGACCAACTCGACTCCCTCGTCGCACCAATCGCGCTCTATCCGGACCCCATGCTCGCTCAGACCCTTGCTGCGTCCACTTATCCGTTGGAACTTATCCAACTTCAACAGTGGCTTGTAAAACACCCTACGTTGAAGGACAAAGCACTAGCTGATGCCGTGGCCAAGGAGCCCTGGGATCCAAGCGTCCAGGCTATGGCTGCTTTACCCGATTTGGTGAAGCGCCTTGCAGATGACATTCAATGGACGACGGATCTTGGCAATGCGTTCCTGGCACAGCAAAAGGACGTTATGGACGCTG
>Ga0209624_10001680_pt1 | contig 17101 bp, 14 predicted proteins | sample JacPinW_OM2H0_O1_FD_188565 | JGI IMG/M metagenome (GOLD analysis project Ga0209624, IMG submission 188565) | Forest soil microbial communities from Algoma, Ontario, Canada - Jack Pine, Ontario site 1_JW_OM2H0_O1 (SPAdes) (version 2) | ecosystem: Environmental > Terrestrial > Soil > Boreal...
CCCCGCCGATACCGAATGCGTGTTCGCAATCTGCCCCACCGAATCCTGCAACACATAAGAAAAGGTTCCCTGTAAAACTCCCGGGGACCCTCCACGAAATCGCGCCGCATGATCTCCCAACCTCTCGCTGCGTCCACCAGCCTCCACGCCAATCAGGCGAACCTTCTTATCCTTCATAAAGTCGTAGAAAATTCCAATCGCATTCGATCCCCCACCCACGCAAGCAATCACCGCCGCCGGCAGTTTCCCCTCAGCCTTCAAAATCTGCGCCCGCGCCTCCCGCCCAATCACGCGATGAAAATCGCGAACCATCGTCGGATAAGGATGCGCCCCCAGCACGCTCCCCAACAAATAGTGGGTAGTCCGCACATTCGTGACCCAGTCGCGCATCGCCTCATTGATCGCATCTTTCAAAGTCCGCGAGCCCGATTGCACTCCGCGCACCTCGGCTCCCAGCAACCGCATGCGGAACACATTCAACTCCTGCCGTCGCATGTCCTCGGTCCCCATATACACGACGCACTCAAAGCCGAGCAACGCGCAAACTGTAGCCGTAGCCACTCCGTGCTGCCCCGCGCCTGTCTCCGCGATTACCCGCCGCTTGCCCATGCGCTCCACCAACAGCGCCTGCCCAAGACAGTTATTAATCTTGTGCGCCCCGGTGTGCAGCAAATCTTCGCGCTTCAAATAAATCTTCGCCCCACCCAACTTCTGCGTAAGCCGCCGCGCAAACGAAAGCGCCGTAGGACGCCCCGCATAAGTCCGCAGCAACTCCTCCAGTCTCTTCTGAAACTTCGGATCGCGCTTCGCCCTCTCATACTCCCGCTCCAACTCCTCCAGCGCCGCCATCAAAGTCTCCGGCACATACCGCCCGCCATAAACCCCAAACCGCCCCGGCTCGTTTACGACGCGCAGGATGCCCCGTCCTTCTCGCGCTCTTTGCGAGAAGGCGGGGATTTTGACTTTGATTGTTCCCGGAACCGTCGCCATCTCTAACTCGTCTTTCGATCCAGTTCGCGCACAGCCTTCACAAACGCCCGCACCTTCTCCGGATCTTTCTTCCCCGGCCGCGCTTCCACTCCCGAAGCCACATCCAATCCAAAAGGTTGGAACAGCCGTATTGCTTCAGACACATTTGAAGGAGTCAGGCCACCGGCCACGATCACAGGCACTACCAGGCTCATCGCGTGCACGATATCGCGTGTGGACTCCCAATCAAATGTGGCGCCGGTGCCGCCTGGAGTTCCGTCAGATCGTGAATCGAGTAGTATTGCGAAAATCTGGTCGCGCACATCCTGATTAATCAGAAACCCACCGTCTCTCAAAGTCTCCGCATACATCATCGGAATCAGTCTTGGAGCACCCACAGATTGTGCTGACGGTCGCAGATCTTCCCACAGACAGTTCATCGACTTGTCACCGTGCAACTGGACGGCGCCGAGGCCCACCTCCAGTACGATCTCACGGATCTGTTTCGAGTCGAGATCTACAAACACTCCCACCTTCTCCACACCCTCCGGCAGCTTTCCCACAATCTCCCGCGCAACCTCCACACTAATGTTCCGCGGACTCTTCTCATAAAACACAAACCCCACCGCATCGGCCCCTGCCTCAACGGCGGTCAGGGCATCCTCTGAATTAGTCATCCCACAAATTTTCACCCAAGTCATAGCTACAGTTGTCCGCAAAACGTAAAAACTTCGCTCAGAATCCGTTCACCGCTCACTCTGTACTCGCGGCTCGGTACTCGCGACCAGGGCCCGCAGAGCCTCTCCTGGCCGCTCGGCCTGCATCAGATACTCCCCAACCAAAAACGCCTGATATCCCGCCGCCCGCAGCCGCGTAATATCCTCTCCCGACCGTATCCCGCTCTCCGCCACCCGCACCACACTCTTCGGAAGCCTCTCCGCCAGCCACACGGCCGTCTCCCCATCCACCTTAAACGTTCGAAGATCGCGCGTGTTCACCCCAATTAAATCGCACCCCACATCCAGAGCCCGATGCAGCTCTTCCTCGTTATGCACTTCGCACAGAACGTCGAGCCCATGCAATCCCGCCCCCAGCGCCAGCCGATTCAATTCTGCGTTTGCCAAAGCCGCCACAATGAGCAACACGGCATCTGCCGAGTTCGCCCGCGCCTCCAGCAATTGAAATTCATCCACAATGAAATCCTTGCGCAAGCACGGGATCTTCACCGCCGCCGAAGCGAGCTTCAAGTTCTCGAGTGACCCCTGAAAAAACTCCTCGTCGGTTAACACCGAAAGCGCCGCCGCCCCCGCCACCTCCAATTCACGCGCCAAATCCGCTGCACAAAATTCGGTCCGGATCAATCCCTTCGACGGGGACGCCTTCTTCAACTCTGCAATCACTGCCACCCCGGACCTGCTCTTCTCCTCCAGCGCCCGCCGAAAACCGCGCGGCACATGCTCTTCTGCCCGCCGCTCCAATTCCCGCCAGTCGGCTCGCAGTTTCGCTGCGCCGGCTTTTTGCCGCGTGCTCGCAACAATCTGATCGAGAAATGCAGTCATGCAGATCCCCACAATTATAAAAGACGGAAGACTAATAGCTCGTCCGTCGAATATTGCATGCTCAAAAAAACGAAGGCCTCCGCCGCCCGTGCGGGCGGCGGAGGCCCAGCTTCAGCCTGCCCCTACTTGAGCGCAGCCGCGGGCTTGAAGGAATCCGCGAACGCTTTCCCGTTCGGCGTTCCCACCCCGGTTACGTTGTCCCAGCCCACTTTCGTGTGCAGTCCAGCGGGAGTATTGCACGAGTTTCCGTCGAAGTCCGTGCTGGGGAGGGTCGCACAGTCCGTCCCAAACGAAACTACGTAGGTTGTGTCTTCTGCAAAAGGATCGTCGAATAGCGCGCTAATGAACATCCCGGGCGCGGCCCCGCCCATCAATCCATTCGCGTTGTAATGATTGGTCCCCGTCGTCTCTCGAATGGCGGCGGTAACGTTGGTTGCGGAGCCCACCGGAACGACATCTGTAATCGCTCCCGCTGGCATCGCATACACGTACTGGGCCGCCTGGCCCAGAGGTGCTCCCGCTTCCTGATTAGCGATTGCCCACAGCCCGGAGAACATCGGGGCCGAAGCGCTCGTCCCTCCCACCGGGATCCACACCTGCTCAGGGAACTGGCCGGGCTCGCTGATCAACACCACAACTGGGGTGAACGGATCGGCGACCCAGGAAATGTCAGGAAGCTGGCGATATTTCCCAGGCAAACCCTTCTGAAAGGCAGGCTTGGCGAAACCAGCAAGGCAGTGGCCTTCGGAATCCTGGGTGGCACAATTGCTGGCGCCGCCCCCAGATCCGTAGACGAACCCGAAGCCGAGTGGCGGATCGAATATGCTGCCCGTGTCGATCAGCAGGGTCTCGTTCGTGCCCCACCCCGCCTGCCATTCAATCGCGTTCTCCGAATTCAGCGCAACGCTCACTCCTCCCAACGCGGTCGCCCACGGCGAATCCGCCGGAGCAATCACCGTGGCAGGAATTCCGAAAACCGAGTAGTCGCCGTCGTCTCCCGTAGAATACTGAATCGAGATTCCGGAAATCGCCGCAATTTCCGCAATCAGATTCTCTGTTTCGATGACGGACGCGGGAGTTGACGACTCCGGTGAACCAAAGCTGCCAGACATAACGTTCCCCAGTTGGTAGTTCACCGCGTAAAACTCTGCCTCATCCACATCCTGGAAACTCCCCGTTGTCGGAGCCAGGAGGTCGATTTTCGCACCCGGGGCTATAGCATGGGCCCACTCCACGTCGAGGTTGGTTTCCACATCTGGACCCTCACAAGTGGATGGGGTAGGCAACTGGATAATTTGGAAGTTTGACGAAGTCAACTGCGGCAAGCCAAACCGTGCCGAAAACGCATTCGTGTCCTGTTTGATGGTTGGCGTGAAACACCAATCAACAATCACAATGGTCTGTCCCGCACCGTTGTTGCCCGCAGCATAGAGGCCCTTCAGGTTGTAGGCTCCGTAAATGTTCGCAGGCGAATACCCGCACCCGGGGCCAGACGAGAAGTCGCCGTTGCCTTTGTAGGTAGCGATGGGTAAGCTTCCGCCGGTGGAATAGGTTTCAGTCTTGGGGCCCGGGAAGCAAACCGACTGGAAGAACCCGGAATCTGTCGCAGTAACTGTTTTCGAGAAAGTACTCGGTCCCGCCTTCGCGGCACGCTGGCTCGCCGACCGCAAAGCCAGAGGATGCGCATATTCCCCTGAGTCAAGCCCGGAAACCGTCCGGACCAGCGGAGCTGCCTCTCCCTCCACGTACGCGTCGCTGCTATTCGCTCGGACGACCTTATCTCGCACTTGGTAATTGTTCAGCTGCACATGGAAAGCCGTCTGTACATCGCTCACCGTGCCCCGCGCTCTCACGAAGAAATTGTCGGGCCCAACCCCCACTACTTTCAGGTTGTGCGCTTCAAAAAAACGTTGTACGGTTTTCGCTTCGTCCGCCGTGGGCGCAAACCGCTCCGCGATCTCTGACCGCTTCAGAAAGTGACGGAAGCTTGGCGATGCCCCGTCATACAGTTGCCGCGCCACCTCATCCATCTCTCCCCGATTGTGCAGATTCAGCCAGATACTCACTTCGATGGTCTTCGTCGGATCTTCCGTCCCCAGGTTCTTCGCCGTAGCGACATAGCTGGGGGTGCTACGCGCCACGAACTGTCGGTCAGCCGCATTGGCTGTCAGCGCCGCGCAGCCGATTAGGGTCAACACGACAAAGCTCAACCACATCTTCCTCGTGCGGTCGAATTGAGCTGAGCGGTAAAACGCTGCTTTCCTGTCCTGCATTGCTTCCTCCTGGAATTGGTTTCTTGAGCTGGGGCCGAACCGTCGAGACCATCAGGGGTGACCTGTGACCTGCGGCGCATAGGCGCGCCCGTACCATTGGAAGTGGCAATCCTCGGGGTCGAAGCTCGCCTGCCCTGCACTGCCGCGCTGCGAGTGGTTAAGAATTCGCAGCAAAGCTGAACTACCTTCCGCAAGATCACGATATGCTACTGGCTTCATCCAGGAATGACAATGAGTCCAAAGACTCCTTCTTTTCCCTTTCGTAAGCCTTCGACGTGAATCCTTTTCCGTCGGGATTCTTCCAGCCACCCTCACTGGCAAACGCTCTCGATCTCTTTGTAAGGCTTCTCCGCATGCTCCGGATACTTGATCTGCTTCACCTGCATCCACTGATCGAGCAGCGTGCCGGCATCATGCAACCCCACATCCGGATCGCCCTCATACGCCGCATCGCTCTCCGCCTCCTCCAGGGTCACCAGCTTGAATCCTTTTTTCTTCAACAGGTCCAGCGCGTCCGGCAGAATCGTGCTGCTGTAGGCTCCCAGGTGCATCAGCAGCACGTAGTTGATCTCGTGCCCGTAAATCAGCTTGGCCTGCGCCCGTCCCAGGTCAAGGAACTCCGAAGCCGTGTTCAAATAGCTCGACCGCAACCATTCAATCGACTTCGTATCGCCCTTCACTACGCACCGCGCATAGGCCGTGTTCCATAAGTAGTCTTCCCAGTCGAGCGTCACCTGCGCGATCCTGTACCCGCGGGCTTGCAAGTACGCCCGTATCGCGCGCCGTTTCTCCACCGTGTCTCCCTCACGCAAATACGGATAGCGAAACCAGTGCCATTCATCTCCCCGCCCACCCGTCCGCGCCAACAACTCCAGTGCCGGTTCGTTCTCCTCGATCTCTCGCTCGAATGCCTCCGCAGTATTCTGCTCCAGATCCATGTGCGCGTAAGTATGATTTCCCACTGGCTCCGCCGCAGCCCACAGCTTCAGCGCCTCCGCCCCATCGGCATTCCCTTCCAGTTTTCTCGCATTGATGAATCCGTACACTGGAGGCACGTGCCGCTTTTTCAGAATTGCCAGCACATTTTTCGTAGTCTCCGCCCGAGTAACTCCCGGCGGCAGCAGCCCATTCAACGGCAGATCATCCATCGTGATGGCCAGCTTCTGCGCCGCGCACAAGCCGCACAGCGCAAGGAGCAAGCACCCGGCCACGTAAATCGCTCTTGCGAGATTTTTCATGTCGAGAGTGTACGGGACTTCGCCTCCGCACGGAAGATCCGCCTTCGAAGGAGTAGCCACCGCGGAATCTGGACGAGTCGCCCCTCAAAAGCACCAACCTTGTGGTATGATCCCCCTCGTTTTATGCTGTCCGCGCCTGTGGATATTCGTCCCCGCCGATCCATGGCGATTTTTGCCATTCTGGCAATTCTCATGGTGGTCGTATCCTACGTTTTTATTCTCGCCCTCGCCGCTGCGTGTGTATATCTACCTCTCCAGCTTCTGACCTTTAACGCGGGAGGTTTCCAAATCCTCGCCCTTTTCCTATTCGGGATCGTCATCGCTGCCACCATGCTCTGGTCCCTGGTACCGCGACGCGATAGATTCGAGGCGCCCGGAATGCCCCTCTTTCGACAGGATCAGCGCAGGCTCTTCGCTGAACTTGACGATATCGCTGCGTCGCTCAACGAACGATTGCCGGGCGAGGTCTACCTGATTCCAGACGCGAATGCCTTCGTCGCCGACCGCGGCGGCGTAATGGGCTTCGGCAGCCGTCGCGTCATGGGACTCGGCTTGCCCCTGTTCTCGGTCCTCACCGTCTCCCAGTTTCGGGCAGTGCTCGCTCACGAGTTTGCCCATTACTACGGTGGAGATACCAGCTTCGGCCCCTGGGTGTATCGCACAAAAATGGCAATCATCCGCACTTTTCGAAACGTCGGATCCCTCCGCACGTTCACGCGAGTTTCGATCCTCGGCGCTATGTATCTCGCGGTAGCCACGGTTCTGAATGCATACTTCAAGCTTTTTCTCCGTGCCGTCAATTTGGTCTCCCGCCGCCAGGAGTATCGCGCCGACGAACTCGCCTGTCTCGTGGCTGGACGCCAGCCACTCATCGACGGACTGCGAGCCATTCACGGTGCCGCCATGGCCTGGCCGTTCTACTGGCAAAGCGAAGTCGCACCGGAACTCTGGGACGGTACTCTGCTTGCCGTCAGCGATGGTTTTGCCCGCTTCATGACCGCCCCGCAAATCAGGGAGGCCGTTGACAAGAATCTGGAGAAGACTCTGCGCAGGACAAGAGCCAATCCTTATGACACTCACCCGCCCCTGGGCGAGCGCATCTCCGCCACCGAACAAATGGCAACGCGCTCGGCTCCGGAAGACACTCGGCCAGCGACAGCTTTGCTCGACCATTTGCGAACTCTCGAGCTGGAGTTCATTGAGAACCGGATTGCCGACATCAAGGTGGACAGGCTGAAGTATGTTACCTGGGACGAAGTCGCTCTAAGAGTCAAGATTCCAGCGTGGCAAAAGGCGGTCGCTGCACATGCCGCGGCTCTGTACGGCGTAACTGTAGAGTTGATTCCGGACCAGATCCCTAAGCTTCCGGAGATCGGATCGCGCATCCCCGATCCCAGAGGTATGCTGCTTACACGCGAACTGCGCACCCAACGCGCCGGTAAAGTTTTCGCGGCGGCCTTGGCGCTTGCCCTCATCGAAAACAGCTGGGAGTTGACTGTTCAGCCCGGAATCTTCAAGCTGCGGCACGGCACCGATGAGCTGAATCCGTTCGCTGCTGTTGCCGCCTTGATGGCGGGCAAACTTTCCCGCGACGACTGGATCCGCCAATGCAAGGCGCTCGGTATCTGCCAACTTTCGCTCTCCGCCTCAGATCGCGCAGCGACCATGCGCCGCTCGGAGGCGCAGCCAACGCTGTTCGACTCCGGAGCCGCTACTTAGTCTCTAAAGGCTTTGAAGAACTTGTTTTGGTGCCATCGAAGGGACTCGAACCCCCACACCGTTGCCGGTACATGGACCTGAACCATGCGCGTCTGCCAATTCCGCCACGATGGCAATCTGAATTGCAAGGCAGCGGCGGCCCCGAGGCCGCCGTGTCAGGAAGACTAACGTTTCTATTTTTGCAGCCCGCTATCAGCCTGTCAAACCACGACTGCAGTTGCCGAAGGCCGACGCCCGAAAGCCGACGCCCGAAGCCCGCCCTACCCCAGCTTCGCCGTCATCGAAATCTTCGCGTTCAACACCTTCGACACCGGACAGCCCTTCTCCGCCGCCTCCGCATACTTCTGAAATGCCGCCGCATCCGCTCCCGGAACCTTCCCTATCACGTCGATGTGGCTCGCTGTAATCGTCCAGCCCGAATCAAGCTTCTCCATAGTCAGCGTCACGTTGGTGCTGATGCTCTCCGGCGTCAGATTCGCGCCGCCCAATTGCGCCGAAAGCGCCATCGAAAAGCACGCCGCGTGCGCCGCCGCAATCAACTCCTCCGGATTCGTCCCGGGCCCGTTCTCGAATCGCGAAACAAACGAATATTGCGTATCTTTCAGCACTCCGCCTGGCGCCGAAATCGTTCCCTTCCCGTCCTTCAGTCCACCCTTCCACACTGCGCTAGCCTTGCGTTCCATCGTGTTCTCCTAATCATGCCAAGAAAATTAAATCCAAGTTCATTGTAGACGGACTTCGCCCGGAGTGTCAGGTAGACGCCTTAATCGAGCGCAATCCCTTCACCTCAATAAAAATCCGAGCAACTCAAATAAAAGCCGCACCGCGCACAGCTCAACTTGCACCGGCTCTCCTTCAACTCCGCGGAACAGTTTGGACAGAACCGCTCTGGATGTCCCGCCCCTCGCCCCGTTTCCGCCAGTTTCCCCTCGGTTCGATTTACGGCGCCCGGTTCTTGCCCGCTCACGCTCATCCGCGCAACATACCGCTACGCGCCCACGCACACAAGTGGGAAACCGTCTTCCTCTCCATGTTGCGTCCTTAGACCCCTTAGCCCCCGTGTTTCCCAAATCGCTTCGCATCGATTTTTTCTTTTTCCATTCACAAATCTTTCCTGCTTCCACAGACACTTTTGCGCTAGAATGCCTCTGCACTTGAGAGCGGTTCCATCTGGCTGTGGAACAACTCTCGGCCTTCCCCCAGGAGGTAGTAGATGTATCGGCCCTATTCCAGTTCCCTGGCGGATTCTCGTCCGTTCTTGGATGTAGAGTCTTTGATTCGCAACCTTGCTCAGGATTTTGTCACTTCCTTTAACACGGGCAACTACGATCAGGTGGCCGCTCTGTTCGCTCAGGACGGTGCACTCATGGCCGCGCATCACGATCCAGCTTACGGCCCCAAGGCCGTCGAGCGCCTGCTCCGCGAATTCGCTGATTTCGGATACGAAGACCTGCGCCTCGAGACCTCCCGCGTCGAAGCTTCCGGCGACCTGGCCGTGGAGATCGGCCGCTACACGGTCGCCATCCGCCAACCCGATGGCACGATCCTCGCCGACCGCGGCAAGTACGTGAAGGCCTGGCGCCGTCTGGGTGCCTGGCTGATCGTCGCCGACTGCTGGAGCAGCAACCTTCCCGCTCCGCGCTAAGCCGCGGCGAAGCGGTCATTAGTTTTCCATCTGAATGGGAAAGCTGCGTCTACGGCTTGAACTCCATCGCGAGCTTCGTCTCCACAACAATCGGCTTGCCGTCAACCTTGTAGGGCTCGAACCGCCACCATCGCAGCGCCTCCATCGCGGCCTGCGCCAGCACATCGGGACCATTCAGTGCCCGCACGTCCATCACCGACCCATCGCGACCCACCACCACATCCAGCACGATCACTCCCTGCAGCTTCGCCGGCCGTGCCGCCGGCGGATATTCAGGGTCAACCCGGTGCGTCACTAGCTTCTGCATCTCCTCGGCAGGAACCTGAGCCTGCGGCCGCTGCGACTCAACAGTCCTTTCTCCTCTCGGCAGACCCGACTCCAGATCTTCCCAGCCCCGATTCCAACGCCACCATAAGATCGTCAGCAGGATCGCCGCCGAGACCAGCAAAAAGATCCATCCCCGTCCCGGACGTCTGCGCACAAGAGGCTGGACGCTCGACCCCCCGCGCTCGGATCCCTTCCCCGCTTCGATCGGAATCTTCCCCCGAACTCCCGGTTCCAGTTCCGCGTTCGCGTCACTCATCAAGCCGCGAATCGCCGCTCTCTGTTCCGCCGACAACCCCACAAACTGCAGCCCCGACCGAAGCTTGTCTTGATGCCGCACCAGCGCCCGCGCGCGCAATGGATCCGCCGCTTGTGGCAGCCTTATCTCCACTCCCACGGACTCACCTGGCAACAGTTCTCCCGCCAGCACCGCCGAAATTCCGCCTTCGCCCAGGTTGACCGACCGCCCCGGCAGAGTATCTGCAACCCCCGATCGCACCACCGTCACATCCAGTAGCGCCTGCACGCGGTATCGCAGCCAACGCCGCCGCGAAGCCTGCTCTCGTGCCTGTGCCCCGGTTGCCATTCAATCCCTCAATTCACCACGGAGTCACAGAGGCCCAGAGAGGCCTTTGCTTGATTTTCTCCGTGCCTCAGTGCCTCCGCGGTCAAAACGGTTCTACTTGCCGCGAGCGCGCAGCTCCACAATCTCACGCCCATTCGCCACCAGCACCACGTTCGCCATGCCAATGAACAATCCGTGCTCCACGACTCCGGGCGTAGCGCTGAGTTGCCTCGCCAGCTCGTCTGCATCCGGAATCTGCCCGAACCGGCAATCAAAAATGTAATTATTCTCGTCGGTCAAGTACGGCTTCCCATCCGTTCCCAGCCGCAGCTCAACCGCTGCTCCCAGCGTCTCAATCCTTCTCCGCACCACCGCCTGCGCGAACTTGATCACTTCTACCGGCAGCGGAAACTTCCCCAGCACCGGAACTCTCTTGCTTGCATCGGTGATAATCACGTAGTACTTCGTCGCCGACGCCACAATCTTTTCCCTCAGCAGCGCACCGCCCCCGCCCTTAATCAACCGAAGTTGCGGATCAACTTCGTCCGCACCGTCCACAGTCACGTCAATCTGCTGGCATTCATCCAGCGTGGTAAGCGGAATCCCCAGGCCAGTTGCTTGCTCCCGCGAACGGTCAGAACTCGGTATGGCACGAATCCTCAGCCCATTCTTCACCTGCTCGCCCAGCAACCGAATGAAGTAAGCCGCCGTCGACCCCGTCCCCAGCCCAACCACTTGCCCATCTTTCACGAAGCGCAAACTAGCCCGCGCCGCCGCCTCTTTTTCCTGATCGTTCGCCATAGATTTTCGTTGCTGCAGATGCTTATGTGGGGCAGCCGCCCCCGGCTATCCAGTCGAGCGAAGCTCGACCTCACCACCACGAATCGCGCCCGTCATACGCCACGCGCCTAACCCAAACTCTTCTGCACGTAAATCAAATACCCCGCCAGCACCAACCCAAACAGCACCGTCAAGATCGCCACCAGATCCACGATGAATCCCGCCGGCTCGAACTTCCCCTCATCCAGTTGCGTCCGCGTTCTTCGATAGCGCGCCAGCCCCGCCGCCATCATCGCCACGCCAGCCAGAATCGCGCTCATCCCCATCCACACTGAAAGCCCAGTAGTCCTCGACGCGCGCCCCTGAAACTCCGTCAACTGCCTCATCGCGATGGCAAACCGCCCAATCGCGAATCCAAACACCACAATCGCCACGCTGGTCCGGACCCAGGCCAGAAACGTGCGCTCGTTGGCCAGATGATCGCGAGCTCGATTGGAATTCTCAACCATAGGCTCTCCCATAATGCAGGACCATGACGGCGGGACGATTGACCTCGGAACGACGCCCGCAGCATTATTCCACAGCCTTCGCCACCAGCGCGCCCACCACCGCAATATTCTTGATCAACTCTTCGGGCACGCTATGCCGCTGCTGCAAATACTCGGGACTATTGTAGGAAACCCAGACCTTGCCCGCGGCGTCTTCCGCCACCAGCGCCTTCAACGGCAGATCGATCGCCACCGACGGCGCCGCCACCATCACCGGCGTCCCTCCCTTGGGATTTCCAAAGATAACGAGCTTAGTCGGCCGCATCTTCATTCCAACCTTCTCCGCTTCGCCGCTGTGATCGATCAAAGCGAACACCCTGATGCCGCGCTCGGCAAGAACCGATTCCAGCCGCTGCACTGTCGCGTCCACAGAATATTTGCTCGCAACCTGTAAGACACCGTTTCCCTGCATAAACACCGACCTTCCCGGGAGAGTCGTCATCCTGAGCGAAGGCTGTGCTTCGCGACAGCGAAGCACAACCGTAGTCGAAGGATCGCTACCAGCTTGCACCGCCCTTCTAGCGAGGCTTCACCTTCCGCGACTTGCCTCGAAAGCCACACTCATCGTCCCGCAATCATCTTGCCCAGAATCTCTTTCAGAATCTTCGCCGTCACCGTAGCCGTCATTCCCGAAACATCCTGCGCCGGGTTGTACTCCACGATGTCCGCCCCGACAATGCTCCCTTCGATCGCATGCAAGTGTGCAATCGCTTCGCGGACCGTCATCCCACCAGGCTCGCGGTGAGAGATCCCCGGGGCAAACGCCGGATCGAGCACATCCATGTCGAACGAAACATAAACCGGCCCACGGATTTTCAAACGCCCGTAAGCGGGCAGCGCCGGCATCTGCATCACCTCAACGCCGAACCTCGCCGCCTGCTCGCTCTGATGCCCGTTCATCGTTCGAATCCCCACCTGCACCAGCCGCGCCGCCAGCCGCTCTTCCATGATCCGCGCAAACGGGCAGGCATGCGACACCCGGCTGCCCTCAAACTCGTCGTACAAATCCGGATGCGCGTCGAAATGAACAATCGCCAACTCCGGATAGCGCCCCGCAAAAGCCTTCAGGACCGGATAAGTGATCGAGTGATCCCCGCCCAGCGAGACCGGACGTTCGCCCTTTTCCAGCAATTCGCCCACGGCTCGCTCAATCTCTAGGAAATCATCGGGAGCTTTCTCCAGAGAATTCCCCAGTTTCAAGTCGCCGGCATCCGCAAACGCACCTGCCGCTCCCAGGTCGACGCCCAGCTCAGTCCATTTGTTGGAAGCATCGCAGTGCAGAGCCTCGCGAATCTTCGCCGGAGCACCTGCCGCTCCCCGCAGATAAGAAGAGTTCGCATCGAACGGAATTCCGAGCAGAGTTGACATGTCTGAGTTCCGCTCCTGCACCGGAGGGATGGGTCAGTCTACAGCAGGCGTTCTACCCTGTGTCCCCTGTGACCTCTGTGTTGAAGGTTTTGACTTTCCCAGCCCCAGAATCCCCCGCACGCCACCGCGCATCCGTTATCCTAGTAACGAATAATATGGCAACTCAGAAATCAAGGACCTCCACTAGCACTACCGTCATCGAGAACAGCAACGGCGCGAACCCCGAACGCGAGCGCGTCTTCAGCGCCTTCCGCCAATGGGGATACCTCGAAGCCGATCTCGATCCGCTCGGCTTCCTCCGCCCACGCGTGGCGCCAGAACTGCGGCTCGAAGGCGAATACGCCAGCGAAGCGCGGGCCATCTACTCCTCGACCATCGGAGTAGAAATCAACCACATCTACTCTCCCGAACGCCGCCGCTGGATCTACCAGCAGATGGAATCGCCCGACCCTGCATCCGAGGTCACGGAAAAAGACCAGAAACGCGTACTCGACCTGCTGATCCGCGCCGACATCTTCGAGCAGGTCATGCAGCAGCGATATCTAGGCAGCAAGCGCTTCTCGCTCGAAGGCGTCACCGCGCTCATCCCGCTGGTCGATGAAATCCTCGACACCGGGTCCCGCCTTGGTGCCACCGAACTCGTCATGGGCATGAGCCACCGCGGGCGCCTCAACGTGATCGCCCACGTAGCCAAGCGCCCCCCGGACGAAATCTTCGCTGGCTTCGAAGACGTCAACCCGCGCAGCGTTCTGGGCTCCGGCGACGTGAAATATCACATGGGCGCCACCGGTGAGTACACCACGCGCAGCGGCAACAAAGTTCATATCCATCTGGTCTCGAACCCCAGCCACCTCGAGGCCGTCGACCCCGTAACCGTCGGCCGCACGAGAGCCAAACAAGACCGCACCGGCGAAGGCGGACGGGAAAAATATCTTCCGCTCCTGGTCCATGGCGACGCCGCTTTCGCCGGACAGGGCATCCTGGCCGAAACCATGAACTACGCTGACCTCCCCGGCTATACCGTTGGCGGCACCATTCACGTAATCGTCAACAATCTACTGGGATTCACCACCAGCTATCTCGAAGAACACTCCACCCGTTTCGCCGCCTGCATCGCGCGGCGCCAGTCCATCCCCATCTTCCACGTCAACGGCGAAGATGTGGATGCCGTAGTCCGCGTAGCTCGCATCGCCACCGAATACCGCTACCAGTTCGGCACCGACGTCGTCATCGACCTGATCGGCTACCGCCGTCACGGTCACAGCGAAGTCGACGATCCCACCATCACCCAGCCGCTGCTCTACAAGAAGATCAAAGAGCATCCCCCGCTGTGGGAAATTTATGCCGACGACATCGGAGCAACCGATGCGCCCGCGCAAGTCGCCGCTATCAAAGCCGAATTCGAATCCGCGCAGAAAGACGCCGGCAAGCTAACCAAGAAGCCACTGATGCGTGACCTGCCCAAATATTGGGATCAATACTACGGCGGCCTCCACAAGCCAGAATTCGAAGTAACAACCGGACTCTCGATCGAAGAGCTATCCGAGCTGACCACTCACCTGACCACATATCCCGCGGGCTTTCACATCCATCCCAAAGTGAAGAAGCTCTTAGAGCAACGCGCCGAAATGGGCGCAGGCAAACGCCCCGTGGACTACGGCATGGCCGAAGCTCTGGCCTTCGCCAGCCTCGCAAAGGCCGGGATCCCGGTTCGACTCAGTGGCCAGGACTCCCGCCGCGGCACCTTCAACCAGCGCCACTCAGTTCTAATCGATATCGAAAACGAAAACGAATACGTCCCGCTCGAAAACATCGCACCTGGCCAGGCCCACTGCGGAATCCATAACTCAACACTTTCGGAACCAGGTGTCCTCGGCTTCGAATACGGCTACAGCCGCGATTATCCCGAAGCTCTGGTCCTCTGGGAAGCCCAGTTCGGCGACTTTGTAAACGTAGCCCAGGCCATCATCGACCAGTTCATTTCCGCCGGCGAAGCCAAATGGAACCTCCTCTCCGGCCTCGTTCTGCTTCTCCCCCACGGCTACGAAGGCCAGGGACCGGAACACTCCAGCGCCCGCATCGAGCGCTTTCTCCAGCTGGCCGCGAAACACAACATCCAGATCACACAGCCTTCGAACGCCGCGCAATATTTTCATCTTCTCCGCCGCCAGGCCCTCCGCCATTGGCGCAAACCGCTGGTAGTCTTCACCCCGAAAAGCATGCTGCGCCACGCCGACGCTTCTTCATCCATCGAAGACTTCACGCGCACAAATTTCCAGAACGTAATCCCCGACACCGAAATCGGAGCAGCCGATCGCATCCTGGTCTGCACCGGCAAAATCGGTCACGAACTCCAGGCCGAACGCAAGAAGAGAAAAGACAACTCGACGGCAATCGTGTTTCTGGAACAACTATATCCCTTCCCAGAACAAGAGCTCAAAGCCGAATTCGCCCGCCACGGCGAAAGCGGCGACATAGTCTGGGTGCAAGAAGAGCCCGCCAACATGGGAGCGTTATTCAACATGCTCCCGCGCCTCCAGCGCATAGCCGGCAACCGCCACGTGATGTCAGTAAAGCGCAGTTCGAGCGCGAGCCCGGCAACCGGCAGCGCAAAAGCGCACGAGGTAGAACAAAAGACGCTGCTGACCCTAGCCTTCACCACAAAGGGATAGCCCGTTGAAAAATGCGACGAGTCGCAAAGCGACGGCATTCGTCAGCCCCGCACGTAAAGTGCGGGGGAGCAGACGAGAGAGAACGCAGTCCCTTCAGGGACGACGCTACTCCTGAGTTGATTTCCTTATTGGATTTCCTTATCGCCTGACAAACCTGAAGCGGGAACTTCACGCTAGTCTGGTCTTTCCGTCACAACCTTCCCTCCGGACCCCGGCAGCACAGCCTTCGCACCTCCAACCCCCTCGCCCGCAAACAACGCCTCCAAACTCGAATACGCGTAAATCGTCGGCGCATGATTCTGCATCAACCCACCCGTATCCGCAGTCGGCCCGTAATTGCTGTGCACATCTCGCCCAAGCATCCGCAGCATCGCCATCAACTGCCCCCGATGATGCGCCGTATGCGTCATTCGCCGCGTCATCACCCAAGCCCGCGATCGCGGCACATCGAAAAACTTAACGTTCTCTTCCCACCACGCTTCATCTTTTTCCTGCAGCGCCGCTAGCCGTTTCCCGCTGTCCTCGGCATACCGCTTCATAAACTCCAGCCGGGTCTCCTGCTTCGGCAGCGGAGGCGCTCCCACATCAATCCCCAGCATGTTGCGGAACCACAGGACAGCGCTCACGCACTGATGCACCATCTGTTCATGGACGCTGCGCCCTCGTGGATCGCCCTCCCTCGGCCGCACCGCAAGATCCCCATCCCGGAACTCACTCCACACGCTCACCACCTTCACTCGTTCCGTCTCGTACGTCTCGACAAGAAATGCGTATCTCATAGCCGCAAATGTTACCCTAAACCTCCGAATTCAAGCCCATGCCCCGCCGCCATCAACCCCTCCGCGTAGCCATCGATACCGGCGGCACCTTCACCGACTGTGTCTGGATCGACGCCACCAAGCGGCTGCGCATGCTGAAAGTCTTCTCCACTCCAGCCGACCCCTCCCAAGCCATCGTCGAAGCCCTCCGCAAAATCAATCACGAAGGTGAGCTTGTAATCCTGCACGGCACCACAGTCGGTACAAACACGTTGTTAGAACGCAAAGGTGCCCGCACCGCCTTAGTCACCACCGCCGGTTTCGAAGACGCCATCGAGATCGGCCGCCAGGCCCGCCCCAAGCTCTACGATTTCTTCTTCGACCGCATCGAGCCCCTGGTCCCCGCCGATCTCCGCTTCGGAATAGAAGAACGCACCGCCAGCGACGGCGATATCCTGATCTCGCCTTCGCCCGCAGATTTGAAATCGCTGGTCTCCCAGGTAGAAACAAAACATCCAGAGTCGACCGCGATCTCCTTACTCTTCTGTTTCGCAAATCCGAAAAACGAGCAAGCAGTCGCCGAAGCCTTAAGACCTTTAGGCATCCCGCTCTCCATCTCCCACCAAATCCTCCCCGAATTCCGCGAATACGAACGCACCTCAACCGTAGTAATCAACGCCTAC
>Ga0209624_10001681_pt1 | contig 17101 bp, 17 predicted proteins | sample JacPinW_OM2H0_O1_FD_188565 | JGI IMG/M metagenome (GOLD analysis project Ga0209624, IMG submission 188565) | Forest soil microbial communities from Algoma, Ontario, Canada - Jack Pine, Ontario site 1_JW_OM2H0_O1 (SPAdes) (version 2) | ecosystem: Environmental > Terrestrial > Soil > Boreal...
GCCGGGAGCTAGCAGCTAGAGTTGCCTTAGACGACGTGCCGATCAAGCGCCTGCGCGATAGCTTCCTTGGGCCTGTAGCCGACGATTTGCTCAACCACCTGCCCGCCCTTGAACACCAGCAGCGTGGGAATGCCGGTGACCTTGTAGCGCATAGGAGTGGAGCTGTTGGCGTCGACATCCATCTTGCCGATCTTGATCTTGCCCTGATAGTCGTGGGCAAGCTCTTCGACGATGGGAGCGATGGCGCGGCAGGGGCCGCACCATGTCGCCCAGAAGTCCACCAGCACGGGCTTGTCTGATTTCAAAACATCCTGGTCGAAGTTCGCATCGGTGACTTCGACGATTCCATTGCCTGCCATAATTTCTCCTCGTTGTAACGTCGCGTTGTTCGGCGGACGCTCCCGTGTTTCGGAAACAACGAGCGGTCGTGGCCGGGTCCCGGACGATCTTAAATTGAGTACGATCTTAATGAATACGATCTATGAATGCTGCCCAACCTGGGGCGAACTCCTTATCGTACCACCTGCAATTCGATGCGGGTGGTGGTGCGAAGGTCGCAAAACAACCCGGCGGCCATTGGGAAGGGTGCTGGGTGGAAGCGAGCCCCTTTTAGATAGCTCCATCTGCCAGGCTTGTGTTTTCAGCAGCTTCGAGTATGGAATCGCCAAGGGGGCAGGTAGCTTGAAACGGAGACCGGGGTTCGGAGTATGAAGGACAATAAAAAAGCGCCCCGAACTTTTCAGTTCAGGACGCCTCGGCAGCCCTCCCCCAGAACTGCCAAACCACGAAATGGATAGTAGTGAACTACCGATTTAGTGTAAACGTCACTTTGGTAATCGGTTTTTTCCGGCTTCGGAAAGTGCGCTGAATCGGCACGCCTACTCCCTCACGACGGAAGCCCTCACATCGACAAGCAATATCAGGAACCTAGGATTGCTTGTGCCAGGTCTGGCCGGCGTCGGGGGTGGTCCAGACCTCGGCGGTTGAGGTGGTCACGGTCCCATTCCGCGGGTCAGAGAACTGAATGCTGAGAATGTCGCCGGTTAGGATGCTGCCGGCGGCGGCCGGAACCACACGGGTCCAGCTGTTACCGGCATCCGTCGTGTGATACAACGTGCCGCCCGAGCCTCCGGCCCAGACTTCGGCGGCATTGGAGGATACGGACAGAGCACGAAAGATTAGGGGCGCGTCTAAAGCTGACTGCCTTTTTACGGACTTCGCATTGACTGAGGCAACCGATCGTGCGGTGGGCGCCGTCTCGGACTGGTCTTCGGAGGTTACTGCGGTCCGGGCTTCAGCCGCCACTTCGACTGTCGTTTCCTTCTTCGCACGGCGCATGAAGTCGGACGCCGTCGAAGCATTGGCGACGTTCATATCCTGCCAGGTCTGGCCTCCGTCGAAAGAGCGCTGCAGCGCACCGCTGGCGCTGATGGTCCAGCGAGGCGCTGGCAAGCCTTTCATGAGAATGGGCTCGCTGTGCAGCGAAGGTGGCGCCATGGCAAGGGACACTTGCGCCGATGCCGGTTTTGCTTTGCCGACGCGGTCGGCTGACTGCTCTGCTGTTTCATTCTGAAGGGGCTGGCCTTGAACCTGGCTTTGCGGAGCGGATTGCGCTGTGACTTCTACGGTCTGCGATTGCGCTTCGAGCGTCCGCACAGCGTCGCCGGCTACAACCGTCTGCGGGGCCGGTGCGGCAGACGGATTCTGCCGAGCGACCGCCGTGGGCACAGGGCTCTGCGGGGCTGCAGCAAAAATTGAGCCATGGAAGCTGTTGCTGCCGCGGCCGGCTCCGGAAGCTCCAACACCCGCGACATCGCGGTGCATCGCGAGCGCTGAATTTGCGCGGGGGAGGACGATCGTACCCTCTGACCGAGCCGCCTTTTTCTCAGCTGAATCGGTCTGGGGACGAGGAGCAGCCAGTTTGTCTTCTCGCGCCCCGGCCTGAGGGACGGCCGTCTGCGAAGAGGGCTGCGAACTTTGTGCTGGAGTTGCGATCGGTTGCTTTGCCTGGAAGACATTCACCGCCAGCTCTCTGCCTTGTTGGCGGCGAAATTGCAGAGTTCCGATCGACGCGATCAACACCACGGCCGCGGCTACCGCAGCCCACCGCGAGGCTGATCCACGAAGAAGCGTCCCGCGGAACCAATTCACGCTTCCGTCAGTCAACGGCTGTGACTCGACCTGCGGGGGAAGAGCTAGCGAAACTACTTCCCTGCAATCGCCGCAGCGAGCCAGGTGTTCGACGACGTGGTCCCGCTCGACGCCGGTTAGAGACTGTTCGGCGAAGGCGGTGAGCAGATCGGCATCAGGATGTGATTCTGCGGGCGGCGACTGCAACCGCTTTGCCACGACTTTGGGAAGGTTTTGCATTTATGACTCTGCGTTCTGTGTCCAACTTCCAGTTTCTAGCCTTTGGCCCTGGGCGCCACCTTTTGCCGGAGAGGTACGGCCTCCTCCTTTTCTGAGAACGCTGCTGCCGGGGAATCTTGCGCCAGGCTGCGGCGAATATCCACCTGCAGGTCGCGCACGTCGACTTCCAATGCTTCTTCGGCCTGGCGGCGGGCCATGCCTTGCTGCATCATGCCTGCCAGGATTTTCTTGCGCAGCGACTTCGCCAGCTTGTCGACTTTGCGACTGATAGTGGACTCGTGCACGCCCAGCATGCGGGCGATTTCAGCCAGGGTGCGACCATCGAGATAATACGCCGCCAGCACCATGCGGTCTTCGCCATCGAGCGAGGCCAGAGCTGCGTCAGTAGCAGACTCCAGGCGTGTGTCGGCGGAAGGAACGGGCTCCGGCTGGGGCGCGGCGAACTGCGCGCCGTCTTCGCCTTCTTCGTCGAGGCTGACCAGCCGTTTGGTGCGGCGGTAGCGATTGACAAATTCCTGCGCGAGCACGGTGCGCAGCCAGCCTTCGAGCGATCCACGTCCCGTGAAGGAAGCTAGCTTGGAAACGCGTTCGCCGTCACGTGTGCTGGTGCCGTACAGCTCAGCGTAGAGACTGTCCGCGAGGTCGCGGGCGGCTGAATCTTCTCGAGCGATCCGCAACGCCGACTGATAGAGCTTTTCGCGATAGCGCGTGAGGAAAAGTTCCCAAGCGGAGTTGCTGCCGGCGGCGCAGGCCTGGGCGAGCGCGAGTTCGTCGACGCGCAGAGTAAGGAGGAAAGTGCGTGTGTCGGCGTGGGTCGCGCTCGCGGGCAGATACTTCGCGGCAACTCCGCAGAGAATTACGGAGAATGATTCGCGGGTCAGTCCGATGTTCTCGCAATCGCTCTTGGCATGAAGTTCCGCCAGCAAGTCGGAGACTGCCGACAGCACTGGAGCGGAGATCGGTTTCGTGACGCGCATGTAGAAGAGAAGAGAGTCCGAAGACTGCTGAACCCGATGCTACCAATACATTAGACGCTTGCAAGGTTAATTTTAGCCGCAAGGCGTGAACTCTTTTTCGTTCTTCCAACGTAGTCGAGATGGGCGATGCGAGATGGGTGGTGCGCCCCGTGGAGCTGGCAATCACAGCCTCCTGGGACCGGGGCGCACCTGCCCGCCAAGGGGGAGAACTATGCGTCCGAGATTATTGGTGGTGGTGATCGCGTTGGGGGTCGTGGCCGCGATGGTCTGCCTGGATCTGCGACCGGTTTATGCCGGAGAGGAGCCTTCAACTTCCGGCTATAAGGTGCTGGATCCGATCCGGCATGGAAGTCTGACTGTGTTTCCCGTAGTCGCGCCGAGGTCGTATGCCACCGGCGAGTTTATGACGCTGGACGAAGGTTTGCGATCGGGCGATGTAGTTGTGACCGAGTATGGAAATGTTCGGGGGCTGATTCGACGTCGGCCTACGCCAGCGGTGCAAGCGCAAGTCCAGAGCGCCCAGGTGAACCGACTCGTGCTGATCAACAATTCGAAGCGTCCTCTGCTGCTTCTGGCCGGGGAGATTGTTACCGGAGGCAAGCAGGATCGCGTGATCGGGAAGGATCGCATCGTGCCGCCGGAGAGCGATCCCGTGGATCTTAGCGTGTTCTGCGTGGAGCCTGGGCGCTGGGTCGCGAGCAGCGAGCACTTTGGGACCTCCGGGGCTACGTATGGAGACGCGGCCGGAGGTTCGATTCACGGGGCAGTAGTGCCCGGCACGATGATGGCGCAGCCCTCAGTGCGCGCCAAAGCGATGGGCGATAAAGATCAAGCCGAGGTTTGGGCGGAGGTACGAAAGCAACAGCAGTCGATGACAGTCGAGGTTGCAGCGGCGCCGACAGCCTCGGCCGCGAGCGCGCAGGAGATTCAATCCACCAGTTCATACGCGCGGGTGATGGAGAACAAAGATGTGAAAGAGAAGGTGGATGAGATTGCAGCGCCGATCCAACAGAACTATGAAAGTTTGATCAGGCAATTGCGCGACCGCAAGGCGGTTGGCGTGGTGGTCGCGGTGAATGGACGCATCATCTGGGCCGACGTGTTCGCCAGCACGGAGCTGCTGGAACGTTACTGGCCGAAGCTGGTGCGCTCTTATGCGTCAGAAGCGGTGGTGAGCCGCGCGAAAGGTGGAGAAGTGAGTTCGGCACAAGCGGAGGCATTTCTCGCGGACACGGAGGGACGGAGAGAAACGATCGAGATCGAACCGCACGTCTACCGTCACACCGAAGCCAACGGCGATGGATTCAAGGCGTTCGCGTTGACATCGCTGTTACCCAAGACCGGTTTCGACTTGCATATTGCGAAGATGGCCGAATGAAGCAGTAGCCAGTGGCTGGTGGTCGATGGTCAGAAGAATTCAACTGGACACTGATCACTGGCCACTGGCCACTGACCTTTCATACCAGTTTCGCCACGCTTCGGAGTCGTTGGGCAGGTGTTGTTTGGTGATGTCGGCCAGGGCGCGGAAAGCCCATGAGCGAGTCTGAGCGTCGAGGGCAGGGTCGGCGGAGTAGTTGATCAGTTGCGGCACGGCGATGAGGCGCTGCCTGGGGCTCAGCATACCGGATGCCGCGAGGCTACAGGCAGCGTGTTCCCGCACGGTTGGGGATGGATCGTTGTGCATGGCTTCGAGTAGGGGCGCGATGGTCGGAGTCGTCCCTACGAGAGCAAGGCCTTCGACGGCCCAGCGGCGCGAGTCTTCTTCTTCCTTTTCCTTTCTTTTATCTTTACCGGAATCTTTCAGGTGTGCGGCCAGCACCTGGACCACATGCTCGGGCTCAACCCCGCGGTTGCCGAGCAAGCCGAGCGCCCACAGGGCCCAAATCTTTTTCTGGTGATCGCGGGAGTCGGCCTGCCGCACCAGGGCGTCTACAGTGGACTCGGTCTTGGTGAGTCCATACGCGGCGAGCTGCACTTCGATAGCGGAGGCGCGTACGCTCTGGTCGTTGGAATTCAGTGCGACCGTGGTGAGGTCGCCGAGCTGCTCATCCCATTGGAGTCGGCCTCGCCAGGCATCGATGCGCGATTCGATTTGGGCTTCGATCAGATTTGGATCTCCGTCAGAATGGCTCACGGCACGCTCAAGCAGTAGTTCCGCTTGTTTCTGCGGTCTTTGGCGATCGAGATCGGTTTCGGAAAGTTCCGCCGAGAGTTCAGCATTCGGCCGCGATGCGAAGAGGCCGGCGGTTTTTCCCCACACGGCAACTGGGCCTCCACCCATCGAGAGCAGGAACGCAAAGGCTACTCCCACCATCATGGCGACGGAGTGAAGGGCATGCCGGGCGGCAGGCGACGGCTGGCGCTCACGCGCTGCCTGCTCCGGCGGGTTGGGTCGAATCACATCCATAGTCCCAGTTTAGGGACGGCTCGGAATAGGGTAAAGTTACTTCTGGACCCCGCCCAATTGTGGTTTAGATGCAAGGTCGCGGCCACACGGTTCTTGGAGGAAATCATGTTTACGAAAGGAAATTCGATGCGCCGTTGGGTGCCAGCTGCGCTGGCTCTGCTCATTGCCGCTGGAACTTTGGCAGCCGCTGCACCGGGATATAAGGTTGTGAACACTTACAAAGTGGGCGGTGACGGAGGCTGGGATTACTTGATCGCAGATGCGGCGGCGCGGCGGCTTTACGTTTCGCGCGCGACTCACGTGATCGTGCTCGATCTCGATTCCGGCAAAACAGTGGGCGACATTCCGGACACGCCGGGGGTGCATGGCATCGCGCTGGCGCCGGAGCTGGGGCGCGGCTTTGTCAGCAACGGCCGCGAAGGCACGGTCAGCATCTTTGATCTCAAAACGCTGGCAACGATCAGCAAGGTGAAGGTGGGAGAAAATCCGGATGCGATTCTTTACGATCCGGCAACCCAGCGGGTGTTCACGTTCAACGGGAAAAGCCAGGATTCGACGGCGATCGATGGAGCTAAGGGGACGGTGTTGGGCACGATCAAGCTGGACGGCAAGCCGGAATTCGCGGCCAGCGACGGTAAAGGCGGCGTGTTCGTGAACATCGAAGACAAGAACGAGTTGACGGCGATCGATGCGAATAAGTTGCAGGTTAAGTCGACATGGCCGCTGGCACCTTGCGAATCGCCTTCGGGTTTGTCGATGGATCGGAAGAATCGCCGCCTATTTGCGGGCTGCGACAAGATGATGGCGGTGGTGAATGCGGATACCGGCAAGGTTCTGGCCACGCCGGCGATCGGCGACGGCGTGGACGCGACCGCATTTGACGACGAAACGGGACTGGCTTTTGCTTCGTGCGGCGAGGGCGTGCTAACTGTTGTGCGGGAGGAGTCGCCGGATAAGTTCAGCGTGGCGGAAAATGTTCCGACGCAGCAGGGGGCGCGCACACTGGCGCTCGATTCGAAGACGCACAATGTTTACGTCGTAACGGCGAAGTTTGGTCCGCCTCCGGCGGCTACTGCGGATAATCCGCATCCGAGGCGGAGTATTCTGCCCGACAGCTTTGTGGTGCTGGTAGTGGGCAAGTAAAAGGCTTTGACCACGGAGGCACGGAGCCACGGAGGAAGAAACCCGATCAAAGATTTTCTCCGTGGCCCGTGCCTCCGTGGTGAATAAGCTGTTCCGAATCGAACGACCGTTCGGTTGTCATCTTTCCGCTTGACGTGTATTATCTCTCCACTTTAGCCGCCCGCATTCTGTGTTTTCTCCGTGGCATTAATTGGTTGGCGCATTGTGAGGTTTTGAGTTAATGACGACTTCGGACGACAAGTTTTTCCAGGCGCGGGTCACCAAGCGTGTGGACTTCGCTCCTGACCTGTGGATGTTTCGCGTCCAGGCGGGTGGGGAGTTCAAGTTTGCTCCCGGACAGTATGCGACGCTGGGGGTGGAGCACGACGGCAAGCGGACGGAGCGTCCGTATTCGATTGCCTCGGCGCCGTTTGAAAATGAGATTGAGTTCTTTTTTGAACTGGTGCCCGAAGGAGCGCTTACGCCGCGGCTCTACAAGCTGCAACCCGGCGATGGATTGCTGATGCGAAAGGCGCCCAAGGGGCGGTTTACTCTCGATACCGAGAGCGGACGAAAGAATCATTTGCTGGTTTCGACTGTAACTGGAGTGGCTCCGTTCGTGAGTTTTGTCCGCACGCTGTCGAAAGACTGGAAGGAAGGCCGCTTCGACGGCAGTCACAAGCTCTACCTGCTCAACGGCGCCAGCCGGCCATGGGAGTTTGGCTACAAAGAGGAGTTGACGCACTTCGATGCGGAACTGCCGTGGTTCAAGTATGTGCCCACGGTGAGCCGGCCGTGGGATCACGCCGACTGGCCCGGTGAGATCGGACGGGCCGATGACATTCTGCGCAAGTATGCCGATCAATGGGAGCTTGACGCTACAAACACCACCGCTTATTTGTGCGGGCACCCTGACATGATCGCGAACAGCAAGGCGATCCTGAAGCGACGAGGGTTCCTGGATAAGACCGGGGTTAAGGAAGAGATTTATTGGGTGCCGGCGAAGTAGTTGCTAGTACCTGGTAGCGAGTGACCTCGCGCTCGGCCTAGGTGCCTACTGCCGTGCTTCGTCGCTCCAGCAGCAGCACATCCCTCCACGTCTCGCCCAGTTTCCCGATCCGTTGCCTTTTCCCAACTTCGTGGAACCCACAAGATTTGTGGAGAGCGATACTGGCGGCGTTGTCGGGGAAAATTCCGGCTTGGAGGGTCCACACACCACAGCGCTCGGATTCGGCGATCAAAGCTTTCAGCAACGCCTGGCCGACTCCGCGGCCTCGCGCGGCGGCGGCAACGTAGACGGAAACCTCCGCAACTCCGGAGTAGACTCGCCGGCCAGAGACAGGGCTGAGTGCGGCCCAGCCGAGAATCTTGTCCCCTTGGCGCGCGATCAGGCGACAATCCTGCCGATGGCTGCTGTCCCACTTCTCCCAGTCGGGTAGTTGCGTTTCAAACGTGGCTTGGCCCCTGACGATGCCATCACCATAGATCTCGCGGACCGCGGACCAGTCGGCTGGCTGCATGGGTGTGATTTGATAAATCATCGTGGGGCCGCTGCCGCCTAGGTTTCGGCGGGCGCGAAGAAGACCACCACTTCGAGCTCTTCCTCAATGTCGTAGAAGCGGTGTCCGATTTCGGCGGCTACGAAAATTACGCTGCCCCCAGAGACTTCCCGGTCTTCGGGGCCGGCTTTGAAGCGGGCCCGTCCTCGAATCACGTAGTAAATCTCGTCTTCGCGATGCGGTTTCTGGTGGTCTGTGCCTCCGACGGGCAGCACGTAGAGGCCGGCGCTCATCGCCGGCACGCGCAGGAATTCGCGGTAGGGCTTGCCGCTGTGGGCGCGCTGCTCGGCAATCTCCGGAAGGCTGGCGAACAGGGTCTTCATAGTTCTTCACTCCGTCACGCGAAGATGCCTCCGAAGATGAGGTCGGTAAACTGCGGGATCAGGTTCCGCGCCTGCAGTTCGCCCTCGGGCTTATACCACTGATAGATCCAGTTGATCATGCCGAGCAGGGCGAAGGCGGCGGCGCGCGGGCTTACCTTACCTCTTGTCTGATGCTGAGCTTTGTTTTGGACTTCTGTCATCAGGCTTTCGAGAAAGTGGATGTAGTCCTTTTTGCGAGCGTTGATGCGCTTGCGCAGTGCCGGAGGGAGGGGATGGTTTTCGTGCAGCATGACCGTGATTTCGCGGTCGCGGGGGCTCAGCACGACCTCAATGTGCAGGCGGATCAGGGCGCGGAGGCGCTCTTCCGGGTCGGAGATGGCGCGCACGGGGTTGAGCACGCGCTCCTGGGTGATCTCCATGGCGTGGTTCATGATTTCGTAGAGGATTTCGTCTTTGCTCTGGAAGTGGTGATAGAGGCCGCCTTTGCTGAGCTTGAGCGCGGCCGCCACATCGTTCATGGAGGTCGCATCGTATCCGCGCTGCTGGAACAGGCGAGCAGCAGTGCGCAGGATTTCTTGCCGGGAGTCGACGACGGTCTCGCGGGTCATCGGGTGACATGGTAAACACTCGCAGGCCGGATTGCCAGCAGACGGGACAGCTCAGGGGGCTTGTCAGGGGAAAAATCTGCTACCATGACCGTTCTGTGAGGTGGTTATGCCCCAATACGTGATCGAGCGGGAAGTCCCGGGCGCAGGTAAGTTGTCGGACGCAGAAATAAAGGAAGTCGCCCGAACATCGGTGGGAGTGCTGAAGGAGATGGGACCGGAAATCAAGTGGCTCCACAGCTACGTTACTGGCGACAAGATCTATTGCGTGTACCTGGCGCCGGACGAGGAAACGGTTCGCGAGCACGCGCGCCGTGGAGGCTTTCCGGCGAATCGCGTCTCGGCGGTACGGCGCCTGATCGATCCCTCCACGGCAGGTTGATTTAAGCAGAGTCCCGAGTCCGGAGACCCGGCTCCGCCGCGCTGTTAAGGGCTTCTTCTATAGCCTGTTCAACCGGCATAGCCCAGCCTTCCATCCACGCCGCCAGACCCGCGGCACTGCCCAGCGCTCGGCGGGCGAATTCCAGGGCTTTCTCCAGCCTGGCTTGCTCGGCGGGCGTAGGCGGCGCACCCAAGCGCTGGCGAAGTGCCGCGGCGGCTCCGGCAAGGTGCAACGATTGCTCGGCGTTCGATTGCGCCGCGGCACTTGCGGCGAGATATTCGAGTACCCTCGCGATGCCTCGCTTGTGACCGAGTTCCTGGAACAGCTTGATGCTTTCACCGTACAGACGACGCGCCTCGGCGTTGTTACCTTGATCGCCGCATAGACTTGCCAAGTCGGAAAGCGCGCTGGCTATTCCCCAGCCATCTCTCAGTTGGCGAAACGCGGCCAGACTCTGTTCGCAGAAGGAGCGTGCGGCAGCGAAATCCGATTTTTCCCGGGCCACGTCGCCCAGGTAGTTCAGTGTCCAGGCGACCCCGGCGCCGTCTCCAGCCCTGCGGAACATGGTCAGGCACTCGTCGTAAAGCGAGGAGGCGCGCACATATTCGCCCTGCAACTTCGTCACGTTGGCGAGATTGCTGAGGGCACGGGCAACGTCAGCGGCGGCGCCGATGTCCTTCCAGATCGCGGCACATCGCCCGAACAGCACGCAGGCGGCGGAAAGGTCTCCGCGCTGGCTGGCATTGACCGCCAGGGCATTTAGTGCGACGGCAACACCGCGGTTGTCGCCGAGTTCGAGACAGATCTCGAGACTGCTTTCAAACAATTGCCGCGCCGCGGCGTAATCGCCCTGCTCTCCCGCGAGAACCGCCCCAGCGAAGAGCAAACGCGCGCGGAGCTTCGGACGCGCCGCGGCTCCTTCCAGCGCCAGGAGCCTCGCTATGGCGTCGCGGCCCTCCGTCAGGTATTCCCGAGTTTCCCAGAAATGAAAGAGTGCAGCTCCGAGGCGAAGGCCCCACTCGGCGTCATCAGTCTTGATCAGATGGTCGAGCGCCATGCGGAGGTTATCGTGTTCGAGCTCAAAGCGGTCGAGCCACTCCGGGTGAATGACCGCGTCCTCGGCGCCTTCTTCGGCAAGGACAAGGTAATAAGCGGCGTGGGCTCTGCGAGTCTTTGACTCATCGTCGCTCTCGGCGAGGCGTTCGAGAGCGTATTCCCGGATGGTGGAGAGCATCACGAAGCGCGTTTCGGCATCGACCTGCTCCACATTCTGCGCCAGGCTTTTGTCCACCATAGAAGCCATTCCGTCCAGCACATCGATACCCAAATCCCCTTTGGTATCGCACACCGCTTCCACGCCTTCCAGCGTGCACCCGCCGGTAAAGACAGAGAGCCTCCGGAACAGAGTTTGTTCCGAGGCATTGAGCAGGCCATAACTCCAGTCGACGGTGCTACGCAGAGTTTGCTGGCGGGTGGGCAGATCCAGTGCGCCGCCAGTCAACAGGTTAAGCCGGCTTTCGAGGCGTGTCAGCATGGCGGAGGGCGAAAGCAACTTGATGCGTGCCGCCGCCAGTTCGATAGCTAAAGGCAAGCCGTCAAGGCGAGCGCAGATAGTCGCTATCGCGGGTGCGTTTTCTTTGGTCAGGGCGAATTCGTGCTTCACTGCCCGCGCCCGTTCTACAAACAGCGCGACTGCTGGAAGACGCGAAAGAGCTTCCAGAGGCGGAATGGATTTGAGGTCCGGCAACGCCAGGGGCGGGACGGGAAATTCATGTTCTCCGTAGACGTGAAGAGGCGCCTGGCTGGTAACCACAACCTTGAGTTTCGGACTGATCGTCAGCAGCTGCGCCAGCACCGGCGCAGCGGAGACGAGGCGCTCGAAGTTGTCGAGCAGAAGAAGCATCGGCTGGTTCAGTCCCCTTAAATACTCTTTCAAGCTTTCCTGCGGCAACTGATTACCGGTTTCGCTCACCCCCACTGCTTGCGCGATGGCGGAAGCGATCAAACCCGGTTCAGAAACCGTCGCGAGTGCGACGAAGCAAACACCACATGGAAACTGGCCGACGATCTCGCCCACCACCTGCAGGGCGAGCCGCGTCTTCCCGATGCCGCCCGGACCGGTGAGGGTGACGAGCCGCACGTCCTCGCGGCTCAAGAGCTGACGGAGAGCAGCCGCTTCGGGTTCGCGTCCAATGAGCGCCGTGCGCGGCACCGGCAGGTTGCTGGGGCGAGGCTCCGAAAGCCGGGCGGGTCCATCGGCGAGCCGCTCCCGCACAGCGGCGAGGTCGCGGGCCAAATCTCGGGTCGAGGCGTAGCGCTGCACCGGGTCCTTGGCCAGACAGCGCTCCACAATCCAAATCAAGGGAGGGGGAGCTTGCAGCATTCTGGAGCCGATGCGCTCCGGCTCGTCGCGAAGGATCGCCGCTGTGGTTTCCGCGCGCGTCTTTTTCTGAAACGCGGGAAACCCGGTGACCATTTCGTAGAGCACCGAGCCGAAGGAAAACTGATCAGAACGAAAATCGACGTCGCAGCCGGTGGCTTGCTCCGGCGACATATAGCCGATGGTGCCCATGATCGTTCCGTGTTCGCTGATGGAGGTCGTAGCATTCGAATCGGGAGGGTGGTTGGGCGCTCGCAATTTCGCCAGACCGAAATCGAGCACTTTGCACACGCCATCGCCGGTGACCATCAAGTTCTCCGGCTTCAAATCGCGATGGACAATGCCAATTTCGTGTGCCTTGGCCAATGCGTCCCCAATCTGGGAGGCAATGGCAACCGCCTTGCGAAACGGAATCGGACCAGAAGCCAGCATTTCGCGGACGGTCTCCCCATCCACAAGTTCCATGGCGATGTAGTGCGTGCCATTCATTTGCCCCAACTCATAAATCGTGACGATGTTTGGATGGTTGAGCGCGCACGCGGCGCGAGCTTCTTTTTCAAATCGCAATATGGCGTCCGGTTGGGAAATGCGATCCAGCGAAAGGGTCTTGATTGCGACCTCGCGGTCAAGCCGCGTGTCCTTTGCGCGATAAACCTCGCCCATGCCACCGGCGCCCAGCTTTTTCAGGATGCGATAGTGCGAGAACATCCCGCCACACATCGAATCGACTGCATTGCCGGTGTCAGCCTGGGCCAATGCTTTCGCCGCAACCCTGATTGCGGGACGTTCGAGAAAACAGTCGGCGTTGCGGTGTGAGTCGAGGAGGGATCTCACTTCCCCCTCCAGCGCGGCATCGCCGGCGCACTCCCGGCACAGAAACTCGTCGCGCTGCTCGGGCGAGACCTCCAGCGCGGATTGCAGCAGCTGATCAACTCTTCTCCAGCGTTCAGCATCCATCGCTAGGTCCACCGCCCATTTCGCGGTAAAGCCACGCGCGGGCGGAACTCCAATCGCGCATCACCGTGACCGGCGATATCTGCAGAACTTCCGCGGTTTCGTCCACGCTCAGGCCTCCAAAAAAACGCAACTCAACCACCCGCGCCTTTCTCGCATCCATGCGAGCTAGAGATTGCAGGGCATCGTCGAGTGCCACCAGGTTTTCGGCTCGATCTCCGCCAACCACCGCTACGTCTTCGAGTTCGACGTGCTGGACCCCGCCGCCGCGTTTCAGGTTGTGGCGCCGCGCATGGTCAACCAGAATCCGTCTCATGAGCTGCGCCGAAACGGCGAAGAAGTGGGCGCGGTTTCCCCACCGCATCCGTTTGTAGTCGACCAGCCGGAGGTAAGCCTCGTTGACCAGGGCCGTGGCCTGCAAACTGTGGTCAGGGCGTTCCCGGTGCAAGTAGTATCGCGCGAGTCGGCGCAATTCGTCGTATACGATCGGCGTCAGTTGATCGAGGGCGTTCTGATCCCCATCGCTCCAGGCTCGGAGCAATACGCTGACGTCACCCTCGGGTGACATTGCTACTGGATCGCCCACTCCCATGCCCCCAAGCCCCCGAATCTCGCCAATTATAGCGACTTTGACGACCGCCCCCTCAAAGAAAGTGGCCACGAATGATAGTTTCGTCCCTCTTCTTACGCCTATTTAGGTGTAAGGGCAGCATGACAGCTGCCCAAAGCTTTCGCGCACTTTGCGGAAACGATATTCCGACCGAGGAGAAAATTATGACGACACGAATCACGAGTCTTATCCACTCATCAACCGCGAGCCTCTTACATTTGGCGTTGCTAAGCGGTCTAGTCACGGCGGCCCCGCTTTTCGCAGCCGACAATGCTGCGACTAAACATTCCGCTCACGAACAACCGATGCCGGCGAGGCTCGTTCAACGCGTTCGCGAAGGCACGAAGCAGTACATCGACGTCAACAATGCCACTGCAGCCGGTTACGGACCATTTCTGGGCTGCGTTGCCGGTACCGACCACGGCGCGATGGGTGTGCACTACGTCAACGGCACCCTGCTCGGCAATCTCACCCTCGACCCGTCGCAACCGCAGGCCCTTATCTACGAGCCCTCCCATGGCAAGATGACCCTCGTAGGCGTCGAATTCATCCTGGACTCGGCGAACTGGCTCGCGGCCAATAACAACATTCCTCCGGTCCTCGACGGGCAGGTCTTCAATTTCGTCGACGCCCCGAATCGCTTCCACATCAATTCGTTCTTCGAGCTCCACGTCTGGGCCTGGCGGGAGAACCCTCAGGGCGCCTTCGTGGACTGGAACAACTGGGTGACTTGCGAAAATCAGTAGATGATACTGGGACGCTTCGGTGGACATTCGTCCGTAGCGGCTTTGGGGATGTGGGAAGCGCTGACCGCTTCTCACGTCTCCATGCCAACCGGCCCGACGGGGCGGTTGTGAGCATGTGAGATTGAGATCACGAATCGGCTTTTGTGGTTAAAGTCTACAGAGAGAGGTGTCACCATGCCAAAGTTCGTTATCGAGAGAGATTTTCCCAAAGCCGGTAGTCTTTCGCCGCGGCAGTTACGGGAGATATCGCAAAAGTCGTGTGAAGTTCTGCGAGGGATGAGCACTGAAACGCAGTGGGTTGAGAGCTACGTCACGGACGACAAAATCTATTGCATCTACGTCGCCCCCAATGAAGACGCGGTGCGTCAACATGCGCAGCAAGGTGATTTTCCGGCCAGCCGAATCTCGCAGGTTCGTTCGGTCATCGATCCGACAACCGCGGAATAGCCGCAAAAGCCATCGCAGCAACCAAATTTCATGTAATCTTAAAATTCGTCGCTGTCACGACTTCGTGGCGGCAGCCCTGGCCTGTTCACATTATTTGAGATTCCGAGGAACTTAATGGATATTCGATCGTTGCAGCGGCCTTTGAAAGACCAATACAGGCAAGACCCAACCAGTTCCCGAATCACGCTGACGGCGCATGGCACGCAGGCCGACGCCCCGATTGCCTGCTCGGTGGACCTGGGGCGCGCCATCTACAATGCGCAAGCCCACAAGGGCGTGGGCGGGGCTGGTACCGGCGCATGTTCCGGAGACCTGCTGTTGGGCGCTCTAGCCGCCTGCGCCCAGATCACCTGCCAGATGGTGGCCGCGGCCATGGGAATCCCAACCGAAGCCATCGACGTCACGGTCGAGGGCGATCTGGACCTGCAAGGCACGCTGGGAATCTCGAAAGAGGCGCCGGTCGGATTTGAGAGTATCCGAGTCAGCTTCGACGTCCGCGCACCGGGGGCCACTCCGGAACAGCTAAGCGCGCTGCAGGCGAAAACGGAACAGTATTGCGTGGTCATGCAAACCTTGCAGAAGCCGCCGAAGATCGAGAACCGATGGGAGCGGTAGTGAAGGTAGCTTCCAAGAGGGTTGCCGGCTTAATCGAGGTCTCCTAACCCTCTAGCACCCGCCCATGCATAGACTTGAGACCCCTTTCAAAGGGAACCTGACTTCCTGCTTGACATGAAGGGCGGTCGAGGGTAGCATTTCTGTAGTAACCGACCGACCGGTCGGTTTGCTTATGCAAAGGGTTCCACCCGGAATCCATCCCCAAAAAGCAAGGGCATCTTTCCTCCCCTTGTGCACGAGAGGAGCACGCTGGTGGCTACGATTTTCTATGAACACGACGCGAATCCCGAGGCCCTGAAGGGCAAAACCATCGCCATCCTGGGCTACGGTAGCCAGGGACATGCGCAGGCGCAGAACTTGCGGGACAGCGGCTACAAGGTCATCGTCGGCCTTGAGCCCAACCGCCCCAGCGCGCAGCAGGCTCGCGGCGACGGCATGGTGGTGGTGGCGCCGGATGAGGCCGCCAAGCGGGCTGACTGGATCCACGTGCTCACGCCCGATGAGACTCAGGCTGCGGTTTACGAGCAATACATCCAGCCTTATCTGCACCCCGGAAAGATTCTGGGCTTCTCGCACGGCTTCAGCATTCATTTCAAGACCATCGTTCCGCCAAGTGATGTGGATGTGGTGATGATCGCGCCCAAGAGCCCCGGCCATCTGCTGCGGCGGGTTTACGCCGAGGGGCGCGGGGTGCCGTCGCTGATCGCGATTCAGCAGGATTCGAGCAAGCGGGCGCACGAGTTTGCGCTGGCATATGCTCACGGCATTGGCTCGACCCGCGCTGGCGTGCTGCAGACTACGTTCCGCGAAGAAACCGAGAGCGATCTGTTCGGTGAGCAGGCGGTGCTGTGCGGCGGTCTGACGTCGCTGATCAAGAAAGGATTCGAGACGCTGGTCGAGGCCGGCTACGCTCCGGAGATCGCCTACTTTGAGTGCCTGCACGAGATGAAACTGATCGTTGACCTGATTTACGAAGGCGGCCTCTCCCGCATGCGGTATTCCATTTCGAACACGGCCGAGTATGGCGACTTGACGCGCGGCGAGAAGGTTGTCGGCGACCCGACCCGGGCGGCGATGAAGAAGACTCTGGCTGATATTCAGGATGGAACCTTCGCTCGGGAGTGGATCAAGGAAAATAAGGACGGCGGTTACAACTTCGCGGCGTTGCGGGAGAAAGAACAGAAGCATCCGATTGAGATCGTGGGCGCAGAGTTGCGCGGCATGATGAGCTGGCTGCCTGGGAAAGAAGCGAAGAAGCCAGCCGAGGCTCCGAAGCCCGCGCCGAAACAGGTCGTGAATGCTTAAGGGAGCAGAAATCGTTCTGCGGTGCGTGCGCGCCGAAGGGGTCGACCTGGTGTTTGGCTACCCCGGTGGCGCGATCATGCCGTTGTATGACGCTTTGGACGGCAGCGGCGTGCGGCACGTCCTTACGCGGCACGAGCAGGGCGCCGTGTTCGCCGCAGAAGGCTACGCGCGGGTTACGGGGAAAGTTGGCGTAGCGATGGCTACCAGCGGGCCGGGCGCGACGAATCTGGTCACCGGCATTGCCGATGCCAAGATGGATTCGGTTCCCCTGGTTTGCATCACTGGGCAGGTGCGGACGG
>Ga0209624_10001682_pt1 | contig 17096 bp, 16 predicted proteins | sample JacPinW_OM2H0_O1_FD_188565 | JGI IMG/M metagenome (GOLD analysis project Ga0209624, IMG submission 188565) | Forest soil microbial communities from Algoma, Ontario, Canada - Jack Pine, Ontario site 1_JW_OM2H0_O1 (SPAdes) (version 2) | ecosystem: Environmental > Terrestrial > Soil > Boreal...
CGCGTCCTGCTTGAAGCGCAGGTTCGGCACAAAGAAGCTGTGAATCACGTCCACTGACCGCAGGCTGACATCGACCTCGCGGTCCACCGGCAGATACATCGTTCCCGTGACCACATCATCTTTCGCCGCCGGGTCGGAAGTACTCAAACCCACGGCTGCTTCGCCGCCTGACGACGGATCCATCAGCTTCACGCTGGTCGGGCCGTACTTGCCGTCCGGCCCTGGATAGCGGAAGTACCAGGCAAACTGCATTCCCGTGACTTCCACCTGCACCGCTCCCGGTTCCGCAGCGTCAAATCGCTGGCTCGCCCACACGCTGCTACCCATCAGGTTCAGCCCGATGAACAGGACCGCTGTTAGGATGGTCCAGATGATTTCCAGCCGCGTATTTCCGTGCGAATACGTCACGGGCGGCGACGATGGGGTCTCGCGATAGCGCCACACGATGTAGCCCAGCCCAAGTTGTGCGGCGAGGAACACGATACCCATGATCACGAACGTGAGCGCGAATTGATGATCAATCCATCCCGCTGCGGCAGAGGCGCCGGCGGGTAGCCACCATGTTTTGGCGACAAAAAAATACGTGCTGACCAGAGTGATCAGCCAGATCAAAAGCATTAACGCGAGGCCCATTCCCCAATACCCCCGATCCCGAAGGCGGACAACAAGGATTTCCCCACGGCCGGGCCGCGTCCCACACGCAAGCACCAGTCGGCGCCGAGTGTACCACAGCCTCGCAACGAAAAAGCAAGGCCCTTGCCCAGAAAAAAACCGATGTTCCCCAGACAATGTTGAAAAAATCAATCGTCCCATCGGGTGAGCTCAAATCGGGCGCAAACACGGAAGTACGACCTCCTCTGTGAGCCTCTGTGCCCCCCGTGGTGAGTGCGTTTGACTTACTTCTCCGACCAATCCGGCACCCGTCCCGGAGTCCAAGGCGCCCCAGCGGCTTCCATATCCTTTTCGAGCTTCACCAGATCTACTTCCACCAATGCGTGGAGCTTCGTGAGTACCTCTCCGAACTCCGCCGACGCAATGTTGTACGAATCAATATTCGACTGCGTGGGCTTCGCCAGTGAAAACCGTTCCCCCTCCATGATTGAATTCACCCGGTCGTTGATCGACGACGGCACCGCTTCATTTCGCTTCGCAATATCCACATCTCCGCGCAGCGCCCGCAGAATTTCCCGGTCTCGCGCTTCGAGCCCATCCGCCACCGACGCCAATTTCTGCTCTGCCGCTGGAGTCTCGCGCAACGCCTCACGAATCGACTTCAGCCGCGACTCGACATCCTCGGCCGTATGCAGCGCGCCCGAAACTGCCCGATACACCCTCGTCACCTTCCGCAAGAATTCTTCCTGGGCCGCCCGATCCGCCGCGTTCATCGATCCCGAACCTTCCGTCGCAACTTTGAACGACACTGGTCCCGCCACTTCGGTCACAGTTCCGCTTACCTTCTCAAACATCCGCACGGAATAGTTTCCACCAAGCACCAGCGGCCCCTGATCCGCCGCATCCGGGAAGAACTCCTCTTCGCCGGATTTCTTCGGCACCTGTCCCGCCGGATACCTCAAATCCCACGCCACCCGCTGAAATCCCGCATCGGTACTCCCATCCACCCGCCGGATCGCCGCCCCGCTCTCGTCGTACACCATAAAATAAACTTCCGGCTTCGCCTCCTCGGCCTCCGCCCTCAGATCATCATGTGACGGATACGGCAGTGTCTGATTCTTCTTCGCTGCTTCTTTCTCCGCCTCTTGCCGCTTTTCTTTTTTCGACTTAATTTTTTCCTTCATGTACGCAGTGAACACCGCGCCATAGGGAGGATTCTCAGCAGCGTAGAAAGCATCGCCCTGAAATCCCTTCCTCGGCCCACCCAGCGGATGCCGCTCGATATAAAGCAGCGTGTCTTTTACCGGATAAAGCGCCGCAGCCTGCTCCGTTGCCTCCGCCTTCGCCTGCCGCAGTGGCGTGATGTCGTCCAGCACATAAAACCCGCGGCCAAATGTTGCAATCACCAGATCGCCCTCGCGCGCTTGGATCACCATGTCGCGCACCGCAATCGTTGGCAGTCCGCCCTTCAGCTTCACCCAATGCGCTCCGCCATCAATCGTGAAGAACGCTCCAAACTCGGTTCCCACAAACAGCAAGTTCGCATTCACCGGATCTTCCGCAAACGCCAGCACCGGACCGTTCTCCGGCAGATCGCCCGCAATCGAACTCCAGCTCTTTCCCGCGTCGGTCGACTTCAGCAGATACGGCTTGAAGTCTTCGTTCTTATGATTCTCAAAAGCGGCGTACACAGTACTCGCGTCATGCGAAGAAGCGGCCAGCCGACTCACATACGTCATGTCCGGCACGCCAGGGAATTTTTCATCCTTCGTCCAACTCCCGCCCGCATCACCCGAAACCTGAATCAACCCATCGTCAGTTCCGACATACAGCAGCCCTTCTTTCTTCGGAGATTCAGACAGGGAAACAATGTTCCCGTAGAACGACGTCGAAGCGTTCTTCGCCACCGCATCCGGACCCCACACCTTTCCCATCACCGGCAACTTGTTGCGATCGATCTGCCGGGTCAAATCCCCTGAAATTGTTTTCCACGTATCTCCGCGATCGTCGCTGCGAAACAATTTGTTCGCCGCAAAATAAAGCCGCGTATGCGAATGCGGGCTGACGATTACCGGCGAATCCCAGTTCCATCGCAGCGGAGGCTCACCCTTGCCCTCCAATGGCTGCAACACAAGTTCCTGCCCAGTCGGCTTGTCGTACCGCACCAGCACGCCATACTGCGACTCCGAATACACCGTGTTCGGATCCACCGGATCAACCTGCGACCGGAACCCGTCGCCGCCTGTCGTGACATACCAATCTGAATTCACGATTCCGTTCAGATTTCTCGTCCGCGAAGGGCCGCACCACGAGAAGTTATCCTGCGTTCCGCCGCACACGTTGTAGAAGGGAAGCGCGTTATCGACGGCGACGTCGTAAAACTGCACTGTCGGCAGATTCGCTTTGAACTCCCACGACTTCGCGTCGTCCCACGTCTCATACATCCCGCCATCAGATCCCAGCAGCCAGTGCTTCGTGTCGTCTGGATCAATCCAGATCGCGTGATTATCGCCGTGATGATTCACTTCGCTGACTTTATGCAGAGTCTTGCCGCCATCGAGCGACTCACGCAACTCCACGTTCATCACAAAAATCCGGTCTACATTCTTCGGGTCCGGGACGATGTGGGCGTAATACATCGCTCCGGCATCGAACTCGTTCCGCCGCTCCCACGTCGCGCCCTTGTCTTCGGACCGGAAAATTCCCCCCTTTCCGTCCGCCGCCTCAACCGCGGCGTACACCACATTCGGATCCGCAGGCGAAACCGCCAGCCCGATGCGTCCCATATCAACCGAAGGCAGGCCCGAACTGACCTTATTCCAGGTCGCTCCCGCATCAGTCGACTTATAAATCGCGCTTTCCGGACCGCCATCAATCAGCGTGAACACATGCCGCCGCCGCTGATACGCCGATGCATACAGAATGTCGGGGTTCGACGGGTCCATCGCCACGTCATTAACGCCCGTGTTCTCGCTGATCGTCAGCACGGCCTTCCAGTTCTTTCCGCCGTCGGTCGTCTTGTACAACCCGCGATCTCCGCCCGGCCCCCACAGCGGTCCTTCCGCTGCAACATAAACAACTTTCGAATCGCGTGGATCGATCACAACCCGCCCAATGTGCTCCGACTTCTTGAGCCCCAGGTTCTTCCAACTCTTCCCGCCATCCTCAGACCGATAAATTCCGTCGCCCCACGCCACGCTGCGCTGCGAATTGCTTTCGCCCGATCCCACCCACACCACCGACGAATTATTCGGATCGAGTGTCACCCACCCGATCGAATACGAACCCTCGCCGTCGAACACCGGACTCCACGTCGTCCCGTCATTCACCGTCTTCCACACGCCGCCAGACGCGACTCCAACGTAGTACTCGAACTTGTTTTTCGCATTCACCGCGATCGACATCACCCGCCCCGAAGCCACCGCCGGCCCAATCAACCGGAACTTCAGCCCTGAGAAAGTTTCGGCCGTCATGCCGCCCTTCTTCTCCGGCTCTTCCTTCTTCTCCTCTTTCGCAGGTTTCTTCTGATCCTTTTTTCCGGCCGCAGCGGCAGCCACAGCCTGCTTGTTGTCAGCATCTTTGTCGGGCGTCTTCGCCCCCTGAGCACTTTGTGCCAGCGCGGCAAACGGATAAACGGCCAGTACAAGAACGAAAATGGCAAAGGATTTCATAGGAGCTCCAATTTCAATTGCAGCAGAAGAATGTTTTTCCAACGCCCATTGTTAGTGGATCAGATCCTGTAGTTCTACTAACGTCCGATCGGCATCGTTCACGCGGATCAATCCGGATCGGGGATGTTCAAGATCAGTGACGGCAAAAATCGTAGCGGATATGCACGCCGCGAACAGAATCATATGGAGCAGGCTCCGCGTCCTCCTCTTCGCCATGCCATACCCGGCCAGCAGCGAACTGATCAGCGCAATAAATATCAGCAGATAAAAGATGAGTGACGGGAGTCGTGCCCGGAATCCGACGGCTCGCTCCGTCGTAACGTCGATCATGTCGTTGATCGCCGGCAACAGAAGCCGCGCCGCATTCTGAGTAGGATCTTTGCGGCTGCCGGCCACGGCCGTCGACCAGATTTGCTGCTGCACCTGGGATGAGCGCGCCATCCCACGCTCCGCCGCAGCGATATCGGGAAGGCTCCGTTGCGTTTCGAGCCGCACCTTCAAGTATTCCCGAAACAGCCTGCGCATCTCGGGCTGCGAATCGTCCGGCAGTTCGTCGACTCTGAGATAAGCCGTGCCAATGGCGTTCGCTTCCTTGACGCTGAGTTGCCTCTGCTCTTCGAAGCGGGAAGTCGCGCCGGAAAAGCTGAAGCCTAGCAACAAGCCGAGCAAAGCGTACACCGCGGTTTCCAGCGCTCCGACGCCTTCCTGAGGTGGGCCCTCGCGCTGCGCCACTATCCCTAGCCGGTAGCCGCCTTCGAGAAACAACAGCATTCCCGCGAACAGGCCGAAGCTTACGATCACCGACACCGTCGCTGGATCCATGCTTTTCTATCCGCAGTAGTTTTCAGCCGGTGGCAAGTGTAACTGACTTTGGATTCTTTCTACGACGACGAATTCCTGCCTCAATCTTCCGGGAAGCTGTCCCGAGTTTGTGTTGAAGTTTGTTTACCGGGGTAGAATCTCCCATGCCCCGCAAGATCCATGGCCACGAAACCGACTACGTCAAATTGCAGAAGAATTACTGCTTCGTCTGCGGACAAAATAATCCCGACGGCATGCGCCTGAAATTCACCCTGGACGAAGAGCGCCAAACATTTGTCTGCCGTTTCAAACTGGGCAAGCGCTACACCGGGCCGCCCGGCCATTGCCACGGAGGCATTATTGCCACGATCCTCGACGACGCCATGGGCAAAGTAAATAAACTGCACCACGTCATTGCGTTGACGAAAGAGATGACTGTCGAATATCTCAAGCCCGTCCCGCTACACAAACCTCTTCACGTCGAGGGCAGGGAAGTCAGCGTTCACGGCCGTCAACACATCAATGCGGCTGAGATCTTGAACGAAAAAAATGAAGTTCTGGCAAGAAGCCGAGGCACATTCATCGCCATCGACCCAGAAAAAATGTTCGGGAAATTCGTCGAGCGGTAGCGGGCACACATCGCCCGGGAGAGACACGCCTGTCAGCCGCCTTTGGTTTTGAGGTCGATCTGTTGGGTTTGAAAGTTGTTTCTAACTGGAAATCCCCAAACTACTGTGGCCCTCGCCCTACGCAATCCGCCTCGGAGCGTGGACCTGTCCATTGATGCTCATGCGCTGCCCCGGTTCCAGCACTTCTACACGGGTTTGAGGAGCATATCTCCTCATCGCATCCTGAAAAATGTGCGGCAGCCGCTCCTGCCGGTCAAAATATTTCAGGAACAGGCGATCTGCCAAACCTCCGCCATTGAACGCATAGTGCGTCGGAATCGCGACCCGCGGCTGAAGCACTTCGCACAGTTGCGCCGCCTCAATCGGGTTCATCACGACCTGGTCGCCAAATATCTTCAGACCATTGATCGGCAAGAGGGCCACATCGATGTTCGGGAAGCGATCCGCAATATCCGACAACTCAGGAATCAGCAGCGTGTCTCCGGCAAAATAAACCGTGAAACCGGACGCCTGTAACACGTAGCCCACTTCCGGCACGCCGTGCAAAGCCGGCACCGCCGTTACACTGAGCGGCCCAATCGTCGCTCCTTCCCATGTATCGAGCACAGTCACATTCACAAACCCAGCGCGTTTTGCTCTGGCAGCTGCTTTGCCTTCACAAATGATTGGGACGCGATTGTCCGAATAGCGCCGAAACGACTTCATGTCATTGTGATCGTGATGGTCGTGGGAAACTACAACCCCCGAGAGCGGCGGCAAGCTCTCCACCGACATGCCCGGCTCTTCGCCAAAATGGTAGCCCATCTTCTCGGAGAACCATGGATCCGTCAGCACCTGTCGACCGCCAAGATCGACTAGCACGCAGCTATGAACGATCCGCGTAATCTTCAGGATTTTTTCCTCAGTCACGGTCGCCTCCCAAGTTTTGGTTACGTCTAACTGGTTCGGTACGTGGCAGGTCTTTTGCATGGTAGCCATCAGGCGCACTCCTACACGCCGAATACGATGCAGGCTCCCAAAAGACCGTTGCCGCCGATAAGTGCCGCCTCCCCAATGCGCAGGCTACCGAGCAGAGATGCATCGCAACAACGGCCGATCTACGTTGTAGAATAGAAATTTAGGCGCCACGCGCCCATTCTTCGCGCTTGCGAAAAGGTATCCACGGGTTCAACGACATGTCCCAGAACAACGGTTCAAACTCCACCAGCCTCCGCCTCAAGACCGGCCTCGCCGAGATGCTCAAGGGCGGCGTCATCATGGACGTTACCAACGCCGAGCAGGCCGTCATCGCCGAAAAAGCCGGAGCCGTCTCCGTCATGGCCCTCGAGCGCGTGCCCGCGCAGATCCGCGCCGAAGGCGGCGTTGCCCGCATGGCGAGCCCCAAAAAGATTCGCGAGATCATGGCCGCCGTGTCGATCCCGGTCATGGCCAAGTGCCGCATCGGACACTTCGCCGAAGCCCAGATTCTGCAGGAACTCGGCGTTGACTACATTGACGAATCCGAAGTTCTCACCCCTGCCGACGAGGCTCACCACGTCGACAAGCACGCCTTCAAGACGCCCTTCGTCTGCGGCGCGCGCAACCTCGGAGAGGCTCTCCGCCGCATTGCCGAAGGCGCTGCCATGATCCGCACCAAGGGAGAAGCCGGCACTGGCGACGTTGTCCACGCCGTGAAGCACATCCGCCAGATTGTTCAGGAAATGAGAATTCTGACCGTACTGAGCGAAGAAGAACTGTACGCCAAAGCCAAAGAGCATCAGGCCCCGTACGAATTGATCAAGATGGTCGCGAAAGCAGGGAAGCTACCCGTCCCGAATTTCTCAGCCGGAGGCATCGCCACTCCTGCAGATGCCAGCCTGGTCATGCAACTTGGAGCCGAAGCAGTCTTCGTAGGCAGCGGCATCTTCATGAAAGACTCGACGACCTTCGCCGACCCCGAAGAAGCCGCCAAGCGCGCGAGGGCAATCGTCCTGGCCGCCACCCACTATCAAGACCCTAAAGTGTTACTTGAAGTCAGCGAAGATCTCCAGGGCGCCATGAAAGGCCTGGCAATCGCAAGCCTGGACGAAGCCCATATGCTCCAAACCCGCGGCTGGTAGTTGGCGAGGGTTGGCGATAGCAAGGCGGGAGAATCATCAATCAAGGCGTCATCCCGATGCCGCGCTTTCACCAGCAGGGCGAGGGATCTCGCGCAAAGCTTATCCGAACGGATCGCCTGTGCAGCGTCACTGGCCCCAATGTTCACCCGTCACAGACAAGAGAAAACCCTGCCTGCTACAAACTAGCTGGAGACCGGCGCGAGATCCCTCCCTGCGCCCGGCGTGCTAAAATCTCTCGCATGCTGCCCCGTAGTTCCGCGCGATCCTCGCTGCCCGCGCTCCTGTTTCTGAGCCTGCTCCTATCACTAGCAATGCCCGCAACCAGCCAGCAAAACGAAGCGAAGCCAGCGCAGCCGTCGCACGCCGACGCGCCCGTAGTCGTTGAGCTCTTCACCTCCGAAGGCTGCTCCAGCTGTCCTCCAGCCGACATCCTGATTCAGCGCCTCGACACCTACCAGCCAATCCCCGGCGCTCACCTGATTGTCCTCAGCGAGCACGTCACCTACTGGGACCACGATGGATGGAAGGATCCCAACTCAGCGCAGCTCTTTACCGACCGCCAGAGTTCCTACGAAACGGCCCTTGGCCAAAAAGAATCCTTCACCCCCCAAATCATCGTCGACGGAACGCAGCAAGTGTCTCTGACCGACACGCAGCACATGGAAGAAGTTCTGAATAAAGCCAAAGACGGGCCCAAGATTCCGGTTCGAATCGGCGAAGTAACCGTCGATCCCTCGAACCCCGGCGTCTTGCGAGCTCACGTGGAGACCGACGCCAACGATGACAAACACAACGCCGACGTTTACGTCGCTCTCGCCCTCGACCACGTGGAATCGCAAGTCCTGCGCGGAGAGAACAAAGACCACCACCTGGTGCACGTGGCAGTCGTCCAGCAGTTGACCAAGGTAGGGAAGCTCTCGAAGGGAAAAACGTTTGCCCAAGACATTCAGTTGAAATTAAAGGCGGGCGAAGATCCCAAGAATCTCCGCTTAGTCGCCTTCGTCCAGGAACCCGGCCCCGGCAAAATGCTCGGCGCGGCAGTAACCAAGCCCGCCAACTAGCTCCTGCTCGCGAATCTCCAAATCACTGTGTAGTTTCCGGCTCCGGTGTCAATGCGTAATACCCAGTGCGCGCATACACCTTCAACGGGTGCCCACCCTTTTGGGCCGTGATCTGAATGGAGCGGTACCGTCCATTGCGCTGGAACTTCGCCGGCTTGTAAGAAACGAAATAGCGCCCGCGAATGACTTGCTGAACATCGTTCAAACTTCCGTTCAGTCGCCGCACCGAGCCCGGAACAAAAGTCGCGCCGCCCGTGAGTTCCGCCAAAGTTTGCAATGCCCGGGCTCCAATGATTGCGCTGGGATCCTCATCCAACGCTTCTTTGGTACTGACGGTGTAAATCGCAACTTCGCCTTTCTGCGCGCTTGCGATCGCTTCTTTGAGTGTGTCGCTGCTCGAGTTGTCCTCTCCATCGCTGATGACGACAAGCATCCTCGCCACCGGCTGGGATTCAGCGTGGCTCGCTAGTTTATCGGCAGCGAACTCGATTGCGTCCCACAGCGCGGTTCCTCCGCTGGGCGCCAGCTCGTTCACGGCCCGGGAAGTCAGAGCCTGGTCTCCAGTGAAATCCTGCACCAGCAAAACCGAGTTATTGACCCCGACAACGAAGGCCAGATCATCCTTATTTGTGAAGACCTTTTCCAGAAACTTCGCGGCCGCTCCTTGTTCAAACGAAAATCGTCCCGTAACCGAATTGCTGGTGTCGATGATCAATCCCAGACGCAGGGGCAGTTGGGCTTCATTCCGAAACGCATGGATCGATTCGGGGGCTTGGCTGTCGTCCCGCACCACGACCTGCTCGGGTGTTAGATCAGTCACAGATCTTCCATGGTCGGTAGCGGAGAAAAAGATCGCAACCTCGTCCACTCCAGTTCGAAAAACGGGGCCGTTAATCTTGGCCACGGACCGACTCACAGCCAACCTCGCAGGTGGCATCGCGGGAGCTCCGCCCGCGGCTGTTGCAACGCAGTCGGGGCACGGGGCACTCGGTTCTGCAGCTTCGGCCTCAGCTATCTGACTTCTCTCCCTCACGTCTTGCAGGACCTGTTGCGCGTGTCGCGTTGCTTCTTCTGGCGTCGGAGCTGCGGACTCGTTGAAAGAAAAGTTTACTGGCTCTGGAGCTTTCGTAGGATGCAGTTTAGCCTCGGCGAGCCTCGCTTCCTCCGCTTTAATCCCGTTCAACGTTTGGCGAAATTGATCAGCTGAAGGCGACTTTGGATTTTCTTCCAACAGAGTCTCCAACTCGCGTTGCGCCTCCGCCAGATTGCCTTGCGCTTCCCATGCCCCCGCTGCGAAGTAATGAACAACTGAGGCTCCCTTATGCTTGCGAGCGTGCACCTTTTGCACCGTGTCTAACACTGAGGAGTAGTCTTTGTTCGCATATTCCCCATACGCCTTCGCAGTTAGCAGTTGCAAATCCAACGGTGCGATCGATGATGCCTTTTGGAAAGAACCCTCGGCCGCAGAATAGTCCTTGAGCGCCAGTTGTGCGCATCCCAGATTTAGATAAGAATTTGGCAGGTGGCCGTCAAGGTCGACCGCCTTTTCGAACTCGCCCCGGGCCTGCTCGTTCTGCTCTAAGTTCAAATACGCCGTCCCAAGCGCGTTGTGCGCAGCGACGTAACTTGAATAGATTGTCACCGCTTGCCCCAAATGCTGGGCCGCACCCTGTGCATCTTTCCGTAACAGCAATTGGAACCCCTTGTCGTACTCGCGCTGCGCCTTCGGTGGTGCCTTAAGGTCGAGTTTGGAAAGTGCGCCGCCAGGACCCTGCAATGGAGTTGTCCCGGGATCCTGGCTGTTGACCGTGAAAATAGAAAAATCCAGAGTCGCCGATTGAATCGCATCGATGCTCATCGCAGTGGTCATGCTGTCGCCGGGCGTAGGAATCCTCAACGTCTGGCTAGCCGCGACCGAACACAGTGCTGCCAATAAAGATGCCCACAGCACTAACTTTTGGAACCTGAGCATGAAAGGAACCTCTTAAGGAACGACGTGGGGGACTACGTGCGCGTCGAGTCTATCTCCACTATCGTCAACAAGGCAAGAGTTTTGCAAACCATGCCAGGTCGTACGAATAGAGCGTTCGCCTCCTCGAGGGGCGAACAATCTACATACCATCCATTCCTTTTTCCCCCACTCGTAGCTCTTTTGGCACCTCCCCTCAACAACATACGAATTTGGCAAGCATCATGCCCTTCATATTCATCAAAGAGAGGAGGCCCCCAATGCGAATCGTGCGCCGTTCTGCGTCGTCCTATCTTTGCGCTTTAGTCGTCATCTGCATCGTGCTATTCCCAACCGTCGTCCATGCCGGAAATGAGGTCATGGGTGAAGTTCAATTCGAAGGCAAATCGAAAGTCGAGAAAACTTCCGGTGTCTGGATCGACGGACAATACGTCGGATACCTAAAAGAACTGAAAGGAAACAAGAAGGTGCTTCTCCTACCCGGAGAGCACTCCATCTCCGTGCGCCAGAACGGCTATCAGGATTTCACTCAAACCGTCGTTCTGCGTCCGGGAGAAAAGCGTCTCGTCCAGGTCGCCATGTCGAAGGCCGCGAGCGGTCCGATGCCCGCCGCCTGGGCCAGTATCAAGATCGCGGTCAATCCCAACCGGGCCGCCGTTTTCATGGATGGACGTTTCGTTGGTCACGTCGGTGAGTTCGATGGCGTCGGCCGCTCCTTGCTCGTCGCGCCCGGCCAGCACTCCATCAGGATCGCTCTGCCCGGATTCAAGACTTTCGAAACCCAAATCAATCCGACCGCGAATCAGAAGGTCGAAGTGAAAACCGATCTTGTGAAGAACGATGGCCCCGTCGATGATCCCTCGTTGAAGAGAGGCGTCAATGCTGGCGACGACCACGCTCCGCCACCACCGCCCGAATCAACCGGATCTCCGCAACGCTGATCCGAGTCGAAGGTCTCTGTTCTATCGCGTTGGTGGCCTGGTGCCCCATTTCTCGCGCGTTCGTTGCGCGAGAAATGCGGACTTCGAATGTGCGGGCGATATCCTACCCCTCACCCTTGCTGCACCCGCGGCACCCGTGATAACTAACATGAGACCTCCGAATGCAATTCAATCGTCTATGGGCAATGCTCGCAGCGTTCCCCGGCGCTCGCGCCCTGTGGCGGCGCTGGCCCGTCGGATCCATTGAAACCCGCGTCGCTTATGACGTTTCCTCCCATGCCCCCTATGCGTTCGGAGTTCTCTCCGCTGCGCGCCTGGCCAAGGCTTTGGGCATGCCGGGCATTTCCGTTGTCGAATTTGGAGTGGCCGGAGGTCGCGGTCTCATCGCGCTCGAGCGCATCTCCCGCGAAGTCAGCCAGTCCGTCGGCATCCGCATCGACGTTTTCGGCTTCGATAGCGGCCGCGGCATGCCGGAAGCTTCCGACTATCGCGATCTTCCTCACGTTTGGGCAAAGGGCTTTTACAAAATGGACGTCGCAGCCCTACAGCAGCAACTCACTTCAGCGCAACTACTCATCGGCGATGTCGCCCAGACCGTTCCCGAGTGGCTCGCTCGCAAAGATACTCTTCCCCTCGGCTTCATCGCCTTCGATCTCGATTACTATAGCTCCACCGTTCACGCTTTTCGCATCTTCGACGGCGCCGCAGACAATCATCTTCCCCGCGTGTTCTGCTACTTTGACGACATCATTTATCCTGCACACGCCTGCCACAACGAATTCGTTGGAGAATTGCTGGCAATCAAGGAATTCAACGCCGCCCACGAACACCGCAAGATTTCTCCCATTCACTTGCTCCGGCACATGCGCCTCATCCCGGCCCCGTGGAATGAGCAGATGTACGTCATGCACGACTTCGGCCACCCCCTTTACTGCGTCAACATCACACCGAAAAATATCTCCCACACCCAGCAGCCGCTTTGACTCTCCATGTAGTGGAAGTAAATCCGGTCGTGGTAAGTCGATCCAATTCTCCGCTTACTCCCCATGGCTGACGCCGCACCGCATCGATAATCCATTAATATGAAGTCGGAGCGAACTTGCGAACGACCAATGACAAGCGACCTACGACGCAAATGACTATCGGGGTTCTGGCCCTGCAGGGCGATTTCGATGCGCACAGGAGGCGGCTTGAAGAGCTCGGCGCGAACGTTGTGCTCGTCAAGAAGCCCGAGCAACTCGATCAGATCGATGGACTGGTGATCCCCGGAGGCGAATCCGGCACCTTCCTTAAACTGCTTGGCGAAGCCGGCTTCGAAAAGCTGAAGAAGTTCGTGAAAGCCAAGCCCACCTTCGGCACATGTGCCGGCGCGATCCTGCTCGCCGCCGAAGTCGAGAATCCCTCACAGGCCGGACTCGGCGCCCTGAACATTAGCATTATCCGCAACGCCTACGGACGTCAGATCGATAGCTCCATCCGCGAAGGTAAATTTCTTCGCGATCCCGAAGGCCATCCCGCCGAATCTCCCCTCGAAATGGTCTTCATCCGCGCTCCCAAGATTTCTCACGTTGGAGAAGGCGTCGAAGTCCTGGCAACCGAAGGCACCGACCCAGTCGCAGTCCGGCAGGGAAGGGCGATGGCAGCCACCTTTCATCCCGAACTCTCCTCCGATACCCGAGTCCACCAGGCTTTCTTAAACCTGGTCCGAAATCTCCCGTAAACCGCCGATGACCCCAATAAAATAAAGGATCACTTAATAAACCCCGTCATTTAATAAAACCCTGTCATTCCGAGCGAAGTCGAGGAACCTGCTCTCGTCGCCGCCCGGCACGAAACGCGCAGTGCCCACGTTCAGCGACCCGTGCGACAAAGCCAGGATTCCACAGCGACAGACCAAAACTTCTCAACGCTGTCAGCCATAAATTATGTTTGTCATTTAATTAGGTTTGTCATTCCGAGCGAAGCGAGGAACCTGCTGTCCTCGCCGCCAGCACAAAACGTGAAGGCTCACGTTTAGCGAACCATGCGACAAAGCCGGAATTCACAATTGAATTCTAGCGCGGTCGAGGATGTTTAGGCTGGTAGATCCCAACGCTCCCGCCGCCAGGAAGCGTGAAGCGCGCGATACTCCCCCAACGCTGTTCGCTAACCTCGGAGACCGGCACATTCATCTTCTCCAGATCCCGCAGCGTGGCAATGATGTCATCACACATGAAGTAAAGTTCGTGTCGGTCGTTTTGCTCGGCATCGTGAAATGCCGCTTCGGCGGAAGGCAGTGCAAAGATAAGCCAGCCGTGTCCCGCGTCGACGGAGTTGAACTTCAGCACGTCGCTGAAGAAAGCGCGGTCAGCCTCGGGGTCCTTGCTGTAGAGAACAACGTGAGCTCCGTTGATCAACCGCGCCTCCGAGGGTCCGAGTATCCTCTCACCGACAAACAGCACTCGCAATCAGAAATCCACAGCTTCGGACCAAGGAATGTGACATCTGACCTTGCGCTCCTCATGCGACAAGGCAGATTATTGCCGAGGCAAAGGCGGTAAACGACGAGGCCGAGAAAAACCGCATAACTGCTTTATTGTCAATATTTTGACCTCTAACTTCTAGGCGCTCAAGATTTTGCAGACCATTTTTGCAGAACCCGCGCCAGTCAAGGCTTTCAAGAGGGGGTGGGGGAGGGGGGTACCCACTGCCCCCACCGTTTTCCCAAAATGAATCTGGCCAAAACGCTCCGTAAAGCATGCGTCCCGGAAATATTTTTCTATTTCTTTTCCACACCCGATGCGTCGTTCTCCACGAACTCCTCCAGCCACCCGAGGACGCGCTTCCATCCTTCTCCGTGGCCTTTGGCCGACTCGAGGTTACCGGCGAATCCTTCCTGCGTGACGCGGACCAGCGTTCCCGTCCCGGATTTCTTCGGACCGCTTGGATGCAAAGCATTCACAGCTTGGGGTGTGAGTTCCCAGCGGACGACGGTCTTCGTCGAGTCGTAACTACCCACCCACGTGTGCACGAGCAGTCGCGGCGGATCGACTTCGAGATATTCGCCCTCGACGTAGAAAGACTTGCCATCCGCACCGACGCCGTCGCTGCGCCACTTGCCACCCGGACGCACGTCCATGGTCGACTTCGTGACATGGTAGAGACCATCTTGTCCCCACCACTTCGGAAGTTGGCTGGGATCGCTGATGGCCTGGAACACGCGCGCGGGAGGAGCCGCGATGAAGATCTCGGCAACAACAGCATTCTGATCAGGCGTGATAGTTGCAGTGGCCATTTATTACGCTCCTGGCATCAGTGTTCAGGGATCAGTGGCGAGTGATTAGTAAATAGGTCTACAAGTCACTGGACACTTGCCACTGATCGCTTTTTCAGTTCTCAATAAACTTCTTCAGCATCTCGACGACGCCGATCCATCCGCCGGAATAATCCTTGCGTGCGACTGGCAACGACGCGAGACCGCTGTGAGTGACTTTCACGTGCGTTCCGCCTTGTTTCGGTGTGAGTTCCCATCGCACGACAGTGCGCTGCGCCGTGTCGTCGTGCCAATTCGCGATCCACGTATAAACGAGCACGCGTGGCGGTTCACATTCGAGGATCTCGCCATGACATTCAAACGCGCTGACACCATTAACTGCAGTGGAGCCCTTCCCAGTGGAATACCCATAACGCCCGCCAACGCGAGCGTCCATTTGCCAGCTTTTCGTCGGACATTCGGGGTTCCCGAACCAGCGCGCCAGCTCTCCAGCGTCGGAGAGGGCTTTGAAGACGCGCTCGGGCGGCGCGGCGATCTGAATCTCACTGACGATCGCATCCTGATCGGGCGTGACGATGATGGTAGCCATGTTTTCTCCTCAAGTTTGAGGGCGCCACTTCCGGCAAGCAGGGAAGTGGCGCGTCCTGCCTGCGGACCTATGCGTCCGCTGTTCCGAATTAACTCTTACGACGGAGATCGAAGAATCGCTTCAACTCCTTGCCGTGATCGACGAAGGTCCATTCCTCGGTGTGATGATTGTCGTCGACTAGAGTCAGGACCATGGTCTGCATGTGTCCAGCGTCGGGCGTCGCGAGATTCGTGGCGTCGACATAAGTGAACGTAATGGTCTTGCCGTCGGGCGAGACGCTGGCCTGCATGCGCGGTTGATTTCCCATCGTGCAATAGTGCGTGAGCAGCAGACGGTTGGGCCCGTCGAGGTTAAACATAGAGATCATGTCTTCCTTCCCGACGATCTCGCTCATAATGGCCGAGCCTCCGGAAGTGACCTTGAAAATGACTTGGACAGGACCCATATCGCTCTTTCCTTCCCAGGCACCCGGCATGGTCTTCAGAGCGGTGAAAGCCTTCTGCGCGTCAGTCTGTGCGAGAGCGGCAGTTGCGGCGAGAGTGAGAGCAGCAGTCATCAGTATACGAAGCGAATACTTCATGGTTGCGGTCATGGCATTTCCTTTCATTGATTGAGTCCGTCGCGAATCATTTCTTGTGTTTGTGCGGCGAGGGTTGCTCGTCGCCAATTTCTTTCTCGTATTCGGATTCGACAAATGCTTTCAAGCTATTCAAGTTTGCGGTCCAGAAGACGCGGTACTGCTCGATCCAGGAGTCCACAGCGCGGAGCGGCTCTGGATTGAGTTGGTAGACACGGTTGCGGCCTTCGCGATGTTCGCGAACAAGATGAGCACGCCGGAGAAGCCGAAGGTGTTTGGAGATAGCCGGACGCGAGACCGGAAAGGCGCTAGCGATCTGCCCGGCCGGCTGGCTGCCGCGGCGGAGAAGATCAAGCACCGCCCGCCGGGTGGGGTCGGCTAGGGCTTGAAACGTAGCTTCATTCCGTGCCGCCGAATGTGTAACCGAACGGTTCCGCATAATGCGTAACCTTATCGTTACGTATTGGGAATGTCAAGAAAACTTTTTTCGGACCGTCGTTCCACACTCCTTGAAAGAATCGCATTTCGGAGCTGGTTTGTGCCTGCGCGTTATACTTCCCTTATATGTCTGGAGTTCCACAAAACTTCTCAGAGAAGCCACAGAAGACGTTTTACCTTGAGACCTTCGGATGCCAGATGAATGTCCACGACTCGGAAAAGGTCGTGGGAACGCTGGTGCAGGAAGGCTATCGGCAGGTCCAGACGGTCGAGGCAGCCGATCTGATTCTCTATAACACATGCTCGATCCGCGATAAGGCCGAGCAGAAAGTATTCAACCGGCTCTCCGATTACAAGAAATACACGGCGCAGGGCAAGACATTTGGAGTTCTCGGGTGCGTTGCGCAGCAGGAGGGCGAAAAGATATTTGAGCGCGCGCCTTACGTTTCGTTAGTT
>Ga0209624_10001683_pt1 | contig 17095 bp, 13 predicted proteins | sample JacPinW_OM2H0_O1_FD_188565 | JGI IMG/M metagenome (GOLD analysis project Ga0209624, IMG submission 188565) | Forest soil microbial communities from Algoma, Ontario, Canada - Jack Pine, Ontario site 1_JW_OM2H0_O1 (SPAdes) (version 2) | ecosystem: Environmental > Terrestrial > Soil > Boreal...
ACAGCGCCGCCGGTTTGCTCACCATCATCAACGATATCCTCGACTTCTCCAAGATCGAAGCCGGCAGGCTGGACCTCGAGAGGATCGAAATGGACATGCGAGGCACGGTGGACGACGTCGCGCACCTGCTGGCGGGTCAAGCCCATTCGAAGGGACTCGAACTGATCACCAACGTCGATCCGCTCCTGCCCAACCGGCTGATCGGGGATCCGGGCCGCATGCGGCAGGTGTTGCTCAACCTCGGCAGCAACGCGATCAAGTTCACGCACGAGGGCGAGGTGACCATCGACCTGCGGCTGGTGTGCACCGATGCCATCAGCACGACGATTCGCTGCGAAGTGCGCGATACCGGCATAGGGATCCCGGCCGAGCGCCTCGAATCGCTGTTCCAACCGTTCTCGCAGATCGACGCATCGACAACGCGGCACTACGGCGGTACCGGCCTCGGATTGTCGATCGTGCGCCGTCTCGTCGCGCTGATGGACGGTGAAACCGGTGTCGAAAGCACTGTGCGGGCCGGCTCGCGTTTCTGGTTCACGGCCAGGCTCGTCAACTCGGCTGACAAATCCGAAGTTCGGAGTCTCGACGCGGAAACACTCGAGAATCGGCGCGTATTGATAGTCGACGACAACGCCACGAATCGCGAGGCGCTCGGTCTGCAGCTGATCCGCCTGGGAATGCTCCCGACCTGCGTCGATGGCGCCGAAGCGGCTATGCGAGCCCTTCTCGCCAACGTCGATGTGCAGCCGTTCGATCTGGCCGTGCTCGACCATGTGATGCCGGGGTGCGACGGGCTCGAGCTTGGCCGCCGGATCGCGAGCGACGAGCGGCTCGAGTCGACGCGGCTGATTCTGCTCACTCACGCCTCGGGCATCCGCAAGCCTACGGAACTCGACGAGTTGGGGTTTGCGGCCTATTTGCTCAAACCTGTCTCGCAGCGCGATTTGCGCGAGTGCTTGGCACGCGTCATAGAGGTGGACGCGGCGCAGTGGCACGGACGCACCCAACCCATCGTGGTCGCCGAGCGAATTCGGGATGCGTTCAGCGAGCGGCGCATCCTGCTGGCCGAGGATAACCTGGTGAACCAGAAGGTGGCGCGCGGCACGCTGGAGAGGATGGGCTACAAAGTCGATATTGTGAGCAATGGCGCCGATGCCGTTGCCGCGTGGGAGACCGAGCGATATCAGGCGATCCTGATGGACTGTCAGATGCCGGTGATGGACGGGTATCAGGCGGCACGGGAAATCCGCATGCGCGAGCGCGGCGCGGAGCGCGTTCCGATCATCGCGCTGACGGCCGATGCCATGAAGGGTGCCGAACAACAATGCCGGGATGCCGGAATGGATGATTATCTGACCAAGCCGCTCGATCGCGTGCGACTGGGCGAGACAATCGGCCGATACCTAATCCCGCCGGGCCCGGGATCCAGAATCGCGGAAAACACCCACCGTCCGCCTGAGGGGCGGGCCCAATCCGCTGCTCCCGTGGACTGGGAACAATTCATGACCACGATGGACGGCGACCAAGAGTTCGCGCGAGAGTTGGTGCGGGTGTTCATCGAGTCCGGCGACGCGGCGCTGCGCGATATCAGTGCCGCGCTCAGCTGCGGCGATTTGGCGGCGGTCGGCTCCGCGGCGCATTCATTCAAGGGCTCGAGCGCGAGCATTCGCGCTCAATCCGTGAGTGCGGCGGCCGCCCAGCTCGAAGAGGCTGCGCGCGCCGGGGTTACCGATCAGCTATCGCAGCTCGAAGAGGATTTACGGCGGGAAGCCGGGCGCGCGATGGATTACTTACGCGCACGGCGGGCCTGAGCGATCACTTCCTGTTGATCTCGACATTCTCTTTGTTGCCGCTATTGGCGACCGAGATCATGATGCCGACGCCGAGCACGATCGCGAGTCCGATCAAAGTCCACGTCGTGCCGATGCGTTGCAGAACACCCAGTTTCCACAGCGCGGCCAGCACACCGCCAACCAGCACGACGAAACCAACGAGATACATACCTGCCCATTTCATGACGAACCTCCCCGGCAAATATCCGCGGGCCAGAATACGTACCCATCGCCGCGCCGTCTGTGTGCCAGCGAACGGAGCTGTCTCGCGCGGTGGCGATGGGGCTGTCGGAGCTATCTCACTGCAAAGTCGGCGCCCCAGCCATGGTCATTGTGCACGGCGAGCCGTAGGAATGCGCCGACAATTATCTTTAACTCGCTGACCAGTCAGCGAATTCCGGCGCAAGCATCGCGGGGAACTCCGGGTGGTCGGTCACGTGTCAAATACCCCATGTACGAGCACAGACCGAGGAGCCTTAGCGTGAACAAAACTCAGAGCATTATCGAGGTATCTCGCCTTGCGCTTCTGCTCGGGATCGCAGCGGCCGGCGTTGGTTGCGCATCGAAGCACGATACGCGAGGACCCTTTGTCGCAACGGCTCCTTTTAGCAAGACGGTTTCCGGTTCAGGCGATTCCGTCTGTTGGAGCGTCAAGCGTGCGCTGCTCGGCCAAGGGTACATGTTGGAGCGCTCCAGCGAGGCGGGCGTCTTGACCGGCACGAAGGACTATCAGCCCGACGAGAAATTGAACGTGACGGTTCATCTGCAGACGAGTTGCGCCGACAACAAAGACGGAACGAGCATCGTCTTCGCAACCGCAGATCGGGAGGAGAGCAAGCTGCAAAAAATGAAGCAGACTACGAGCGCGGGAATCGGACCGGCGACGATCACGATGCCGGCGGGTTCCGCGAAGGTGCTCGGCGTCGTGAGACGGGAGACGATCACGGATCCGAACTTCTACAACAGTTTCTTTGCTTTGGTCGAGAATTACGTCGCGCAAGATGGGCGATCGCACCCGGAACAGATTGCCGAGTCGTCCAAGCAGGGCGACCAGAGCAGCAAGCAGGGCGAACAGAGAAACTAGTGCGGCGAGCGAATGCTCGGCCGCATCCGTCCAAACCATTTCCAGGCAACAGAGGAGATACTCCATGCACCGCAAGGCGCTAATTGCAATTGCTGTTGGATCGATCCTGGGCACTACGCTGCCAGCAGCGTACGCTCAGCAAGCTCCCGCAACACCGAGCCAGAACAGTCAGTCACCGGCTGCGACGACGCAGACGGTACCGGCTGCGACGGCCACCACGGATGCGGCATCCGACCGGCGGGATATCAAGGCGGACCAACGGGATATCAAGGCGGATAAAAAGGACGTGGCGCAGGACCGAAGCCACATTCAAGCCGACAAATGGGACATCCGCACTGACCGTAGCAACATCCAGACGGAGCGCAAGGACATCTCGCAGGATCGGACGGACATTCGTGCCGATCAGCGTGATCTGCGCCACGACTATGCGCAGCAGCGCGACGGTGTGAATGAGCAGGCGAATATTGCGCGCGATAAAGCCGATATTCAGGCTGACCGCAGCGGTGTCCAGGCCGACCGCGCGAAAATAGCGCGGGATCGGGAGAACATTCAGGCGGAGCAGAAGAATATACGTACGGACCAGCGCGACATCCGGCAGGACCAGCGTGACATCCGGACGGATCGTCAGGACCTGAGGGCAGACCGCGGCGATATGCGCAATGACCGGGCAAACTTGAGTGCCGGCAATCAGGACCAAGGTCGCAACGGTTGGCAGGATCAGCAATCCGCGAAAAATGCCGCCCAGCCCGTGACCACGGCAAAGCCGGGGATGACGCCGGCGACGATTGCAAACAATACGGCTGAAAATAGCCAGAAGGCACGGACCACGCAGACTGTGCAAAAGGCCTGGTATCACTTGTGGTAGCTGCCGGCAGTGAACGGGTGATTGACGCCTGCACGGGACGAAAGTCCCGTGCAGGCCCCGAGCCGCTTCATTGCGGCTGGTCGTACTCGAAATTCGATTGCTTGTCCTTCTTCGTGGATCCGAAAGAATATACGACACCGACATAGAGCACCCGACCCAGCACGGTGCGCTGGTATTCCTCGGTGAACGACGGAGTCGCCGCGAAGCGCCGGTACCGCTGGCCATCGAAGGCGTCCGAGAGCGTGATCACCGCAGTCAAATCCGACAGGAGCTGCCGCTTGTAGCCGAAGTTCACGATATTGATTGCGCTCACATAGCCTTGAGGAGTGAGCCGCTTGTCGGTCCGGGTCGCGGTGATCTGTGCCGAATCGTCGGCCGTGGGCCGGTAGTCGAGCTTGACCTTCGCGTTGAGCCCGACGGTGGACTGCAACCCCGCTATTCCGAGCGCCGTCGCATCGATCTGGCTGTAGAACAGGTTGCCGCTGATGCCATAGGACAGGGCCGGCACGATATGGCCGTTGGCGCTCAACTCGAGGCCGGCCGAGTCGTTTTTCGGCAGATTGGTTTTGGTCGTGAGCGACAGCCCGTTTCCGATGTATTCGGTCACGTCCGTCACGCTGTCTTGGTTGAGACGGTAGTACCCGGTCACGCCGTAGCTCGAGCCCCGGCCTTCGTACCCATAACCGGCCTCATAGGATTGAGTGAACTGCGGCTTCAGGTTGGGGTTGCCGGTCTGTAGGTTCGGCGTGTATTCGTAGTCGATGTAGGGATTCAGATTGCCGGGGTCGGGACGGGTCACGCGCCGGCTCGCGCCGAATGACAGGGTCGACTCGTCGGATAGACTGCGATCCACGTGCAGGCTCGGATACACCCGAAAGTAGCTGCCGGTCGTCGAAGTCTCATTGGTCAGGAGCTCGGCGTCCGTGTGAACTTCTTCCGCGCGCAGTCCGCCCAGCCAGGTCCAGACACCGGCGCTCGCCTGATAGCTCACGTAGCCGGCGCTGATCCGCTGCCGAAACTGGAAGTCGTTGGTCAGGTTCGGGTCGATGGTCTGCGCGCCGGTCAGCGGATCTACATTGTTGCCCACATTGTCGAACCGGTAGTCATCCTGCTCGAAGGCATACCCGAGCTTGAGCGATCGCGTCTTGGACTGCGGGAGAACGTAGTCCGCTCCGAACTCGGTCGTGCCGTGATCTTCGTGGAAGCTCAGGTTGCTGTAGGCGGCGGCGGCCGGAGGTACGAAGGAATCGTCGATGTAATCATAATGTTCGTATTGATGCGAGGTGGATCGATGCAGAGAGAGGTCCAGCGTCTCTCCGGGAGTTGCGAGTTTCTGGCTGAATCCCAGTCTCTCGTCCAGGTCGGTCTCCGGGTCGTGGCCCGAGCTCATCCGCTGCGAGGAACTCGTGATGATGCCGCCCGGCGTGCTGGCATCGTTCAGTTCCGTGTAAGTCCGCAAGCCCCCGCGATCGGCCCAGCTCGCTGAACCGCTGAGGGACTGCCGGTCGTTCAAAGCGTATTCCGCGGACAATCTCACCGTCGGGACCTCGCGGCGAATTCTTTCATCGATGGAACTCTTGTTGTCGATTGGCTGCGCGGTCGCCGGATCCGGCGCCACCAGGTCCGATTGGATGAATCGGTGGCGATAGTCCTGTCGATATCCCGCGCTCGCGGAGACGGCGAGGGGTCCCGAGTTGTAGCTGCCGTCCGTGCCCAAGACTGAGCGTCCGCCGCTGCCGCGGCTGGCCTGGACCGAGCCGGATGCGCCCTCGGGTCGCTTTTTGCGCGTAATGATGTTGATCACCCCCGCAGCGCCGTCGGCCTTGAACTGGGCGGGCGGGGTGGTGAGAATCTCGATGCGTTCGATGTCCTTGGCCGGGATCGACTGCAGATTGTCCCCGGCGGCGCTGCCTGAGAATTGTGTCGAGGGTTTGCCGTCGATCAGAATCAGCACATTGGTGTCTCCGCGCAGCGAGACGATGCCGTCCGGGTCCACGTCGATGGATGGGATCACGCTGAGGATATCGCTCAACGTGCCGAAAGTACTCTGCACATCCGATGTCACTCGGTAGACCTTGCGGTCTATGAGCGTTTCAACATCGAGCTTCTGCGCCGTGACGACAACCGCCTCCATGGAAGGCGGCGGGGCGGGTGACGGGCCGTCTGCGGCCTGCGCGGCCGGACATGCGGCGATGACGAGGGCATACACAGCGGTCCATGGTGCAAAGGGCGCCGAATGGACTCGTCGGGCGAACTCGAGACGGGGTAATGACGGCCGCGGGATCTGAAGAGCGGCTTCAGCTCCCGCGGCCGTGTCCTTCATCGACGCGCTTAGAACGAGGCCGTCAGCGACACTTCCACGCTGCGCCCGGGCAACGTGAACAACAAGGGGACTCCGTTCGCGCCAAACGCCGTGGATGTGCTGCTCGAGTAGCCGGCGAGATCGTAAATGGATCTGCGGTTCATGAGGTTCTGCAGCGTGACCTCGAGTTTGGTCTTCTTCAGCGCGCTGCCCCATGATCCAAAAGTGTAGTCGACTGCGGCGTCGGCCGTGGCATAGCTGGCCAGCGGGTAGTAGTCCTCGGCGTCCCCGTACCGCCGACCTACGAATTTCTCGATGACGGAGCCCTGCAACGGACCTTGGTTGTACAGCACGCCGAGCGCCGCCGTCTTGTCCGGCGTCAACGGCACCCACGTCTGATCGGAAACCAAGCGCGCACTGTTATAGGAGGCGTTGGCATAGATGCTGAAGCCTGAGCCGACGATGTAGGTTGCCTCGGCCTCCGCACCTTTGTACTTCACCGCACCCAGGTTGTAGAACTGCTTGAAATTGTTGATCGTGTGCGAAGCAATCTCATTGCTGAAATTGATCGTGTAGATGTCGGCGGATACCGTCAGCGCCTGGCCGACCCAGGTCGTGCCCGCCTGAATATTCGTGGTGCCTTCGGGATTCACAGTGTTCTTGCTGGGATCGACGACATACAAAATATTGAGGTTGGGCGCCAAGAAGCCCTTGGCGTATTGAGCGTAGGCCGACCAGTTGTCGGCCAGCTTGTAGTGCGCGTCCACCGAAGGCAGATCGCGCGTCCAGGTCTGAGAGTAATCGAGCGGCAACTCCGTACCCTGGTTGACGGGGGACACGATGACGCGCTCGAAGTTAACGTACTTCAAGCCGCCGGTGATGTCGAAGTCCGGGATGACGTGCCATATGTACTGCAGGTAGGCCTGCCGCGAGAACAGCTGATTGTGCTGCAGCCGATCGGTGTACGGCGACTCGGGCACCGGTCCCGGCGGCATGTCGTAGTTGTAGGCCAGGTTGTTGCTGAAATCGACTTCGACCAATTGACGCAAATTGCTCTGATGATCGAACCAGCCGCCGGCCTGCACTTCACCGGGCCCTAAATCGTGCGACACGCGGAAAATATCGCCCACCGAGCGGTAGTTATTGGTCAATTGCTGGCCAGGCACGTTGTTCGGATTGACGGTGCCGTTCGGGTTGACCGTTCCATTCGGGATGTCGCCGACGTCCACGACTCCGTTGGGCAGTGAGCCGCCGGTGTCCAAGCCGTTGAAGCCATCATGGTAGTAGGCGTAGGTATAAAGCTTGTTGTCGAAGGTCCAGCCGGCGATCTTCGAATTGATCCCGATGTACTCGTAGTCCGTGGTGATCCGGTCGAGGTTGTAGCCGTAATAGCCCTGGCTGGCCGGATCGGTGTTGTAGCCATAGTTGACGCCGAACTGGCTCAGTTGATTGGGCGTTTGACCCACCGGCGGATTCTGATGCAGCCTGTTCAGATTCGACACCAGGGTGATGTCGGTGGAATCGTTCACCGGCTGCACGATCTTGAGAAACGCATTGCTGCGATCCAAATTGGCGTTGGTGAGGTAGCCGTCGGATGACAGGTTCTTGAAGCTGACGAAGGCGCGGGTACCGCCCCAGTCGCTGATCTCGCCGGTGTCGTAGCGCAGGCCGTACAGCCGAGTGTCGAAACTTCCGAAACTGAGCAGGGTGGTCAAGCCTTGAGTCTTCTTCGGATCGGCCGACTGCACGTACACCGTGCCGCCGAAGGTCGCGTCGCCCACGGTTCCGGCGTTCCCCGGGCCGCGGTCGACGACCACGTTACCGATGTCCTGCGACATGAAATAACTGGTCGAGTGATGGGTGAAATCGTTCGAATCGCCCCACGGAATACCGTCGAAGGTGACGTTGAACTGGCCGTCCTGAAATCCGCGTATGGAAGTCCCCAGGTTCTCCATCAATCCCGGGCCGTTCGGATCAACCGTCCAGACGCTGGGCGTGAATTTGATGATGTCGGTGTAATTCGCCGCAGGCGCATCGTTGTTCTGGATGAAATCAGCGCCCACGATCGATTGTGGCTGTGTCGCAACAAGCGATCCCTGGGAAGGTGCACTTTGGGGTCCCTGCAGCGATCGTGCGGTCACCAGCACGGGATCGAGGCTTTGAACCCGTGTTTGGCTTTCATCGTCGGCGTCTACCACCTCGGCGTGGACGTTTGCCAATGTACAGACGAGCAGAATGCAGCTGAGAGTCGCCCGCGCCAAGCGCGGCCGACGAAGAGAGCGAGTAGACATGAGTCACCTTGAGTTCGTTCGTTGGGTTTCCGCAACGGAAACGTGACCATGCTGCGTACGCGAGATTGCAGGTTTATTACAAAGGTATATCAGATATGTGACATATTCAGAGCACGCAAATCACTGCCATCGACACCTCAGTCGATGGCGAAGATTTTTCGATTCCTAAGTTAAGCGCGTTTAAGAGTCGCCTTTCCCGAGCTGAGTTCGACGCTCATTCGCCGAAAAAATCCATCCGTGTTTCAACAGCTTGTCCCAGCGCGCTGCAATGAACGATGACGGCGTAGACGTCACCTTCGATTAAACGCATCGTCATATTGCGCTCCTACACTGTGCCGCAACGCAGTGGAGGAATGGAAATGTCGGGATGGTTAGTTACATCGGCCGTTGCTGCCTTTCTCCTGATCGGCGCCTCGACGGCGCTCGCCGACGAGCCGCCGCAAACCGACATCGGGAAAGTCTCCACGGGCGCCAAACCCGGAGAGCAGACGGTCGTGAAACCCAGCGCCACGGTGGATCGCGCCGCGGCCATCGCCGAAAAGCAACAGGCGCCGAACATCATCGACGTGCAGCCGTTGAGTGAGATCATCAAGCTTCCGGACATCAACACCGCTGAAGCCTTGCAGCGTTTGCCGGGAATTTCGCTCGAGACCGACAGCGGCGAGGGGCGCTTCGTCCACATCCGCGGCATGGACGCCGACCTGAACGGCACGACCTACGGCGGCGTGCGTTTGCCCGCGTCCAATCCGTCCTCGCCCTCCAATGGCGGGCGAGCGGTTGCCTTCGACACCTTTCCCACCGGCATCGTCGGCGGCGTCGAACTCACCAAGACCTCGCGGCCGGATATGGATGCCGAGGCGTTGGGCGGGTCGATCAATCTCGTGCCGAGAACCGGGGCCGAACACGGCGGCGCACCGTTTCTCGACGCCGATCTGGGGACCGGCTACGAACCGCTGCGCGAGACGCCGGTGTATCACGCTGAAGTCAGTGCGGGCCGAAGCTTCGACGGAGGCGCTGGAATCGGCGGCTTGTTTGCCGGGAGCAACGCCTTCAGCGCCGTGGTCAGCGCCGTCTATCACCAGGATTCGCGCGGGATAGACGACGTGGAGGAGAGCTACACCGACCAGCAGAGCAGCGGCGTGCCGGACAAGGTGTTGAGCAATCTGCAGTTTCGCCGTTACGAGTATCACCGCAAGCGCTACGGCCTGGCGGCCAACTTCGATGCGAAAGCCAGCGAGAGCACCTCGCTCTACCTGCGCGTGCTGTACTCGGGCTACCTGGAAGCGGCAACCAAGCACTATCTGGTGCTCAACAGCCTCGACTCGAACAGCGGCTGCACGCCGCTGCCGACCTGCATTCAAGACCCCAGCAACCCGAACGGTTTCATAGCCTCGGCCGCCGGACTGGAGCAGGACACCACCGATTCCCTGGAGCGCATTCAAAACGGACTCGGGATGATCGGCGGCAGCAGCGTATTCTCGAGCTTCAAGCTCGACTACCACGCCTCCTTCGCACTGGGGACCGATGAGGTGTCGAGCAGTTACGGCAGTTCGTGGACCGACCCCAACCCGGTGCCCATCGCCTACGACACCACCACCGATCCGCGCTTTCCCAGCTTCCACACTCTCGACAGCACGAATCCCGCGAATCCAGCCAACTACACGCTGAACAATATCGGTTTGGGGCCATCGTATGCTCATGATGGGGAGACCGCCGGGATGCTGGATGCCACCATTCCGACGGGGAGCGGCGACAATACCGGGGAATGGAAATTCGGTCTCTCCCTGCGCGACCGCCACAAGACCAATACGGCCTCATCGCCGGTATTCACGCCCAACGGCACCATCTCATTGGCGCCGTACACCTATGGTGCGGACCAGATCTATTACAACGGTCTCTACAATATCGGGCCCGCGATCAGCCTCGTCTCGGTTCGAAACCTGGCGAACAGCAATCTGGGCACCATCACCGACGATGCAGCCGCCGACGCGTCGACCAACACCGACGACCGGGAGAACGTGTACGCCGGCTACGGCCAATACACCGCACGCTTCGGCAAGGCCGGCCTGCTGGCGGGGGTGCGCGCCGAGTCGACGCATGCAAACTACGGCGGCAATCTCTACGACAGCGACACGGACACCAACACGCCGTCGACGGAAAGGAATTCGTACACGAATTACTTTCCCACCCTGCAGGGGCGCTACGACTTCCTCGACACTTTGGTGGGCCGGCTCACCTATTCGACCGGAATCGCTCGTCCGGGTTTCGAACAGATCACGCCGGGCGCGTCCATCAGCGTGACGAATGCCGCCGTGACCGTGGGCAATCCGGCACTCAAGCCCACGCTGGGTCAGAATTTCGACGCGACGCTCGAATACTATCCGGGAGATGGCCAGATCGCGGCACTGGGTTTGTTCTACAAGCAGTTCAAGGATTACATCCTGTTGTCGCAGCAGATCGTCTCCGGCTACAACTTCCCCGGTCTCACGAACACCATCACGACGATTCAGACCTATACCAACGGCCCGGCGCACGCGGACGGCATCGAGGGGCAGTACGAGCAGCAGCTGAAATTCCTGCCGGCGCCGCTGGACGGACTCGGCTACAGCGCCAACTTCACCTTGGTCGATTCGCGGGCCGAGATTCACCCCGGCATCTATGGTCTGCTGCCCTCCACCTCGAAGGTCACCTGGAACGCGGCGGTATTCTACGAGCGCTCGCCGTTCGAAGTGCGGGTGGCGGCCGACTACGTCGGCCAAGACCTGTTCGCCTTCGGCAGCACGATCGGCAACGCCACCGATGTGTATTCACGCCACCGGCTCACCCTCGATGTCGGGAGCAGCTATACCATCGCGCACGAGGTCAAGGTTTACTTCGATGCGAAGAATCTACTCAACACGCCCTTGGAGTTCACCGAAGGACCCAGCGACTCACGGCCCATTCAGCGCGAGTTTTACGACATCACACTGCTCGCCGGCGTGCGTATGAGTTTTTGAGGCCGAGCTCATGTTCAAACCAGTACGCATGGCGGCTCTCGCCGGATTGATTGCTGCGGGCGGCGCCGGTGCCGGGACAGCGGCACCCAAGGTGCCCGGCGGCATTCCGCGCTACGAGCATATTTTTCTCATCATTGAAGAGAACCGCAGCTACAGCGAGATCATCGGAGCCCGCTCGATAGCACCCAATATCAATCGTCTGGCCGCGCAATATGGGCAGGCGACGCAGTTCTATGCCGAGGTGCATCCCAGCGAGGGAAATTACGTCGCCATGTTGGGCGGGGATACCTTCGGCATCCACGACGACGATGCCTACTACTGCAAACCCAAAATGCAGGATGCCATGTGCCCTAAATCGAACAAGGACGGCTATGTCGATCACACCGTCACGGCACCCAGTCTGGTCGATCAGTTGGAGGCGCATGGATTGACTTGGAAGGCCTATATGGAGAGCATTCCGGCGCCGGGATCCGGCGCTGCCCGCTGGCCCACGGCGGATAAGCCCGTCGTGGGCGTACCAGCCGAAGTCTATGCCGTGAAGCACAACGGATTCATGACATTCAAGCGGGTCCAGGACGATCCGCGCCGCGCGGAAAAAATCGTGGGCTTCGACGCGCTGGAGCGCGATTTGGCGTCCGGGAATCTGCCGAACTATGCGCATATCGTGCCGAATCAGTGCAACGAAATGCATGGCCGCGATCAGGGTCCGTATACTCCCGAGGACTGTAACAAATCGAATCCTGATGGTTTAATCAAGCGGGGCGACCGGATCGCCGGCAAGCTCGTGGATGACATCATGCATTCGGCGGTTTGGAGTGCAGCCGGTCATGTGGCGATCGTGATCACCTTCGACGAAAACGGCAAGGCCGAGCGCGACGACAGCGCACAGGGTTGCTGCGGCTACGATCCCAAGAGTCAGGCGAACTTTGGCGGCGGCCGCATTCCGACGATAGTGATCACGAACCACGGTGTGCGGGGTGTGCAGGACGCGACGCCATACAATCATTATTCCTTGCTGCGCACCACCGAGACGGCCTTCGGCATCGAGGAGCATCTGGCGAACGCCGGGAACACTCAGGCCGGGGTCGTCGACATGCAGCCGCTGTTCAAGGTTCCCTGATGCGCGCTTGGCCGCAGCGCGCGCGCAAGTCCGTGCGCATCGAAATCATCCCGATGATCGACGTGATGATGTTTCTCCTGGTCTTTTTCGTTCTGATCAGCATCAACGTCTTGCCGGCGCTCGGCCTGAAAGTGGCGTTGCCGCATTCCGCCTCGCCCACCAGAATCGAGGAACCGAAGCGCATCACGGTCACGATCTCGCAGGACGGAGCCATTTTCCTCGACGGCGAGCTGACCACGCTGCAGCAACTCCCCGATCAGTTGCGCGCCCTGAATGACAAGTCGAAAATCGCGGTGATCATTGCCGGGGACGAGCGGACGATGTTGCAACCCCTCGTGGACCTGATCGACGCGCTCAAGCGTGGAGGCGTTCCCGCCGCGTCGATTGTCACCAAACAGAAGTAAAGCGCTTGCGACAGATTTCGCCGGAGCTCATCACGCAGACGGCGGCGGTCGTGTTCACCGCGGCCATCTTATGGACTCTTTATGTCGAGCATGACAAGGCAGATTTGCGGCCGCCGGCGAATGACCCGGGGATTCGCATTTCGCTGCTGCAAGAAGAGCCGGCGCCTGAACCGCCGAAGGTCGAGCCGGAGCGGCCGAAGCCGCGCGAGACGCCGGTGAAGCGGGCGGCTGCCGCACCGGCCCCGACGCCGGATCTGCCGGCGCCGGCGGTGACCGATCCGCCCGCGGCGGACGCCCCGGTGGTCATGGCGGCCGAGCCGCCCGCGGCTGCGACGCCGGTGTCGCACGCCAGCATCGAGGCCGCGTATGCAGCCGCGCTGCGGCAGAACATCGACGCGCGCACCGCGGTGCCGGACACCGTCGCGTATCGACTGCTGCGGCCGAGCGGCTCCGCGCGCATTCGCTTCGTCCTGGATCGCATCGGCAGCCCCGGCGAAGTCGCCGTCGCGCGCACATCGGGTTCCGGTATTCTGGACGCTCAAGCTGTGAAGATCGTCTCAACGGGTCACTATCCACCGTTTCCCGACGACGCCTATCCCGGCGAGACGCGGCACGTTTTCATTGTCACCATCGAGTTTCGATCATGAATTTTCCCCTCTATCACGATCTTACCTTTGACGCGCTGTACGGCTGCATCGCCATCCTGCTATTTGTCACGATCGAACGCGGCTTGTATCTGACCTACCTGTCGTTGCGTGCCGGGAGCGTCGCCCGCCGACTCAACCAGAACCCGCAAGGTGCTGCGGGTTCGTTTACCGATATGAAGGCGCGTGATCCCATCAGTGCGGCCGTCATGCGCTACGTGGCTCGCCAGGCGCAGAACGGGGTATCGCGCGATCAGTTGGAGGATTATTCATCGGCGCTATTCATCGAGGTCGACAAGCGAGTCAGCGCACGGCTGTGGATTTTGGACACGATCATCACCGCTGCACCGCTGTTGGGGCTGCTGGGGACGATTCTAGGGATCATGGAAACCTTCACGGCACTGGCGCAAGGGGGCGTATCCGATCCCGGTCAGGTGAGCCGCGGCATCGGAATGGCGCTGATCGCAACCGCCATCGGCATCGCCACGGCGCTGCTCGGCTTGCTCGGCCATAACATTCTCGATCGCCGCGCTCACGTGCTGACCGAGGACTTCAAATCCTTCCTGCTGCGCCTGACGATGTCGTCGGCTATTTCATGACCGGCTGCGGCGCCACTACCAGCACGAAGAAACTGCCGGGCAGGATGGGCGGCTTCGGATGTGCGTCCAGCAGGGCGGCCTTCACCGGTCCAAAGGCCGCCGTCGGGAGGTACAGGCGGTGAGCCTGAGCATCCAGGGCGATGGTGCGCGCGCCTTTCGCGGTGCTCAGCGTCTGCGACACCGTAAAATGATCGGGATCGATTTCATGTACGACCGTCAATGTCCCCTCGCCGTTGGCACTGAAGGCGTTCTGCGATTCGGGATCGAATTCCGCGCCATCGACTCCCATGCCGATGGGCAGGGTTGCGATCGATTTTCCGCTCTGCGTATCCAGAATCGTCATTGCGGCGTTGGCGCACACCGAAAAACTGCGATGATGCAATGCGTCGAAGGCCAGTCCGCTCGGCCCATCGCAACCCGGCAGCGCCCAGTGCGCGGTGACCGTGAGTGCCTCGATATCCAGGGCGGCCAGTTCATTCCTGTCCTCGATGTTCACATACACATGGCCCAGGCCGTCGGTGCGCGCGAATTCCGGGCCGCCGCCGAGCTTGATCGTCGCCAGCACTTTGTTGCTGGCGGCATCGATCACCGTGGCGTTGTCGCTGTGTCCATTGAGGACCAGGACGCGCCGGGTATGCGGTTCGTACAGAATCGCATCGGGCTTCGAACCGACCGCGATGCTCGCAATCACCTCGCGTGTACGCAAATCGAATACCTTGACCAGATCGGCCTTTCCGGCACTGATGAAGCCTCGCCCCAGATCCGGCGCCAGCGCGATCCCGTGTACGCCGGGTGTATCGCCGATGTCGCCGACTGCTTTGCCGGTGGTCGTGTCGACGATCGCAACATGCGTCGCGCGCGACAAGTACAACAAATGCGCACCGGCGTCGACCGCGGGGTAGTCCCAGCCGCCGTCGCCGCCCAAGGGCCACTTATCGGCGACGAGATAAGGGGCAGAGCTCGCGCCGCCCGCGATTCCCGAGAGGCACAGCAAGGCCGCCGGCAGGGCGCTTGTTCTGAGCATGAGTTTTTTCTCCGAATGATTGAGGGTGACGCCGTGACATCGTGCGCCGCCCAAATTAAGATTTAGTTAAGCCGACGCAGTTCGTAGTGCACTCTCGCAAAGGAGCGAAGCGATGGAGCAAGCAATGAAGCTCTTGCTGATCGAGGATGACCGCATGATCGGCTGGGCCCTGCATCGCGGACTGACCGACGAGGGGTTTTCGGTCGACTGGCTCGATGACGGGGACGCCTCGGTCGTTGCCTGCTCCGAACGCCGCTACGATGCCGCGATCCTCGATTTGGGCCTTCCGAGCCGCGACGGCACGCAAGTGCTCGCAGAACTGCGGCGGTTGGGAAACACGCTGCCCATCGTCGTCGTGACCGCGCGCGAATCGATCGCCGATCGCATCAAGGGCTTGAATGCCGGCGCGGATGACTATGTCTGCAAGCCCTTCGATTTCGATGAGCTGGTCGCGCGCCTGCGCGCGATTTTGCGGCGGCGTGCCGCGCAGACGGAGACGATTCTCCGGCACCGCAATGTGACGCTCAATATGGCGACCCGCCAGGTCGCCCATCAGGGGCAACTGCTCAATGTCTCGGCGAAGGAGTTCGCGCTGCTGGAAATTCTGCTGCAGCGTCCGGGCATCGTGTTCACCCGCACGCAGATCCACGACAAGCTCTATGGCTGGGACCAGGAGGTGGAAAGCAATACCGTGGAGGTCTACATCCATTCCTTGCGGCGCAAATTGGGACATGAGTTCATCGAGAACGTTCGCAGCGTCGGCTACAGGATTCCCCCGTCGTGAGGTCAATTCGCTTCCGCTTGCTGTTCGGTCTGCTGGGAAGCATGCTGGTCGTACAGCTGCTGATTTTTCTGTTGATTTTCGCCCGCATCGAGGACGAGATCGACGACCTGTTCGACGGCGAATTGGAACGCAGCGCCATTGCGCTCTCGACGGGCACCGCGCTGCTGCCGATTTTGCCGCCCCACCGCAATGTCGAGAATCCGCAGGAGGGCATGGTCATTTCGATCTGGGCCGACTCGCAAGCCCGTCCCCCGGTGCAATCGGCCAAGTTGGAGGGACTTTCGCGTTCCACGCCTCCCGGCTTCTCGAAGATCGTGATCGGAAATCGGCAATGGCGCTTGTTCGGCGCGCGCTCCGGCGACCGATTTGTCGTCGCGGCACAGCCCGCCGACGTGCGCAATGTCGCGGCGCGCCAGATCACGCTGCGAATCCTCCTGCCGTCGCTGGCCGTCGTGCCCGTCACCGGTCTGATGATACTGCTTGCGGTTTCCTTCGGCCTGCGTCCGCTGATGCGGGTGACCTCGGACTTGCGCTCCCGATCGCATCGCGATTTATCGCCCATCGCCACGGATCGATTACCGCCCGACATCGCGCCGGTGGCGTACGCGCTCAACGAATTGATGCTGCGGTTGGGCAACATCATCGCGGCCCAGCGCAACTTCATTGCCGACGCGGCTCATGAGCTGCTGACGCCGCTCACTGCGCTGCGGCTGCAGGCACAGATGCTGGCGCGGGCGGAGTCGGCGAGTCGGCAGCGCGAGGCGCTATCCGAGTTGCAGGGCGGAGTCTCGCGTACGCTGCAGCTGGCGCGCCAGTTGCTGACCTTGGCGCGGCACGGCGCGGATGCCGCGGATCACACGGCGACCGCGGTCGACCTGGAAGGAATCGTGCGAAATGTGGTGGAAGTTCACCGGCCCATGGCGCAGGCCAAATCAATTCGTACGGAGCTAGTGACGCAACGCCCGTGCATGATCGTCGGCTGCGAGGAGGCCTTGAACACGATGGTGTCGAGCGTGATCGAAAACGCCATCAAGTACGCGGACACCGACGGCGTCGTGCGCGTCCGTCTGCAGGCGGCACCCGAGGGAATTTCGCTGGAAATAGAAGACTCGGGACCCGGTATTCCTCCCAACGAACGCGAACGCGTCTT
>Ga0209624_10001684_pt1 | contig 17092 bp, 14 predicted proteins | sample JacPinW_OM2H0_O1_FD_188565 | JGI IMG/M metagenome (GOLD analysis project Ga0209624, IMG submission 188565) | Forest soil microbial communities from Algoma, Ontario, Canada - Jack Pine, Ontario site 1_JW_OM2H0_O1 (SPAdes) (version 2) | ecosystem: Environmental > Terrestrial > Soil > Boreal...
CGGCGCGCGCCCGCCACTTCAGCGCGTCATACAAGCAGCACTGACCTGGCCAGACCTACTGGACGCACGTAGCGCCGACGCGATCGCCGTGCTCAGCGCGCAGCAGGTAGAGATGGTCCGCCGTAGCTACCGCAAGCCGGCGCGGATCGTGCCGGTCGGTCCGCCGGATCACTTCTTCGACCCACCGGAGCGGGCCGCCGCCCGCGCGAGGCTCGGCATCGCCGATGACGTGTTCCTGGTCGTTGGCATGGGCACGCTGGTCGCGCACCGGCGATTCGAGGATCTGATCGACGCCACGTCGCTGCTGAGCGACGACCCCTCGATCCACACACTGCTCGCGGGGTCCGACCACGAAGACCCGGCCTGCGCAGATCGCCTTGCCGCACAGATAGTCGACCGCGGCCTCAGCGACCGGGTGACGCTGCCTCGTCGCTCGCTCTCTGATGCTGAGCTGAAGGACACGTATGCGGCCGCCGACGTGTTTGTGATCCTCAGCCAGCGCTACGCCTGGGGCCTGGCACCGCTCGAGGCGATCGCCTCGGGGACGCCCGTGATCCTGACGCCAGGCGCCGGCGTATATGACGTTCTCGCCGGCCGTCCCGGCGTGCAGGTGATCGCCCCGCAAGATCCGCCGGCGACGGCGGATGCGATTCGGCGCTGGCGCTCGGGTGAGGGGCGGCAAGGGCTCGACGCGACACGCACATGGCTGCGGGAGGAATACGCACTCGACTCCTACGTAGCGCGCATGGAGCAGATCTATGCGGAGGTCCTTGGCTGAGCGGTGGCCGACTCGCTGAGGCCGATCGTCAAGCTCTCTATCTGCTCAAGCGTCACCGCCCGCATGTCCGCGCCATCGCGCAGCTGCACATACCACTCGACGGTCGCCCGCAGGGCGCCATCGAGGTCCAGGAGTGGGGTCCAGCCGAGATGCTCTCGAGCACGTGAGGAGTCGAGCTGCAGGTAGCGCGCCTCGTGCGGATGCGGGCCGTGGTCGGTCACGGCGTGGAAGCGACCGGGCCACAGCTCGCTCACCCGCTGCACGATCCAGCCGACCTCACGCGCGTCCTGCGCGGCGGGCCCGAAGTTCCAGCCGCGGGCGTACTGCGATGAGTGCCACAGCGCCTGAGCGAGCACCAGGTAGCCGCTCAGCGGGTTGAGCACGTGCTGCCACGGGCGGGTCGAGCTTGGATTGCGCACCCTCACCCGCTCCCCCGCGAGCGCCGCGCGCATGATGTCCGGCAGCAGCCGGTCCTGTGCCCAGTCGCCGCCGCCGATGACGTTGCCCGCGCGCGCTGATGCCACATGCGTGTCGTTCCGATCGGAGAAGAACGAGCGGCGAAACGCATCAGTGACGAGCTCAGAGCAGCCCTTGGAGCTCGAGTACGGGTCGTGTCCGCCCATCGGCTCATCCTCGCTGTAGCCCCGCTCCTGCTCCTGGTTCTCGTAGCACTTATCCGAGGTGACGTTCACGACCACGCGGACCAGCTCGCCATGCAGACGCACAGCGTCGAACATGTTGACCGTGCCCATCACGTTGGTTGCATATGTCTCGCTGGGTTCTGCAAACGAGCGGCGGACGAGCGATTGTGCAGCCATGTGAATCACGATCTCGGGTTGCGCCTGCTCGAGCGCGCCGGCAAGCGCGTGGTGGTCGCGCACGTCGCCCATCAAGCTGTGCATGCCCTCGCCCACCCGCGCCAGCTCATAAAGGGACGGCTGCGTGGGCGCATCCAGTGCAAAGCCCGTCACGTTGGCGCCAAGCGACTGCAGCCACAACGCCAGCCAGGAACCCTTGAAGCCCGTGTGGCCGGTGAGCAGCACGCGGCGATCGCGCCAGAAGCTCGCGTCGAGCATCCGTTACCGCACCGTCGGCTTGGAGCTGCCAAGCACCTGTCCGCCTACACCGAGCGCCTGCACGACGAACTCGGGATCTGTGGTGCTTACCGGGATAGCCGTCTCAAAACCTGTGGCGGGGGCGTTTGCGATGGCGGTCAGTTCGGTCGCGCTGGGCCCGCCAAGCACGCGCCATTCGCTGACGTCGGTGGCGCCGTTCCAGCTTGCATACACGGTGGCCGTTTCCCCGCTGCTGGCTGTAACTGCGGCTGCGGGGGGTTCGGCGGGCTGCGCGTTCCAGGGAAAGCGATACGCGCGATAGGACTGCCCTGGGGCGGGAAAGTTCGCTTCGAACAGGATCTGCCCGGCTGGGTTGAATTCGGTTATGTACGGCACTTCGCCCCAACCCACTAGCGAGTTGCCATTGGCGAGCACCTGGTCGTTGCCTTGGCTGCCGGTGAGCAGCGGCGGCGTGCGCACGTAGCGGCCGACCAGTTCCGCGGTGTGGTGCGCCCAGTTGATGCGCTCGCGGATCGCGCGTGACTGGGAGTGCTCTTTGGGGGTGGCGCCGTCGTCGAAGATCGTGAGCGTGTGGTCGGGCTGCCAGCGCGCGTCGTGCTGCCAGGCAAAGCCGGTGCCGGCGCCCATCTTGAAGCTGGGGTGCCTGCCGCCCAAGCGCCACATCACAGCGCCACTGATGTGGTTGATCTCATACGCGGCCCACGTGTTGCGTGAGGAGATGATGAAGTTGCCGTCGCCCCAGGGATCGACAGACACGGAGTTCATGTGGAAGAAGTCCCACGGCTGGCCTGGGTCGTAAGCGGAGGGCGAGGAGTAGGAGTCGTTTAGTTCCACGTGGCCGTAGGCGTGCCACTCGAACATCACGAGGCCGGTCTTGACGTCCACCTCTTGCAGGATCGCGTCCTGCAGGATCCCGTGGCTGGAGCCGCCCATGGACGACAGGTTTGCGTCGACCAGCGTGTAGGCGGTGATGAACGCTGCCCCCTGGGGGGTGAGCTGCAGTTCGTGCAGGTCCGCCTGGTAGCCGTTGCCTGCCGACACGGTGGCGATCGGCGTATAAGAGGTGCTGTAGATCTCATCGCGGCCGAAGCCCACACCGAGGTGCTGTGGGACCTCGCCCTCCCACCACGTCAACACCGGCTGCCCGTGGTAGCTCTGGACCTGCAAATCGGCGTCGATGTTGCCGGCGGGCGCTTGGTGAAACCAGATCAGCTGGCCCTGGCTGCCAGCGATCATGGCACCTGACTGGCCGTAGCCGTGTGTGGGCGTGAAGAGGAGATCGCCAGGCGTTGCTTGGGGTGAGTTCGTTCGGACGAACAGGCTTGGCGGCTTCAGCTTGGGCTGGGAGACGAAGCTCTGAACGAGGCCCGCCTTGCTCAATTCTGTGCGCTTGCCAACGGTGATGCGGTAGTCGGGCAGGCTAGCGACCGTAAACGTTGTGCTCACCCGCTGGGCGTGGTGGGCGGGTCCGACGACGGCGCTTGCAGTCACCCGCTCGCCTTGCGTGAACGGGTGCGATGGCAGGAAGCTCGCTCCGGGGCTGCTGGCGTAGGCCTCGAGCTTGCCGCTATGTCCGCCACTATGCGATCCGACTACTGAGACGTGCGAGATCTCACCGGCGGGGATGCCGAGAAAGCTGATCTGCGTTTGCGGCGAGGCATCGGGCGTGCCGTTCAGCGGCGAGAGGGCCACTGCCACGCTCGCCTCGGCGGGGGCCGCGCACAGCGCGGCGGCCAGCACGAGCGCAACCCACAGCCCGAGCCCAATCACCGTTGCCCTCATCCCCTCCGCCCTTTCAATGTGGAGCGCTTGACACGGCGTGTAACACGCTCGTGAAGACTATGTAGCCGTGTACTCCTACCTAATCACGTAAGAATTCCATCAGCGACAAGAGACGCCCGTAGGCCGTAGTCAGGGCGCCGCGGGAACGACCATATAACCGCATGCAACTGCTGCGTCTGCCAGGTCGTGATCCCACGTGACCGTGACGAGTCCTGTGTCTTCGAGGCTGATCACCGAGGCCAAATGAACTGCGTCGTATCCGCGCAGGCCGTGAAGCTCCGCGAGCTCGCCGGCGGATCGCGCCAAGGCGCCGTCGATGCCAATCACACGAAGCTCCCCGTACAAGTCGTCGATCGCACGCACCGCGCGGCGTAGCGTGCGTGTCTGGATCCGACCCATCCGGCACGCCAGTGCTGCCGCAGCGCGTGCCTCGGGGTATACCAACTGACTGGATGCCACAAGGTCGGCACGGTCCCAGAGCTCCTTGGCGAGGTCTGACCCCTGCTCAGCGAAGATGAGCTTGATCAGTGCGGACTTATCGAAGTAGACAATCAGCGACGCTGCTCGGCGACAAGGTCGGATACTGGCCCAAGCGATCGAAGTTGTTGGCGCCCTGTGCTGGGCTGCTTGGGTTTGGTCGGCTCGCGCACGAGCCCGCGTGCGCGCAGATCGGCGAGCAGGCCTCCTTCGTTCACAGACGAAAGCCGGGCGACTCTCCTGCCACGCATCGTGACAACCACCTCGCCACCTTGAGCGGCATGGTGGACGTATCGACTCAGCTGATCGTGCAACTCACGCACACCAACTTCATGCTTCGGCGACGAGCTATGTAGCGTCATTTGTATGAAGATAGACGCTACCTGGTGGGGATGCAAGCGCCGTCTCGATCCGCGTGCGTCAACGCTCGGACACCCCCACCACATGGGATGAGCCTGTGGCAAACGGGTAGTCGGCCTCCGTTTCGCAAAGCACGCGGAATTGGTAGCGCGCGGGCCCAGGGAACTTGAAGCGATAGCTCGCGCGATAGCGCCCGTGCGAGCTCGTGCGGATGACGTCGAACTCGAGCCACGCACCGCCGGGCGAGCGCGCCTCCAATACCAGAAGCTTGCCGCCGCTGGGGATCGGCCCACCAAGCAAACGACCGGAGAAGTACACGCTGCGCCCGACACTCGCGGTGCGCGGCAGGACGCGCAACGTCACCCCCGCACGCACGCTTAGCGTCAACGTCTTGGTCGCGACCGGGGGCATGCCAGCCCTGCTGCTGTACATGACACGCAGCGTGCGCGAGGACAAACCGGCAGGCAACTCCATGCTGAAGCGACCATCGGCGCCGGTCGTCGGGCCGAGCATTGCCGCGGCGCTCGCCCCCGCGTACGCCGGCGTCGCCAGCACGTCGATGTGTGCGCCTTTGATCGGCACGCCACCCACGCCGGTCAGCCGGCCCACGATTGCCTGCGGATGCCCATAGCTGCTCGTCAGGCGCTTGCCCTTAGCGCCCTTCCAGCTCACCGTCAGCGTCGCCTGGGTAGACGCGTTGGTCCCGTTCGGCCCACCCACAGCAACCGACTGGCCGCCTTGTCCACCTGGCGGCTGGGCATTCTCGATCGTGATGTTCCTGTCGAGCACGGTCGCCGCGTTGCCTGCCGCGTCGATCACGCTGACCACCAGATGGTGCGCACCGTTGGCCATTGTGGTGGTGTCCAGCCCAACGTCTGCGCTCACCGACGCTGGGCACGGCTGCAGATAAAGGAACGCAGGCAGGCCGTCCGTCGTCTGGCCCACGTTCCTACAGCGACCTCCGTCTTCGTCCACCACAGTCCTCTGCACCACCTGACCATCCACGCTGAACACGGCCTCATACACGCCCGAGCCAGGATCGCTCGCACTGAACGCCACATCGCTCGTGCCGCCCACCGTCGCCGCGCTGGCCAGTTCGCCGCTCACGTTCGAAGCCGTAGGACCTTCGTCCTGTTCGAGGATCAGGTCCGCCGCGTACAGGTAGATGACAGCTGCGTAGCCGTTCGGGTCGCCGCTGTCTGTCGGGCAGTTGTATGGCGGGATGCCGCCGCACTCGGCATTTGCATACAGATGCGATCCAAGGTTGGTGCTTGGCACCACCAGACGATTCGTCGGGGAGAATGGTTCACCGATAGCTCCAATGCCGGTCGGGCATTTCGCATCACCGATACACATCCCGAACGCGTTTTCCGGGCCATCGACGTTATTTGGACCGGCGAGCCAGAGCTCATAGAAGCCGTTGACTTCCACGCCACCGTCCGCGTCACCCGCACGCCAAAGCGTTGCGCCCGCCAGCGACTCGCCCGTAGGCGCACCAAATGTCCACGTCGCTGAACCCACACCTGCGGAGCGTTCAACGCCGGCCCGCAGCGCCGCCATCAACGATCCTCGTGGCTGGGCGCATGTGTCGAGCGCGTACGTTCCAGGGCCAGCAGTAGCCCCGCTCCACCCATCCACAGGGGCGACTTCGCCTGAGGGGGTGCGGCAGGAATACACGTGGTATTGGCCCGCAACAGCACTGCCCGGCGCCAGTGCCGCAATCGGCACCAGCGCGTCCACCGGCGCCACAAAGCTCGACGGCGTCAGCGCACCCGCCGTCCCAACCGCCAGTGCAACGAACGCGGCGAGCACCAACCCTCGCTCCATGCGCCGCCACTTCGACATCCTTGTCAATACAGACACCATCACAACCTCATGTCGCTGTACGGCCTACCTTGGCCCCCCGCGAATTGTTCCACGGGCGCGTCAGACAGACAAGGTGACCGGCAGTCGCGCCAAACCGTAGATGCCGGTGATGCTCTCCAGGTCCGGCTCGCCGTCCAGTTGCAGGCCGCGCACGCGCGTGGCGAGGAACGACAGCGCCTCGCCCAGCTCCGCCCGTGCGAGGTTCGCGCCTACGCAGAAGTGCACGCCTGCGCCAAACGTCAGCTCGCGAGCGCGTCCGCGCGATGCGGCGATGTCGAAGCGATCGGGCCCGCCCGCGCCTCGCTCGTCCTCGCCGAGGTCACGGTTGGCCGTGAACGCGCACACCATCACGATCGTTCCCTCGGGGAAGATCACATCGCGAAACACGATCTCCTCGGTGGTGATGCGAGCAGTGAACGGCGTGATCGGCTCATAGCGCAGCGCCTCATCCACAGCCGCTTGCGCCAGCGTGGGGTCCTCCACCAACAGCGCCCACTGCTCGGGGTGTTCTGCCAGCAGCCTCACGGCGTGGGACAGTTGGCTCTGGGTCGTGTCGACCGCGCCGGCCAACACGTTGAACACCAGGTTGATGCACTCCACGTCAGAGAGTCGCTCCGGCTTGTGCTCAGGGTCGGCTGCGGCGATCAGCGTCGAGATCAGATCATCGCCCGGGTTCTCCCTGCATTTCGCCAGCAGCCCTTCTGCGTACTCGTAGAACTCCTCCACTGCCTGCTCGATCTGCTCGCGCTCGCTAGCCATGCTGGCCGCGTCGAACTGCCGCTGAATCCAGTTCGACCAGTGGTGCAGTTTGGGCGCGTCCGCCAGTGGTGCTCCCATCACGGTGGCAATCGTCAACGACGGGTACGGCTTGGCGAACGCCTCCACGAACTCGCAGCTCACAGTCGCAGACGATCGCGAGGCCGCCGTTGCATCCTCCAACAATTCCTCCAGGAAGCCCCGCATCGCCGGGCGGTAGCGCTCTACCGCCCGGGGTGACAGCGCCGGGTTGACCAGGCTACGCAAACGCGAGTGGTCGGGGCCGTTCACGTGCAGGATGTTTCGTCGCATCTGCTCGTACAGCGGCCCCTCGCTCACTCCGAAGATCTCAGCGATCTTCATCCCCGGGAACGTCGCTGCTCGCGTGCGCAAGAAGAACTCCCCCGCCTCGCGATCCAACACCATGTAGCCGAACGGCCCCTGCGCTAGCCAGCCCTCGCCGCGCAACTCGTCCATCGCCGCGTGGAAGCGTTCCCCGCGCATCGACGGATCCGTGTAATCAAACGCGGGGAGCTCCAGCTCGCTGACGAGCGCCATTAGCGTGGGCGCGCGGGGGCGACGGACTCGACCGGATCTATTTTTTCTTCGGGCTCACCGCCTGCTTGAGAGCCGCCCCCGCGGAGAACTTCGGCGCCTTCGACGCTTTGATTTTGACGCGCTCACCCGTGCGTGGGTTGACGCCCTGACGGGCAGCGCGTTTGACCACGGAGAACTTGCCAAAGCCCGTGATGCTCACCTCGTCGCCTTTTTTCAGGGTCTTCGTGACCGTGTCCAGCAGCGAGTCAACAGCGCGAGCCGAGTCTGCTTTCGTCAGACCACTATCCGCGGCGATCGCCTCAATCAGTTGCGACTTGTTCATTGGCATTCCTTTCAGTAGATCTGCCAGGAGTTACGCCCGGCTAAGTACCCAGCGAGCGCGCAGGGTACCGCGCCAGCTTCTTACCTGGGTTGAGAAGGCCCTTCGGGTCAAATACACGTTTGATCTGTTCGTGCATGTCAAGCGCTTTCTCGTCCCATTGCAAGGCCAGCCGCCCACGCTTGAGCAACCCTACGCCATGCTCCCCCGCAACCGATCCCCCCAGCTCCACCACCAGCTCGAACAGCTGCTCACCCACGGCCTGCGCCGCGTCCAACTCGACCTCCTGAGAGGGGTCCACGAGCACCGTCGCGTGCACGTTGCCCTCGCCCCCATGCCCCCACGCACATGAGTGCATGCCGTGGGAGTGAGCGATCCGCTCGAAACGCTCGAGGCCCTCTGCCAGGCGCTCCAGCGGGAACACCACGTCCTCGCTGACCTTGCCCCCACGCGCCGCGGTTACCGCCGGGTTCGTGCCGTCTCGCCAGCGCCACAGTTCCTTAACGTCCTGCGTCTGTTCGATCGCCATAGCCTGCTCCTGCAGCAACTCGACCAGCACATGCTGCTGCGCGTGCGCCTCCTCGCACGAACCGTCGACCTCGCAGATCACCGCAAAGCCCGCCCCCGCCGGCACCTCCCCCGGGTATGCCCCCGCGCTGATGCGCAGTGTCTCGCCATCCATGAAGTCGAGTACCGACGGGCGCATTCCGGCCGCCAGCACGGTGCGCATCGCCACGCAGCCCTGCTCGCGGGTGGAGAAGAACACCACCGATGCGATTGCAGCCTCCGGTGCCGGCAGCAGCCGCAGCCGCACCGCGGTAATCACACCCAGTGTGCCCTCCGAGCCAACCATGAGGCTCTTCAGGTCATACCCAGCCACGTCCTTGGCCGCCCAGCTACCCAGCTGCACCAGCTCCCCCGGGGCCAGCACCACCTCCACGCCAGCCACCCAAGTCCCTGTAACGCCGTACTTCAACGCATGTGGACCACCCGCGTTAGTGGCCACATTGCCACCGATCTGCGACTGCTCGCCCGCCCCCGGGTCGGGGGCGAACATCAACCCGTTCTCCCGCGCCAAGCGCTGCACGTCGTGCGTGCTCACGCCCGCCTCCGCCAGCATCCGCCACAACTCCGGCTCGAGCTCGCGCACTCGCCGCAGGCGCTCCAGCGACAGCACCACACCGCCCTGCACCGCCACCGCACCGCCCAGCACGCCAGTGCCACCGCCACGCGGAACGATCCCCACGTCGTGCTCATAGCACCACGCCACGACCGCGGCGACCTCCTCCGCGGTGCCCGGCAACGCCACCGCATCCGCGCGGCCTTCAACGCCCCTGTGGTTGGAGCTGTCAGCGTTGTACGGGGACTGCCTCGGCGGCGCGTCCACGACGTGCTCGGAGCCGATCAGACGGCTGAGCTCTTTGTGCATCGTTGCGTTCATCAAAGCCAGTGGTGCACTCGTCGGCGTCGTGCTTCGCTCCGCCGTTACCAGAGCGCCACTGCACTGTACGCCGCAAAAGCCGGGTCGCGGGTGACGATCGGGATGCGCTCGCTCAGCGCCTGCGCGGGCAGCAACCGCTCAAACGGGTTCCGACACGATGCAGAGTGCCTTGGCGATGTCCTCGGGCCACTCGTCGAAGTCGTCGGGCACATGCACACGTCCGCGCATACTTCCGGGCTTGCGCTTGACGGTTGCGCCATTGCGCGTAAGCGCCACCAGACGAGCCACCGGCTGGGATCCCCTGCAAAGCACCACGTCCTCGCCTTCCTCCGCCTGGCGAACCAGCTTCGACAGCTGCGTCTTGGCCTCGTCAATGCTGTACATGGAGGACACAAGCCGAGGTTAGCCAAGTTGCTCAACTTGGTCAAACGTGCGCGCCCACCGGCTCGGAACACGTCCGCTCTACCCCTCGCCGGCCGCCGCCCACGCCAGCCGCGCCGCCTGCGAGCGGTCGCCAACCTCTAGCGCTCTGTAGCAGTGCTCCAAGTGCTTTTACGCCGTGCGCACAGCTATGCCTAGCGCACTCGCCGCGTCCTCGTCTGAGTGCCCCATCGCCACCAGACGCAGCACTTGCGACTGGCGCTTGGTCAAACGAGCCCCTGCAGGTCCGCCACCACGATCTGCCTACCCGCGCCCCGCGCAAGCGCCGTGTACGCGAGCGCGTTGCGATACGCCTGGATCAGATACGGGCGCGCCAGGTTCAAGAGGTCGCGCTCGCTTGCCGTGAAGTCGCGCTTGCCGCGGCTTCGCGCGATGCCCAACACCCGTTGCGCCGAGGAGGGCAGCGTGAACGCAATCTGATACTCCACGGCCGGGATCGCCACAACGAAGGTCTCGTAACGGTCGCTCCCGGCGCCGTTCTAAAGCTGCAGGAGGCATCCGCATTCGTCAACAGCGGCACGTTCTCGCCTGAGATCGCCAGCGCCACCAGCTTCGGCGCCGTGCGGCTGTTCAGCCCCTGCTGCAACGGACCCGGCCTGTTCACCAGCGGCGGCACGCTCGCGCCAGTCCTCGTCGGCGGGTTCACCCCTGCCACAGGGCAGGAGTTCGACGTCTTCGCGCTCGACGGTGGCAAGTTCGAAGGCACGTTCGCCGGCCTCGCCAACGGCTTCACCGCCGACTACTCACACGAGTCCTCCGAAACCGCGTTCGTTGGCGTCGTCTATGGCACAGGAACGGGGAGCGGCGGCGCGGGTGGCAGCACGGGTCCCGGCACCAGCGCAAAAGCTCCCGGGGTCGTGCACCTGACGTCGGTTTCCGCCAAGCACGGCAAGATCACCGCCGTCACCTCCAGCGCCGGGAAGAAGAAGCCCAAGACCAAGACCGTCGTCATCGCCACCGCCAGCGCTTCGCTCGCCGCCGGCGCCAGCGAGACACTCACGCTCAAGCTCAACGCCGCCGGGCGCGCGCTGCTCGCCCATTACGGAAAACTCAATGCCCTCGTCACGGTCAGCGCCGGCGGCAAGACCATCCAGAAGCTCACCGTGCACGTGCTCCAGGCGCCCAAGCCGAAGAAGAGATAGCGCTCGCCCACTGAGCCGCGGCGGGTACCATTGGGCCCGTAATGGCAATAAGCACCGGGCCCGGCACCGACAGCTTCCGCACGCTCTCAGGCGAGCCCGTGCGCGAGCTCTACACCCCCGCCGACGTGGCCCCCGGGGCTGGCTCAGGCGACCCCGGCGATCCCATCGGCCTGCCCGGCGAGTACCCATTCACGCGTGGCATCCATCCCACGATGTATCGCGGTCGGCTATGGACTATGCGTCAGTTCGCCGGCTTTGGCACCAGCGAGGAGACCAACGAGCGCTTCCACTACCTGCTCGAGCATGGCCAAACGGGCCTGTCCACCGCCTTTGACATGCCCTCGCTGATGGGCCACGACTCCGACCACCCGCGGTCACTCGGCGAGGTAGGGAGAGAGGGAGTAGCCGTGGACACACTCGACGACATGCAGACCCTGTTCTCGGGTATCGACCTCGGGAAGGTGTCGGTGTCGATGACCATCAACGCCCCCGCCGCGATCATGCTCGCCTTCTACGTCGCTGCCGCCGAGTCTGGGCAGACGCCAGGCGGCAAGGCCACCGGCGTCGAGGGTGGCGTAGGGGAATCGGTACCTCGCGAGCGCCTGTCCGGGACGATCCAGGCAGACATCCTCAAGGAGTACATCGCCCAGAAGGAGTGGTGCTTCCCGATCGACCCCGCGATGCGCCTGTGCGGAGACATGATCGAGTGGTGCACCCAGCGCATGCCTCGCTGGCACCCGATCTCGATCTCCGGCTACCACATCCGTGAGGCCGGCTCCACCGCCCAGCAGGAGCTCGCGTTTACGCTCAAGGACGGCCTGACGTATGTCGAGCAGGCAGTCGAACGCGGCCTCGACGTCGACGACTTCGCACCACGGCTGTCGTTCTTCTTCAACGCCCAGATCGACTTCTTCGAGGAGATCGCCAAGTACCGCGCCGCCCGGCGCATCTGGGCGCGCGAGCTACGCGAGACCTTCGGCGCCAAGAACCCCCGCTCGTGGCAGATGCGCTTCCATACCCAGACGGCCGGCGTCAGCCTCACCGCCCAGCAGCCGCTCAACAACATCGTGCGCACCACCATCGAGGCGCTCGCCGGCGTGCTCGGCGGCACCCAATCGCTGCACACCAACTCCTACGACGAGGCGCTCGCGCTGCCCACCGAGGAGGCGGTCACGATCGCCCTGCGCACCCAGCAGATGATCGCCCATGAGACGGGCGTCACCAACACCGTCGACCCGCTCGGCGGCTCCTACTTCGTCGAGGCGCTCACCGACGAGATGGAGCAACGCGCCTACGAGTACTTCAACAAGATCGACGAGCTCGGTGGCATGGTCGAGGCGGTGAAGCTCAACTACCCGCAGCGGGAGATCGCCGACGCGTCGTTCGCCCTGCAGCAAGAGATCGACGGCGCCGAACGCGTCGTCGTCGGGGTCAATCGCTACGTCGCCAACGACGAGGTACCAATCCCCACGCTACGGGTCGACCCCGCGCTCGAGCGCAAGCAGGTTGGCCGCCTCGCGGCCGCGCGAGCCAAGCGCGACGGCGCGGCCGTCGAGCGCGCGCTGGCAGCGCTACGCGAGGACGCCGCGCACGAGGACCGCAACCTGATGGAGCCGCTGCTGGTATGTGCCCGCGCGCACGCCAGCGAGGGCGAGATCATCGAGTCGCTGCAGCAGGTGTTCGGGGATTACGCAGAGACGCCGGTGTTCTGAATTTCGCTAGGTAATAGATTGGCATAATCGGTCTGTTTGTTAATCCATAGCTATAGAGATAGGCTGTCGATGCTAACCTATAGCTATGCAACCATCGGAGAGATCAGCACAAGCCCGACGTGAGCTTGACCGAAAGTTCAGTGCCACCAAGCTAGAGCCCATAGCCGCACGACCGCGCTCGGGCTGGATACGCGCCATCCGAGGAGCGCTCGGGATGAGCCAAGCCGTGCTCGCCGAACGGCTGGGGGTATCGGGGGCCGCAGTAAACCAACTGGAGCACGCCGAGCTTCGCGGTGGTGTCACCATCGGCAAGCTGTCAGAGGTAGCCAGCGCCCTGGACTGCACACTCGTCTACGCACTCGTGCCGAACTCCACGCTCGAGCAGACAGTCATGACCCAGGCCAGGGCAGTGGCAGCGCAGCCGCTTGGCTATGCAGCCCGAACCATGGCGCTGGAGGCACAGGACATCGAGGATGACCGCCGCGGCGAGGCTATCGAGCGACACGCGCAACAGCTTGTGGCCAGCGGCAGCCACTGGCGAGCCAGGCGCAGTCGATCACCACGAGAGAAGTGACCTCCGTCCCGCCTGCCAAGCCACCACACCCGACGTTCAATGTGCGAAGCATCGGCCCGGAGCCGGCAGGTGCCACACCACTCGAGCAAGAGGATCTGGAGTGCCTCATCCCGGATCGGGGTTGAGATCCACCTGATCACAACGCAGTCGCAACTACTGTTCGATGACGCGAAGCTGTGGCACGCTCAAAGCGTCTTCGAGCCCGACGCGTTGGCGGCGAAGATCCACAGTCGTCTGGCCAGTATCCACCCCTTCCCCAACGGGAACGGTCGCTGCACTCGCATGATGGCCGACCTGTACCTCGTCTCAATCAGCACTGAGCCGTTCACGTGGGGCAAGACAGATCTCGGCCTTGACGGCTCAGGCAGAGCAACTTATATGGCAGCCCTGATCAAGGCTGTCGACACGGGAGATCACGCGGACCTGATTCGGTTTGCGCGAGGTGATGGCGTCAGCTAAGAGGCCGCGGCCTCGTCCGGCTTCAACCGCTTGCGTCCCTTGTGGTCGGCGCGCCCGGTGCCGATGCACTCGCGGCACACGATCCACTTGCCCTCCGGCTCGGCCTCATACCAAGTCCAACCCGCGCCGCTGCACGCAGAGCAGCGCTCCTTCTCGGGTATATGCCGGTCACTCTGTGTCATCCGTCGCTAAGCGTATCGAGCCTGAGCCTGGCGGCCTCGCGAGCGAGTCGCTGATCGAAGGTCAGACCACTGGATTTCGGGAGACGCTCTGCGCCATCTGCCCCTCCAGGAGGTAGCCTGGATATGTTCGCGAAGCGTTTCGCTCGGCATTTACGAGCTCTTCGCAACTTCTTAGCGCGCGCGGGTGTCCACGACCTAGGATCATCGCGCGCCCAAAGCTGTGCAAAGCCCTGCAAACTGACGTAAAGCTGCGCAAACCGCCAAAGGATTAGCCCGCCCTCCGATGAACCACTTCAATCACAATGCGGCTACGTAAAAGCCTGCTCTGGGGCTCAGCGCTGGTGGTTATCGCCAGTGCCGCCGCGCTGGTGTTCGCCTCGCGGCGGATCGCAGCCGAGCAGTCGGCCTACACCGCGCCGAGTGCCGGGCGCTGCACGCCCACAGCGCTCAACCGCTCCGCGATTCTCCCGGGAACGACGCTCGCGGTGTCGCCGCTGCCGGACTCCTATGTCGCCTCCCCGGCCACGCAGATCAGCCTGCTGGGCGCGCCAATCGGCGCGATCAGCGACATACGCGTGCTCGGCTCTGAGAGCGGTCCACACGCGGGGAGCCTGCGGGCCTACTCACAGGGGGACGGCGCGAGCTTCGTGCCCCGCAAGCCGTTCCTGTCGGGCGAGACGGTGACGGTGCGCGGCAAGGTGCAGGTGGGATCGAGGACGCAGTCGTTTGCCTTCAGGTTCGTGATCGCCCACGAGGATGTCTCACTGGCCGGTGCGGCCTCTTCGAGCAGCGCAATCAAGGACCCTGACGAGTGGCAGCACTTCCACTCGGCCCCTGAACTAAAGGCCCCAGACGTCATCGAGACGTCCCACGCATCGGGGACCAGCACGGGGGATCTGTTCACCGCGCCATACAACGGGCCCGGCCCGAACGGGCTCATGATCTTCGAAGAAGACGGCAACCTCGTGTGGTTCCACCCGCTAGCACCGCAAAAATTCGCAACCAACCTGCAGGTGCAAGCGGACGGAGGCCAGCAGGTGTTGACGTGGTGGCAGGGCTACATCCCGCCGCAGGGCTTCGGCGAGGGCGAAGAGATCATCGACAACACCTCCTACCAGCAGATCGGGCGCGTTCGCGCGGGCAACGGCATGCTCGCGGATCTACACGAATTCCGCATCACGCCCCAGGGCACAGGGCTGCTGACGGTGTTCAACCCGATCCAGTGCAACCTTTCCGCTTTGGGCGGGCCGAGCGGCGCCGCGGTGACCGACAGCATCTTCCAGGAAATCGACCTGGGGACGGGCCTCGTGCGCAAGGAATGGGCGAGCCTCAACCACGTCGCGTTGAGCGACTCTTACAGCACCGCTACAGGATCGAGCATGGCCTGGCCCTACGACTACTTCCACATGAACTCGATCGACCCGCTGGCGAACGGCAGAACGCTGATCTCTGCGCGCAACACCTCGACGCTGTACGAACTGAACACGGCCACCGGCCAGGTGCTCACGCACATCGGCGGCAGGCACTCGAGCTTCAAACTCGCCTCCGGCGCCGACACGGCCTACCAGCACGACGCGACGATGCTGCCCAGCGGTGTGATCAGCGTGTTCGACAACGGCGGCGTGCCGAAGGTCCACCCGCAGTCGCGCGCGTTGATCCTGTCGGTCAACGCCAAGGCCAAGACAGACACGGTGGTGGCCGAGTACGAGCACTCTAACCCGACGCTGCTAGCGGGCAGCCAGGGCAATGTGCAATCGCTGGAAGACGGAAATGTGTTCGTGGGCTGGGGCGCCGAGCCGTACTTCTCGGAATTCACCGCCGGCGGGCAGCTTCTGTACGACGCCCACATGCACGGCTCCTACGAGGCGTATCGTACGTACCGCTTCCCGTGGACTGGTACCCCCACCGAACCACCCGCGGTCGCCGCCTCCACGGCAAGTACGGGCGCGCCGGTGACGGTATACGCGAGCTGGAACGGCGACACGCGCACCGCCAGTTGGGAGGTCCTTGCCGGCCCCTCACCACAGCAGCTAGCTCCCGTGGCCAGCGCCCCGCGCAGTGGCTTTGAGACAGCCATCACCACGCCCAGCGCCGAGGCGTACGTGGCCGTGGAGGCACTCGACGCATCTGGCGCAGTGCTTGGCACGTCACACACGATCGCCGGCTGAGAGCTCGAGCCCAATCGAGTCGAATGGTCTTTACAAGGCCCATTTTCCGCTCCCAGCCACAGATCTTGGTGCCTTGACCTTTTGAGACTAATAGAGATTTAAGTCTCAATACTCAGATTAGCCTGTACAGGTAGTTTGGTAATCTTGAGTTCTTAGGGTCAATTGGGAGGTAGCTCTGGATGGCGGCTCGCAACTCGACAGACACGCCGCCACAGGCCGACGCACGATCGTCGCGCCCGCCGGACGGAAGTCCTGGAACACTCGAGGACAAGACCGAGCGCTACCGGCCACTACCCACGGGCACACACGGACTGGACCCCGAACTGGTCAAGCGCGATCAGCGCAGCCGCCTGCAGAAGGCGATGATCGAGCTGATCGCCGAGAAGGGTTACCCGGGGGTGCGGATCGTCGATCTGGCCAAGCTCGCGCACGTCTCCCAGCCAACCTTCTACAGCCTGTATGCCGACAAGGAAGACCTGTTCCTAAGCGCCTACGACGATGTGCTGGGGCAGGCCGCGATGACCGTGATGAAGGCCTACAACGTGGAGCTTTCCCGCGAGCAGCGTCTGGTGGTAGCGATGCGCGCGTGGGCCGAGCTCGCCGCGACGGAGCCCGAGACAACCTCACTGCTCGTGCTCGGTGCCTTCGGCGCGGGCTCGCGCGCGCTCGAACGACGCAGGCGCGCTCTGGATCGACTGGAGGGGCGCATCTACACGAGCCGTGACGGAGCAGCGGACAACACAGCAGACTTGACGGTCAAGGCAATCCTCGGCGGGATCCGCGAGGTGACGGCAGCACGTCTGCGCGAGGGCCGGGCGAGCGAGCTTCCAGGGCTGGCTGACGAGCTGACAGCGTGGGCTACGTGTTATCCGCGGCGCCTGCCAGACGGCCTGCAGGCGCCCAAGGCAAAGCCACGCGAGCCTGGCGACACAGCCTCACTCTCATCCGAGCGCGCACGGCGCGCGGAGGGCCGACTGCCAAGCGGCCGTAGCGACCTGCCA
>Ga0209624_10001686_pt1 | contig 17084 bp, 13 predicted proteins | sample JacPinW_OM2H0_O1_FD_188565 | JGI IMG/M metagenome (GOLD analysis project Ga0209624, IMG submission 188565) | Forest soil microbial communities from Algoma, Ontario, Canada - Jack Pine, Ontario site 1_JW_OM2H0_O1 (SPAdes) (version 2) | ecosystem: Environmental > Terrestrial > Soil > Boreal...
GAGGAGGAGGAGGGCGCGGGGGCGGTCCTTGGAGCTGATGGCGTCTGTGAGCTCGTAGAGGCTGCGCTGCTTGGCGGCGAGGACCATGGTTTCTACGTCGCCCAGGGTGACACGGTTTTTGGTGAGGGGGATGGTTGTGTTTGTTTCCGGGGAGGTTCGTGGCGCTTCAGACGAAATGCGGGGGTCCCTCCACTGCGCGCTGCGCGCTTCGGTCGGGATGACGCCTTCGTTCGCTACGGGGGTATTTGTTGGTGAAGGCGCATTCGTTGGGGCGGAGACGTAGAGGAGGAGTTTTTCGAACTCGCTGGCGATGAGCATCATGTCGGCGCCGAGGGCGTCGACGAGCTCGCGGGCGGCGTCGGGGTCGAACTTTACGCCGCGGGATTCGGCGGTGGAGGTGACCCATTTGATGGCGTCGTTCTCTTCGACGCGGGCTAGTTCGACAAAGCCGCACCAGTCGCCGAGGGTCTCGCGGATGCGCTCGAAGCGCTCCTTGTCCTGGTAGTCCATCTTGCGGAGGTCGGTGGGGATGCGGAGGTGGTCGGCGATGAAGAGGATGAGGGCCGAGGGGTTGGGCGAGCGGAAGTAGGCGTCGATGGCGGCGAATTCTTCTTTTTTGCTGCCGCGGCCGTAGAGGGTCTTTAAGTTCCGGACGAAGAGGACCTGGAAGGGCGCCATGAGGGATGGGGTCTGGGCGCGGTCGAGGATCTCGAAGATGCTGGTGTCGGCGAGGTCGAGATCCTGGAGGCAGAAGTCGCGGGTGTCTTCGGGAGCAAGGGTGGCGAGGACGGCTTTGCGGCAGCGGTCGTAGAGGAAGATCTCGTCGCCGATGAGGACGTATCCGGGGCGGAGGGTCGATGGTGAGGCGATTTCGGTGATGAAGCGGTCGGTCGAGGCGAAGCTGCGGAGAGAGGTCATTCGAAGGACTCCAGCATATCGCTTACGAGGGCCTGGGCGAAGTCTTTAGCTACGCGGGTGACGGCTTTGGGGTCCTCCTGGATGAAGCCGCCGACGTCCTGGGTGGACTGGTATTGCTCGTGGTAGGTGATGCCGTCGTTGCGGTAGAGGACCCGGCCGTCGTGGGCGACGAGGAGGACGCGGGCGGTGATGTTGACGAGGTAGCTGGAGGTCTGGCCGCTGTTGGCGTCGTAGGTGAGAGGAGTGACGGTTTGGGTGAGGATGGTGCCGTGAAGGGTGGCGTCGGCGGAGTCGCTGTCGGAGTTGAGGATGTGATATTTGGTGCGGATGTTGAGCTCGTGGATGACGGCTTCGGAGAAGGCTACTTCGGTGTGGTAAGCCGTGGCGCTGGTGGTGAAGGTGGGGACGGCGAGGGTGCGGACGTCGGCGGGGATGTGGGTCGCGGAGCCGGCCTGGTGATAACCGCATCCGGCCAGGGTGGTGAGGAGCAGCAGCGTGAGGGAGCGGAGGCGCATCGGCTGTTTCTATTGTCGCATTTGAGACGGTTTTTTTTTGGGCTGGAGATTGAAAGTGGTAAACGTGGTTTTTGCTGGGGGTTTTTGAGAAATGCGGGTTTTGAGCGTGGTGTTTTTGTGGTGAAGTTGTGGTGAATTGCGTGGTAAACGTGGTCAGCCGGATGGTTTTTTTTGGCGTTCAAAAATGGGACAGGTTTTTCGGATTTATTTTTGGCTGGGGATGTGCTGGAGGTGGGTGTCCTTGAAGAAGGTTGGATATTTGAGACCGTAGCCGAGGAGGCGATCCATGGCTATGTGTGCGATCCAGATGAGGGAGAGAGCAGGGGCGAGATGCCAGTGGAGCAGGTAGCCGGCGAGCAGGAGAGCGAAGGGAAGCGAGAGGGTGTGGACGAGATTGTAGAGTGCGGCCCCGAGGCTCGGGTTCGCGAGATAGCCAACCATGAAGAGGTCCGGTGAGAGGAAGAGAATCGCGAAGAGAAGCCAGCTATAGTGCAAGTGCTGATAGGTGAAGATGGTGACGGTGAGGAGGGCGGCCTCTTCGATGCGGAGCAGGATGGCTGGGCGGGTGAACATGCTTTCGATCTTTTGAGTGTGGGGCAAAGAAAAGGCAGCCTGGCGGCTGCCTCTTTTGCTATTAGCTGCTGACGGATTATGCGGGGCTGGGTTGGCCTTCTCCGAAGCCGGGCTTGCGGGGCTCGGGTTTGAGGACCTTCTGGGGCTCGCCGGTGTTGCCTTCGGCAAAGGCCAGAGGGGACTTGAAGGGAGGCAGATCCTTGCCCGCGATGATGAGGTCGATCTCGGCTTTGTCGAGGGTCTCACGCTCCAGCAGGGCGGTGGCCATGCGGTGCATGATGTCGGCGTTCTGCTCGAGGATCTCGTAGGCGGAGCGGTAGCCCTCGTCTACGAAGGCGCGGACGGCAACGTCGATCTGCTTGGCGGTGTCGTCGGAGTAGTCACGAGCCTGGGCGATGTCGCGGCCCAGGAAGACTTCCTGCTCCTTCTTGCCGTAGGTCAGGGGACCGAGGTCGCTCATGCCGTACTCGCAGACCATCTTGCGTGCGAGTTCGGTGGCGCGGACGATGTCGTTGCCGGCACCGGTGGTCTTGCGGCCCATGAAGATCTCTTCGGCGCAGCGGCCGCCCATGAGGATGGCGAGCTGGGTGTCGAGATAGTCCTTGGTGACGGTGTGCTTGTCCTCTTCTGGCAAGTGCATCGTCACGCCGAGGGCCATGCCGCGGGGGATGATGGTGACCTTGTGGAGGGGGTCGGAGTGCTTGCGCTTGGCGGCGACGAGAACGTGACCAGCCTCGTGGTAGGCGGTGTCTTTCTTGTCGTCGTCGGAGAGGAGCATGGACTTGCGCTCGGCGCCCATCATGACCTTGTCCTTGGCGACTTCGAAGTCGAACATGTGGACGGCCTTGCGGTTGAAGCGGGCGGCGGTGAGGGCGGCCTCGTTGACCATGTTGGCCAGGTCGGCTCCGCTGAAGCCCGGGGTGCCGCGGGCGAGGATGTTGAGGTTGACGTCTTCCGACATCGGAACCTTCTTGGAGTGGACGCGCAGGACCTCTTCACGGCCCTTGATATCGGGGCGGTCCACGATAACGCGGCGGTCGAAGCGGCCCGGGCGGAGCAGGGCTGGGTCGAGGACGTCGGGGCGGTTGGTGGCGGCGATGAGGATGACGCCGTCGTTGGACTCGAAGCCGTCCATCTCGACGAGGAGCTGGTTGAGGGTCTGCTCGCGCTCGTCGTGTCCGCCGCCGAGGCCTGCGCCACGGTGACGACCGACGGCGTCGATTTCGTCGATGAAGATGATGCAGGGGGCATTCTTTTTGCCCTGCTCGAAGAGGTCACGGACGCGAGATGCGCCGACGCCTACGAACATTTCGACGAAGTCGGAGCCGGAGATGCTGAAGAAGGGAACGTTGGCTTCGCCCGCTACTGCGCGAGCGAGGAGCGTCTTGCCGGTGCCTGGAGGTCCGACGAGCAGGACGCCCTTGGGGATACGGCCGCCGAGCTTCTGGAACTTCTGGGCTTCGCGGAGGAACTCGATGATCTCCTTGAGCTCTTCTTTGGCTTCATCGACGCCGGCAACATCCTTGAAGGTGATCTTCTTCTGCTGCATGGAGAGCAGACGAGCGCGGGACTTGCCGAAGCTCATGGCCTTGTTGCCGCCGGACTGCATCTGGCGCAGGAGGAAGAACCAGAGGCCGAGCAGAAGCGCGAAGGGCGCGATGGAGATGAGGAGGCTAAGCCACTGGTTGGGGCTCTGGTCCTTGATGGTGATGTTGACGCCATGGTCGCGGAGCGTCTTGTACATGTCGGGGTAGTTGCCCGGGATGGTGGTGTGGAAGAGAACCTTCGCGTCGTCGCGATAGTGGCCGGTGACCTCAGCTCCATTGACGATGACGTCGCTGATCTTGCCCTGGTCGGCATCATTGAGCAGTTGGGTGAGGCTGATGTTCTTTTCCTGACCCGTGCCTGTGCTTTTGACGACGAACTGCCAAAGGACGAAGAGACACGTAGCCATGAAGACCCAGATCAGAATTTGTTTGACGGTCGAGTTCAAGCGAATTTCCTCATTTTCCGGTCTGCAGCAGCCTTGGAAATCGTGCTGGCGCTTGTCAGACCCGGCTGCCGAACGCCGAAGCGGACGAAAGCCTAAAACATTAGACGATACGCAAACGCATAAAGGGAAGTTCTGAGGTGGTGGAGGGTTGGTGCCCGGTCCCCCGCCGCAGGCCTGCCATAGTCAAGTAGTTAGATTCTACTCTTTGGCTGAGGATTCGGGGCGGCAAAAGCAATTTGTTCACAGAACGGATGGGGGATGGGCTGGCGGCGGCCTGTTTGGGGCGTAAAGAGCCAGGCGTCACGACTTATGTGGGCAAGAACTTTGTCTTTAGACGGGCTTTGGGAGGGCTTGACAGTGATTTGCACCAAAGAGAACACCTGTTCAAGAATTGGCAACGGCAAAGGGCAAATACGGGATCTTTCCGCTGCGCTGCCACCCTTGGATAGTGACCGCCCGTAGGACTACGCTCAGGATCGGTCGAGATGATGTTTGCTTTCTATGGGGTAGTGTCCTAATTTGATCTCGATTGGGCCTTCGGATTCCAGGGGATTTCTCAGGAGGGGCGGATGATTTCTGGGGCGCATGTCATTGTCTACAGTAAAAACGCCGAGGCTGACCGCGCATTTTTCCGCGACGTCCTCGGGTTTAAATCAGTGGATGCGGGTCGTGGCTGGCTGATCTTCGCCCTGCCGCCGACAGAGGCCGCATTCCACCCGTCCGATGAGAATGATGTCCACGAGCTGTATTTCATGTGTAACGATCTGAAGGCCGAACTGGCTTCCCTCGCGAAGAAGGGCGTTGAGTGCTCTCACGTTGAGGAGGTGCGGTGGGGCTCCATTGGGAAGATACGGCTTCCGGGTGGAGGCGAGGTCCACCTCTATCAACCGAAGCATCCTACGGCCTTAGGCCTAGGCTGAAAGTACGCGTCGCTGAATGGGGACGCTGCCTAGCTTTGGAGGAAGAGGCGGAGTTCGCGGGGGGAGCGTTCGGCGCGGAGGTTGTTGGAGAGGTGTAGGGTGGCTCCGGCGCGGGCGGCTACGGTAGGGATGGGGAGAAATCCACAGAGGGCGAGGAGACGGGAGGTTTCGTCGAAGCTAAGGCGGGCACCAAGCTGGCGGGCGGCAGCGCGGAGGACGCGACGGCGGAGGGCGGGGTCGAGGGCGCGGAGACGGTCGAGTTCGATGGAGACGGCTGACTGACCGGGGGTGGTGCTGACGGCGCGGCCGCCACCACGGACGGGCTTGCCGGGGAGCAGGAGCTGGGGGAGGATGCGGCTCAGCTCGGTCTGCCAGCGGGATTCTTCTTCTCGGGCTAGTTCAGCCAAGTTGGCGAGGGTCTGGTCCAGATTTGGGTTGTAGGCGCGGAGCTGGGGGAGGAGCTCGTGGCGGATCTTGTTGCGGGTGAAAGCGATGTCGGTGTTGGTGGAGTCTTCGCGCCAGGGTTGGTTGGTTTGGTTGAGGAAGGCTTCGATGTCGGCGCGGCGGGTGTTGAGGAAAGGGCGGAGGATCTTGCCGGAGCGCTGGTTGGGGTTGTTAACGAAGACCACGGGGTGGATGGCGCTGAGGCCCTCGGTCCAGGCGCCGCGGAGGAGCTTCATGAGGACGGTCTCAGCCTGGTCGTCGAGGGTGTGGGCGGTGAGAACGCTGTCGGCGTGGCCTGAGGTGATGAGGGTCGAGAAGAACTCGTAGCGGATGGCGCGTGCGGCCTCCTCGATGGTCTCGTGGGTCTTGGCGACACGGTCAGGCACGCTCGCGTGATGGAGGTGCAGAGGAATGTCGAGGCCGATGCAGAGGTCTTCGACGAAGCGCTGGTCGGCGTTGGCCTCTTCGCCGCGCAGGCCGTGGTGGACGTGGACGGCGCTGAGGCCGACGCCGAGGGATTCGTGGGGTGTGGCGTTGGCGGCGTGGAGGGTGAGGAGGAGGGCCACGGAATCGGCGCCACCGGAGACGGCTACGCAGATGCGGTCGCCGGGACGGATGTTGGTGCGATCGAAGGGGAGTGGGGCTGGCGGCATTGTGTCCATGTTAACTGCATCGAGTTTTACACTGGGACGATGTTCGAGACGAGATTGGCTACGGTGGCGGACGCGGCGTTGATTGCAGAACAGCGTTGCAGGATGTTTGTGGACGCAGGGCAGGCGGAGGGCATGTCGCTGGAGACGTTGAAAGCAAACTTCGACGCGTGGGTGCGGCCGAGGTTGCAGGATGGAAGCTATGTCGGCTGGCTGGTGCAGGAAGGTGAGCGCGTGGTGGCCGGGGCGGGGCTGTGGCTGATGGAGTGGCCTCCGCACTGGATGGACGCGATGCCGCTGCGCGCGTATCTGCTGAATTTTTATGTTGAGGTGGAGTTTCGCGGGCACGGGCTGGCGTATGCGCTGTTGAAGACGACGGTGGAGGATGCGCGAAGGCGAGGGATCAAGGTGGTTTCGCTGCACGCTTCGAAGTTTGGCAAGCCACTGTATGAACGCAATGGATTCGAGCTGAGTAGTGAGATGATTTTGAGGCTGGACGGCGAGTAGGTCTGGTCGGGGACTGCTTGCGGTTTGCGCTGGCTGGTTGAGGCCGTCGAGGCCCTAGACGACTAAAGCAATTGCCGCAAGCTATTCTTTGGTGGAGCTGAGCGGGATCGAACCGCTGACCTCCTCGTTGCGAACGAGGCGCTCTCCCAGCTGAGCTACAGCCCCACACCAGACGCGCCGCACACCGCTTCCGCAGGCACATCGCCGTCGAATAACCTCTCCGAGTGTACCAGCAAGGACACCGCTGCTCAAACTCTGCTCACTTTGTTCTTCACTCCGAACGGACGTGTCCGGTGACGGTGGTTCCGGCGGCGAGCGGCTTCTCGACGAGGTGCCACACCTCGCCCGCAGCATCGACCACGGTGCCGAGCACGGGGATTATCAGGCGCGCGCCGCTCCGCGCCACCGCGTGCAACTCGCCTACAGTGCCCGGGCTGAACTGCGTGCGGTCGAGCGCCATCTGCCAACGCTGTCGGCCGCCCAATCGCGACTCTTCGCGAATATCGGTTACGGTTGCGCGAAAATCGTTCACCTGGCCACCGCCGTGGCCATGGTGTGCACACTGCCGTTCAGTTCAAGTTGATGTAGAAACGTGTGGCCGGCGTGTAGCTGCTGCATCGTCTTGATCATCGCCCTCTGAGCGCCTTTTATTTACTCCAAGTATGTCGCCCTGAACCCATTGGAGGATGCCAAAACTTTAGCATCGCAAAAGAACGGCCTACAAATGGATTGGCGACGGTCGTTGTTTCCAGCCGATACCCGTGCTGCGTAACCCGCTACAATCACCACACCCATGATGCCAAAGACGATCGACCGCCGCCGATTTTTCCTTGTGACTTCAGCAGCCGCTTCCGTAGCGGTGCCCGCCCTTACCCTCACCGGTCAGTCGGCTGAGCCGGACAAACTTCCTCCCGCCATTGCCGCACTCACGAGCCGCCGCGCCGAAGCGCTGCCTATCACACTTGCTGAGCGTGAGCAGAGACTTGAACGGGCTCGCGCACTTCTGCATGAGAACCATGTTGATGCGCTTGTCATCACCACTGGAACTTCTCTTAGCTACTTCACCGGCCTGCGCTGGGGCCAGTCCGAACGCTTCTTTGCGTGGGTTCTCCCCGCTGTGGGCGCACCGTTCATCGTCTGCCCCGTCTTCGAAGAGGGTCGCGTGCGCGAGCGCATGGAGGCCAAGCCGGCTACTCTTCCATCTGCTTCGACTACTCGCGTTTACACCTGGAACGAAGACGAAGATCCGTACCGGCTGCTCGCCAAAGCTCTCAAAGATGCCGGCATCACGACGGGGAAGATCGGTGTGGAGGAGCGTACGCAGTTTGTTTTCGCCGATGGCATCGCCCACGCAAGCCCTGCGCTCGCCGCCGTTAGCGCTATACCCATCACCTTTGGCTGCCGCAGCATCAAGACTGCCGCGGAGCTGGCTCTGATGCAACTTGCTAACGACATTACGCTGTCGGTTTACACGGCGGCGTACAAGTCTGCGCAGCCCGGCATGACTACTCGCCAGTTCACGCAGCTCATCGATGTGGCTTACACTCGTTGCGGTGTCGTGGGTGAGGCCAGTTGCCAGGTGGGGGAATATTCGGCGCTTCCTCATGGATCGCTCAATCCGCAGGTCATTCGCGAGGGAGAGATCATCCTTATCGACGATGGCTGTTTCGTCGAAGGCTACCAGTCCGACATCTCTCGCACCTTTGTCCTCGGCGATGCGACTTCGCCAAAATTGGACAAGCAGCGCAAGGTCTTCGACACTGTCCATCAGGCCCAGGCCGCTGCGCTCGCCGCGGCGCGGCCCGGCGTTTCATGCCAGGCGATCGACGCGGCGGCGCGCAACGTCATTAGCGCCGCCGGCTACGGACCCGACTACAAATACTTCACTCACAGGGTGGGCCACGGCATCGGCATGGAAATGCATGAGTGGCCGTACCTGGTCCGCGGCAATACAATCCCGCTCGCGCCCGGTATGTGCTTTTCGGACGAACCCGGGATTTATATTCCTGGCGAGTTCGGCGTTCGTCTCGAAGACGACTGGCACGTTACCGAAGACGGTGGCAAGATGTTCACGCAGCAGAGTCCAAGCCTCGAACATCCCTTTGGCTAGAGCAGAATCAAAGTTGGTGTACCCTGCCGCATGTGAGAAAGAACAAAGACGAAATACAGGGATCCTTCCCCTTCGCTACGCTCGAGGGTCAGGATGACGACTTCAAAAGTACGTCAGGGGTACACTCATCTTGAATTTGCCTTAGATTTGAACTCGCTCCATCACTGCGTGATCCCGAGCTGCGTGAGGAGGAACGCATAGTTCCGGTCCCGCTCGCGGATGCGGTCGTAGCGTCCGCTCGAGCCGCCGTGGCCTCCGTGCATGTTGATGAAAAACACCAAGGGATTCTGGTCGGTCTTCATCGCTCGCAGCTTCGCAACATACTTGGATGGCTCCCAGTACATTACCTGTGAATCGTCGAACGAGGTCTGGACTAAAATCGCTGGATAGGCTTTTGCCGCGACGTTATCGTAGGGCGAGTAGGTCCGCATATAGTCGAACGCGGCCTTCTGGTTTGGATTGCCCCATTCTTCGTACTCGGCCACGGTGAGCGGAAGAGTCGGGTCAAGCATGGTGTTCATCACATCGACGAACGGCACCTCGCACAGGACGACCTTGAAGAGATCCGGACGCAGATTCGTGACAGCGCCCATCAGCAGGCCGCCCGCGCTCGCACCCTCGATGCCGACGCTGCCAGGCTTTCCGTAGCCCTGGGCCAGGAGGCCTGCGGTTGCGTCGGTGAAGTCGGTAAAGGTGTTGCGCTTGGTCATCATCTTGCCGCCGTCATGCCACGCCTCACCGAGTTCACCGCCACCGCGAATGTGCGCCACCGATGTCACCACGCCGCGATCGAGCAGCGGGAGATTGAGCGCAGAAAAGTTGTCACCGATCGTCACGCCGTAGGAGCCGTAGCCATAGACGAACAGGGGATTCTCTCCGTGCTTGAACTTGTCCTTGCGGTAGACCACCGTCACCGGGATGCCAGTGCCATCCTTCGCAGGGACAAATAGACGCACTACTGCATACTGCGACTTGTCGTAACCGGGGACCTCCTGCTGCTTCAACAACTGCGAGGTCTGCTTGTTGGTGTCGTAGTCGAACGTGGAGGTTGGCGTGATGGGCGATTCATAGTTGTAGCGGTACTTGTCCGTGTCGAACTCCGGGTTCTGAGCTCCGCTTGCGCTGTACGCCGGCTCGGGAAACTCGATCGATCGCGCCTGTTGGCTCTTCGTCTCCACAACGCGCAACACCGCCAGCCCTTTCACCCTTTCCGTGACGACATAGAAGTTTTTGAAGACGTCTACGTCCTCGATCGGCACTTCTTTTCGTGCAGCGATCAGCTCCGTCCAGTGCGACTTATCCGGCGTCGCAATCGGGGCGGTGACTACGCGAAAGCTCCGGGCCGTGTCGTTGACGCGGATATAAAACAGACCGTTGCCTTCATCGACGTGGTATTGAATGCCCTCGGAGCGTGGCTGAAGAATTTGCCACGGCGAATCCGGAGAGCTCGCGGGCAAAAACTGTACCTCGCTGGTGACGTGGCTGCTAGAGTCCAGCATGATGAATCTTCCATCGCGCGTCCGGTCGACATCGACGTCATAGCGCTCGTCCTTTTCATTGAAGACGATCGGATCGGCAGCCGTATCCGTGCCGACGACATGGCGATGTACCAGGTCGGAGCGCTTGGTCTGCGCGTCCTCAGTGGTGTAGAAGAGTGTCTTATTATCGGCCGCCCAAGTGAGAGCATCGACGCGCTCTGCCGTGTCCGCCATCACTTTGCCGGAGCGCAGATCCTTGATGTGCAACTTGTATTGACGGAAGCCAACGTTGTCGGTCGTGTACGCCAGCAGGTTCGAATCGTCGCTGACCTCGACGGAGCCGAGCGACATGAACTTCTCACCCTTAGCCATCTCATTTACATCGAGCATCACCTCTTCCGGTGCGCTCAGCGTCCCCTTCTTGCGGCACAAGACCGGGTACTGTTTGCCTTCCTCGACCCGACGGTAGTACCAGTAACCGTTCTTGCGATAAGGCACAGTGGTGTCGGTCTGCTTGATGTGACTTAGCGTCTCTTGATAGAGCTTGTCCGCAAAGGACTTCTCGTCCGCGGTCGAACTTTCCGCGTAGGCATTCTCGGCCTCAAGATACTGATGTACCTCGGGACTGTTTCTGTCGCGCAGCCAGCCGTAGTCGTCAACCAGCACGGCTCCGTTGATCGGCTTTTCGACATGAATTTTCTTTGCAATCGGGGGCGCCGGTGCGGGAGCGTTTTGAGCCGCGGCAGCTACCGCAGACAAGAACAGTACGGACACAAGAACGTGATTTTGCATCATTAGCGTTATCTCCCAATGCGATAAGGTGAACTGAACGGCTCTAGTGTTGTGGGACTACTAGAACCTCGACGCCGCTGGCTGCTCCGGCATTCCGATAGACGCTTTGGGTGGCCTTCACAAATTGCTCGGGCTTGGCAAAGGGTATATCCACAAACGTCTGTGGATTCAGGTCGACGAGCGGGAACCACGAGCTCTGCACCTGCACCATGATCCGATGCCCGGTGCGGAAGGTGTGATTGATGTCGGGCATCTCCGCATTGACTTCGACCATCTTTCCGGGAGTCAGCGGCGTCGGCTTCTCCCAACTTTCGCGGAACTTGGCCCGCATGGGCTCGCCGCGCACCAACTGCTCGTAGCCGCCCATCAAAATCGGCGGGGCGCCGAGTATCCGCTTGCCTGCCGCGTCAGACGGTGGATCGGGGTAGTCATTCGGATAGACATCGATCAGCTTGACCACAAAGTCCGCGTCGGTTCCAGTCGAAGCGATCTTCAGCTTTGGCCGCACCGGTCCGGCGATCGTCACATCTTCGGTTAGCGGCTCGGTCTCGTAGGTCAGCACGTCCGGGCGCTGCGAAGCAAAGCGCTGGTCGTCGTCCATGTAACGCTGCGGAACTGTATCTGTCGTGTAGTTCACAAACGGCACGGGATGCGCCGGATCGCTTACATACTCATCGACGCCTGTCTTCGCAGCGGGTGCGTCGAAGCTCAGCTTTCCTCCCTCGTGGAAGTAAAGCATCTTTGTCGCCGCTGACTTTGGAGGCCATGCATCATATTTCTTCCAGACATTACTGCCCGTCTCAAAGACATAAGCCTTAGGCAGCGGCTCCCCATTCCTTCCCTTCAAATAAAACTCGAAGAACGGATACTCAATCTTCGCCCGATAGAACAGCGACGTCTTCGCATTGAACGTCACATCGCCCAGATGGTCGCCGTCCATTCGCGCCCATCCGCCATGCGTCCACGGTCCGACTACAAGGGTGTTTACGGCGCCGGGGTTGAACTCGTCGATCGCGTGAAACGTCTTGAATGGTCCGGACAGATCCTCCGCATCGAACCAGCCACCGACGGTCATCACCGCTGCATGGACGTTCTTCATATGCAGCGACAGGTCACGCTTCTTCCAGTAGTCGTCATAGGTGTTATGCACCAGTTGGTCGTGGAATAGAAAATTTGAACCATTGAAAGCCTTGTCGAGGTTTCCCGTTGGTCCGGCCTGCAGGTAGTATTTGTAACTGTCAGGAGTGCCAAAGTCATACGGAACGCGCTTCTCCGGCAGCGTCGGGTTCTTCTGCGGATAGAAGAACACGTAGAATCCATGGTTCGCCGACAGCATAAATGCCCCGCCATGGTAGGCGTCGTCGTTGAAGAAAAGATTCGTCATCGGGGCCTGCGGACTGGCCGCTTTGATCGCCGGATGCGAATCGATGATGCTCGCCGAGGTGTAGAACCCCGGATAGCTGATGCCGGCGATTCCTACCTTGCCGTTGTTGTTCTCGACGTGCTTCAGCAGAAACTCCACCGTGTCGTACGTGTCGGTCGACTCATCGACATCCTTGTTCGACTTCTTGTCGTCGATATGCGGATTCATCTCCTGAAATACGCCTTCGCTTTCATATCGTCCGCGGGCGTCGCCGCACACGAAGATGTAGCCACTCTCCAGGAGCTCCTGGCTCGGTCCCAGCCTCGTCGGCATCTTGTCCTCGCCGTAGGGGCCGCAGCTGTACGGTGTCCGCGTCATCAAGAACGGATACGGCCCCGGGTCTTTGAACGCGCCCGGATCTGGCGTATATACCGACACAAACAGCTTTACGCCGTCGCGCATCGGAATGCGATACTCATACTTCGCATAATGTGTCTTGATGAACTCTTCTTCTGGATTCGCCGCTGGAGCCTGCGCTCGTACTCCCTGTCCAGCTACAAACAACAAACACACTGCCACCAGCCCAAGCCTCATCTTCATTCGTTCCCTCAATCAAAAATTCGCAATAACAAAGTCTAACCGCGAATCTTTTGTCGAGAGGGAGAAATCTTTACTTGGCCGCTTCGATTGGAAGGCCTTCCAGTTTCAACAAGCGCCCCACGGGGTATCTCCCCACGCGATTCGCTGCATACCAGGGAGATCGCTCATAGAAAAAATTGAGCCGCGCATAAGAGCTGCCGGCGAACTCCGGATCGCTCGCCACCTTCTTCTCGAACTCTTCCTTCAGCTTCGGGTCTCTTGCCATCATGTTGCGCGCCAACGTCTCCATCACATACGCTTCGCCATACTCCTTCTGCTCGAAGATTGAATCGAAAAAGCCCCACTGCAGCGCCGAGTCGGGCGCGGACGGCTCCAGCCATTCCAACGCGACCTTCGACAGTCGCTGATTCAGTGGCACCACCGCCGACCCAGCCGGAAAACTCATGCTCTCTAATATCGGCGCGCAGATGCCAAACTTGCCCGGCGAGTGCATCGCCTCGCCGTTGAACGTGGGGTGTCGCCCCTCAAACGGAGGATCCTGCCACGTCATCCCCGAACATTGATAGGTCTCCAGGGTGCCCGTCCAGGCCGCGGTTGTTCGCTCCATCTGCACCTGATGTGCCGCCAGGACGTCGATCACGTGGGTCCACTGCGCGGGAATGATATAACCCGCCGGCAGCGTTGTTTCCGTGACGACCTTGAAGCCCGATTGGATCGGTACGGAAATATTCAATGGATCGTGAGAGTACTGCACCCGCATCGCGCCCGAGACCTCGCTCAACGTTCGTGTGTACTGATAGCCGCGAAAATCAAAGGACGACGTCTGCCCACCCCATCCCAGCGCCAGAGGAAACTTCACATTTTCCCCCGAATGCGACCCCAGTTCTTCCGCCTGCTTGTCGGCTGTGGCATTCATCGCGATTACCTTGTCCGCATCGTGATTCATCAGGTCCATCAGCCCGGCGAGAATCTCGTAGTTGCCCGTCACGCGCGTCTTGTAGTCCTTCAGCATATGCAGCTCGACCAGCATGCCGGGCCGGCCCTCCAACACTACATAGCCGGTGGAGAAGCGTGGCGGATCGTCGTTGAACCCTAACCCTTCTGCGGGGTCATTGTCGCTCAGCAGATTGATATAGGTTGGCGAGGCGAGATGTCCATGCGCGTCGACGTATTTCTCCAGCGTCGGCGTCGCCACCTCATCCACCCACTTCGCCGTTTCGGTTGGAACGTTCGGGCCGTCATCGATGGTGAAGGTGACGTCATATTGATAGTCGGCGCCATCGGTTACATGGTCATCGACAAAAAAATCCGGCAGCAAGTGATGGAACATCGCCAGAAACGCTCGCGTCTCGGGCGCATCGGCCTTCAGATAGTCGCGGTTCAAGTTCAAGTTCGTCCCATTTCCGCGCCACCCCATCTCGGCTGGTCCATTCTGATTGATGCGGTTGTCGGGACTCCTCCGCTCGTGCCCATCCGCGTTATACATTGGAATAAACACGAAGACTGCCCGCTCCAGCAGCGCCGCTTTGGATTTGTTGATGACCATATCCCGCAGGAGCGCCAGACAAGCATCTTTGCCGTCCATCTCCCCTGAGTGGATCGAATTCTGCACCAGTACAATCGGTCGCCGGGCCGCATGAATCGCCGCCGGATCGAACACCCCGTCCCGCGAAGCGATCACGATATCCAACTCCCTGCCTTCACCGGTCCTGCCAAATGGCTGGATCGAAACCTGTCCCGGCGCCGCCGCCTGTACTCGCTTTAAATAGTCCATGGTTTCCGCGTAATCCGGAGTCGTCGCATAACAAGTCTTCTCCGCGGGTGTCAGCCAAGTTGCATCTCCAGTTGGAGCGCACGCCGCGCGAGATTGCCGTTTCGCATCATGCAATTTCTGCGCTGACGAACCACAACACCAACCGACCAGCGAGACCGCCAGCACAAGACGAACGCACACGCGCATTGTCACCCTCCAAAAAAGATCCGCATTGATCTCTGCATTCGCGGTCAGTCTCTCATCTTCGACGGCTTCGAACCATCGAAGCAGTCTCACGGGCCATGATTTCCTTGATCCCCGTTACGACTTCCCCGGATAAGAGCCCCACGCCCAACTAGGTCAAATCGTCCGTATCGAAGGTGGGTAACTTCCGCCCCAGCGCCGATACGTCCCTGGCGCCCCCAACCAGTCCCTTCACCACCTTATCGATCTCATCCTCCACATCCGCGGTCGCGACCATCGCGCTCACGGGCTGTCCCAGAGCGATGCTCTCCAGCAGTACTGTCGCATGCGCCACGGCAACGTGGTCCTGATTCAATCCCTCCGGCGTCTTCGCCTTGATCCCGACCTCACCTGGTTTCACGCCCAGCAGTTGCGCCACGCTCTCCCGCAGCTCCCCTGCAATTGGCACTATTTTGGGCTTTGCCATCACCAGCACCGTATCGATATTGACGATTCTGTACCCCGCGGTCGCGACCTCTTCCAGCGCCGTCTTCAAAAACACGCTCGAAGCCGCGCCCTTCCAACGCGGATCGCTTGGCGGAAAGAAGGTTCCGATGTCGCCCGCCGAAACGGCCCCCAACAGAGCATCCGTAATCGCGTGCAGGAGCACATCGCCGTCCGAGTGGCCCGCGAGCCCCTCGGGATGGTCAATCGCAAGGCCGCCAATGACCAGCGGCACGCCGGCCTTGAACGCATGCGAATCAAACCCGTATCCAATTCTCATCATGAAATCATCTCAGGATCCGAAAAAAGCTCAACACTGATTGTCACCGATTCCACTGATTTATGTCGGCTTTCTTCAATCCTAAGCCATGCTCGTTTTCGATCGGTAGCAAATTGGTGCTTGTTTTGGACGGTGTCGCTCGGTGCGAATCAGTAATAAGCCTTTGTTTTTCCCAAATAGAACTCCGCCAGCTCGATATCCCCCTGCTGCGTGATCTTGAAGTTCCTCGCCGACCCGGCCACCACCGCAACCTCAATCCCCGCCCGCTCCAGCAGGCTCGCCTCATCGGTTCCGGCAAATTCATCGGCCTCGGCCTCCACAAACGCCCTGCGCAGCAACCCAAAGAGCGCCCCCTGCGGCGTCTGCGCCTGCACAATCCGCTCGCGTGGGATCGTCGCGGTCACGATCGCTCCATCTGCCGTCCGTTCCACCTGCTTGATGGTGTCCACCGCCGGCAGCCCTACGACCGCCGCGCCATGCTTGATCACTGCATCGATGGTCCGTTCAATCGTCGCCGGATCGATCAAGGGCCGGACCGCATCGTGCACCAGCACCACGTCGTCCTCATCGCACTCCAGCGCGGCCAGGGCATTGCCCACAGATTGCTGGCGATTGTCGCCACCCTCGACCATATGGACGCGCGCGCCGAGATTATGCTCCAGCATCAGGGCCTCCACGCGATCCCGTTCCTGCGCCCGCACGGCAACGCAAACAGCATTCACCCGAGGCACCGCAAGAAACGCCCGCACCGACCGCACCAGCACCGGCACCCCGCCAATCTCAAGAAACTGCTTCGGCGCCGCGGTCGACGCCCCACTCGCGGCCATCCGCGTACCGATACCTGCTGCCGGAAGAATGACAAACACTCGCATAACCTGCGAAGTATACAAGAAGGAGAGCACCCCGCTTCTCGCACCGAGCTTTATGTGGGTAAAATGATTCGGAATGACCAGTAAAGCGGTCTAATGTACTGAGATCGTCCACATTGCTCAGCTGAAAAAGGGGACTCACAGTGGATTCGAGGCAATATAACCGACTACTGATCGGCCTTCTCGCCCTGCCCGTCGCCTCGCTCACCGTACTTGCTCTCGTCCTTGGCTTCGGCCTGCAGGATGTCCAACGCAGCGCTCAGACGGTCGATCACTCCGATCTCATCATTTCCCACGCCAACCACCTCATCAAACTCATGGTGGATGAAGAGACCGGCCTTCGCGGATTTTTTCTGACCAAAGATCGGCTTTTCTTACAGCCATTCCATGAAGCCGACGAGCAGCTCGAGCCCCAGTTCGACACGCTTTTCTCTCTCCTGAAGGACAGCCCCAAGCAAACCGCCAGGTTGAAAAATCTACAGGCTAACCATCAGCTTTGGGAGCAGATGGCCCGCCATGAGATCGAAAACCCGCCCGCTCCCTCCGACATGGAAGCAAATATGCTCAACCGCAAGCAGAGCATGGATAGCCTGCGATCACAGGCAGACGAAATCATTCACATAGAAGAGGGC
>Ga0209624_10001687_pt1 | contig 17084 bp, 16 predicted proteins | sample JacPinW_OM2H0_O1_FD_188565 | JGI IMG/M metagenome (GOLD analysis project Ga0209624, IMG submission 188565) | Forest soil microbial communities from Algoma, Ontario, Canada - Jack Pine, Ontario site 1_JW_OM2H0_O1 (SPAdes) (version 2) | ecosystem: Environmental > Terrestrial > Soil > Boreal...
TGTCACGCCAGCAATCGCCCGCCGTCCCTCACGATCCCGCCGCGATAGCGGCTTCGTTCAATCCCTCCCGATTCAACCTGACAATCCGGTGCTCTAGCAAGCGCGCCCTGACCCACGAGAGAGACCGTTCCCCGCGTGCTCAGCGCCGGCCCCTGAATCCCGTCGCTAGCAGGTAAAGCTCGGCGCTGTCGGCGCGGCTCGCCTTGGGCTTCAGATGGCGCACGGCTGCGAACTCGCGCTTGAGGCGGGCGAGCAGCTCGCCCTCGGCGCCGCCTTGCAATACCTTGGCCAGAAAAAATCCGCCCGGCGCCAGGACTTCGCTTGCGAAATCGGCGGCGAGCTCGACCAGGCCGACGATGCGTAACTGGTCGGTCTTGCGGTGGCCGGTGGCGTTGGCGGCCATGTCGGAAAGCACGCAGTCGGCGGGGCCGGCGAGCCATTCGCGCAGGCGCGCCGGGGCTTTGGGATCGTGGAAGTCCATTTGCCGGAACTCGACCCCTTCGATCGCGTCCATCTCCAGTAGATCAATGGCGATCACCCGGCCCCTGCCCTCGCGCGCGCCTACGCGCACTACGGCGACCTGGCTCCAGCCGCCGGGCGCCGCGCCGAGATCGATAACGCGCTGACCCGGCTTGAACAACCTGTGCTTGTCGTCGATCTCGATGAGCTTATAAGCCGCTCGCGACCGGTAGCCTTCGCGGCGCGCTTGGGCGACATAAGGGTCGTTGAGCTGGCGCTCAAGCCATCGGGCCGAGGCCGGCGTGCGCTTGCGGGTCATCTTGACCCGGGTCTTGAGCGCTCGGCCCCCCTCGCGGCCCGAGCCGCCCGTCGTCACCAGCGCGCACGCGGGCGGCGATGCGGACCGACCCCGTCCGCGCGCATCATATGGCTGAGGATTCCCTCGCGCAGGCCCCGGTCGGCGATGCGCAGCCGCTCGGCTGGGAAATGCTCTCGGATCGCCTCCAGGATGGCGCAGCCGGCAAGCACCAGATCGGCGCGCTCGTGACCAATGCATGCGTTGGCGGCGCGCTCGGCATAGCTCATGGCCCGCAGACGCGCGATCGCCTCGTCGACCTCCGCCCTGCCAAGCCACAGTCCGTCGACCGCGCGCCGGTCGTAGCGCGGCAGATTGAGATGTACGCCCGCAATGGTCGTGACGGTGCCGGAGGTGCCCAGCAGATGGAAGCGGTCGCAACGCGCCTCGTCCGAAACCCGGGCGACGAAAGGAGCGAGCGCGTCCGACACATGGGCGGTCATGGCGGCGAAAGCTTCCTCGCTCACGTCCACGCCGCCGAACATTTCGGCCAGCGACACCACGCCGAGCCTCAGCGACTCCCACGCCTTCACCCCGTTCGTCGTGTGCGGCGCGCGAGGATCGAAGGCGAGCCATATGATCTCCGAGGACCCGCCGCCGATATCGAACATCACCGTCGAGCGGGCTTCCTTATCGGCGAGATCGCCGACACCCGCGGCGGCGAGATGCGCCTCCGTCTCGCGATCGACAATTTCGAGTTCGATGCCCAGTCGGTCGCGAACCACGGCGACGAAGTCCGCGCCATTGGCCGCCGAGCGGCAGGCTTCGGTGGCGATGGTGCGGGCGCGGGTGACTCCACGCGCCGCCATTTTATCGCGACATACCTTGAGGGCCTCAAGCGTGCGCGCGATCGCCGCCTCGCTCAAGCGCCCGCTCAGCGACAGCCCTTCGCCTAGGCGAACGATGCGCGAGAACGCGTCGATGACCCGGAATCCCTGGGCGGTCGGCCGCGCGACCAGCAGCCGACAATTGTTGGTCCCTAGATCCAGCGCCGCATAAGTCCCGCCCCAGCCATTGCGCGCGCCGGCCGGGCTTTCAGCTGAAAACGGCGCGTGAAACCCAGGATCTGGACTCCACGTCGAGACTTGACTCAAACCACTCCCACCCCGCCTCGCGCCGCCTTAGGTGGCCGCGCGCTTTGCCAAACGAGTGTAGCAATCCTGTCGACGGATGCAACGCGCCTGGGCGCAGGTCACGGCCTGAAGAACGGATGACGAACCTTGTCGCCCACTTTGAGCCCGATCGAAGCCGCTGTCCCGCCGTTCAATTCGAGCACCGCGACGCAAGGTCCTCCGGAAGGAATGACGCGCTCGGACAGCGGCTCGGCGTTGGCGGCGATGTGCGTCACGACGCCTGAAGGCGCAATAAAGATCATGTCGAGCGGGATGTAAGTGTTCTTCATCCAGAACGAGACGCGCGCCTCGCGGTCGAACTCAAACAGCATACCATGGTCGGCGGCCATGTAGCGCCGGTCCATGAGTCCATGTTCGCGGGTTGCGTCGTTGTCGGCGATCTCGACCTGAAACGCGTGCCGTCCCGCGGAGGTGACGATCTCGAGCGAATCAAGCGCGCCGCCTTGGGCCGGGACCCCACTGGAAGCGGCGAGGAAGACGACGAAGGCCAGCGCCGCCCATAGCCGAACTCCGATCGCCCTCATCGCTGCTCCTCGGTCCTCACGCAGTCATCGCACGAGGCGCTCAAGCCGGTTTCAAGAGCAAGGCGATGAGCGCGTCAAGCGCCCCAGTTGCGGAACTCGAGAGGAGTCAAACCTCAAAAGTGTCGCAGCGAAGCGGCGTTCAGTGCGGCGCAAAGATCTTCGAACCGTCCAGCGGCCTTACCTCAGCCGCCATCAACCCCTTCGGCCCCGGACCGAACCGCGCCAGCATGCTGTCGCCCGGCTTCGGGTCGACAAAGCCATAGCGGCGGAGCGTCTCCATGTGGACGAAAATGTCCTCGGTGCCGTCGCCGCGCGTGAGGAAGCCGAAGCCCCGGGCCCGATTGAACCACTTGACGATGACGATCTCGAATGCGCCGACCGAGCTTGCCTGCGCGCGGGTGCGCGCGGATGGAAGCTCCGGAACCAAGGCCGGGTCGGGCTCGGTAATCGCGAGCACTCTGAACACCTGCAAGCCGCGTTCGCGCCGCTGAGCCTCGGCGACGACGCGCGCGTTTTCGCGAAGCATCGTGAATCCGTCGCGCCTGAGGACGGTCACATGGATGAGAACGTCAGCCTCGCCGCTGTCCGGCACGATGAAGCCATAGCCCTTGGCGGCGTCGAACCATTTGACCCGCCCCGCCACTTCGACCAACCCGACCGGGCGATCGTCACTTTCCGCTATACGCGCCGTCGCTTCCGACGGCTTTACGAATTCATCGCTCAATTCGGCCCCCACTCAACGCGTCGGCTGCACATCCTCGCCGCCAATGAACCTCTTGCGCGTCGCGATTGGGACCATCCGCTCGGCCCCGCCAAAATGGCGGAGATCCGCAACGCAAGTGATTCTGTCCCCAAGATAGCAAATCGCTCGGCGCTGAATATAGGAAACATGCGAAACTTGAGCGTGGCTGTGGATACCGAGGCAAAAAAAATCCCGCCGTGCTGCGATGGCCGGCGGGATCATACAACTGAACGCAGCGGCGCCGCTGCGTAATGGCAACTGCCTGGTTGCGCTATTCGCCATCATCCTCCGGCTCCGGTGGCGGCGTCAGGCCCTCGAGCCCGCGCAGCAAATCCTCTTCGGTCATGCGATCGAACTGAACGTCAACGCCGGCTTCGATTTGAGTCTGTACATCCGGATTGACCATAGGCGGCGCGGCCTCGGCCTCCGGCTCGTCGATCTCGACGTGCTTCTGCAGCGCATGAATGACATCCTCGCGCAGGTCGCCGGGCGCGAGCTTGCCATCGCCAATCTCGCGCAGCGCGACGACCGGATTCTTGTCATTGTCGCGCTGGACGGAAATCTGCGCGCCGGACGAGATCGCTCGCGCGCGGTGGCTGGCCATTAGGACCAAATCAAATCGGTTGTCGATCTTGTCGATGCAATCCTCGACGGTGACGCGAGCCATGGAGACTCCTCGGCTGTTGAAATAAGCACCAAAATGGAAGCGCGCCTCCTACACCGCGCGCCGAACAGATGCAAGTCATTGGCCTGCGGGGGCTGCTTCGGCGGTGAGCGTGGGGGCGCCTCGGCGCGCCGCCCCCATCCGCGCCATGACGCTTGCGAACGCCATAGTAAATCGCTCGACGTCCGCCTCCCCCGAGGCCCAGCCGAGGCTCAGACGGATGGCGCCGCGCGCCAGCTCCGGGGGCGCTCCCATCGCCGCGAGCACATGCGACGCCGCTACCTTGCCCGACGAGCAGGCCGAGCCTGAGCTCACCGCGATCCCTGCGAGATCAAGCGCAATCATCAGTGTCGCGGCCTCGACGCCGGGCACACCGAAGCAGACGGTATTGGGCAGCCTAGGCGTGGTCTCGGCAAAGACCACCGCATCGCCAGCGACCGATCGGACGGCGATTGTCAGGCGATCGCGCAGCCCGACCAGCCGCGCCGGCTCCGTCGCCGCCTCGGCAAGGCAGGCGCGCGCGGCAGCGCCAAAAGCCGCGATCGCGGCGACGGATTCGGTGCCCGCGCGCGCGCCGCGCTCCTGACCACCGCCACGCATGAGCGGCGCGCCCAGACTGACCCCAGCGCGCGCCGCGACCAGCGCGCCTGCGCCCTTGAGACCGCCCATCTTATGGGCCGACAGCATGAGCGCGTCGGCGCTGAGCGCGGCGATATCGCAAGCCATCCGCCCGGGCAGCTGCACCGCATCGCAGAACAGGAGGCCGCCCGCGGCGTGGACCAGCGCCGCCGCCTCGGCGACCGGCTGGATCACGCCTGTCTCGTTGTTTGCGCCCTGCAGGGCCACAAGCGCGCGTCCGGGACGGCGGCAGGCGGCGGCGAGCCAGTCGAGATCGATGCGTCCGTCCGGCCGCAACGGCGCCACTTCGGCAATCGGAAATCGATGCCCGGACAAGACGCAGGCGTGCTCGCCGGCGGAGACGATAAGCCGCTCGAGCGGCGCTGCCTTTGGCCCGCCGCCAAACAGGGGATTGAGCGCGGCGTTCGCCGCCTCGGTGCCGCCGGACACGAATGTGACACCACGGGAGTTTACTCCCGCCAGCTGCGCGACCTCGCTCCTTGCATTCTCGACTATACGGCGCGTGGCCCGGCCCTCGGCGTGGACGGACGAAGGATTGCCAATCGTTTCCATCGCGGTGATCGCGGCCTCGCACGCCTCCGCGCGCAACGGCGCGGTCGCGTTGTAGTCGAGGTAGGCCCGGTTCAATGGGCTCGTGGCGGTGGCCATCGCGGCTCCGATTCTCGCGTTGGGTACGAAAACCGCGGCGGGACTTGCGGTTTTTCCTTGCAATTGCGGGCGCCGAGCGTGCTATGAGGCGGCCTCCGAGGCGAGCCCCCGTCGACTGACCGAGACAGATTCGAGCGTAATTTCGCGCCGCAAGGCGTGGAGGCGCGCACTCGGCGGCAGGCCGGAGGCGCTTCAAGGCATTGTGGAGTCTTCATGCCCGAGGTTTTCTTTACCGGTCCCGCCGGTCGGCTGGAGGGTCGTTTTCATCCCGCCAAGCAGCGCGGGGCGCCGATCGCGGTGGTGCTTCATTCTCATCCCCAATTCGGCGGCACGATGAACAATCAGATCGTCTACAATACTTATTACAATTTCGCCGAGCGCGGGTTTTCCGTGCTGCGCTTCAACTTCCGCGGCGTCGGACGGTCTCAGGGCGCCTTCGACCACGGCCAGGGCGAATTGTCGGACGCGGCCTCCGCCCTCGACTGGGCGCAGACAATCAGCCCGGAGGCGCGCGCCTGCTGGATCGCTGGCGTGTCGTTCGGCTCGTGGATCGGCATGCAGCTCTTGATGCGCCGGCCGGAGATCGAGGGCTTCATCTCGATCGCCCCGCCCGCCAACCGCTTCGATTTCAGCTTTCTCGCGCCCTGTCCCTCGTCCGGCTTGTTCGTGCATGGCGACAAGGACCGGGTCGCGCCGCTGAAGGAGGTTCTGGCGCTGATCGAGAAACTGAAGACCCAGAAGGGCATCGTCATCGAACATGCGGTCATCCCTGAGGCCAATCACTTCTTCGAGGATTGCATCGACGAACTGCACATGGTGGTCGGCGCCTATCTCGACAAGCGTCTTGGCATGCCGCGTCATGCGCCGCCGCCCGTGCGCAAGGACCGGCCAAAGCCAGTCGCGCCGCCCCGCGACGCCCAATAGAGCCACGAATCCAGTGTCCCTGATCACGACGACGGACGACCTTGCTCATTCCTGCCAGCGCCTGGCGCGTTCGCCGTTTGTGACCGTCGACACAGAATTCCTGCGCGAGACGACGTTCTGGCCAATCCTGTGCGTCGTCCAGCTTGCCTCGGACGACAAGGCGTTGGCGATCGACGCCCTGGCCCCAGGGCTCGACCTCGAGCCGCTGTTGCAGCTGATGGCCGACGAGGGCGTGGTCAAGGTGTTCCACGCCGCCCGGCAAGATCTCGAGATTTTTTGGAAGCTCTCCGGCGTCCTGCCGACGCCCCTGTTCGACACCCAGGTTGCGGCGATGGTGTGCGGCTACGGCGAGCAGGTTTCCTACAGCGAGCTCGCAAATTCGATCTGCCATGTCACAATCGACAAGTCGTCGCGGTTTACCGATTGGGCGCGCCGTCCGCTGGCCGAGGCGCAGATTAACTACGCGATCGGCGACGTGACCCATCTGCGCGACATCTATAAAGCGCTGTCGAAGCGGGTGGCTGCTGCGGGGCGCCAATCATGGCTCGACGACGAGATGAAGACGCTGACCTCGCCTTCGACTTACGAGCAGCATCCCGAGCGCGCATGGGAACGCTACAAGAGCAAAGCGCGCAAGCCCCGCGATCTCGCGATGCTGATGGAGCTCGCGGCCTGGCGCGAGAGCGAGGCGCAGGCGCGCGACGTGCCCAGGTCGCGCGTCTTGAAGGATGAAGTGCTGATCGAGCTCGCGCTCGCCGCCCCACGCAGCGCTGAGGCGCTTGCCAACCTACGCGCCTTTCCGCGCGGGATGGAGCGCTCGCGCGCTGGCGCAGAGATTCTGGCCGCGGTCGAACGCGGGCTCGAGCGCGATCCCAAGACATTGCCGAAGATCGCGCGCGAGCGGCGCAACGGCGCTAATGTCGGCGCAACGGTCGAATTGCTCAAAGTGCTGCTGAGACAAGTGAGCGAGGACAGCGGCGTCGCCGGCAAGCTGATCGCCACCGTCGACGATCTCGAGGCGATCGCCCAGAGCGACAAGGCCGACGCGCCAGCGCTCAGCGGCTGGCGACGGAAATTGTTCGGCGAACGGGCGCTCGAACTCAAGCATGGGCGCCTGGCGCTGACGGTCGAGAACGGCAAGGTTGTCACCCTCGAATGGAAAGACGCCGAGGCGCCGCACTCCGCGGCTTGAGGTGGGCCGGTCGCAGGTCCGGTCGATCCGCTTGGGTTTTCTTGGCTCCTGACTGTTCCGCTGCAAAGCCCCCGCTTATGAGGGGTTGGATTTCCTTGGATTTCCTTGGATTCTCTCGTCCGAATCGAGACTTTTCAATGGGTTACGCGGCTTTTTCGCGGAAGAATTTTTCGCAGGCCTTTTCCCGACGTTGAGAGGCGCCGCGACGGGCGCCTACGGTCGAGCCATGCGGAAGCGCAGGATTATTCATGGGGCAAGCTTAACCTGGCTTCCGATTTTCCGCAAGAGATTGTCGTCCGCATCGTTTCCCCTTCGGCCGCCTCAATCCACAGGCAACTCGCTATCGGCGGCGCAGCGAAACGGCGGCTCGCGGAGTTGCTGGGCGGGATCCATCCGAAGCCGATCGTCGATCACGCCGCCGCCCGCGCCGGGCGCTCGAGGCCTTTGCAAGATGCGAGGCCGCTGAACTGCCGCAGCGCCTCAGCCCATTTCGCTGACCCGCCCATCGCGGATCGTGACCCGGCGGTCCATTCGCGCGGCAAGGTCCATATTGTGGGCGGCGACGAGCGCCGCGAGTCCGGTCGCTCTGATAAGCCAGGCACGGATCGCGAAGTGTGTTCTAGATCATAGCGCGCGGCGCGAGATTTCGGCTCTAACACTTCGATCCGGCGCGGGCCCATGTCGACGAAGGCCGGCGATCACCACGGAGGGAGACGCGGGATGGCTTCCTGGCACCTTCAACAAATCAACAATTCGGATAGTCCCGCCATACCGGACGAGTATGTCGCCACCAACGGACCCTTGGCAGGATTCGTCCTTGCTGACGGCATACCCTTTCAATCGTTTGAACCGGGGTGCGTGTTCGTGTCGGTCTGCGAAGACCAGCAACATTTTTCGTACATCGATCCCAACGCCAATATTCAGGACGCCTGGTACGATCCGAGCGGCTGGCATATTCAGCAGATCAACAACCCCGGCAACCCCTCCATACCAGGCGAGTACGTCGCCACCAACGGACCCGTGGCGGCAACGGGCCGCTCTCCATTCATCTCAGTCTATAACGGCCAGCAACACTTCGTGTATCTAGATACACACGGTAATATTCAGGATGCTTGGTACGACCCAAGCGGCTGGCATCTTCAGCAAATCAACAACCCAGGCAACCCGTCCGTCCGGGGAGAATACGTCGCCACGAATGGGCCGGCGACTGACGCGACACCGTTTGTCTCCGTCTATAATAATCAACAGCACTTTACTTACCTCGATAACAACAGCAACATCCAAGACGCGTGGTACGACCCAAGCGGCTGGCATCTTCAGCAAATCAACAACCCAGGCGCCCCCTCTTTACCTGGCGAATACGTCGCGACCAACGGGCCCGTTGCTTACGCTACGTTGTTTGTTTCAACCTATAACGACCAGCAACATTTCACGTACATTGAAGCGAACGGCAATATCCAGGATGCGTGGTACGACCCAAGGGGCTGGCATCTCCAACAAATCAACAACCCAGGCGCTCCCTCTATACCTGGCGAATACGTCGCAACAAACGGGCCAGCAGCACGCTCGGACAGCAGTCTTTTCGTCGCGGTCTATAATAATCAACAGCATTTCACTTACATCGACAACAATCACAACCTCCAGGACGCATGGTGGGATGGCGACGCCAATGTATGGAAGCTGCAGCAGATCAGCAACTCCAAAGGACCGACAATTCCCGATGAATATTCGGCGACCGAGGGGCCGGAAGTGGCGCGCCAGGTTAACGCGTCCCTTTTCGTCTCGGTCTACAACAACCAACAGCATTTTGCGTACATTGACGGAAACTACAACATTCAGGACGCGTGGTGGGATGGCGACACCAACGTATGGAAGCTGCAGCAGATCAATAACTCTAGTAATCCAACAATAAATGGTGAGTACGCCGCTACCAATGGGCCGCCGTTGGCCGTTGGCGAGGTGGCGATTTTCAGTCTATTTGTCAGTGTCTACAACGACCAACAGGATTTCACTTATGTCGATAACAACGGCAACATCCAGGATGCTTGGTACGGGTAAAGAGCGGTAAGCATTCCGTCTTCCGCTTGCCTGGCCGCTACGCCGGACGCCATGATTCCTGCTAAAGAGCCGCCTATTCCATCTCGCTCACCCGCCCGTCGCGGATCGTGACGCGGCGGTCCATGCGGTCCGCGAGGTCCATATTGTGGGTGGCGACGAGGGCCGCGAGGCCACTCGCCCTGACCAATGCTGCAAGCGTGCCGAACACGTGGTCGGCCGTCTTCGGGTCGAGATTGCCGGTCGGCTCGTCGGCCAACAGCACCCGCGGCCCATTGGCGACTGCACGCGCAATCGCGACCCGCTGTCGTTCACCGCCGGACAATTCGGCAGGGCGGTGGCTCTCGCGCTCAGCAAGACCAAGATAGCCGAGGAGTTCGCGCGCGCGGGCCGCAGCCTGACCACGCGGGAGCCCTGCAATCATCTGCGGCAGGACGAGGTTCTCGAGCGCCGAGAACTCGGGCAATAGGTGGTGGAACTGGTAGACGAAGCCAATCTCCGTGCGCCTCAACGCCGTCCGCTTGTCGTCGCTCATGGTCGAGGTCGCGGCGCCGCCAATCCTCACTTCGCCAGCGTCGGGCCGCTCCAGGAGTCCCGCGAGATGCAGGAGTGTCGACTTTCCGGCGCCGGACGGAGCGATCAGCGCCACCGACTGGCCCGGCGAGAGCTCGAGCGAGGCCCCGTTGAGGACCTCGACCGTCGTAGCGCCGCGACCATACCGACGCTCCACATTGTCGAGCGTCAGTGCGGCTATACGCGTCTGATCATTCATATCGCAGCGCCTCGACCGGATCGAGCTTGGCTGCGCGCCAGGACGGATAGATCGTCGCCGCCAGCGACAGAAAGAGCGCAAGCCCCACCACTGAGAGCACCTCGTGTGCCTCGACCCGTGAGGGCAGTTGCGAGAGAAAATAGAATTCGGAAGGAAAGAGGTTGGCGCCGGTGATCCAGCTCAAGCCCTTGCGGATCGGCTCGACATTGTAGGCGACGAGGAGGCCAAGCACGAGGCCGACGGCGGTGCCGACGAAGCCGATCGTTGCGCCGGTGATGAGAAAAATCCGCATGATCGCGCCGCGCGTCGCGCCCATCGTGCGCAGGACGGCGATGGCGCGCGCCTTGTCCTGCACCAGCATGATGAGGCCGGAGATGATGTTGAGCGCCGCGACCAGCATGATGAGGGCAAGGATTAGGAACATCACATTGCTCTCGATCGCCAGCACGTCGAAGAAGCTACGGTTGATCTGACGCCAGTCGCTGTCGATCATCGGGCGCCCCTGCGCGGCCTCGATTTTGCTCCGCATCGCGTCAATGTTGTCAGGATCGGCGACATAGACCTCGATCACGCTCGCCTGCCCATCCTGATTGAAAAACGTCTGGGCCTCGGGAAGCGGCATGAAGATGAAGGTGTTGTCAAATGTCGTCATGCCGATCTGGAAAATAGCCGCAACCGTATAGCTCTTCATGCGCGGCGTGACGCCGAACGGCGTCTCCGCCCCATGTGGCGCAATGATACTGATCTTGTCGCCCGCTCTCAGGCTCAGATGTTCCGCAAGCTTGGAGCCAACCGCCACGCCCTGGCCCGAGTCAAAGCCCTCGAGCGAGCCCTGGATGATATGTCCGCCAACTCCTGGCAGGCGCTCGATATCGCTTCCGCGAATGCCGCGCACCAGCGCGCCCGACGAGCCGTAGGGTGAGCTGGCGAACGCCTGTCCCTCGACCAGCGGCGCCGCCAAAGTGACGCCGGGAACCTTGCTCACCCTTGCCGTCACCGCATCGTAATCGGTGAGCGGCGTCTCGACCCCTTGCAGAAACATGTGGCCGTTGAGGCCGATCAACTTGTCCATCAGATCGTGGCGAAAGCCGTTCATCACCGACATGACGACGATCAGCGCGGCGACGCCGAGCACAATACCGAGAAACGAGAAGCCGGCGATGACCGAGATCGACCGCTGGGCGTTGCGCGCGCGCAGATATCGAAACGCGACCATCCATTCGAAAGCGGAGAACGCTTTGGTGGCCGGCGCAGTCTCGGGAGCGGGCGCGTCCAGCGCGATAGCTGTCACCGTCTGGCCCTGCAACGACGTGTCACGGCCTCGCATCCTTGCGGGATCCCGTCATGGCTGGGCTTGACCCGGCCATCCACGATGTGGAGCGCGCATGCCGAGCGTCGCAAAGGGTGGGAACGAGACCGTTGAAAGTCAGGTGGCGCAGTTCGTCCACAGAAGGCCTGGACAACCGCGTGGATAGCCGCGTCAAGCCCGGCCATGACGCGAGGGACCTCGCCCAAGGTGGCCCGCTCGATCACGCTTTCCCGCCAAGGCGGGCGATCGCCGCATCCACGGTGATCAACTCGCGCTCGCCGCCCCGGCGCGTCTTGAGCTCGACCTTGCCGTCGGCAAGGCTTTTGGGGCCGATGATCGCCTGGTGGGGCGCGCCAACCAGATCCATGGCGGCGAATTTCGCTCCCGGACGCTCATCGCGGTCATCATAGAGCGCGTCGACGCCCGCTGTGGTGAGCGACGCATAGATCCGCGCGCAAGCCGCGTCGCAGGCGGCGTCGCCGACTTTCAGATTGATGAGCCCGACGCGGAACGGGGCGACCGCTTCCGGCCAGATCGGACCGTTTTCGTCGTGGTTGGCCTCGATCAGCGCGGCGGCGAGCCGGGTCGGACCGATGCCGTACGAGCCCATATGCACGGGATGCTCCTTGCCGTCCGGTCCATTGACGACCGCCTTCATGGGAGCCGAGTACTTGGTTCCGAAGTAGAAAATATGGCCGACCTCGATCCCGCGAGCGGAAATCCGGTCCTTGGGATCGAGTTGCTCGAACGCGGCCTCATCGTGTTTGTCGGACGTGGCGGCGTAAAGCGAGGTCCACTTGTCGACAACCGACTGCATCGTCTCGGCGCTGTCGAAGTCGATGTCCTCGGGCGGCGTCTTGAACGAGAGATAGTCGCGGTGGCAGAACACTTCGCTCTCGCCGGTCGACGCGAGAATAACGAACTCGTGGCTGAGGTCGCCGCCGATCGGGCCTGATTCCGCGCGCATCGGAATGGCGGTCAGGCCAAGCCGCGCGAATGTGCGCAGGTAAGCGGTGAACTCCTTATTGTAGGAATGGCGCGCGCCCGCCTGATCGAGGTCGAAGGTGTAAGCGTCCTTCATGAGGAATTCGCGCGAGCGCATCACGCCGAAGCGCGGCCTCACCTCGTCGCGGAACTTCCATTGGATGTGATAAAGATTGAGCGGCAGATCCTTGTACGAGCGCACCGAGGCGCGGAAGATCTCCGTGATCATCTCCTCGTTGGTCGGCCCGTACAGCATGTCGCGGTCGTGCCGGTCGCGCATGCGCAGCATTTCCTTGCCGTAATCGTCGTAACGCCCGGATTCGCGCCACAAGTCAGCCGACTGAATGGTCGGCATCAACACCTCGATCGCGCCGGCGCGGTTCTGCTCCTCGCGGATTATGGCGCAAATCTTATGCAGCACTCGGACGCCTAGGGGGAGCCAGGCGTAGCTGCCCGCCGCCTCCTGCCGGATCATGCCGGCGCGCAGCATCAGCCGATGCGAGACGATCTCGGCCTCTTTCGGCGTCTCCTTCAGAATCGGCAGAAAATAGCGGGAAAGACGCATGGGACGGCTCAACGGAATCAGGGCGCGCGACAAACGCGGGCCGGGCCTTATGACCTTAGTGAGCCAAAAAGGGCAAGCCGAGGGACGTAGCGGAAAGTTCTTGAAACCTACGCCGTCCGCTTCAATGCGTCAGGCGCCGAAGGAACCGAGATCGACCAACCCAGCGTGCTGCTTGGCCACCTTGCCCTTTTCGAATGCGATCAAGGTCGGAATGCCGCGAATGCCGAAGCGCGCCGCAATCGCCGGCTCCTCGTCGACATTAACCTTGGCGAAGCGAGCGCGCGGTTCGAGCTCCTTTGCCGCCTTGTCGAAGATCGGCGCCATCGTGCGGCACGGCCCGCACCATGGCGCCCAGAAGTCAACGATCAGCGGCATGTCGTTGCGCTCGACGTGCTTGTCGAAGGTCTTCGCGGTCAGCACGATCGGCTCGCCGGTGAACAGGTTCGCCTTGCAGCCACCGCACTTGGCCTCGGACGCGGGGCGGTCGGAGGGGACGCGGTTGACTGCAGAGCAATGGGGACAGACGACGTGGATGGATTCGCTCATTGGGGCTGCGCCCTCTCGATGGCGCTTGCCAATATTTGGCCCAATCGGCGCTGTTTCAAGCGGTCAAATACCTCCGTCTGCCCGGCTGATCACGAACTCGTGATCACCCCTGCGGTAACCTCCCTTCCGGGGTGGCGTAATGGTTGCAGGAGCCGCAAGCTCCAACGGTTAGGCTGCGGTGCGGCCTTCCCGACCCGATCTCATTGCTTCTTTGGAGATTTTCGGATGAACGCCAGAACCGCCATCACCGCCGCCACCCTCGCCTTCTCGCTCGCCGCCGCGCTCGCCACCGCCGCCAAGGCGGGGCCCGCCCCGGCACAGCCCGGAGCCGACAAGTGCTACGGCATCGCCTTGGCCGGCAAGAACGATTGCGCCGCCGGCGCCGGCACGAGCTGCGCCGGAACGTCGACCGTCGATTACGATCCCGGCCACTGGAAATATGTCGCTAAGGGCACTTGCGAAGGCATGACGACGCCGAAAGGCCATGGTTCGCTAACCGCGATGTAAAGTCGGACGCCCCTTCTCCCCCGGGAGAAGGTGGCGAGCGTGGCTCGCCGGATGAGGGAAGCACCGCGAAGGCGATGGAGCGCTTCGCGCGAACCCTCACCCCTTCCCCTCTCCCGTAGGAGAGGGGAATCGCACGCCACCTCCTTTTGCATGCAGCTCCGCCCCTCCCCGGCGGGGCCGTTTTTGTTACGTCTCCGGAAAATCCTCGATCCTGAATTCCGCTTCCGCGCGTTCGCCGCGCTCGGCGAGCGCGCTTTCCCGCATGCGCAGTTCGACCCGCCGGATCTTGCCCGACATCGTCTTAGGCAGTTCGAAGAACTCGATCCGACGCACAAGCTTGTAAGACGAGAGACGGCCGCGCATGTGCTCGAAGATCGCCGCCGCTGTGGCGCGGTCCGGGGCATGGCCCTGGGCAAGCGCGACATAGCCCTTGGCGATCGTATAGCGCACCGGATCAGGGGCCGGCACGACCGCGGCCTCGGCAATCGCAGGATGTTCGATCAGCACGCTTTCCAGTTCGAACGGGCTGAGGCGATAGTCGCTCGATTTGAACACGTCGTCGGCCCGGCCGATGAACGTGATGTAGCCGTCGGCGTCGCGCGAGGCGACGTCGCCGGTCTTATAATGTTCGCCCTCGATCGGCATGAGCTGCCCATGCTCATTCAGATAGCCGGACATGAGTCCCACGGTGCGCGGACGCACAGGAATTGCGATCTCGCCGCTGTCGCTCTCGAGCCCGTCGGCATCGATCAGCGAGACGCGGTAGCCCGGCAACGGCCGCCCCATCGAACCGGGGACGATCCGTTGTCCGGGCGAATTGCCGATCATCATGGTGGTCTCGGTCTGCCCATAGGAATCGCGCAACGATAAGCCCCATGCGCGTCCCACCTGCTCGATGATCTCCGGATTGACCGGCTCGCCCGCCGCGTTGACCTCGCGCAAAACGACCTTCCATTGTCTCAAGTCTTGCTGGATCAGCATCCGCCAGACAGTCGGCGGCGCACAGAACACCGTGACCTGGTGCTCGACCAGCGCGTCGAGCGCCGCGCGCGGCTCGAAGCGCTGGCTAAGCGCGATGATGGTCGCTCCTGCGTTCCAGGGCGCGAAGACGCTCGACCAGGCGTGCTTGGCCCAGCCGGGCGAAGAGATGTTGAGATGCGCGTCCCCGGGCCTGATCCCGAGCCCGTACATGGTCGAGAGGTGCCCGATCGGATAGCTCGCATGGGTGTGCACCACGAGCTTCGAGCGCGCCGTCGTGCCCGAGGTGAAATAGAGGAGCATCGGGTCGTCGGCCTTGGTCGGGCCGTCTGGCGCGAAGACTTCGCTTCCGAGAAGTGTAGCGTAACGCCGCCACGGGGGCGGAGCCGCGCCGACCGCGACGCGCGTGACGCCCTCGGCCAGCCCAGCGAATTTGTCTGCGTCCGCGCCGTGCGCGACCAGATATTTCGCCTGCCCGCGCTCGATTCGGTCCGCGATGTCGGCTTGTCCAAGCGTCGGCATGGCCGGGATCAGCACGAGGCCGAGCTTCATCGAAGCGAGCATCGTGGCCCACAGTTCGGGGACCACGCCCAGCATCATCAGGAGACGGTCGCCACGCTTGGCCCCGAGCGAGCGCAGACCATTCGCGAGGCGCGACGATTCCAGGCGCAGATCGGCGAACGTCCGCGTCTCGACGCGCTCGCCGATGATCTTGAGCGCAGTCTTGCGCCCATGCTCTCCGGCAGCCAGCTCGGAATCGAACCATTCGAGTGCCCAGTTGAACTCATGCGGACGCGGCCAGGAGAAGGCGGCGCGCGCGCCGTGATAGTCGTGCTCAAGCTCAAGCAGGCGGTCGCGCGCTTCGCGGAAGGTCAGAGGGTCAGGAGCGGCGGGGACTGAGGAGAATGGGGCGAGAGACATGAGGCCATTGTGACTCCGCTTGTCGGAGGGGACAATGCGCCGAGGCCCGCCTGAGCCTTCACCGAAGGCTGCTTGCACAACCAGCGCGCGAACTCGCGGTTCAATAAACGCCAATAAACGCCAATAAACGCCAGTAAAAGCTAGTAAACGCCAGTAAAAACGCTAGCGTTTACTAGCGTTTATTTTTCCGAATCCGGACTTTTCAATGGATTACGGCCGATTCAAATAAAAAAATCGGCCTCCATCTGAACTCGCGTCAAAGGTTGTGCGCCAAAGCCTTCGGATTCCATTCTACCTCTGCCGCGCATTTGGCTTGCAAGAATGCGGAGCAGATTCCGCGAGTGAGAAAGGTATAGCACAAATTCCGTTGTTCGGAACGCCTTTGTTTTCTCGGCCGCTCGGGTGATTTCGGGCCGGCCAGATAACAAAAGCGCTTAGGGTTTCAAATATGTGTCAAAAAATTCGCGAACTCGGACGAGAGCATCTGCGCGCGCTTCTTCGTCAACGCCGTAATGCGCGACCTTTCCCGACCGCGAGGTGATCGCGTGCAACGCATCGCCGGACCAATCAAAATCGTGAACCGCGTCGTCATACGTTTTTATTTGAGCCGGTGAGCCACGTTCGATTGCCGAGCTGACTTTGTCTATGCATGGCTTGGGGGAAATCGAGTCATCCTGCAGGCCGATTTCGAGCAAAAGCGGTATCTTCGGCGTCCAATCGTTCCCCAGAAGCGCACACCAAGCGGGATAGAAGGCGACCGCCGCGCGAAAATCGCCTTCGGGCAAATCGGTGGGCCGTGCAACATTCCTCGGCGCGATGACGAACATTGTCGTTCCGCCGCCATGAGACCAGCCCATCAGGCCGATATGGTCGCCTATGACATACCGTTGCGCCTGCAAATAACGGAGCGCGCCGTAGGCGTCGAACGATTTTTCGGCCCACGCGCGGACATGCCCCTCACAATCGCTGGAAACTCCGCGAGGGCCGAAGCTGTCAGGCAAGAGGACTGCGTATCCATTAGCAGGCTGTTGAAGAAGTCAGGCGCGGGTTTTCTGGTGTTTATTGTTCTCGCGTGATTCTCTTGGCCTGTGGGTTGGCGAATCGCGAGGGGTCGATGCGGGGCGAGGATCGGACGAGCGGGGCGTTGTTCTCGTACGTTGACATGGA
>Ga0209624_10001688_pt1 | contig 17077 bp, 13 predicted proteins | sample JacPinW_OM2H0_O1_FD_188565 | JGI IMG/M metagenome (GOLD analysis project Ga0209624, IMG submission 188565) | Forest soil microbial communities from Algoma, Ontario, Canada - Jack Pine, Ontario site 1_JW_OM2H0_O1 (SPAdes) (version 2) | ecosystem: Environmental > Terrestrial > Soil > Boreal...
CTAAAGTTCGGCCTCTACCAGCCGGGGGCGACCGACGAACAGCCACTCCTGACTGGGAGCGCCGATGGAATCGGGCGCGACAATGGATCCTTGTGCATTCGTTCTTCAGATGGGAAGCCGGTGCTGCAGCGCGACTGCATCCACGAATCCCAGGGAGACGCGCTTAACATTCTGGCTGCCGCGATACGGGAACATGCTGAGAGCGCTCCGGTAGCGGTGGGTCATCGGATAGTGCACGGTGGCCCGAATCTCCACAAACACCAAATCATCACGCCACAAGTCTTGGATCAGTTGCGTTCGGCCACGCACTTTGCGCCTTTGCACATCCCCCAGGCATTGTCGCTGATCGTTACCGCTCAAGCGATCTTTCCTTCGGCTGCACAATTCGCCTGCTTCGACGACGCCTTTCACCGGACGATTCCGGAGATCGCGTCGCATTTCCCGCTCCCGCAACGCTATTTCGACGAGGGCATCCGGCGCTATGGTTTCCACGGTATTTCTTACGAGTCACTGGTTCATCACTTCGGCGGAAGGCTTCCCGAACGAGCCATCTTCGCGCACTTGGGTAACGGATCGAGTCTTTGTGCGCTTCGTAACGGGATATCGATCGATACCACGATGGGTCTCACACCGACTGGCGGCATTCCAATGGGAACTCGCTCTGGCGACCTCGACCCGGGCGTCATCCTCTATCTTCTCCGCAATGAGAAACTGAGCGCCGACAGCCTGGAAGACTTGCTCAATCATCAAAGCGGCCTTTTCGCTCTGTCATCTGGCGAGAGTGATGTAAAGACTCTGGAAGAACGGGCCCAGGCCAGCGACACGAAGGCCTGTTTTGCACTAGACGTTTTTGCCGTTTCAGTACGAAAGACAATCGGCGCCTACATGGCTCTGCTGGGCGGCGTGGACTTGCTTGTTTTCACTGGCGGCATCGGAGAGCACAGTTCTCGCATTCGATCTGCAGCAACCCACGGTCTCGATTCTCTTGGGCTGACTCCAGACAAGATTCAGATTGTCCTTACACAAGAAGAGCAACAGATCGCGCGCCTCTGCCGCGAAATCATGATGAACCCTTCCTCATAGATCGGTGGCTTCAAGTCTGGGCCTCGCCCGCCTAAGAGCCTTGGAATCAGAGCAATCCACAGCGACGCAACTCCTACGGCACTACCCTTTTCCACCCAATCGAGTTAGATTTTGAGGTTGCGCGTAGCGGGGTGCGCTGTGAAAACCCCCTCTTCGCCGACAGAATTGGCGCTGTTCCTAGGTCCGGCAAGTCCTCAGCCAGAGCGGCAGAACCTCGTATTCCGCGGGGACAAAACGGTCGTGCGCTGGGTAAATGATGTCAATGGTGGAATCTAAAACGCAGCTCGTTGAGCAGATCAACGGCTTTCTGCGTTCCGGCGACTACTCTCGCGCCCTGGAATTGTTGCGAGGCATAGCCGCCGAATTCCCGAACGATGCGGAGCTGTCCGAACTGGAAAAGCTCGCCCAGGATGGCTCCAAGAGCAACGCCGAAGCCGACCGCCTTATCACCGAGAGCCAGGAGCTGTTCGCGCAGCAGAAGTCCGCCGAAGGTATTCAGTTGTTGCGCAAAGCTTACGAACTGGATAAACGCAATTCTCTCGCGCGCGCCATTCTGGCCAATGCGCTGGTCGAGCATGCGCAGTCCGTCGTAGAGACCGATTGGCTGGAAGCCGAGACCCTGACCAATCAGGCGCTCAACTTGAACCCGGCTCATCCCACAGCCAAAACCGTCCTCAGCCTGATCGTTGCCAGGAAAGAAGCAAGCTCTGTGGAGGATTGGGTTGCGCGTGCGCGCAGGCTGCAGGCCTCCAGCGATCCATTTGCAGCCTTGGCGTGGGTTGCAGAGGGACTGGCTGTTCATCCTCACGATCCTAAGTTGCTGCTGATCCAGGATGAAATCCAGCGCGACCAGGATGCTCGACGGCGCTTGGCCCGCCGCGGCGACCTGGAAGACCTGCGGCGCCTGCAGCGCGAGATCAATGGGGCCGCTGACGTTGCGGCAAAACAAGCTTTGGCCGTGCGCATACAAACCGTGGCCGCCAAGTACTGGACAGATGGCGAAATCCTGTCGATCGCCAATGCTTTGCTACTCCGCTTGGGATTAGCCTCCAAGGAGAGTACCGGCACATCGCCGCGGGGCAAGAACGCGACCGTAATTCTGCATGTCCCGCGTCCCAGCGCCCCGAAGACTTCTCCCGACACCGCCCGCGACATTCCACCAATCCCGGTTGCGTCGAGGCCGGTCGTTGCGGGCCCGGCTACGGCAAGTTCGGTCCCACCCCGGAAAGCCCCGGCCGCGACTGTTCCAACGAGCACCGTTCCGACCGCCACTGTTCCACCAAGCATTGTCCCGCCCAGCACTGTTCCGCCCAGCAAAGTTCCGCCCAGCGAAATCCCTCCTCGCCAGGTTGCTCCCAGCGTTTCGCCGGTGAGTTTGGTCCTGAAAGCCGCTGCCTCTCCTCCCGCGGAGCTTTCCGAACCGCCAGCCCAAATCACATCTCGACCATCCCGGCCTCAACAGCCCACAAGTTCGAACTCCACAACGCTCATCCTCATTTCCGCCGCTGCAATCATTCTGGTCGCAACGACCTTTTTCTTCACGCGAAGACATTACGCCACGCCGGTAACGCAGACCCAATCAGCTGCTCCCACCGTCTCTGCCCCGGACGTCCCCGCCCCCGCACAGGCTACTCCAGCGCAAGCAACTCCCGCGCCTACGACTCCTGCAACAGTGGCTCCGACACAGACGACAGCATCTGCGCCTGCTTTGCACACTTCTTCCGGCACCGCCCTTTCCGACACGGGCGCCGGAAAAACCACGCCCGAAGTTACGCGCGAGGATCAGCCGCCCGCGCCGGCGTCCGGCCCCAACCTGGGCACACTCGTTGTCGTTGCCGATCAAGACGACGTAAAAGTTTCTCTCAACGGAAAAATTCAGCGGCAACTCACTCAAGCCGGCCAGTTGCGCCTACCGAATCTCGAGCTCAAGGACTACGTTGTGCAAGTCTCGAAGAGCGGCTTTCAGGATCCTCCCGAGCAAAAGATCCGCATTCGCAAGGGCGAACAGGCCAGGCTTACCTTTCACCTCCAACCCCAAACTCTCCAGCCCCAGCCTCGCGTGGCCTCGTTGGCCAACCCCCAACCGCAGCCTCAGTTGGCTTCGCTGACCATCCAGGGCGGCGCTCCCGGAACCACGGTTCTGGTCGATCAAGCTCCCGTCGGCACCATTCAGCCCGATGGTACGCTCTCCGTCTCCACCGTCAATCCTGGAGACCATACTGTCGAGCTCCGCCATGAGCGATTCAAGCCCCGGCAGTTCAAGAAACACTTCGATGCGGGCGGAACCATATCTCTGGCTGCCGCGGATGCCGTGTTGGAAGCCGCTCCGGAATCCGCACTGGGCGAAGTGAAAATTACCTTCGCACCCGCCGACGCCAATGTCGCAATCGTGAAGGGTAATCTTCTGAAAATGGTCAGCAGCGGTGTCCCGCTCAACCTTCCCGCCGGTACCTACACTCTTACTGCGCGAACCGCCGAAAGGCTCACGCGCTCGTCCACGCTCGAAGTCATAGCCGGTCAATCCCAGACGTTGAATTTGTCTCTCGCCCCGAGCGGTATGTCGAAGTGGGATGACCCAGGCGCCTGGAGGCATGAGGGAGATTCTTTCACTCGCAAAGGGGGGGAGTTCGTCCTGTACGGAGTCGTTCCTGCCTCGGGCACGTTTATTGTTTCCGCGATGCCTTCCAAGGGCCACCTCTTGCAATGGGTGCTCAACTACATCGATCCCAAGAACTACGTCCTCTTCCAAATGGACGACAATAACTTCTACCGCGCTGTCATTCGCAACGGCGAGAAAACGGACGCGATCAAAGTTCCCGATAAAGCCGACAAGAAAAGCTTCCGTACTCTGCTAATCCGCGTTAGCGCCACGGAGCTCGTCAACCAAATCAAGCACGGTGACAGTGTGACCGTCCTGGATCGCTGGACGCAGCCCGGCGCTAATCTCAGCCTGGGCAAGTTTGGCTTCTACATACCCGGCAGTGACGAAGTATCGCTCTCCAGCTTCGCGCACTACGCTGACCTGAACACCCGCTAGCAGCCTACGGTTTGGCACCGGCATGATGCACATTCCGGCCCCATTCGCGTTTCTGGGCGCCGTGGGCAATAAAATACATTCTCCGCAACAATCAGAGAAATGAGGGGTTCAGAGGACGGACTTGCCAGGTAGACTGAGCAGATTCCAAGGATCTATGAGGGAACGGCCCACCTGCCAACAGCCGCAAGTCTCAGAAAAATGCGACCTTTAGCGGAATCGGGTCATCCATCTTTGAATAGCGCCGGCCCGCAACCCACACCGACGTGGCGTATCGGAAAGGGCATGAACAACACAGTATCTGTTATCGAGCGTGAAACGAGCAGCTATCGCTATGAGGCTGTGATGCACATCAGCGAAGCGATCGCGGCTTGCCGTGAACCTGAGGAACTGGCCGGTACTCTCGCCGATGAAATTGGCAAGCTCCTGCATTTTGAGCATCTGTTCTTTGTCGTGTTGAAGGAGAACTCCAACGAAATCGAGTATCTCGTTTGGGGTAAGGGCTCGTTGCCTTTCCCGGACCTGCCTATTGAAGAGTCGCCAATCTGGCACGCTATGGCGAGCGAGGACCCACAGCATACTGCCGATTGGGACACCGAGGAGCGATTTCCGCAATTCAAGGAGTGGGCCAAGAAGATGCGGCTGGGCTCGGGGGTCCGCGTACCGTTGACGACGCCGCATCGGCGACTCGGTGTATTCGGAATCAGCCGTGACACCGTGAATCCATTCGTTGAAGAGGAAATAAGTTTCCTGGCGCTGATTGGGCGTGTCGTGGCGTTCGCGCTCGATGATGGTTTGAATCTCAGGCGCGCGCAACATCAAAATGATCAGCTGCAGTTGCTTCTCAACTTGACGAATCGAATCACCTCAAATCTTGAACTTCGGGACCTGTTGCGCGAGATTGCAGCGAATATACGCGAGGTCATACACGCTGATGGCGTGGCAGTTTCGCTGCCGGATGCAGCCTCGGGAAAATCCAGGGTTCTTGCCGTGGATTTTCCGCACGGTAAGGGCCTGATAAAGGAAGAGTCGCTCCTTACAATGAGCGCCGCCGCTCGGGAGGTGATCGATACCTTGAAACCGGTAATCTTTGACCCCCGAGAACGTGACGAACGCAGACCTGAGCGGTATGGTGTCGCGGCTGCCGAGGGCCTCAAAGCCGTTTGCAGTATTCCGCTTGCAAATCGCGGCCGGGCCGTTGGGATTCTGTCAATTTTGCGCACGACGGAGACTCCGTTTTCACCGGGAGACGTCGATTTCCTCAGCCGGGCGTCGGGCCAGATTGCCATCGCCATTGAAAACGCGTTGGCATACCGCGAGATTTCGGAACTCAAGGACAAGCTCGCGCAGGAAAAGTTATACCTTGAGGAAGAGATCCGCGGCGAGTTCAACTTTGAGAATATCGTTGGAAACAGTCCGACATTAAAGCACGTTCTGGAACTGGTTGAGACCGTCGCTCCAAACGACTCTACAGTCCTGCTGCTTGGCGAGACCGGTACGGGCAAGGAATTGATCGCTCGCGCCATCCACGACCGCAGCCGACGCAAGGATCGCACGTTTGTAAAGATGAACTGTGCTGCCATTCCAACCGGGCTACTGGAAAGCGAACTATTCGGGCACGAAAAAGGAGCGTTCACTGGCGCCATCGCGCAGAAAGTCGGGCGGCTGGAATTAGCCGATCAGGGAACCCTTTTCCTGGATGAAGTGGGGGACATCCCGATCGAGATACAACCAAAATTACTGCGCGCTTTGCAGGAACGGGAGTTCGAGCGGCTCGGAAGCATCCACACGCGAAAAGTGAATGTGCGACTGGTGGCGGCGACCAATCGCAATCTGGAAGAGATGATTGCCAAGAAGGAATTCCGCAGTGATTTGTACTATCGCCTCAACGTATTTCCGATCCGCATACCGCCCTTGCGGGAGCGCAAGGAAGATATTCCTCTGCTGGTGAGCTACTTTGTCCAAAGGTTTGCGAAGCAAATGCAGAGGAAAATCGAAGGTATTTCACCGGCCGTCATGAAAGGGCTGACAGCATGGGAATGGCCCGGCAACATCCGAGAGCTCGAAAATTTCATCGAGCGTTCGGTGATCCTTACCCGCGGCAAATCGCTTGAGGCACCGCTCGCAGAACTTCGCAGATCCAACACTCAGGAACCCCCTGTTACGATGCCAGTTTCCGGCAAGGAAGACATTGCACGAATCGTGAAAGAAACCCTCCATGTTCTCAATGGGAACAAGACTGCCAGCGATGGAAGGGCGCAGAAGCAACGCGAGGAAATTGTGCGCGCACTTGGCGAAAGCAAGGGTCGCGTTGGCGGTGCCGACGGAGCCGCTGCACGCATGGGTATCAATCGCACCACGCTTCTGTCACGCATGAAGAAATTCGGCATCGACCCCGGACAGTACGCTTAACCATGGATAGCCTGATCTTGAGCGCACGAACGGAATCGCCTTGCTCGGAGAGCGCGTCACCGCACTCTTCCTTCCGTCGGACGTCAGTCGCTCTGGCGCGCTGTCTCAACAACTTCAACAGTTGATCGACACTCTTGCCTCTGTCTCCCGACTGCCTCCTCATTCCAACGACTTAGGGGCAACCTACATTGGCATCAGGCTTGCCTCTCCCTTGGCGAGGGAGCTACGAAACACGAGCAAAGATCAAGCCAGTGAAGTCATTTGAAGAAACGAAGAATCAGAGATCGTCACTGCGCCCACCCGGCGGTTCAGGCGTTAATTGCGGATCAAGATTGTTGCGAAGGTGGCTCTGTTGTGGAATCTCGTAGGAGGGTAGAGCAATGACCCAAAAAGAAATTCATGTCGGAATCGTCGGTGCGAACGCGAAAAGCTGGGCACAAGTATCACATGTCCCGGCCATCAATGGCCTTCCCGGACTGAAGCTCGCAGCCGTGGCAACGCGAAACGAGCAGAGTGCACGGGAAGCCGCCGAAGCCTTCGGCGCTGATCGCTGGTTTGCCGATCCCTTCGCGATGATTCGCGATGAAAGGATTGATGTCATCACGATTTCCGTCAAGGTGCCTGTACACCGCGACCTCGTTTTGGCAGCGCTGGAGGCTGGCAAAGCGGTCTACTGCGAGGCGCCTCTCGGACGCACAGTTGCTGAGGCTGATGAGATGGCGAGCGCGGCAGGTTCACTTCACACCGCGATCGGATTGCAAGGACGTTTGAATCCAGCCGTGCGCCGTGCGGCCCACTTGGTTTCTTCCGGAAAGATTGGCAGGCCACTCAATGCGAGAATTGTATCAACCACTGTGGGCTTCGGGTCAGAATTGCCATCCTCACATGACTACTTCAATAAGACATCATCTGGGGCGAATCTGCTGACCATCACTGCGGGGCATACGCTCGATGTGCTGGAAGCAGTTCTGGGACCGATTATCGAAGTTGATGCCCAAACGGAGATTTTGTGGCCCACGGTTAGATTGACAGACACCGGAGCGGAGAGCTTGCGCGCAACCGCCGATCAGATCGCTGTCCTGGGAAAGACGCGTTCTGGCGCGGTATTCACGGCAGACATTCACGGTGGTGTAGCACCGGCGCATGCTCGCTTCAGCTTCGAAATCACTGGGTCAGAGGGATGGCTCAGCCTGACGGGTGGCCATCCCTACGGCTTCCAAGCTGGGGATCTCAAGGTGACATCAAGCATCCCTTTCGCGACGCCTGAGGAGGCCGCGGTCTATGGTGGGTTTATGGGTGCGGCGATCAACGTGGGAGAGGTCTACGATCACCTTGTTCGCGATTTGCATGCGGGTACCTACAGCACACCCGGTTTTGAACACGCACTTCACAATACCCGGCTCATCGAGGCTGTAAGGCGTGCCGGTGAACGAGGCGTGCGGCAGAAACTTCTCGAACAAATCGAAAGCTTCGATCAAACAAGAGCAACGATTCATTCGTGAGTTTCGTCGAAGCTCAGGGATAAGCCAAGAGGTACCCGGCAATCGTTTTTTGGGTGAAAAGAAAGGCAGATGAAATGAAAAACAAGCTGGTTGTCATCATAGCCGTATGCATCGTCATTCCATCCGTCGCGCTGTCTGCTACCGACAACGCGACGGCAAATCGTCAAATCAGGGTCTCTCGGTCGCCCATTTCTGACTCTGAGAACCCGAATTCGACAACCCCCTCAACTAGTCCTGATGTTAAGCCGAGCGAGCAGCAGGAAAAACCCGAGGACTACGATGGAGCGATGATAGCGATCACTCAGAGGTTCTCAGCCACACTCGCAGCAATTGCCGAGGCCGTGCAACAAGGAAAAATCAGCAGCAAACAAGCGAAGGAAATTAGCGCCGAGCAATACCAGCTGACACAAATGCAGTTTAAACTGCTGAGCCTGTGGCGTGAACTCGAGCAAGAAGACGTGGCGCGAATCCCCGATGCTCCGGCAAAACCCGCTCCTACAGGGGACAGTGAAATCGTGATGATAGCTCTCCCATTCTCGTCTCTTCAGCTGAATCCTTCCCTCGCTGAATATCTGAGCCTAACGCCCTCACAGGTTGCAGCCATCCAGCAGGTGATGGTGCTCGAACGGCAGAGTCTGCAGCCCCTCATGGCACAGCTGCGCTTGACGAGGGAGAAGCTGCTTGCGATCGGGAGTGATCGTATGAACGAAAAAGATATCAAAAGCCTTGCCCAGGCCGAGGCGGCTCTACTGGCGCGACTGATCGTAGCCAACGCTCGCATGCAGTCCAACATCTACAGAATCCTCACTCCCGACCAGCAAAAGAAACTCGGCGATCTCGAACGAGCCCAGGGATCACCAGCCACAATAGAAGGTCAGTAGCGAGCGGATTAAGTCAGCTCAACACAAGCCGAGTGTCACTATTTGGAGCGCTCAATAATACAGATGAAGTCTGAACCAGCTGTGATTTGACGGGAATGCCCTAGCAACTTGCCTTTATTCAGATGAATTGGAACTCAATGGCTGGCATGCCGGTAGCCTTTCGCTATAAGTTCACGCATCATGTCCTTCACCAGCGGTCCTTTTTGTATCGTTCTGCGACGCTCCTAGCCCCCGTTTCTCGGCCGCTATCACCGCGGTAGCGATGTTCATTGCAGCCAGAATCAGGACTTCTTGTAGCGTGAATCCGTGAGTTGTGATTTTCCACATAAACGCCTCATAAAGTAATTCGAAGCGTCGCGTCTCAAAGCAATGCAACTTCTGTGCCAAACAGCGTGCCTCCATGCCTTTGAACAGAATGAGCCTATTGGCGCAAGCCCCCTGACACAGCACTGTCGAAAGTTGAGAGTGTCACGTGTCATCAACACTGGAAACACCCATTCTTGCCTGCACGTGTTGTCGGAGAAGGGGTCACTCCATCGGTTGCATGCCGGTACTCTCTCGCGTGAGAGGGGACGGATCAATCTCCCGCAGTACTCATGGCTACACAGGCTCGCTGTCTGCGATTCCCACTCGGACATACGTTTCCGATGACTCCCGCCATGCCGGCCCGGGCTCAATTCCCGGGCTCCTGCCGGTTGTATGGACTCAATGCTGACACGGGCGCAGAAGTCAGAGACGCCTTCGACAATTTCAACTCTCGACAACACATCCGGAAACCACCATTGCAATCCTTGCACTTAGGGTGCGTGCGGTTTGGCAAGCGCCTTGCCTATGTCCCTACGTTAGGGAAAAGACCCATGCTGAAGATCTCGATCATTGAGGGCCATACCGAGCGGCGGTTAATCGTGGAGGGCAAGCTGGTTGGGCCTTGGGTAGGAGAGCTAAGGAGTGCGTGCGAAAACGTGAATAGAGACCTTTCCGGCCGCAAGCTCGTTATCGACATGAGGCACTTAACGGCAATTAGTCAGGAAGCCGAGAACGTGTTGTTTGAATTGATCAAAAAGGGAGTTAAATTTCGCTGCCGCGGCGTGTTCACGAAACATGTTTTGAAGCAGGTCGCCCGCCGTGCAAGCGGCAACCCTGGGAAGGCGGAGAAATGAGGGAGCAGGCCCGCCATCAAGGTCGCAGAAACGAGCCGAATCCATACGCGACTCGCGAGGAGTTCATCAAGCTTTTTCACGAGGACATGAATGGACTTTCTCAGCTTTCGTTTCTGCTTACCGGCGATCAGGAAAAGGCAGAAAAGTGCTTGGTAGCCGGTATTGAGGATTGTGTTAAAGAGAACCGGGTCTTCCGGGAGTGGGCACGTTCCTGGGCGAAGCGCATTATCGTCGAAAACGCAATTCGCGAGCTGAAGCCGCACCCAAGCCTCTCTGGCTCTTCTCCGTCTCCGACGGTTTTCTCTCACAGCGAGCAGTCAAGCAGTTCAGGTGGGCATTTCGACCTGCAAACAGTATTAACACTTGGAGATTTCGAGCGGTTTGTTTTCGTGATGTCGGTCCTGGAAAACTATTCGCACCACGAATGCGCCCTCCTTCTCGGCTGCTCAGTCTTGGATATCCGGCAAGCTCTCTTCCATGCTCTTGAAGAGCTGGCCAGCTCAGGCCAAGTGGTTTCTTTCGTGCCGCAGCTCTTGACCTGATGTTGGCAGCAAGCATGAAGGAGACATGTCGATGATTTGTGTGATTGGTTTGACCTTGGGCTGTACGTGGATTGTTCCCTGTGCGGCCAAGCTAAAGGAAGGACAACAGCATGCCAAACATCAATGGATCTGTCGGGACTGACGGATCTCTAGACATTCCCGGCACAGAGGGAATGACTGAGGCATTTGGGCATATGTTCTCAAGGCGCCTCGCTTCTTTTTACAGGAAGGCCTACCGGATGCTAGGGAACCGAGCGGACGCCGAGGACGCCGTTCAGGATGCTCTTCTCGCTGCCTATGCGCACTTGGATCAGTTCAAGGGACAATCGGAGATGTCCACCTGGGTCACTACCATTGTGCACAACTGCGCCCTACTGCAACTGCGGAAGCGCCGACGTCGCGTCTACGTATCTCTCGACGAGCCACTGGGAGAATCTGATGCAATTTCGGGAGCCGAGCAACTAGCAGATCACAGACCCAATCCCGAGGATGAGTGTCAACATTCTGAGCTAAGTACACGCTTGACACACTTTTATTCTCGCTTTCGCCAACCCTGAGCAGAACATTTCGGTTGCGTGATATTGAGGGTTTATCGATCGGTGAAACTGCGCAGATTTTGAGAATACCTCAGGGTACAGTGAAGGCTCAGTCCGCACGTGCGCGACAAAAACTCAAGAAGTTGATGCAGCGCGCGCTCAGGCCACGATCTCGTAATCTGTCCAAGAACCAACCGGGTGCAAATGCAAAGTCCCAATGCACGAACAAGAACGTCTTATGCTGACCAGCCCCGAGCCAGATCGGAATATCGAAGAGCTGAATGACGACGAAATCTATGCCGCGATTCGCTACCTTGAGCCGGACCCAATAAGCGCAAGTACACGGAGCGACGATACCGCCTCAGCCAAGGAGAATAAGGAGAACGGGGATAACGGCGTCGTGATCTGCGCCTGTTTATACATCGCGGTGCTAGGTTGCCTAGCCGCCTTCTGGCTGTACTTCAGATGATGCTTGCTTTCTGGCAAACGACCTCCTCGTGAGCGCCAACCAGGTTATTCAGCACATCACTAACACCTATTCGGAGCGCCCAACCTAGCCGCAGCGGACATTCGATCCAATGCGGCCAAGGGCCAAAGCTCTGTGCGCGGGTTCAGCAACATTTGCCGTGCTGAATTTCAACGATGACAAACCAGCTCCTACTAGAGTTTCAAGCGGAATCGCGGACCCATTTCAAATTCTCTCGGTTCAAGGTTCTGCTCGAACCTAATGTCTGTCAGCACGTTTCGACAGTCATTCGACACTCGCGAAGTCCTCGTGCTACCCCTCTTTACATTGCAATCACTTACCCGAACACCCCGTTTGGCACGAGCCGTGCATTGTCTCAAAGTGACAGGACTGAAATTCCAATCGGAGTTCAGAGATATGGCGTGCGCACAAGCTGTTTCACTCACGTCCCCAGGATTTCGTTCTGCGCCTTTCGTTGAATTACGACAGTCTCTTCCCAGTCAGATCGCGATCATCTCGCCATTCGTGGATCAACTGATGCATTTCATCGCGAGATTTCGAACTCCCGACGGGAGCGAGCTGAACATTGAAACCGCGCTCCGTGAGGCGCTGGCAAATGCCATCATGCACGGCAACCACGAGGACCCTCGCAAGCTCGTCTGCGTCGCGTGCCGGTGCACCACGGACGGTGAGATCTCCCTTACGGTTCAAGACGAAGGGCAAGGATTCGACACGACCACGGTGCCAGACCCGACGACTCCGGAGAATCGACTGCTCCTGCACGGGCGCGGGATCTATCTGATGAGAACGTTAATGGACGAGGTTTGTTTCGAACTGGGCGGCGCAGTTGTGTATATGCACAAGGGGTCCCACGCGAGACCATGGACGGCTAGGAAATCGGCGTGATCCGAAGACTCGCACAAATCGTATTCGCCATCGGGTTGCTAACTATTGGCGCCTCTGGTCAGGCCACAGGCCCGGCAACCGGAACGGTTCAAGGGTTAGTGTTCACGGCGGATGCAGACGGTGGGCGCTCGGTCGTCCCCGCGGCGAAGATTTCGCTGGACGGTCCAGTACATCTTAAAGTTCAAACCGACAACGAAGGTAAGTTTGCATGCAACGCAGTCCCGCCCGGTTCGTACAGAGTGAGGGCAGAAGCAACCGGATTGGCTGCCACACAGAATGTCGAGGTCACACCCGCAACGGTCGCAGAAATAGCTCTAGAAATGAAGATTCAAGCCGCCATTGAATCGACCACCGTAACGGCCAGTGCAGAACCGGCAGACACCAAAGAGCCTTCTGGAGCAAACACAGTGGGAGAATCTGCCGTCCGGAACATGCCAAACATTGACGAACAGTTCCAAAGCTTGCTGCCTCTGATCCCTGGCGTCGTTCGTGGCCCGAATGGCTTGATCAACATGAAAGGCGCTCGATCCTCTCAGAACGGCTCCCTCGTCAACAGCGCCGATGTCACCGATCCAGCGACGGGCGCAACCGCGATCAATATTCCCATTGACGTCGTGTCCTCCATACGCGTCCTTTCGACCCCTTACGATCCCGAGTACGGCAAATTCACGGGCGCGGTTTCCAATGTGGAGACGCGGCCCGGAGACTTCAACAAGTTCCGCGTGTCCGCCCAGAACCTGCTCCCGCGTTTGCGCAGGGTCGATGGGTCGATTATGGGACTCGCGGCCTTCACGCCACGGATCACCTTCTCGGGTCCGATTGTGAAGGACCGTGTTGCCTTCACCCAGTCGTTCGAGTATCGCTACGAACGAGATCCGGTAGATAGTCTGCCCCCGCTCCAAAGTTACAACCGATCGGAAAACTTCAACTCCTACACGCAATTCGACGTCAACATCAGCCAGAAGCAAACTGCGAGCGCCTCCTTTGCGATCTTTCCTCAGAGGCTTGACTATTACGGGCTGAACACCTTCACACCTCAGCCAAGCGCGCCCGACTTGAACCAGCGTGGCTATCAAGCATATCTGCAGCACCGATATGTCACCGATTCTGCCGATCTGCTCACTTCACAGGTGAGCTTCAGAAGATTCGACGCCGACCTGGTGCCCAATAGCAACGCGCCCTACGAACTTCTCGTCGAAACGACCGAAGGTGGGTTTTTCAATGGTCAAAACCGTGACACGACACGCACAGAGTGGGAGGAGCTTTTTCGTTCTCATGCCCACCATTTCTTCGGATCGCATGAACTAGATGCAGGGGTGGATTTCGCGCACAGTTCTTACAACGGCCGTCAACAGTTTCTCCCGGTTCAAATTCTCGGCGTTGCAGGATACCCACTAGAGCAAATCCAGTTCGGACCCGCCTCGACTTTCTCTGTCGATCAAAACGAAGTCGCCTGGTTCGTTGGTGACAAGTGGACGGTTTCAAATCGGCTGACGTTTGATCTGGGCCTGCGCTTTGATCGCGATTCCGTAACCGATTCGGTCAATACAGCGCCTCGTGCCGGCTTCATTCTCGCACTCACGAAGGACGGCACAACCGTGCTGAAGGGCGGGGCCGGATTCTTTTATGACCGCGTTCCTCTCGACATTCCGGCATTTTCTGATCTGCCGTCACGTACGGTGAGTGCTCTCAATCCGCTAGGTGGAGTCCTCAGTTCCACCGACTACTCGAATGTCATTTCGAATGGCTTGCGCAATCCGCGCAGCGAGGTCTGGAACCTCGAAGTCGATCGTCAGGTCACCAGTGACTTTCTCCTCCGTGTCGCATACCAGCAGCGGAATACGGTGCACGAGTTCTTTCTGGATCCCATTGCCAATGGAGCAACGGGCACCCTCTCGCTCTCCGACCGCGGTAGCGACTTTTATAGGGAGTTTCAGATTACTGGGCGGTATCGTATCCACCGCAGCACGCTGAATGCCTCCTACGTGCGTTCGCGAGCCTATGGCGATCTGAATGACTTCAACCAGTTTTTCGGCAATGATCCCCAGGCAGTAATCCAGCCCAATCAGCGCGGTCGTCTTATTTTCGACGCGCCGAATCGAATCTTGGCCTGGGGCGAGATCGCCGCACCATGGAAATTAACGTTCGCCCCGGTAATCGATACTCACACTGGTTTCCCGTACTCAACCATCAATCAGTACCGCGATTTTGTTGGGCCTAGAAATGAATTGCAATTGCCGCGCTTCGTTTCGACCGATCTGCAGGTCTGGCGGGAAATCCGCCTGCCTAAGGAGAAGCATGCGCGCATAGGGTTCGGCGTATTCAACGTGTTCAATCACCCGAATTACCGTGACGTGCAGAACGATGTCGACAGCTTTCGCTTCGGCGAATTCTTCAACGGTAAAAGCCGGGAGTTCCACGGCAAATTCGTATTGGAGTTTTGATTATGAGACTGACATGGCAGCGCCCGTTTTTCATTCTGGCAATCATACTTTCTGCGGCAACGATTTCTTCAGCACAAACCGGCGATCCACTTCCTTCGGCAGAGGATGTTGTCGCGAAGATGATGCAGTTCGACGCTCAGCGGCAATCCCAATTAACCGGATACACAGCGATTCGCCACTATCTCGCCGTCAACAAGAACCGCCGGGCTGAGATGCTGGTGCACGTCGATTGTGCCAGTGATGGCGCGAAGCAGTTCACGGTTCTCTCCGAAGAAGGCTCCGGTTCGATTCGCAAGCACGTGTTTCATAAGCTGCTGAGCGAAGAGACGGAAGCGTCTCGCCATGGAACTCGCAACAGCACTCGACTGATACCGGCGAACTACGATTTCCAGTTTGTGGGGCAAGAAAAGCTCGAGACCGGGTTTGCGTATGTCCTGCAGGTGTCGCCGAAAACTGCGAATAAATATCTGATCAACGGCAAGATCTGGGTTGACGCCAACGACTATTCCATCGTTCGGATCGAAGGCCAGCCTGCGCGAAATCCTTCCTTCTGGGTACGCAACGTTCATTTCGTGCACACGTATGAGAAAGTGGGGCCGTTCTGGTTCGCCTCGGCAACCCATACCGAAAGCGAGGTCCGAATCTTCGGAAGCTCGGAATTGACCATCGAGAACTCTGACTACACCTTGAATCCCTCAATCGACCACATAACCGAGGCAGATCGCCAGGCGAGGTTAATTCAGTGAAGAAGACTCATCTCATTGCGCCGGTCATTGCGGCAGTCGCGTTCGCCTGGGTGATAGCTCACGTTGGCCTCCCAACAATGATGGAACAGGTGAAGGCAATGCGAGTCGCACTGCCGATCGTGCTGGCTCTCAGCTTGCTCCGCCTTTTTCTGCAGACCGCCACATGGTCGGCGTCCCTGAAGGGCGAGGATATCTCGGTCGGGATAACAAAATTGGTGGGAGTTCGGTTGGCTTCGCAGTCGATGGGCTATCTGACCGTCCTCGGCCCGCTTATCTCTGAACCCATGAAGATCAAGCTTCTTGGGACGTCCAGTGAGCCGACGATTACGGCGACCTTTCTCGATGATGGAGTGTACTGGTTCACTTCAGCACTGCTGGCAATCGCAGGTATCGTTAGCGTGCCTCTCGTCGCGGTCCACGGCAGAGCCTACCATTCGATTCCGGCCGTCCTCGTGCTTGGATTCGCGATCGTCATCATAAGACGGCACACTCCCATCTTGTCCGGTGTGGTGCGCGCTTTGGACACGAGGCATCCGACCTGGCTCGCTCGTGCCGAGCGCATTGAAGCATCCATCCGAGCGTATCGCCTCAACCAGCCCGAATTGGTTCGTCGGATGTTTTGGATCGACATAGCTTGTCAAGTATTGCTCGTGGGCGAAGTCGTCGTGGTTTTGCTATCGCTCCACCTACCGATCTATTTCGGTGCGGTTCTTGCCATCGAAGGGATGACTCGCACGTTCAAGATGATCAGTGGCTGGATTCCAGCTCGTCTTGGTTCGGACGAAGGCGGAGCGATCTCAGCCTTTGCGCTGACCGGGTTTTCCCCGTTGCTCGGCCTCTCGCTCGCATTAACGCGTCGCTTCCGTGATCTGCTCTGGGCTCTGATCGGCATTGTCTGGCTTGTCTGGAACTCCCGCAAGTTGAGCGGCCGTGCCGACGCGGGAACTTACGACCGATCAGCGGTACTGAAGGAGGTTTTGGAATGCAAGCAGTCGTAGCAATTCCAGAAATCACCTCGCTGGTGTGTGGCAAGAAGGCGTCAGAACTAATCATGCTGCCGGTTGCCGGCGTTCCTTTACTGATTAGGACTCTGGTAACCGCAGCGCGCGCCGGAGCCGACGACATTTTGTTGATTTGCCCCGCCGCCTTGAGCGACCAACTGCTGCGGTTATTCATGCAAAGCTCGGCGAAGTACAGGATTCCTGTCAGAGCGATTCAACTGAACGAATTCGACCCACATGCTATTTCAAGCTGGGCGAAGCTCGCGCCTCACCTGAAAGAGCAGTTCCTCTGGCTGCCCTGGAACTGGGTCACAACCAAGCAGTTCCTGGCGCACCTGCCCCTTGCGCACATCCACTCCGTCAA
>Ga0209624_10001689_pt1 | contig 17077 bp, 13 predicted proteins | sample JacPinW_OM2H0_O1_FD_188565 | JGI IMG/M metagenome (GOLD analysis project Ga0209624, IMG submission 188565) | Forest soil microbial communities from Algoma, Ontario, Canada - Jack Pine, Ontario site 1_JW_OM2H0_O1 (SPAdes) (version 2) | ecosystem: Environmental > Terrestrial > Soil > Boreal...
CTCGGCAAAGTTGGGCAGGATCAGCGCCAGCGTCGCCAAAGTCCCAAGCACGGCGAGCGCGGAGGCCGCGCCCTGAAGTTGGAAGGTCTGCTCGAAGTGCTTGCCCGCCCCGAGGACGAGGCAGAGGCCGACGACGCCGTTGAGAACGATCATCACGGCCGCGAACACCGTGTCCCTGGCGACGCGCTCGCTGCCCTCGGCCCCCGCAAGCATGATCGAGACAATGAGCCCGGCCTCGATCACCGTGACCGCGACCGCAAGAAGAATCGAGCCAAAAGGCTCGCCAAGCTTGAGCGCAAGCACCTCGGCGTGATGAACGGCGGCGAACACCGTAGCGCCAAGGAAGAGACCAGCGAGAGCCAGTACGTACGTATCGTCAGAAGGGACAATATGGAACAGCTTCAGCGCCACAAGAGCGCTCGCGAGCAAGGGCACGGCCCAGGCCCAGCCCGGAATGGAGGCGTGGTGCGGCGACGACATCGATCCATTCCGCTGTGGGGGTGTTCGACTGTGCAAGAGAACGGCGTCACACGCAATTCACTGTGTCGGGACCCCAGCTTGACGGTCCGATTTCAGAGAGTATTTTCCCTATATGGAACAGGAGGCTCCAAGCTGATAGGAGCCGGCCGCCCTTCGCAAACGGGCAGCGCGCGGCGCGCTACATTCTCGTTCTCCGGTGAGACAGTGGAAGCGCAAATCACAGCCGTCACCGCGCTTGATTCCGCCGCATTCGCCAAAGCCGTCGAACGGCTCGCCCAAATCCTGCATGCTTGCGTGCACGAAGGCGCGAGCGTTGGCTTCGTTATGCCGTTCGAGCAGAGCGAAGCCCGCGCGTACTGGCTGGACAGGGTCGCCGCGCCGCACGCGGCCGGCTCGAAGCTCGTCCTCATCGCGACCCTGGGCGACGAGATCGCCGGAACGGCGCAGCTCGATTTCGATTCGATGCCGAGCAAGCGACATCACGCCGAGGTTTCCAAGGTTCTGGTCGATCCGCGTCTTCGCCGCGCCGGCGTAGCCCGCGCCCTGATGCAGGCGATAGAACGACGCGCAGCCAAAGAGCGCCGATGGCTCCTTACGCTCGACACCGCGGGCGACGCGGCCGAAGCTCTCTATCGCTCGCTGGGTTATAGCCTCGCAGGCGCGATTCCGAATTACGCGCGCAATGCCTTCGAGGAAAGCTACGACGCGACGCGGCTTATGTACAAAGACCTGCGTCGCGGATAGTTTCCATTTCCCAGCGCTGCCGAAGGAGATCCCTCGTCTTGCCCCGCGGAGCATCGGCTGATGGCTGACCGGAATGGCGCCAGCGTTTTCGGCCGCGTCGCCCTCTTGCTTTTGACCGTCTATGCGCTGGCGATGATCGCCCCTGACCTGCTTCGGGTCGTTCGTCCTCTGGGCTCGTTCGGTCTCGCAATGGACGGTGACGGACGGATTTACGACGTTCAGGGCCCGTTCGAAGCTGAGCACGATTCGCCAGCCTGGCAAGCGGGCCTGCGCGCCGGAGATCGGCTCGATCTTGCCGCGATGCGATGCGCGCCCGTCGACACCACGAGATGCGCGAGCCTGATGTCGCAATGGGGCGGCGTCACCTACGTCACCGCGGGGCGCGAGGCGACCTTCCTCGTCGCCTCTGCGCCAGAACAGGCGCCGCGTGAAGTCAAGCTCACCGCCGAGCCGCGGCCCACCAATCGCCTGCTTGACGCCGTCATTGTGCTCGACACGATTGCCGGGTGCCTGGTGGTGCTTGGCGCGGCCTGGCTGGTGTGGACCCGGCCAGGCCTCATGACCTGGGGTTTTTTCATCTACGTGATCCAGTTTAACCCCGGCCAGGCGTTTCAGTTCTGGGCCTGGCTCCAGCTTTGGCCGCGCGCGCTTTTGGCGCAAAACGTCATCTTTCTGGTCATGCAGGCCGCCGCTTATACCGGGCTCCTCATGTTCGCGCTGAGGGCGCCGGTCGACCGAACCGAAGGTCAGTGGCGAACGGTCGAGCACGCGCTGCCGGCTCTGGCGATCGTGTTCTTAGGCGTTGCGCTCGCCAGCATGGCGACCGTCTTCGGCTATCCGGCCGAAATCTGGGCGCGGAGCATGCTGTTGATCGGTTTTGCGGTCAGCGTCGGCGCGCTCGCGATTCTTATCGGACGCCGGCGGGACCTCTCGCCCCGCGACTATCAGCGCATTCGCTGGGTGATCTGGGGCTGCCTGATTGGCCTTCCGGCCTATCTGCTCGCCCAGCTCTCTCAGGAAACCTCGCTGTTCGGTCATCTCATCGGCGAAGGCCAGGCGCCGGAAGAAGCAGCCGGCGCGCTCTCCCTTGTGAACGGCATCCTGTGCCTGTTCGTGGTCGAGGCGGTGCGCCGGCCGACGGTGGTCAACGTCTGGATCCCCCTTCGCCGCGCGACCGCCTTCGGCCTTCTGCTCAGCGTGCCGGTCCTGTTCCTCCACAAGCAGATCGAGGTGATCGACGAGTACATCCACATGCCGGACTGGGCCTGGGTCGTGGTCGCTTCCGGTCTCGTTTATCTCATTGCGCGCGGACACGAGTTCGCGACCGGGCTGATGGACCGCCTCTTCGACCGCAAGTTCATCCGCGCCGAGCGCCATCTTGCCGAAGTGGGCGAGACCATTCAGAATTCCGATAGCGTCGACAAGATCGAGCGCCTCTTGGTGAACGAGCCGATAAGTACGCTCGGCCTGGCGTCGGCGGCGCTGTTTCGCGAGCAGGACGGCCTATTCACCCGAAGCCTCAGCACCGGATGGGACGCCGATCACGCCGATGCGCTGACCAGCAACCATCCGTTGTTGTCCGCGCGGTTCGATAGAAAGCCCTACACCCCCGATTCTGTCGACGCCGCCCACGCTTCGCTTGCCGAGCTTCCGGACGACCTCGAGCGGCCGGTTCTCGTCGTGCCGGTCGGCAATGCGCGCCGCTGCTATGCGCTTGTCCTCTATGGCGGCCATGAGATCGGAACCGATCTCGACTCGAGCGAGCGCCATCTGCTTGGCAGCCTCGCCCGCGACGCCGAGATCGCCTATGCGCAGGTCGAAAGCGAGACGCTGCGGAGGCGGATCAAGGCGCTAGAGAGGCAACTCGCGAAGACGCTGGAGCCTAGTTGACCCTAGCCTTGCACGGCATTCGGGCCTGCGTGTTCGACGCCTACGGCACCCTGTTCGACTTCGCCTCCGCCGCGGCGCGCTGCCCCGAGGTTCCGGAGGATCGCCGGGCCGCGCTGACCGCGCTCTGGCGCGACAAGCAGCTCCAGTACACCTGGCTGCGCACGCTCGAGAACCGCTACGCCGATTTCTGGCAAGTCACCCGCGACGCGCTCGATTTCGCCCTCGAGAGCCTCAATCTCGACACGCCTGCGTTACGCGATCGCCTGATGGAGCTCTATCTTAGCCTCGAGCCGTTCCCCGAGGTTCCCGCCGTGCTCGCGACCTTACGCGATGCGGGGTTCAGAACCGCCATCCTCTCCAACGGCTCGCCGCCGATGCTCGCAGCGCTGATCGCGCGCTCGAGGCTCGACACGATGTTCGACGCCGTCCTCTCGGCCGACGCGGTCGGCGTCTTCAAGACCCATCCGAAGGTCTATCAATACGCGCTGGACTCGCTCGATCTCCCGGCGAGCGCGATCGCGTTCCAATCCTCCAACGCCTGGGACGCGCATGGCGCGTCGGACTTCGGCATGCGGGTCGTCTGGTGCAACCGCTACGGCCAGCGCCGCGAGCGCCTTCCGGGCAACCCCGACTTCGAGATCCGGACGCTGGCCGAACTGCCGGCGCTGCTCAGCGGCCGACCCTCCTGATCGAGCCGTCGCCGCCTGGCGCGAACCCGCTTGCAACCAGCACGCGAAACGTCGCGCAAGTTAACGCCAATAAAAGCAACTAAGCTAGCGTTTGCTAGCGTTTATTTTTCCGAATCGAGACTTCTCAAATGGTTACGGCCCGATTCAAATAAAATTTTCCTTCCCTCTTCTCGGGTCGCGTGCAAGTTGTATCAAGCGCTTCTCAGCCTTGCTCCTCGGCCGCCGCGGCCGCGGGTCGATCCGGCCAGCAGAAAGACGTATAGCACAATTTCTGATCATGCGCAAGGTGGTTCAACCTTATTTCTGATTCACGCTCCAGCTCCCTCCGGAAGGGGGCATGCCTAGCATAGTGAGACGGGCGGCCCGTGGAGGTCAGGTCACCCCGACAGCGCGCCGAGTCGGCCCAGGACTGGGGCTGACGAGGCCGCCGCCGGCGACGGTGTTCCCATTCATCTCCCAGATCGAGTATTGGGCGAGATCGCGGACGCAGCCTGGCGCCAGGCGGGTATATCTGCCTGGGCCATGCAGAATCGGTGAGTCTCATCTCGCCTCTGTTCGAAGTGTGCCGGTTCGCGGACGCCATCGTTTACCGCAGGCCCAGGGGGGCCGCATGGCTGACCGAAAGATGCGCGTCCTCATTGTGGACGACGCCAACCTCGTCAGGCTTTACTATCGCCAGATCCTGGAGGAGGCAGGCTTTGAAGTCGAAGAGGCGCTCAACGGCCTCGAAGCGCTCGAACGGCTGCTCGTCAGCCGGGCAGACGCACTGATCGTCGACATCAATATGCCGCAGATGGACGGAATCACCTTCCTCGCCGCGCTCAAGCGGCAGGCCTTGCCGCTGTCCTCAATTCCGGCGCTTGTCGCCAGCACCGAGTCGAACCTCAGCGACGTTGTGGCGGCGCGCGCCGCCGGCGCCAATTTCTACCACGTTAAGCCGGTCAGCCGCGAGGATCTCGCGCGCCACCATAGATTCGGGTTGGTCAATGCTGAGGGGAATCCGACCTTCGTCAAATTCCACTGGCGCCCGACTAACGGGTCAGCCTCAGTCATTTGGGATGAAGCGGTAACGATCAACGGGGCGGACTTAGACCTTCACCGCCTCGATTTCTATGAGGCCATCGCCAAGCTAGTCTCGACAGTCGTGCCGAAGCCATGCCGACGTTCTATCAGGCGATGAAACGTAAGGACCAATGAAAGGAAAGCGTCATGCCTCGCTCAACGGCGCTGCAAGGGGGCACAGATCCGCTGATCTGGCTTGGCTTAATCGCCGCAATTATTTTCTTCCTCGCGACCGGCGCGGTCGCCTATTTCAATTTCCAAACGTTGAAAGCGGATAGCGCTCTGGTTGTCCACAGCGGTGACACGTTGACCGCGTTGGAAGACGTGCTTTCCACAGTGAAAGACGCCGAAACCGGCCAACGGGGCTATCTGCTCACCGGCAACGAACGCTACCTCCAACCCTACAGCGCAGCGGCGCAAGAAATGGGGGCGCGCCTCGATGCGCTACAGCGACTGACGCTCGACAATCCCACGCAGCAGGACCGCCTCGGAAGCCTGAAACAGCACATCGGAGCCAAGCTCGCCGAGCTGAAACAAACGATCGACCTGCGTCAAACCCAGGGACAGGCCGCAGCGCTCACCGTGGTGCAGAGCGACCGCGGCAAGCAGGACATGGACGCAATCCGCGACCAGGTCTCGGCGATGGAGCACGAAGAGATCGATCTGCGCGCAAAGCGGCTTGCAGAAATGGCCGACGCATACTGGAGAGCGATCGTCAGCGGCATTATTTCCAGCCTGCTCGGAATCGGCCTCACCGGAGTCATCGGTTTCCTGATCTTTCGCGCGGAGGCCGCCCGACGGCGAGAAGACTGGCTTCAGGGGGGACGCGTTGGGCTCTCAAAGGCGATGCTCGGCGACCAGCCGACCGAGCAACTTGGGGACAACATTCTGGGATACCTTTGCCAATATCTGGACGCCCATGCTGGCGCCATTTTCATCAGGGACAGACACGGCCCATACCGTCGGGTTTCGACCTATGGCGTTCCCGCTGAAGCGAGGATTCCAACCCAATTTGAACGCGGCGCGGGGTTGCTTGGACAGGCTGCGACCGAGGGTCGATCATTTCTCGTCCGCGACGTGCCCGAGGGATACCTCGCGATCGGTTCGGCGTTCGGAGCGGGGAAGCCGAGACACTTGGTCATTTCGCCTGCGAACGTGGACGGATCGACAAACGCCGTGGTTGAGTTCGGCTTCATCCATCCGCTCAAGGCAGACGCCCTTTCGCTTCTCGAACAGATGTCGGAGGCAATCGGTATTGCCGTCCGATCCGCCAACTATCGCGCGGAGCTTCAGAATTTTCTCGAAGAGACCCAGCGCCAAGCCGAGGAACTCCAAGCGCAGGGCGAGGAGCTACGGGTATCGAACGAAGAACTCGAAGAGCAGAGCCGAGCGCTGAAGGAGTCGCAATCCCGCCTCGAACTCCAACAGGCCGAACTCGAGCAGACGAATTCGCAGCTCGAGGAACAATCGCAGCTGCTCGAAAACCAGCGGGACAATCTGGAACGCTCAAACGAGATCGTGCGGCTGAGGGCTCAGGAACTCGAACAGGCGAGCCAATATAAATCCGATTTCCTGGCGAACATGTCACACGAACTCAGGACGCCCCTGAATTCGCTGCTGATCCTTGCAAAGCTCCTTGCCGATAATAATAACGGGCGGCTAAGCGAGGAGGAGGTACGTTACGCTCAGACGATTCAGTCGTCTGGCAACGATTTGCTGACGCTTATCAACGACATTCTCGACCTTTCGAAGATCGAAGCGGGCCATATGGAGATCAAGCCCGAGCCCGTTGCGATCGCTCGGCTGACGAGGGATCTTTCGAACCTCTTCACACCCGTCGCCGAAAAGAAGAACCTGGAATTCCGGATCGAAGTTGGCCCCGGATGCCCAAGCCACGTCGAGACTGACAGACAGAGACTTGAACAGGTTTTGAGGAATCTGCTTTCCAACGCATTCAAGTTCACCGAACAAGGGAAGGTGGAGTTGCGCGTCCGGCAGGCCTCCGATGGCCAGATTGCGCTATCCGTCGCGGACACAGGCATCGGCATTTCCGAGGACAATCAGAAGGCTATTTTTGAGCCCTTTCGGCAGGCCGACGGAACGATCAGCCGCAAGTATGGCGGCACTGGCCTCGGGCTGTCGATCTGCCGAGAACTTGTCCGCTTGCTCGGCGGAACGCTCGCGCTCAGAAGCGCGGAAGGCGACGGCAGCACGTTCACCGTCCTCATTCCGGAAAGCTATAGCACCGCGAAAGTGCGGCCGCGGGCGGAGCCGGCCGGGGCGGCCGCTCCGACGTTCGCGCTTGAGTCGGCACAGCCCGTCCCGGCGCCCGGCGACGGCCGTGAGCGCGGTCGCCGGGTCGAGGACGATCGTGAACGGCTCACGGGCCAAAGGCGCGTGCTTCTTGTCATCGAAGACGATCAGAGTTTCGCTGGAATCCTCAGGGATCTTTCGCACGAGATGGAGTTCGAATGCCTTGTTGCCGGTAGTGCGACCGAGGCCCTCGCGCTTGCGAAGGAATTCAATCCGAACGCCGTCGTGTTGGACGTGGGCTTGCCGGACCATTCGGGCCTGTGGGTGCTCGATCAGCTCAAGCGTGACACGCGCACCCGCCATATCCCCGTTCACGTGGTTTCGGCAGCCGACAATGCCCAAACGGCGCTTTCGCTTGGCGCCATCGGCTATTTGTTGAAGCCGGTGAAGCGAGAGGACCTGACTGACGTTTTGGAGAAGCTGGAAGCGAAGCTGGCTCAACGGATGCGTAGGGTTCTCATCGTCGAGGACGACGCGGTTCAGCGTGAGGCCGTGCGCAGCCTTCTGGCCTCGCACGAAGTTGAAACCGTCACGGCCGCTACGGCCGCCGAGTGTCTTACTCTCCTCAAGGACCAGACCTTCGACTGCATGGTCCTTGATCTCTCCCTGCCGGACGCCTCGGGCTATTCGCTTCTCGAAACCCTGAGCAAAGAAAGCGCGTATTCCTTTCCGCCGGTCATCGTCTATACGGCCCGCGATCTATCTGGTGAGGAAGAGCAGCGGCTGCGCCGTTATTCGAAGTCGATCATCATCAAGGGCGCAAAGTCACCCGAGCGGCTCGTCGATGAAGTCAGCCTGTTCCTGCATCAAGTCATCTCCGACCTTCCGGACGAACAACAAAGGATGATCCACAGGGCGCGCAATCGCGATGCCTTGCTCGAAGGGCGACGAATTCTCGTGGTCGAGGACGACGTTCGGAACGTTTATTCGCTCACGAGCATTCTCGAACCGCGCGGGGCGCGGGTGCAGATCGCGCGAAACGGCCGTGAGGCGATCCAGGCGATCGAGGAATCCTTTGGCAAGGAGGGGAACGCGATCGACCTCGTTCTCATGGACGTCATGATGCCAATCATGGACGGCCTGACCGCGACACAACAGATTCGGCAGAACCCTGACTGGAAAAAGCTGCCAATCATCATGCTTACCGCCAAAGCCATGCCGGATGATCAGGAGCGGTGCCTCGCGGCTGGCGCCAGCGATTATATGGCGAAGCCTCTCGACGTCGAGAAACTCCTTTCCCTGATCCGCGTTTGGATGCCGAGCAATTGAGTGAACGGCATGGCGGACAGGACGGAGGAGATCGAGATTCGGTTGCTGCTGGAGGCGCTGTTCCAGAAGTATCACTTCGACTTCCGCGGCTACGCCATGGCTTCGCTGAAGCGGCGGCTTAAGCGGGGGCGCGAGCACCTCGGTTTCGCAACCATTTCCGCCATGCAGGACCGGCTGCTGCACGACGCGACGATATTGCCCAAGCTCATCGGATTCCTCACCGTGCAGGTCAGCGAGATGTTTCGCGACCCGGCCTATTTTCGAGCCATTCGCGAGAGGGTCGTTCCCCATCTTCGGACTTATCCGTCCCTGAAAGTCTGGGTCGCCGGCTGCAGCGCGGGCGAGGAACTCTATTCGTTCGTCATATTGTTCCGTGAAGAGGGTCTCGAGGAGAGGACCTTGTTCTATGCAACGGACGTCAATCAGGATGCGCTCACCAAAGCCGAGACTGGCGTTTTCGATCTCGACCGCATCAAGCTATTCACGGAAAACCATCGACTGTCGGGTGGGAAATCGTCCTTGTCGGACTATTACACAGCCGCCTATAGCCGAGCCTCGTTTAGTAAGAGCCTTCGTCAGCGGGTGGTTTTTTCCGATCACAGTCTCGTAACAGATGCGTCATTCGGTGAAATGCATCTCATATCGTGCAGAAACGTGCTCATCTATTTCGACAGGCCGTTGCAGAACCGCGCGGCCGGACTCTTCAAAGACTCGCTTGCGCGCAGAGCGTTTCTCGGGATCGGCGCGAAGGAAAGCCTTCGGTTCACCGAGCACGCCGGCGCTTTCGTCGAGTTCGCGAGAGATGAACGAATTTATCAAAAGAGAGGCGGCTCGTGAATCGACCGTCTCCGGAGGCCATCGTGATCGGCGGGTCAGCAGGGGCTTTTGAGGCGCTGTCGGCGCTGCTGCCGGGGCTCGCGGCCGACTATCCTCTCCCAATTCTGATTGTCGTCCACCTTCCACCCGACAGGAGCAGCCTGTACGCAGAACTTTTTCGGGCGCGCTGCAAAATCCGCGTGCGCGAGGCCGAGGACAAGGGGCCAATCGAACCCGGGGTCGCTTATTTCGCCCCGCCGGACTATCATCTGTTGGTCGAGGCCGATAAACGCCTGTCGTTGTCGGGCGAGGAGCCAGTCCTGTACTCGCGCCCTTCGATCGACGTCCTGTTTGAAAGCGCGGCGGACGCTTATCGCGGCGGTCTGATTGGCCTGGTGCTTACCGGAGCCAACAGTGATGGCGCAGACGGCCTGAAGGCAGTGGTCGAAGCGGGCGGCGTCGCGATCGTGCAAAGTCCGAAGGGCGCCTATGCGAGCGCAATGCCGGAAGCGGCCATTGCGGCCTGCCCAGAGGCGCGTGTCCTGCCATTGAATGAGATTGCTTTGTATCTGCGGGAGATTGGAGCTCGATGACGTCCGAGGTCGGACCGGTCTATTTTCTGCTCGTCGACGATCTTGAGGAAAACCTTCTTTCGCTAGAGGGCCTCCTGCGTCGCGACGGGCTCGTATTGTTGAAAGCTCGCTCGGGACCGGAGGCGTTGGAGCTACTGCTGCAATACGACGTCGCGCTCGCCATTCTCGATGTTCAGATGCCCGAAATGGATGGCTATGACCTCGCCGAACTCATGCGGGGAACCGAGCGAACGCGCCGCGTCCCGATCATTTTTGTCACCGCCGGAGCGGCGGATCGCCAACGCCGATTTCGGGGCTATGAGACCGGGGCGGTGGATTTCCTCAACAAGCCCATCGAGCCGGATATCCTGCGCAGCAAGGCCAGTGTGTTCTTCGAACTCTACCAGCAGCGTTACCAGATCGCCGCTCAGCGCGATGAGCTGAAAGCCTATGCGGACGCTCTGATGGAAGCGGACCGGCGCAAGGACGAATTTCTCGCCACCCTTGCCCATGAATTGCGCAATCCTCTAGCGCCGATCCGGAACGGCCTGGACGTCCTGCGAGCGGCTCCAGAGGCCCCGAACGCGGAAGAGATCCGTGACATGATGGACCGACAGCTCACGCATCTCCTGCGTTTGGTTGACGATCTTATGGACGTGTCGAGAGTGAGCCAGGGCAAGATCGAGCTCCGCAAGGCGCGGATCGCGTTGAGCGACGTCGTCAAGGCCGCGGTCGAAGCGAGCAATCCGCTGATCACAACAGGTGGCCACGAGCTCGTACTCGACCTGCCAGATGCGCCTGTCTGGCTGGACGCCGATCTCACGCGACTTTCCCAGGTCGTCAGCAACCTTCTCAACAATGCTGCGAAATATACCCCGGAGGGCGGGAAGCTCGTTCTGTCGGCGCGCTGCGACGGGGACGAAGTCTTGATAACAGTTTCTGACAATGGCGTCGGCATACCCTCCGATATGCTCCCGCGGGTTTTTGATCTCTTCACTCAGGTTCGCGATAACATATCTCGCTCACATGGCGGACTCGGAATCGGCCTCGCGCTTGTGAAGCAGCTGGTCGAGATGCATGGCGGCGCAATCGTCGCCGAGAGCGCCGGGCCGGGAAAGGGGAGTTCTTTCCAACTCCGACTGCCTGTAGCGGAGTCCGCACCGCCGGCGACACGCGCCGCCGAACCTTCTTTGCCTGCCCTGTTGCAGGAGGACACCGCGCTGAAGGTTTTGGTTGTGGACGACAATTTCGACGTAGCGCAAACCGTGGGCTGGATGATTGAGACCATTGGCCACGAGTATCGGCTGGTTCATGAAGGCAAACTCGCAGTTCAGACGGCGCAGGAATACCGACCCGATGCGATCTTGCTCGACATTAACATGCCCGGCATGGACGGTTACGCGGTCTGTCGCGCGCTCCGCGAGCAGACGCTGTTCGACGATACGGTGATCATTGCGCAGACCGGTTGGGGCCAAACCCAAACCCGCACGGGCGCCCGCGAATCAAGGTTTGACCACCATCTTACAAAGCCGGTGAAAATGGACCGACTCGAACAATTGCTGGCCGATATCCTATCGGCGCGGCGGAATAGTCACCTCGGCGCCTGATGGATCATCCTTCTCGGAGGACGCGCGAGGCCCAACGTCGGAGCCCTCATCGGCGCAGGCGCGAGGTGGCGGACTTTGGCGCGCGAACCGCCACCGCGCTTGAACACCGGAGATTTGGATTGCGAGCTCGCCCGATTATTGCTGTTCTAGAAGAATAAACGCGGGCGCGTCCGTGTTTAACGCGGGGGTACCGTCGGGGAGAAGGTCATGAAACGCTCAGTGGCTGTGGTAATAGCATTGGCTTGCGGCGTCGGCGCCGTATTGGCCGACACCGATCCGATCGCCGAACGACGCGCGCTCATGAAGCACGACGGCGAAGCCGCGAAGAAAATGTTCGACATGTCGAAAGGGAAAGCCCCCTTCGATCTGGCGACGGTGAAGGCATCCCTTCAGACGCTCGACGAAGGGGCGACGAAAACAGCGGCTTTGTTCCCCGAGAACAGCAAGACCGGCGGCGGCACCGCGGCGCTGCCGGCGATCTGGCAAAACAAGGCGGACTTCGACGCCCGCTTCGCCCAATTCAAAAAGGATGTCGAGGCCGCCCGGGCCGGAATTACGGATGAGGCGTCATTCAAGCAACTGGCTCCCGCAGTGTTCAAGAATTGCGGCAGCTGTCACGAACTCTACAAGGCCAAAAGCGGCTAAGACTTGAGTTCGCCCTGCACGGATATTTGACCTCGGCCGCGTCCGGATGAAGCGGATCGTCGTCGGCCTCGCGGTCGTCATCGCCGCGGGGGCTGCGCTGGCCTGGGTGCTCTCCGCGCCTCGGCCACGCTACTCGGCTGAGGAATGGCAAAAGCTTGGCCTTTCCGGCGACGCCGCCGCCGGGCGGCTTGTTTTTTACGCCGGCGGCTGCGAGTCGTGCCACAAGTCGCCTGGCCAGGACGACCCTCTGCGGCTTGGCGGCGGGCTCGAACTCAAGACGCCGTTCGGGTCGTTCTACCCGCCGAACATCTCCACCGATCCGGTCGATGGGATCGACGCCTGGCAGCCGGTCGATGTCGCCAACGCGCTCTTGTCGGGCGTTTCTCCAAACGGCGGCCATCTCTACCCCGCCTTCCCATACACCTCCTATCAGCGCATGACCCCGAAGGATGTCGCCGACCTCGCGGCGTTCCTGCGCACCTTGCCGGCGGTCAAGGGCAAAGCGCCGGCGAACGCGCTCGCCTTTCCCTTCTCCGTCCGCCGCGCCGTGGGTCTATGGAAACTGCTCTTTTTCGACAATTCCGGCCTAAGCCCCGACCCATCGCAAACCGAACAATGGAACCGCGGCCGCTACTTGGTCGAGGGCCCCGGCCATTGCGGCGAATGCCATACGCCACGGGGTTTTCTGGGCGAGACGGACTTGAAGCATGCGCTCGCCGGCGCGCCATTGCCCGACGGTCATGGCAAGGCGGCGAACCTCAGAGGCGGCGACTTCCTGAATTGGACCGACGCCGACATTGTGGAGGCCATCACCAGCGGCTTCACGCCTGGCGGCGATGTCCTTGGCGCCGGCATGACCGCCGTCGTTCGCAATCTGGCCGAATTGCCCGAGTCTGACCGTCAGGCGATCGCGGTTTATCTCAAGAGCCTGCCGCCGCTCGGGCCGCCCGCGCCTGCGAAGCCATAATTAGAATGGATACCCAATCACAAACCGCCGCTCTCGGACCCGAAGCGGACGGTCGCTCGGGTGCAGAGATCGAGAATTGCACGGCGCAGGGGCGGCTTCCGACCTAGCTCGGATGTTCGACCTCATGGCGCTTAACGTTCGGCCAGCACCCCGGCGACGATGTCTCGCGCGTGGAGCAGAACGGATTTGTGCTCCTCCGCCGAGACCTCGACGAAGCCTAGTCCTCGGAGCAGGAAAATTCCCTCAACGGCGAGCAGGGCGTGACGAACGCCATGGGCGGCGCCGGAATCAGACAGGAGCGGATCGAGCAGCGCGCGATAATACCGTCGTGCTGGTTCCATCATATCGGGGGCGTGCACCAACGCGGTTACGAGAAAAGCCGCCTTGCGCGTCGCGGCGTCGTCCTCATCGAGCGCTTCGTCGATGTGGGCTAGAACCAATTCGAAAGGCTCAACCGGCCTGCCGCCAAGCCGCTGGCGCACCGCTTCTTGAAAGCGCGTTACTTCCCGCTCTAACGCCGCGCGGACTAATCCATCCTTAGTTGCGAAGCTGTAGACGAGGCCGCCCTTGCTGATCCCCGCACGCTCGGCGACGGCATCGAGCGTGAAATTTCGGCCTCCGGATTCGAGGATCACACGCTCGGCGGCATCCAGAATTCGGTCCCGATCAATTTCCTTTTTCCGCGTCAAATTTAGCCCCTTGCTTTTCCGACTGATCAGTCGCATAACCATTTCAGACTGACGGGTCGGATTACTACGGCGGTGCGCGCCGTGGAAGCTGGTCTCTCCGTTTGGCAGGGCTGTTTGTCTATATCGGTCCGTCATCGTTCGTGTTCGTTGAACAATAGTGACAACTGGACACTAATCAACCAACGAAAGCGCAATACCGAAGAGGTGTAACAGAGCTATGGCAACAGTTTATCAACAGTAGCCTTCGGACATTTTGTCATGAAGGTTAGTGATATTGACTTTAGTTATCAATTTTATACAAAATTGGGCTTGCGCCCATTTGGAATATATCCCGATTTAGCGGTCGTCGAATTGCGAGGTGGAACACACATTTTACTTCTCAGTAAAAATGATGAATTTACATCTTCACTAAGTTCTAGCCATCTTGGCCAGCGCGGCGGCGCTTCTTTTAACGAACGACTCGACTTGATGATTGATGGCAAGTATAGAAGCGATCTGGAACTGTATAGAGCGACTCTAATGGAAAAGGGATTGTCGGTAGATGCAATTGCTCAAGACCAATTCTTTGGCCACGATTACTTCCAGTTGGTCGATCCTGATGGCCATGGCATAACGGTCTATACCAGCCACACTTTTTGAGAACTGGCCGGGCATCGTCCCGGCCTTTGCTTTTTTGAAGGGATAGACGGGCCGCAGGGCTGTCGGGAGCGGAGCGGACGCGGCGCCTGTCCCTGAAAAACCCCTCACGGCTTGCCTGCTTTGCCTGCTTTCCGCGCAAGGTATTCGTCAACGCGGATCAACGCCCAATCTATGCCGGAGTCCCAGTGGGTCCCCCAGTGGCGCAATTGGGCGCTCCGGTTCGGACGGATCAGGCGAACACTGTTCCTTTTTGAAGGTCTTGTCATAGGGGCGGCCGCGCGGCATTGTGGTTCTAGGCGTCATCACCGCCTTCGATGCGATGGCGATCGACCTGTATCTGCCCTGCCGCTTATCGCCTTTGTCGTCGCAACGACACTGACCGCAGAAACGGCCACGCCGTTCGATGGCAGGACAGTTGAATACCCTGACCCTTGCAAATCGGAACGAGGCTCCGGGCGAACAGTGAGAATGCGATGAGCACCTAAAAAGACATTATCGGCGCGATGAAGCAGCAGACTTCGGGGCCGTCCTTGCGCGCGCGGTACGGAAATCACGGTGCAAAAATGTCTGCTTCTCAGTCATGGATTAATAACATCCTCGTCACGTTCAAAAGGAATGTAATCCGCATTTTTCGAGTTGCAGAAAAATGGACCTAACCCTCTGAAAAGGCTCGCTTGCGCGCAAAACTACACACGGCGCGGTTATGGGCAATCGGACGGCCCGGCGCGCCTCACCGCGCGGTCCAAACGAGGATCCCGGCGGCGATGACGATCAGGCTCATGCCCAGCCCCTCGCGCAAGCTCGGCGGCTCCCGGAACATTTTTAGCGACACGACTTGAGCCATCGGCACCTCAATCAGAGCCAGGGTGCGCACCGGCGCCGCTTGGCTCAGCGCAAAGGCGATGAACCAGAGTTGGGACGCGAGCGCGCCCATGAAGCCGGCAAACAGCGACGAACGCCAGGCGCCGATAATAGCGCGCGCGCCCTTCCGGTCGAATGCGGCGAGATAAAGCCCAAGCACGGCGGATTGAATCGCTAGTCCGACAACCAGAATGACCGACGCGGACAAGACCCGCGAGGGGCTGGCGACATCGATCACCGCCGAGCGGAAGCCGATCGCGGCGAAAGCAAAGAAGGTCGCAGAGAAGAGTCCGAGCGCCGCCGACCGCCAGTCGGCCATGAGCTCCTTGCGGCTGCGGATCGCCATCAGCGCAACCCCGATCGTCGCCAGCACTATCGCCGTGACCAGCGCGGGCGTCGGGGGATCGTTGAGCGCGATCAGGCCGAAGAGCGCAATCTGCGCCGCTTCGGTCTTGGTGTATGCAACGGCGACGACGAAGCTCTTGGTGCGCATCGCCGCCAGCATCATGGCGGTGGCGATCACCTGTGACACCGCTCCGAACACCGTCCAGGCGAGGTTGACCGCGGTCAGCCGCGGCAGGCTGAGGCCAGTTGTGGCCGCAAGACCTGCGAGGAACATCACCGCGAACGGCAGGCCGAACAGAAATCGCACCTGCGCTGCGCCGACCGCGCCAAGCGCGCCGATCAGATCGCGCTGCATCGCGTTGCGCAGCGTCTGCGCGCTCGACGCCAGCAGCGTGACTGGAATCCAAACTCCGCCAACGGCCATTGCCAACCTCCGCCTACCCTTGTATCGGGCTCAAGCTGTTCGTCGAGCGGCGATGTATCGGCCGGAGGGGAACGTGGATCTCGGATTGAAGGGCCTGCGGGCGGTCGTGACCGGCGGCACCAAAGGAATCGGGCGCGCTGCTGCGGACATTTTCGCCCAGGAAGGCGCAAGCGTCGGCATTTGCGCGCGCAATGCGAACGAGGTGAAGGCCGCAGTCAAGGACCTCAAGGCCAAAGGCGTGCACGCCTTCGGCGCCGATATCGACGTGGCCAACAAGGCTGCGCTGCAGAAATTTATCGCCGACAGCGCGGCCGCGCTTGGCGGAATCGACATTCTGGTCGCCAACGTCTCCGCGCTCGCCGCGCAGGATGTCGAGGAATCGTGGAGCAAGGCGTTCGACGTCGACATGATGCACAGCGTGCACGCGGTCAACGCCGCCCTGCCCTTTCTCGAGAAATCCAAGCACCCTTCGATCGTCATCATCTCCTCGGTCTCGGGGCGCGAGGTCGATTTTACCGGCCCGGCTTATGGCGCCATGAAGGCCGCGCTCATCCACTACGCGCAGAGACTCGCCTATCAGCATGCGGCGAAGATGATCCGGGTGAACTCGGTTTCACCGGGCAACACATATTTTGAGGGCGGCTTCTGGCAGAGCGCCGAAAAGAACCTGCCCGACATCTATAAGCACGCCCTCTCGTTGAACCCGACCGGGCGGATGGCGAAAGCCGACGAGATCGGCCGCGGCATCGTCTTTCTCGCCAGCCCCGCCTCCAGCTTTACGACCGGAACCAATCTGGTGATCGACGGAGCCTTGACCCGGGGCGTGCAGTTCTAGCGGCGGGGCGCCCCGAACCCTTCGAGCGACGGCCCGACGCTTCACGGGCACCGGCTAGGAATGGCAGTCGCCTAAGCCGTCTCTGTCGGCGCCGCGAGAGCGGCTGTCGGACAGAGCGCGCGCTCGTAGGTCGCGACATATTTGCGAGCCTCGTTCTCCCAAAGAAAAGTCTCCGCCGAAAGCTTCGCCGCCGCAGCTGCCGACCGCGCGCGCAACGACTCGTCCTGCAT